>Ga0210040_10003060_pt1 | contig 22947 bp, 21 predicted proteins | sample CryGeyCG12114_NA_FD_185462 | JGI IMG/M metagenome (GOLD analysis project Ga0210040, IMG submission 185462) | Groundwater microbial communities from aquifer - Crystal Geyser CG19_WC_8/21/14_NA (SPAdes) (version 2) | ecosystem: Environmental > Aquatic > Deep subsurface > Groundwater | place: USA...
ATCATTACTTAAACGCTGGTTGATGAAATAGTACATCATAAACAAGTGCAAGAATCACTCTTTTAGGCTGCTGTAGATTCTACACGCTGCTGCGAAGCTGTTTCTCCTCCACCTCTGCGTCAGGCATTATCCAACGCTTGCCGTACTCGCCGTTGGCGGCTGTTTGAGAATGCTTTTTGCAGCGTTACCGCAAACATGCTGACAGGGGCCAGCTTTACAGCTGCATTCACCGGTTTGGAACGATTATTTCGCCTTAGGAAAGGCAATAGCGTCAAACCACCCCACGCACCCGAGACCTGTGCCGTATCCCTTCCTGATTTCCCGGCCTATTCTGGCCCTTTCTCTGGCATTCTTGGCTGCTACGGCTCAAGCGCAAGTGACGTTTAGCCTTGGACCGCAACTGGGAGGAAACGTCTCGACGGCTCGGGTTCCGGTTGATAGAAGTTTTCCCAATTATCAAACGGTCGTCACCACTACTTCTCTGGCGGGTGGTGAAGGCGGGTTTGTTGGCGCTATTCGGTGGAAGCACCTCGCCCTACAGCCTGGTGTGGTTTGGGCGCAAAAAGGATTCAACCAAAACATCGAAGAGACTTATCTGCTACAGACACCCCGCACAACCGAAATCTACGATTCGCGCATGCGGTTCAACTATCTGACACTGCCCGTGAACCTCGTGCTCAGCCAGCGGGCCACTGGTCGGGGCTTCCAGGCCTTCGTTGGGGCGTATTGGGGTTACTTATTAGGCGGTACGGAAACCACCAGTTATCATACGAGTACTACGGCGGCTACCGGTAGTCGGGATCGTCCGATCGTTGCGGGCAACCCGCAGGGAGTATACTACAGCAAGAAAGGATACTCCCAACGGCACGATGCAGGTTGGCAAGTGGGCCTGGGCTACCAGTACGGTAACCTGTCGTTGCAAACAGGATATCGGTGGGGCCAACGTAACCTAGCGGTGGACTATAGTCACGTTGCTGCTTCCTACTTAGGCTACGAGCCAGCGTACTACAACCGGGCTTGCTACGCGTCGCTCACCTACTTATTCGAATGCAAAACCGTTTCTTTCTAAGTTTTCTTTCCGCAGAGACCCTCCTTTGTTGCCTGGCGACACCTGCTCGCTTTACGATCCTAAGAACCCTTTTCTGCGCAAGCACGCTTGTGAGTGTCGCGGGTTCTCTATTCTTACCTGGTAGTCCCATGTAGGCTGATGGGGCCAGCACGCCGTTCATATACGTTGATTGGGTTTCGACCATGAGCCGTCCCAACAGTCACCTGTAGTGAAGGTCGGCAAGTGTAGCCAGCAGAGGAGAGTCGGAGTAGGTGCTGTCTACCTAGATGAGTCAGTTCAAAGAAGGTGTTTTTTTTCGATTGGTGTAAAAGTTACATTCTAAGGACGGTGGACCATAAGATGTTACGGAGGGACGCGTACAGGCCGGATACTGGAACTCTCAGAATACCCCTCCAAAAATCTGAATTCATCGGTTTTGAGAGCCAACCTTTAACACCGTTTTTGAAGAGCGTTATCAAGCGGCGGGCTCAGCAAGTAGGTTTCCGCTGGGGTGGCTCGTTAACTATCTTATCACGAACTTTAGTTGAGATAGCTCGGAACTTTATAAGTATGGCACTCACATGCAATTGGATAGCAGCAACTGCACTCTTTTGCTCTTCTTGTGGTGATTCGTCGTCAATTGATAGGCTGGGAGATTTAGCAAAAAATAACTCACTCAAATTATTATAGCGGTTTCGCGAACGCCATAGCTTGTAGCGCGGGCTTTAACCTGCTTCTGCCGGAACGGCCCCCGCAAACAATTGGCGCACCAACGCGGGCTAAAGCCCACGTTACACCGTTTGTGATACCGCTATATTCAAGCCGTTTATTGTTTTCGTTGCGTAAACCCAGTGAACGGCAGGATGCCTACCGAAACTAACAATTCCTGAGTTTCAGAAACACGGATGTTGGGTCGGTAATTTTATCGAACCCGAAATCAATACAAATGGCAAAAAAGAAAACACTTCCAAAAAACTTTGACGAATTAATCAAAGAAAATAATGTCGAAAAAATTAAAAAGGTGTTTGATGCCTGTGAGTTAGATGCAAAAGGTGGTTATGGTAAATCAACAGCACTTAGTTTTTTTAATATTCCTAACGAACTTGTTCGTTGGCTTGTAGAAAACGGAGCAGATATTAATGCTATAGATACTTACGAGCGTACTGCACTCCATCGCCACGCTATGACTCGAAGTGGTAATGTAGATATTTTTTTGAAACTTGGAGCAAATCAAAATGCGGTAGATAAATACGGGGATACTCCTTTGCATTTTGCCGCAGGAAGCGGTTTCAATGTTTCCGCAGTCAAAAGATTGATTGATTACGGTGCAGATGTCAATGCTTTAAATGCATATAAACAAACGCCTTTAGAGCAAGCCTTAAGTCGTACAAATAATACCGATATCGTGAATTTGGTAGAAATATCAGAAATACTACTTCAGAAAACAGAAATAACACAAAAAATAAAAGGCGAAATTACCCGTATTGGAGAAGGTTTTGAATTTCATCGTGAAAATTTCAACAAAGATTATTTGCAAGAAACAGATATTGCTTTGAATAGACTATATGAGTTGTATAAAGTTTCGCCTGTAAAAAAACGCATTACGCACGATGGTATAGCGCCAATTACAGTAAACGGAACAACTTGGCAAGAACAGTTTGAAGAACTATGGAAAATTTTAATTCCATCAAATGGAAGTGCAAAAACAGTTCAAGGAGAAATTGTGCGAATTGCAGGAAGGGTGCGCGACGAAATATACAGAAATGGTGGTGTAAATTGTAATATTGATTTTAGAAAAATGTTAGATTCATTTCTTGTGCATTTATCCTCAAATAACACTTTATCAGTTAATGAACTTGAAAAGTTGAAATTACTCGCACAAGATGTTCGTAAAACCGGAGATGCACAAATAGAAGAACTTGATTATTTATGCGCGCTCGCAACAAAATGGGTGCTTCTTAACCCAATGCCAGTTTTGCTTCAGAAGCCGAATTATAAAAGATAGAGAATGAAAAATATCGTCTTTTGCATCAGTCGGGATGAAATAAAAAATTTAACGGTAGTTCTTTAGTTGAATTTTATAGCCGTTTCGCGAACAATGTAACGTGGGCTTTAGCCCGCGCCGGCGCGCCAATTGTTTGCGGGGGCTGTTCCAGCGGACGCGGGCTAAAGCCCACGCTACATTGTTCGCGAAACGGCTATATAGTATCGTTGTGGCTGTTGGCCGTTCAACAACAAGACATAACATGTTGTGTTTCTGCCACCAGTATTCATCGTTTGCGAAACTGCTATAAGCTACCTGTTTATAAGCCAGCAGTTCGTAAAGGGTTTATCAATAAAAGCGCAAATCGAAGAGTATTGGCGCAAAAGTTACATTCTGAAGACGCTCGTTCTACAGTAGTAACGGCATGATTGGATACTCTAGAAAGAGGTCGTACCGCTAGCGATGACAAGAGGCTACCCTGTAACCGCGTGCTGCTTCGGACTGTGCTGTTGCCGCAATGGTCGTGTGCTGATTGTCGTCTGGGGTGGATGGAAGCAGAACTTCTTCCTGTTTTGGCGATATTTTACATCTTGTAAACGAGCATTTATAGAATGTAAATTATATACCTTGCAAGCGTTCTTGACTTTTGTACTACATGAGCGCCTCGTTACCACCCAAGTTGTATACTCCTTATTATAGAGTCTCCACCCAGAAGCAGGGCCAGTCCGGTCTCGGCTTGGAAGCCCAGCGGGCGGCCGTGCGCACCTTCGTGCCCGACAGCGGCCAGATTGTCGCGGAGTTTGTGGAAGTGGAGAGCGGCAAAAAGAACCAGCGGCCGCAACTGCTGGCCGCCATCGCCGAAGCCCGCCGCACGGGCAGCACCCTGCTCATCGCCAAGCTCGACCGCCTCTCGCGCAACGCGGGCTTCATCTTCGCCCTGCGCGACTCGGGCGTGGACTTCGTCTGCTGCGACATGCCCGACGCGAATACCTTAACCGTGGGTCTGTTCGCCGTCATTGCCCAGCACGAGCGCGAGACCATCAGCAAGCGCACCAAAGATGCGCTGCAAGCTAAGAAGGCGCGCGGGGCATCGCTGGGCTCGCCGCAGAACTTCACGGCCGCGGTCATGGCCCAGGGGCGGGCCACCATGCAGCGCAACGCGCGCCAGCACCCGGCCAACCAGCAGGCCCGGCAGCTGGCCGAGCTGCTGCGCGACACGGGCTATACGCTCTGGCAGATTGCCCACAAGCTCACTGCCTCCGGGTATCGTACGCGCCGGGGCCAAGAATTCCAGGCGACGACCGTCTTCCGGCTCTTGCTCCCACCGAATGTCGCTCCCGGCGAAGAGTAGCCTGCGTGGGTTTCCCCAACCGCGTGTCACAGGTGCTGGTAAAGGGTAATTATAAATTCAACCGGCCCGGTAACGAAAGCGTCAGGCCATAAGTATTCGGTCACAGGCAAGCGTATCGCTCAGTTTTGCTATTCTTACAGTAGTAAACAACTGTCTTTTAACTTTTTATCCTTTCTTCTATGCGCGTATATCATGAGGCATTCCGGCCACGAAAAACACCGGTAGCAGGGTGTCCAGCCGACCCAAGGCATATTCGTTTCTTCTTTCTGCTCAGTGGCTGGCTCCTCTGGAGTGGCTACTGCCAAGCCCAGCACGCCAGTGGATACGAAGTTAGCGGGGATATAGCCGGCCTAGCCAGCGGGTCGACGGTGTATTTGATCAATGGCAGTCAGCGCAAAATTATTGACTCCGCCACCGTCACCCAAGGCCAGTTCACCCTGCGCGGTCATTTGGCCGAGCCGGCTCATATGTACCTGCACGCCGGCCGAGGCCCGGCGTCGAAGAAGCTAGCGGATATTCTCCTCGATAACCAGACCGTGCAGGTCCAGGGCAGCGCTCCCGCGTATGAGCAGGTCACGGTCCGTGGGTCGGCTATCGACCAACAGTGGAAAGACTGGCTGCAAGAAGATCAAACCCTCGCCCAGCAGCGCGCTACCTTGAAGAAAGAGGCGGCCTCCTGGCTAGCCAAGAACGATACGGCTAGGGCGAACGCGCTGCAGCAGCGCGTGGCCGGCCTGCAAGTCGACCGAGTGAACGTACTGAAAGCCTATGTCCAGCGCTATCATGATACGGCAGCTGGGGCAGCCTTGCCGACGATGTGTACGCTGGGCGCTTCGTTAACCGGGAATGATTACGTGGAAATGTATCGGGTGCTGACGCCCCGCTGGCAACACTCCTCCTTTGGCAAGGAAATCATGACCCAGGCGACCAAAAAAGGAGGCGTTCAAAAGTAGCGGAGGTAGAGTAAAACCAGCTTGTGAAAGCATCCGAATCACTGATAGGCCTAATTTATAACGGAGAAAACGAAAAGTGATGATTATCATAACTTGTTTTGAGATTGACTGAATTAGGGTCAGGGTCGCTAAGTAAGAGTTATCGTTCCAAATTAATCATCGTCGTTTAACCTTTGTACCAAACTTTTAACCTAAGGCCGACATAGAACCTATACAACATGAGCGAAATTCTCTTTTACGCAGCGGCGGATGGCTCGACCCAGGTACAGGTGCAAGTAGACACGGATACGGTCTGGTTAACCCAGCGCCAACTGGCTGAACTCTTTGCCAAAGACCTGCGCACCATTTCCGAGCACATCGGCAACCTATACCGGGAGGGAGAGTTGACACGTACCGCAACTATCCGGAAATTCCGGATAGTTCAGCCAGAAGGAAAACGCCAAGTGGAACGCGACGTCGAGCACTATAACCTGGACGTGATTATCTCCGTGGGCTATCGGGTCAAGTCGGTGCAGGGAACGCAGTTTCGCATCTGGGCCACGCGCATTCTGCGCGAGCACTTGCTTCAAGGCTACACCCTCAATCAACAACGGCTGCGGCAAAGTGAGCAGCAACGGGAGGAATTGCAGAGTGCCTTGCGATTACTACGCCGTCTCACGACGGAAGAAGCCGGGGTTCATCCAGATCAGGCGGTTGGGCTCTTGCGTGTGCTGACCGACTATGCCTATGCTCTAGAGGTGTTGGATCGCTATGACCACCAGCAACTGCAACTGACGGGCACGACATCGGAAGCGGTCTATGAACTGCACTACCAGGGGTACTTCTTCCTAAAGGGCGGATTTACACGCTAAGCCCTTCGGCAGCGCTTTATCAAAAAGGCCAGCTCGAAAACGGGCTTAAAAAGGGCGATTCCAAGCAATCAAGCGGGTGTGTCTTGCTTATCAGAAAGGATTTCCTTTCTGATAACGCAAACTCAAATGAGCTGCAAGTAGCTTTAAATCAGTTGCTTGGATGCTTAGCGTGTAAAACCGCCCTTTTGGAACAAGAACCCCATGCCATGCAGGCCGTGCGGTTCGTTCGCGGCAATGCGCAGCACTACGGGATTGCCCCCAATCGCGTCGGGATGATGGGCTTTTCCGCCGGCGGCATCACCACCTTGCGCGTCCTGCAGGATGCCGAGGAACGGGCGCGCCCCAATGTCGCGGCCTCGATTTACGGCTTGTTGTGGGACAAGGGCGTGCGGCCGAAGTCTACGCCCCTGTTCATTGCGGTCGCCCGCGACGACCAGACGGTAACCGAGGCCGAATCCATTCACGGGCGCTGGCAGCAAGCGGGGGCGCCTTCGGAACTGCATATTTTCACGTCCGGGGAGCACGGATTCGGTCTGGGTCGCCCGGGTACCGAATCGATGAAATTCCCCGGGGTCTTCGAAGTATGGCTGCGCCGGCAGGGGTTTATTACGACCGTGGCGAAGTAATGGCGCCCGTCTAGCCCGAAAGCCATCTCCTGGAATCGCCTACTATTCCATGGCGCCTTATTGAGCAAAGCGCCCCTCCATCAGGCTGTCTGCACCTGCTAACCGCAGTTGCGATACACGCTCGCTACTGCCTTTGGGTGGTGGTTGGTAGGCGAATATGTTCAGCTTGCAAGCGACAGCAAACGGACTTGAACTGCTGGAAATATGATTTGTATAGTAACAAGCCCGGTTCGTACAGTTTTGGATTCTTGGCAGAGCTGCTGTTCTTAATTTTGGTTAGCGTTTCGCTCAAGCCTTCCTAGGCAACACGAAGACATGGTTTCCCTATTGCCAAATAACTTGATTTCTATGCGGGTGGCCGACGGGCAGCGCTAAGAGCACAGGCATGTGTAACGGGCCAATCTATCACTCTGGAGAAGTAGCCATAATTCAACGATTCTGCGAAGGCTGAAGCGAATATTTCAGCCTACCTCCTAAAATCGCTCCTCCGCTGGCAGCGGGTTTTCCAATTATCGCGATGACCGTCGGGCAGACGGCGCCGGATTCCAAAACATATCACTGCTGTTTTTCAACCACTCACCACCATGAACAAAGTACCACTCTTAACCGGCCTGTTGTGCGCTGGAATCTGGCTTCCTTTCCAAGCCAATGCTCAAACCGTGCGCCTGGGCTTTAAAGGCGGGGCCAACCTGTCGAACGTGTCGGGGAATCTGGCCAACGAGGACTTATACAAAAACAAGCTGGGCTTCCACGTGGGAGCGGTACTCAATCTGGGGCTCCTTGGCGACTTTCTAAGCCTTCAACCCGAGGCCTTGTATTCTCAAAAGGGCTTCTCCTACGCCGATAAGGACGTCAGCATTAACGGCGCTACGTGGCACTACCAGGGCTCCCGCAGCTTTCAGTACCTGGATGTGCCCGTGCTGCTCAAACTGAAGGCAGGCCCCCTATACGTCGAGGCCGGACCCCAATACGGCTACCTGCTGGGCCTCAAAGACGAATCCACGATTTCCCAGAACGGTCAGCCCAGTGCCGGGGCGTCGACTTCGCAATCCGTGAAAGACATGAACCGCCACGAGATTGGCTATGCGGTGGGCTTGGGCTTGCAGGGAGCCAGCGGCTTGTCCATTGGCCTGCGCTATACCGGGGCCTTCACGGATTTTGCCAAAAACGGCGCGCAAAACGACGACCTGCGCGATGCCCGCAACTCGGTCTTCCTGGCCTCGATAGGCTTTCTGCTGCCGCGCCGTTAGACCAGCATACCGCGCCCGGGCGGTTAAGCATTAGTAGCCGATGATTGCTACTAAGCGGCAAGAATGGGGATTTGCCGCACTGAATTGCTCGCTGCTTCCGATGATAGTAGGCCGCTTAACCGCTGGCTCAGTACTCTAGCCAGCGGTTAAGCGCCTATACCCCCTTGCCCATGATTCATTCTTCTGTGCCTTCTTCGAGAGTCCGCCTATACCTTCGCTTGCAGGCGACCGGTTGGCTGGCCGTTCTGTGCTTTTTTTTGACGTGGCCCGCCGTTGCGCAAGCGCCAGATACCACCGCGGCCTCAAATGAGGGTGCGGTAGCCGAACGAATTGAGGCCATCTACGTGCAGCTGGGGCAGCTGAGCAACGCGGCGCGGCACGCTCCCAATACCGTCGAAATCGCCGGCAAGTTAACCGGGATTGAAGCCAACCTGGAGGTGATGTACCAGCTGCTGCACCAATCGGGGCAAGTCATTGGTATTCGGCAGCTGCAAACCTTTCGCACCGTGTTAGCCGACATGCGGCGGGAGTTGGAGGCGTGGCGCCTGACTCTGGCGGCTTCGGGCAAGGAGTTGTCGCAGGCGCAGACGGCCTTGACGCAGATGCAGTCCACGCTGCAGCAAAGCGGTGCGCAAGTGGCGGCCGCCCAAGACCCGGACCTGGAGCAGACCGTGCGCAGCATTCGCCGCAAGCGGGAGCGGACCCTGGCGCAGGTCGTGCAGCAGCACCAGCAGCTGAGCCGGTTGCAGAATCGCGTCTCCAGTCAGTACATCCACTTGCTGGAAACGACTGGCACGGTCGACCTGGCGTTTCGGCAAGTCGGGCAGGGCGGGCTCGCCCCGGACGCCGCCCCGATTTTCCGGGCCGCGACGCAGGACACTGCCCAGCAGGGCAAGCTCACGCAGCTGATTCAACGGGCATATGCCGGCGACGCGCAGCTGCAGGCCTATTATTCTAACCATCACCGGAGTGGCTCGCTCTGGTCGATGGTCGTGGGCGGGCTGTTCTTCTGGTGGGTGTTCCGCAATTTCCGCTGGGCCAAGCGCACGGGGGCTACGCTCGACTACAGCCGCCTCTCTCACCTGAAGCCAGTGCCGATTGTGGGCTCGCTTATCGTGGCGCTGAGCGTGGCCCCGTTCTTCGACCTGGGGGCCCCGTCCGGGTACATCACGCAGCTGATGATTGCGCTGCTGCTGCTCTTGCTCAAGCACCTATGGCGGACGTGGCCGCGGCCGTTGTACCGCTTCTTTATCGGCTTTGTGGTGCTGACGCTGCTGCTTAACGCCCTTTACTTGGTGCCGTTCCCGACGGCCGGGATGCGGTGGACCCTGCTTGGGGCGAGTCTCGGCGCGGCCGTGCTGGGCTACTTCTGGGCCCGGCGCCTGCGAGAGAGCCCGGAAGTGGTCAAGTTGGTGCCGCTGGTGCTCTACGTCTACGCCGGCCTGCATTTGGTCGTGCTTGGCGCCAACCTGGTGGGGTACTTGAGCGTGGCGCGGCTCCTGAGCAATGCCGGCAACAACGCGGTGTTGCACATCCTCGCCTTGTCCGTGTTCATTCGTCTCGTGACCCAGGCCATGCACCTGCAAATGCAACGCAACCACCCAGGGAATGATGCGCCGGAGCGGTCGCACCTGCAGCTGCTGGAGCAACAGCTCCGGACGGTACTGGGGGCGCTGGTGACCGCGCTCTGGCTGATGGGGGTACTGGTCAGCCTGAACCTGTACGCTCAGGTGTACGAGTTCGTCGTTTGGGTGCTCACCACCCCCGTGCAGCTCGGCAGCGTCACGTTCACGTTGCTGAATGCCGTCCTCTGCGGCCTCATCATCCTGCTGACGCTGCAGGCGCAGAAATACATCGGCTTTTTTTTTGCCGAAGAAGTCGAGGGTTTCGGGTACGACGGCATCCGCAAAGGGTCGAAACCGGTCATCATCCGCTTGGTCGTATTTGCCGTGGGGCTGCTGCTGGCCACCATCGCCTCGGGCTTGCCCCTTGACCGGATTACCCTCGTGTTCGGGGCCTTGAGCGTAGGCATCGGCTTGGGCCTGCAAAACATCGTTAACAACCTGGTGTCGGGCATCATTCTCATATTCGAGCGGCCGTTCAACATCGGCGACTACATCGAGGTGGCCGGCAAAACCGGGCGGGTCAAGGACGTGGGCATTCGGGCCAGCAAACTGGTGTCCCTGGCGGGCTCCGAAATCATCGTGCCCAACGGCGACCTGCTCTCCGGGCACGTTATCAACTGGACCCTGAGCAACAACCACATTCGGGTGGAGATGGACCTCAAGCTGGCCGCCACTACCGAACTCGAACAAGCCCGGCAGCTGATTAGCGAACAGGTCCTAGCCAACCCCAACGTGCTGGCGCAGGCACCCCCCGAAATCCTGTTGCGCAACGTCAACGGGCAAGTGTACGACCTGAAAGTGCTGTTCTGGATTAATAATATCCGCCAGGAGCAGACCCTCAAGAGCCAGATTCTAGCCAGCATTCACGACCGGCTCATCGCGGCGGGTATTACCCTCGGCTAGGCTTGCGACTTCATCAATCACCCCATGAAAACCTACTCTCTCTCTCTTGTCTTCGTTGTCGTGCTGGCCTTCCTGGCAAGCTCCTGCCTGAGCCCGACGCTCCGGCCGGAAAACCAAAAGCAAACCCTGCTGTACGCGACTCACGGGGGGCAGAAGCTTTACCTGGATAAGCTAGTGGATACGACGGTGGCCGTCACAGGCAAGCGGCCGGTCATCATCTGGATGTTTGGCGGCGCGTGGGTAACCGGTCAACGGGATGAAAAAGCCAGCTCCCACATGTTTGATTACCTGACCGCGCAGGGCTACGTTGTGATTGCCATTGATTACCGGTTAGCTATTCGGGACGCAAAAGCCCGCCAGGCAGCGGATACGAAAGCCAGCACATCAGTAGATGCCCAAACCGCCCGGAGTCTATACTTTCTAGCCATCAACGAAGCGGTGGAGGATTTATTCGCCGCCACCCGCTTCACGCTCGCCCACGCCGAAGAATGGAACATTGATGCGAGCCAAGTCGTCATCGGGGGGGGCAGTGCCGGCGCAGTCAACGCAGTAGTCGCCGAATACCAGGTATGCACCTCTTCCCCCCTGTTCCGAAAATACCTGCCCGCAGACTTCAATTATGCGGGCGTCATTTCCATGGCCGGCGCGCTATGGTTACCGGGGGACAACACACCGGCGGCCTGGACACGAAAGCCTTGTCCATTCCTGTTTTTTCACGGCTCTAAAGACCAGGTAGTTACCTACAACGAAGCGCACGGGCAGGGGGTAGCAGCCTATGGCCCCGTATCCTTATACAAGCAATTTGCGGCGGCTGGCTACCCCGTTTGGTTCTATGACCTGCCCGGCGCAGACCACGTGGTCTCGATGGCGCCGATGTACGACAACTTGCAAGAAGTCAGTTCCTTTATGGAAAAGTTTGTTCGCGACAAGCAGCCGCTGACTATCCACACGGTGGAGGAAAGCAAAACGCCCAAGAACTTTGCCAACCTGATTAAACTCTATGGCAAACTTCTCATCGAGTAGTCGCGGTTACCTGTTTAACCCTCCATCTATTCCGGCCTCCTGTTCATGACCGATACCACCTCCCAAGGAGACATCATTCAACGCTTTTTCACCCTCAAGAGCATGCAGGTCGTTCGGCACGCCGTCGGCTTGCTTCTGGTAGCCTCGTTGTTTTTGGGGGCAGTACGCAAGCCCCATATGGGTGCGTGGGAATACGTCGACCTGCTCTATGGGTATGTAACCATCGTCGTGATGTTGTATGTGAACATGTACGTCTTGGTGCCGCGCTTTTTTTACAAGGGACAGTACCTGTGGTACTTACTGTGGCTAGTGGTCGCGATATGGACGCTCTATTCCCAATTTTACTTTGGGAAGCTCCACCTGGTTGCCCCCCACCTGCCCGCGCCCGACGCTCCCGACGCGGCTTATGGGGCGGCGCTGACGGTCGTGCTGCTGTTGTTTATCCCGTTTCTGCTCATCTCCACCGCCTTTAAACTCTTTCAGCGCTGGACGGCCGATGCCCGTAAAATCAGCGAACTGGAAACGATGAATCTGGAAACCGAGCTCCGGGCCCTACGCAACCAGATAAATCCACATTTCCTGTTCAACATGTTGAATAACATCAACACGTTGGTTAAAAAGGACGCAGACCGGGCCTCGTTTCTCATTGTCAAACTGTCCGAGTTCCTGCGCTACCTGCTCTACGAAAGCAGCGAAACCAGTGTCTTTCTGACCGCAGAAATCAAGTTCATCACCGATTTTCTCGGGTTGGAAAAGGTCCGCCGCGACGACTTCGAGTTCACCGTCGACTACTCGACCGAGCAGCTGCGCGGTGTCCGGATACCGCCGTACCTGCTCGTGACCCTGGTCGAGAATGCTATTAAGCACAGCGTCGACCCCAGCCACCCGTCCAGCGTCAAAGTCACCTTTCACTGTGAAAACAAACACCTCGTCTTCACGTGTATGAATACCCTGCCGGCGGTGAAAATGAAAAAGACCAAGCAAAGCGGCGTGGGCTTGGTGAACATTACCCGCCGCCTTGAGCTGCTCTATCGCCAGAACTTTGTGTTTACCCACCACGAGCTGGACCAACTGTATATCGTCAACCTGACCCTGCCCCTATGACCTGCATCATCGTGGACGACGAGCCCTTGGCCCGGGAGGGCATCAAGGAATTGATTAATACCCGGAAGGACCTGACACTGCTGCACACCTTCAACAGCGCTTACGGGGTGCTGGAGTACCTCGGCACGCAGCCCGTGGACCTTATTTTTCTGGACATTGAAATGCCGGGCGACAACGGCATTGAGTTCGCCCGGGGAATTCCCGACAACACGCTGGTGATTTTCACCACCGCGTATTCGGAGTATGCTCTGGAAAGCTACGACGTAGACGCGGTCGATTATCTGGTCAAGCCCATCTCGGTGGCCCGCTTTGATAAAGCGGTTGACAAAGCCGTGCAGTACCAGCAGTTGCTGGAAAGCTACAGGCACACGGTCGAAAACGTCGCGGAGCACCACATCCAGATTATGTCCGACCGGCGCCACGTGAACATTGCGTTCGACGACCTTCTCTTCATTGAGGGCATCAAGGATTACGTGGTCATTCACACGCCGGAGGAAAAGCACGTCACGTGGATGAATCTGAAAACCATCCACGCCAAGCTTCCCGCCCGCAAATTCATTCGGGTCAGCAAGCGGTTTGTGGTCAACCTGGCGGCCGTAACCGCCTACGACAGCACCACCGTGAGCATTCGCGGCACCGAGATTACCCTGGGCAAAGCATTTCAGAGCGACTTCTACCAGGCCGCGTCTGCCTGAGTCCACCCTGGTGCCTCGCTAGACAGCCCACGCACCCGGTTGGTATACCCGTTGGGTATCTCCGCGTCCGGCAGTATTCTGCTGAGAGGCGGACCGTTTCCGGTGGCCACCTATACCGACTCGTCCGCCGGGTGGCGCCAGCGTTCCGGATGCCTGGCCACCCGGGCAATGCGCGAAGAAGCGCACCGAAAACGGGGAAAATGGCCGTTTGTATGATAAGTACACGGGTTGGTATGGAAACGGAAACGCGACGTTGGAGCACCCAGTAGATTTGTGCTCAACACCAACAATAACCCCGTGAGACACTTCAGCTTAGGCCTTTTCTTCGTTACCGTGCTGGCCGGCAACGCCCGGGCGCAATCCTGCGAATCATCCGTTTTTGCGCGCAACGGAGCCGTCATTGAACTGACGGAATACAACGCCAGTAATCAGGTCAACAGCACCCAGGTGTACACCGTGGCCAACGTCACCAAGACGGCGACGGGGGTAAAATCATCGCCCCGATCCATTAAGAAGGGCAAAGACGGAAAGGTGGCGGAAGACAAGGTCTATCACTACACCTGCGATGCCCAAGGAATGCGCTGGGGAATTGGGGTTGACGACACGAAAACCAAGACGGAAGCCGCGTTGCTCTACCCGACGACCATGCGGCCCGGCCAGGATTTGAAAACCCAGCTGGAAGTGGATAAGGCTGAGACGACTCCGGAAGGAAAGACCGCCCGATTCACGTTAAAACTATTCAATCGCAAGGTCGTGGGCACGGAGAAATTAACCGTGAAAGCGGGTACCTGGAGCTGCACCAAGATTACCTACGACCTCAACATGCGCCTCAAGGTCGGCCTTATCGCCCTGCCAATCAATGTTAAAATTACGGAATGGTACTCGCCGGAAGTAGGGGTGGTGCGCTCCGAAACCTACACGGATGGCAAGCTGGCTGCTCGTACGGACATCACCGCGATAAAGAACTAATTCCGTCGCTACTTCAACTTTCCGGATACTCCCCTTAGCCGTTGGTAATCATGGAAGAACAGCTCTTCGAGGCAGGCTATTCCTCTTTGGGCCTGTCTTCTTATCTGCTAGCCGTCAGGGAGGAACAGTCGCATGGGCGGCCGCAGCAGGAGGCAAGTCAACCCACACCCCCGCCCGCCCCAAATCCGTTGGCCACCGGCCTCGACGACATTACCCTCGAAGATGAGGCCGCCGCCGCCGCGTGGCTCCGCATGCGCGAACGCACCAAGCGGCTGGTTGCCGCCAACGCCAGCTGGATGATTCCGCACCGCAACAAGCTCATTCACGTCACGGCGGCGGAAGTCGCCCACTTCGTCCGGCAAGACGGCGTGGTGCACCTGACAACCCTTAGCGGAGTGCAATACCGCGTGGATTTTACGCTGGATGAGGTGCAGGCTCAAGTCGACCCACACCGCTTCTTCCGGGCGAACCGCCAAGTGCTCTTCGCCCGCCCCAGCCTGCTCGGATTCGAGCGTTGCCGTGACCAGCGCCTGCTGGTACACCTAACGCCGACGGTTGCCATACCGGTTCTCGTTCCCAGAGCCAGGCGGAAAGCACTGGAAGCTTGGGCTAGCCACGCATAGTCTCGGCAACCCGACAAGGTGGGCGCCCTTGCCCACCCGGGCCCCACTACGAGTCCCCGCTTGCCTGGCACGCGGGCGGTACTCCCCGCCCTTTACTATCTCCCCTAGGAATTGCTGCCCCGGCAGCCTGACGCCATCCGCGCACGCGGTGGTTCCCTCCCATTTTTACCCTTTTTCCTCAACCTCATGCGTTTCATTAAATCGCCGCTCGCGGTACTTCTGGCCTTTACGTTGCTGCTCGGCTCCTGTGCCACTTCGTCGCAAACGCCCGCTCCGCCCCCGCTGTCTTCTGACAACGGCACCGGCGCGCGGGATACCGGCATGAAAAAAAGCACCAAGGGCGGCCTCATCGGGGCCGGCGGTGGCGCGGTGGCCGGGGCCGTACTCGGCCGGCTAATCGGGGGCAAAAACGGGACCGCCATTGGGGCCATCATCGGAGCCGCCGCGGGGGGTGCCACCGGCGCCGTCATCGGCCGCAAGATGGACAAGCAAGCCGCCGAGCTGCAGCGGGACCTGGCCAATGCCAAGGTAGAGCGCGTGGGCGAAGGCATTAAAATCACCTTCAGCTCGGGGATTCTCTTCGACGTCAACAAGTCCGTGCTGCGCGCCGAAGCACTCACGGACCTAGACAAGACCGCGGCGGTGCTGCAGAAGTATCCCGACACGAACGTGCTGGTGGAAGGCCACACCGATGCCTCGGGTTCAGATGCCATTAACCAGCCGCTCTCGGAGCGGCGCGCCCAGGCCGTTGCCAATGCCATCAGTACGCGGGGCGTCGTAGCCGACCGCATCAGCACGCAGGGGTACGGCTCGTCCCAGCCCGTCGGCGACAATGCCACGGAGGAAGGGAAGCAGGCTAATCGACGCGTGGAACTGGCCATTTACGCGAACGAAAAAATGAAAAAAGCGGCCGAAAAAGGCACGCTGTAATAAAAAGGCCAGCCCTTGGCTTCCGTTGAGCCCATCGCCTCTGGCCGGTGGCAGCGCCGATGGGGCACTGCCCCCGTCGGGGTTTGGGCTTGCTGGTCAGGTACCCAAGCGCCCTCACCTCTGAATCCTCTTTTCTCTTCACCATCTCCTCTAAATATGAATTACCGAATAGCTGGACTGGCGCTGCTTAGCTTTAGTCTGCTGACCAGTGCTCCGCGAGCATCTGCCCAAACTGCCGACCGCAAAACCGCGCTAGGCCTACACGCCAACGCCACTCAGTACCGGGGTGACCTAGGCAACAACTTCTGGAAGTGGAAGGATATGCCCTACAGCGGCGGCATCGACATCACCCGCTACATTGGCAAAGCGCTGGACCTCAAACTTGACCTGGACTACACCCGCCTGCGCACGCCGGCCGAAGAAGGAACGTTCAACAGCAGCGGGCAACGCTTCCGTGCCCAATCGTATTCGGCAGGCCTGGGCTTCAAAATCAAAGCGCCCATCAAGGACAGCTTCTTTCTGCACCCCTACCTTCTGGTAGAGCCGAGTTTCTCGTGGGTGCTGGCCGACCGCTACGCCAGCCCCACCGCGGGCAACAGCTTCACCCGCTTTGGCACCTTTGGGGGCCAAGTGGGAGCGGGTATTGATTTCCACCTGGGGGAATCAGCCATCTTATACGTGCAAGCCGGCCAGAACTATTTGCAAACGGACGATGCCCGCCTCGATGGTTCGGCGGCTAATAGCGACGGCTTCTTCGACAAGCACGACCGCTACATGCAGTTCTCGGCGGGCCTGCGCGCCAATCTGGGCAAAGCCAAGGATACGGACGGCGACGGCGTGTCCGACAAGAAGGATAAATGCCCCGACACCCCCACTGGCGTGAAAGTGGACGTGAACGGCTGCCCCTTCGATACGGACGGCGATGGCGTAGCGGACTACCAGGACAAGTGCCCCGACGTGCAGGGCCTGGCGGCCCTGCAAGGCTGCCCCGACGCCGATGCCGATGGCGTGGCCGACAACGACGACCGGTGCCCCAATACCCCCGCTGGTGTGCGCGTGGATGCGGCGGGCTGCCCGCTCGATGCCGACGGCGACAAAGTCCCCGACCACCTCGACAAATGCCCCGACACCCCGGCCGGCGTTAGCGTGGACGCCAACGGCTGCCCGCTCGACCGCGACGGCGACGGCGTGCCCGACTACCAGGACCGCTGCCCCAACCGCCCGGGCCCGGCCAGCAACAAAGGCTGCCCCGAGATTAAAGCCGAGCAGAAGAAAATCCTCAATGAGGCTACCCGCTACATCCAGTTCGACTACAACAAGTCCACGCTGAAGCCCAGCTCGTACCCGCGCCTGGACCAGATGGTGCAGATTCTCACTGAATACCCGGATTATAGCCTCTCCATTGCCGGCCACACCGACAGCAAGGGCGACGACAACTACAACCTGAAGCTGAGCTACGAGCGCGCCGCGGCGGCCCGGGCCTACCTGCTAAGCAAAGGCACGCCGGCCGCCCGCATCGAGGCCCGGGGCTACGGGGAAACCAAGCCCGTTGCCGACAACCAGACGGCCGCTGGCCAGGCCTTGAACCGCCGGGTGGACTTCGACTCCTACCTCACCGGCGAAGCCAACCCCGCCGAGGTGAAGTACGGCGCCGCACCCACCGTCGCGGATTTACTGAAGCAGAGCAAAGCCTCGCTCCCGAAAAAGCCGGCTGTCAAAAAGCCCGCCGCGAAGAAAGCCGCCCGGCCCGCGGGCCCGCGCCGCTAACTAGCGGGTAAGCGAAGCGACCCGAAGGACCTACTTGCTCGTGTCACCGTTGCGGTGGCCGGCAGGTAGGTCCTTTCTGGCTTAGCGGCTATGGCGCCTCCTACTTCCTGAAATCCATAAGTATCCGCGCTGCCCGAATCGCCAATTTCTTTAAAGGTCATGCTGCCGTTCCTGTTGCCGGACCCTTCTGTTTCGGAAGCCTGCTTTTAACACGGCCGGCGTTGAGCTGAGGCTTGGCCCCGCGCTAGAGGTTGCTGCAGCAACGTTTCTCTTGCGCAACAGGTGACGAAAATCGGCCTAATAGGGACGCCAGTTAGTCAGGCTAACGGTCACGCGTTGACCAGCTACACTGTGTTCTAAAGCAGTTTGTATGGTTGAGTCCGCCATTGGTTCAGTTCCGCGCATCTGCGATTTCAACGCACTTTTCTTTGCATAAACCGGTGCCAGAATAGACTCTGTAACTAAGCAACTAGACCTTCTTACAGCAGCGGGGCATAAAACAACTCTGAGCTCGTCCTGCCGTTTTTAACATTGGTAAAAAGAAGTGCGGGCGGTAGACGGGACCTTTGCTGCTGTACATTTCTTGTTCGTCATGCCGTGGTTGTTTTTGGTGCTGGCCGGTCTGGCCGAAGTTGCGTTTGCCTTTTGCTTGGGCAAGGTCAAAGTAACCCCGGGGCCTGAAGCGGTGGGGTGGTACAGCGCCTTTTCGGGCTGTGCGGCTCTGAGTTTTTATTTGCTCAACCGGAGCATAGCGCAAATCCCCTTAGGCACCGCTTACGCAGTTTGGACGGGCATTGGCGCCGTCGGTACTGCGCTCATTGGCGTCTTTGTGTTCGGGGACTCGCTGACCGGTCCACGCCTGTTTTTCCTCACAACGCTGATTGGGTCCGTGCTGGGCCTCAAAGCAGTTTCGCCCTAAACCAGTGTCGCTTACCGGAGCTTGGCGCGTACGCGGCTCAACGTGACTTGGGTAATGCCCAGGTACGAGGCAATGTGACCCAGGGCCACCCGCTGCAAGAGGTGCGGATGTTGATGAAGCAGGTCAGCGTAGCGTTCCTCCGCGGTACGGAACTGCCGGGCGATAAGCTGCTGCTCGGCTTTCTGCCATACCCGCTCTACCAGCACCCGCCCCCAATTGGCCAAGTGCACGTCCGTGCGGTACAACTGCTGCAGAGCAGCCATGTTGAGTTGAAACAAGCGACTGTCTTCCAGCAGCTCAATGGTTTCATAGCTCACCGCCTGCTCGGTGTAGCCCCGCATCGATACCAGCACCCCGCCCGCGTCCGAAAACCAAAACGTGACCTCCCGGTCCGCGCGTCGGGCATACACCCGCGCCAGGCCCTGCTGCACTACATACAGGTGGTGGGCCAGGGCATCATCGCGAAACAACACGGTGCCCTTCGGCAACTCCACATACGCTGCCAAGGCCAGCACCTTCTCGAGCGAGGCGGGCGGCAGCGGATAGGTAGCGTTCAGAATTTCGGGCAGGGTCATGTGCTAGCAGCGGGCGGCAAGATAGTCTCTTCTCCCTTTATCCTTTTACCTCCTCCTTCATGCAATCCATCACCCTAAGAAAAGTAACCCTGGCTGAAAGCGACATCAACCAGTTGCAGCAGATTGGCCGCCAGACGTTTTACGAGACGTTTGCCGCCACTAATTCCGAGCAGAACATGACCCTATACTTAGGGGAAGGCTTCGCACCTGACAAGCTGCGGGCGGAGCTGCAGCATCCCAACTCCACGTTCTACTTTGCCGAGCAGGCGGGCCGCGTCATCGGCTACCTGAAAGTCAACACCGGCCCGGCCCAAAAGGAGCAGCAAGCCGACAATGCCCTGGAAGTCGAGCGCATTTACGTGCTCCAGGAATTTCACGGCCAGCTCGTCGGGCAGCTGCTCTACGAGCAGGCCCTGGCATTGGCCCGGCAAGCGCAGGTAGACTACGTGTGGCTGGGGGTATGGGAAGACAACCAGCGCGCCATTCGGTTCTACCAGAAAAACGGCTTTGTCGCCTTTGACAAGCACGTGTTCATGCTCGGCGAGGACATACAGACCGATATCCTGATGAAGCGGCCTTTGCCCAGCAACGGCTAGTGGCGCTGAACATGTCCAAAAAAACACTTTTCCTGGGCCTGCTGCTGGGCACGGCTTTTTGGGGCGTCTCCTATCCAGTGACCAAGGCTGGGGTGGGCTACGCCGACCCCTACAGCTTTCAGACTTACAAGTTTGCCGCAGCAGCCCTGGCCGTAGCGGGGCTCTTTCCTAGGCAACTGGCCCGCCTGAGCTGGCGGACGGTGGGCTGGGGGCTGCTGCTGGCTGGTCCGCTGTTTGCCGGCAGCACCTTGCTAGCCATCGGCTTGCAAACGACCAGCGCCGCCAACGCCGCCTTCCTCACCGGCCTGAGCGTGCTGTTGGTGCCGCTGAGGTTGGAAAAATCAGCTCCAATCCTGATGGTCTCGCTTTGTGCCCACGACAGTGGCGCAGTCCCTTCGCTACGCACAAGTGGAAAGGCTGCCAGTCGAACGCAATACGCAGCGCAGCATCGTGCGCGTGACCAAATTGGCAACATAAGCGCAGGCGCTGGGCCGTGGCCGAAGACGCGGCCACGGCCCAGCGCCTGCGGCTGGCACTACTGGGTCATTACCTTATAAAATATTTTTCATGCTTACATCTTGCCAGTTGGGATTCGTTACTAATTCTGGCGTAGAGCCACGGAAAACCTTCCCGGCATCCGAGTTATTCATTAATTGGAAGAGTAACCAGGCCGTGACGTAGCCATGCTGCATAGTCGTAAGACGAATAGCCTCATGGTCAGCGGTTTTACGCAAAGCTAAAGCAGCAGGAACCCCACTTGGAAGTTTATCATAAGCAATACGGTTAACACTAAGCGGTGAAACATAAGGGTCATCTGTATCGGTAATAAAAAATATGGGAACTCTTACTTTTTCGGGGGAAGACGGTACCAAACCATTTCTAGGCAAAGAAATGGGTACGATTGTTTTTATGATATCACCTCCTGCTTGATTGGCATAAGCATTAACAACCCCTGAAGCTCCTTGAGAATGGCCTACCGCTCCGATACGATTCACATCAATTTTCTGATAGAAAATACTGTTTGAATTAGTGTTTTGCCTAACCATGAATTTTGCTGCTTCTAAGATGCTATCACCTTTTACAGTTCCTCTCTCATAGTTATCAATAACTATGAAGCCCCAGCTAGCCAAGTGGCTATGAATATTAGTGTAATCCTCAGGTTGTGTATTAGTTCCATTACCCCAAGTAATCACCGGTGTTCCTTGCGATAAATTAGCAGGATAGTAGATTTTAAATCTTGCCCGACCGCTGCTATTTCTTATAACAGTCGTTCCTACAGCATTTTGGCCTGTTTCTGTGAACGCCTGTTCAAGTTTGGTTAAATCTGAAGTGATGGTGGTTGGATCTTCTTTTTCACAAGAAGTCATTACAAAAAAGGCAAGTACTGCAATTGCAAGATTCTTCATATGTTGATGCATATCGTTTGATTTAAAAGCGTGCATGTTTTTTAATTTGAGATTGGGTCAAAAAGCATTAAGAGTCATCACGGCCTCGTACCAACTGATTCTGCCCCGGCTCCCTTGGAATGATCTTGCACTTGCTGCAGGCAGGTCTTCCCATCTCAGGTTGGGTTTGGGACTCAGGCAGGTGGGCGCCTGCATTCTTGCGCAGGCCGGCCCGGTGTCGTCGAGTTCAGGGACGCGCCGGCTTGGAAACTAATCGCGAGTGCCAGCAGAGGTTGACCGCCTATTTATTCTTGCGGAATAAATATCGAGTCATGAAAATGCTCTGGTAAAAAGCAAAAAAGGCGTGGGGAGTGCATCGTGTTAAACACGCAAGGCATGGCAAGATGAAATCGGCTTGGGTACCCATTACCGGCCGTTCTTGCCGTAAAATTCGAAGGCGGTAAACGGCCTCACGATTTTTCTATACCAACCGCGGTATTTATTATACAAGTGGCGGGAAAGGTCAAGAGGAGGCGGTTGTACGCGGCCTCGTACGGGCTTTATCGTGTCGAATCGTAGAACCGCAAGGCTAACTTGGGGTCCTCTCAGAAAACGGAATAAATAGCACGTTAAGAAATTTGACCGGAAGTGTGGCCTCGGTTAAAAGTTTGGTATAGAAGTTAAGCGAGTTGCTCTCAAAAATAACTGTGCCCTGCTAAAATCCTACATTCAGTGCTTGTCAGGGCTATTTGTTCAGTGAAACCACCGTTTTCCTGAACGCAAGTTCTGCTAGGCTGACCAACCAGGTGGACACGGCCACCCGCGCCCGGGTGCTGGCCTATTTTTCTTCCATATCTTAGCCCGCCGGAAGGACTCACCTTTCTGCTTTTGCCGCCCCGCCATATGCCCCTGCTCCAGTTCTACGCCCATCTGTTGTTCCGGGCAGCCGCGCTGCTCACGGCGGGGCTCGCCCTGGTCTGCCTCGCGGTCATCAACGTGCTGGGTGGAGCCCTGCCGGGCGTGGAACTGAACGAGCTAGTGGCCCGCGCGGCTACGGCGTTGCACCGCGACGCCTACCGGCTGCTGGCTTCAGCCCGGGTCCGCAAAGCCCCGGAGCCCACCGTTTCCAGGTCTGGCGACGCCGGGTAAGCCTCGGGGATTGCCTCCCTCGAAAAGCCGCTGCACCTGCTGGGTCGTAGCGGCTTTTTGGTGAATATTTATTTTCGTAACCCCCCAAAATGAGGCACTGGGACCCGTTTATTGCCAGGAAAGAGCTTGTTAGCCTCCCCGTAGAGGCCAGAGCGAAGGTAGCATTAGCGCGACCAGTCGGCTGACATATTCCTCCTTTCAGTGAACGCATGGCAGTTGACCGGCACTAGGTGCCAGTGGGCCATTGTAGGGTCAGGGGAGTTTAAGAAACTCATCTACGATTCAAAGTTTAGGAAACTGGCAGGAGGGATGAGTTTCCTAAACTCCAAACGAGAGCTCGGTCCCCGCCAAAATACCACGTCGGCAGCACCTCGACCGGAGAGGCCAAAACCACCACTTTTCCGAGGTCGCGCTTATAACTAACATTATCCTATGTTCGCTTACCTGTTGTACTTAGCGTTGCTGAACAGGAAAAGGGAGGCGTAAGATTCCACTGTTATAGAGCGCTCGAGCTCGTTTATCATGATAATCCCCTTCCTTTTCTAGCGTTACTTCGAACAGTTCCATAAGGCCCCAGAGCCTGCATCAGGATAGCGAAAGACGCGCTAGAATTCCGTTCTA
>Ga0210040_10003061_pt1 | contig 22936 bp, 10 predicted proteins | sample CryGeyCG12114_NA_FD_185462 | JGI IMG/M metagenome (GOLD analysis project Ga0210040, IMG submission 185462) | Groundwater microbial communities from aquifer - Crystal Geyser CG19_WC_8/21/14_NA (SPAdes) (version 2) | ecosystem: Environmental > Aquatic > Deep subsurface > Groundwater | place: USA...
TGCCGATAGTAGTCCTGGGGGCAGCGGGGGTGGGGGAAACAAGGGTGGTGCGGTGGCGGTGGGTGGAGGGAGTAATTTGGCGCTTGTTGTGGGGGTGGGGGTGTTGAGTTGTGTTGTTGGGAGTATGGTGTGAGGCTGCGGTACTCGAGGGGAAGTCACGAAACGAAACGGAAGGGATTATGGGAGCAGAGCTGAGATTTCCAGGCAAGGCCATTTTTTAGTCTTTGGGTTATGCGGTGATTCCGTGTCCGAATTGAGTTCGTTGGGTCTGTTAAGAGCGTAGAGCGCGTTTGGCGTTGAGTTGCCAGGTCTTCGACTAGGCTCTAGTCAAGTTGAGCAGAGACTGCACTGTTCCGTTGCTGTCAAAGGCAGGCGTATCAATCAAGCCTCCTTTTCCTGACCCGGTCAAAGTGGCCGAGGCAACAGAACACTGTTCATACATCGTTATTAGCAATTCTCGTCGGACCTTCAAACGACGTCTTCGTCTGGAGCACTGTGACCTTCAGGAGCAGTTCCATGACTTAACCGTCAACAGTGTCTTGCAACTGGAGCGCAAGATACTTGAGCTGAGATGGTCCTGAGAGGTGGGATTTAGTCCGTAGAAATTGGTTGTAGCAATCAACAGCCGCGTTTTGTATGTGGAGTAATGAAGGCATCTGGGGACATCCCATGCTACAAGAGTATATGGTGAAGATCGTCTCTGTCTAAAGACCGGCTCAGCTTCGTCCTTGACTTGTCGGCAGGTCAAGGAACGTTGTAAGGTGTCACAGCTTGTAGTTGTCCTGATGGTGCCTTTCCCATGCTTCTCAGTGGCATTGGATCTCGAGTGAGGCTTGTTGCTCTTACAAAGAGGACAATGTAAGACCCGAAAGATTGTTCATATAACACCGCTCGCATTTCCGCGGGCATGCCGGGCAACGATAGGTCGTGATCCACGATGGAGATCACTGACGCCCTGCGATCGATGAATCCTCCCAGTGGAGCTGAGCAACGATGAGAACTCCCAACAGTGCTGCACGTTAAAGGTGTCTGTGGTTCAACACAGAAGTCTGGATCCCCCAGAACAGTCACGTGCACTTGGATGAGGAAGTAGAGTATCTCGTTGAAACTATCATCCGGGCCCGTATCGGGATACGAGTCTGCTCGCTTGACTTCCTGCCGCATGACCTTAACAATGCTGTAAGGCTTAGGTGTCAGTCTCTGCTGATAAGTCGAGTTGCGCTTTAGCAATCGGACGAGCCTGAGGCGGGGCTTCATTCGAGGCAACGGCAGTTTCCAGTCGCACACGATTGGATGGCACCGAACAAATCGATCTTCGTCCACCTCGGGTCGCTCTCGGGGTGGTCAACGATTCCCCTCGTCATGGTGGCGACCAAGAACGTATCTTGAAATGCCTCGAGCGAGGTGTGCATAGTGTGTGCGATGTTTCGGTTTTTGAACAAAACACCAAGTCTATTTACTTGCTCGTCAGGCAGAATTGTCCACATGTGCGGTTCGTCCACCTTAGCCCTGGTCGGTATGGGCACATCTCTAAATTCAAGCTCCCTTAGCCAAGGAGCAAGCAACCCTTCGCCAACCATTTTAATGTATGCTTCTTTGAGCGCCCAGTACGTATAGAACCGCCTCGTCTTCTGGTCGGCATCTTTTATGTCTGCAGGACTTGGCACAGGACTTGGCACAGGCAGATACTTCATGTCGTCCTGCTCCTTCTTTGAGAACATCTCCTCGAAGATGTCCACCCACTCTTCCAGCTGTTTTTGCGTAGATAGGTCAGGCGTTCGGGGTGGTTCCCACGTGCATGCAATGTCGACCCCTATTCTGACGTCTTCTCGCTCGTCGTCATGGATCCAAGAATCTGCTTCAAGCACAGCCGTAGGGTCGGGATTGATGACTGGTGGGCTTCTGATGCTGACATCGTGCCGATAGTCGATCCGAGCGTCCCTAGTCCTTTTGGGTGTCTTGCATCCCACGAGCACAACCATGCCGGCCTGATGCGAAACGTTGAACTCTAGTCCCTCGAAGCCCTTGCCGCTCCAATCGTTCGGTGGCGCCCAATACGGTCTAGAATGAGGTTTTGGCGTTCTTTCCACTTTGACTTTCGACCACGGTATCTTCGCTGTCCTGTGGATGAAGAGATATTTGAGGAGAGCTGAAGCAAGAGACATGAATCGGTCTGGCTTCCTTACATATTTCGTGATGACATCCTGGGTCTCCTTGGACAGTGTATCCAATAGTGGCAGTTTGTCCTCTTCCTTTCTGAGTGGAGTTAGTTGTCGTGTAGCATTGACAGGTGCGTGTGGCCGAATGTCTACGTAGTAACGAGTGATTGGCGTGCTGAAAGCATCGTTGCCGTTGGTGTAGGCCATGTTTTGTCAGCCCTATGTAGGGAGGGTCTTCTGGCTCATTAGTTAAGTACAATTGTCAATGATCGAAAAGTGTATTGCGCATAGAATCGAGCTGTCATCAGCATGCTAGTGATGAGAGCATTCTCGGATCGGACGGCTGACGGACTTGATAGAAGAGACCAGTGTCAAGTACACCAGTCCAGGAAGGAACCGTACCTTTGGAAGACACGATGTTTTGTCCTCTTGAAAGGGCATCGCCATGATCCTATGTTCTATCTTTAGATCGACGTGTAGTGCCTGAAGATCGATGTTGTTTCACGTCAATTGATGCAGGGCATTTCGTGAGCTTGCCTAAAACTCCGCAGCCAAAATTGCTTGACGCCACAGTAAAATAAAAATGTCCGTTGGAAGGCGCGAGTCCACTGCATTGGTAAATCGCAAGCCTCTTCTGCGTGACTCATGTCTAAACAGTTTATCTGTCAAACAAGCATAATTCCTTATGGTCTAAATCGCATTGCCTGACGAGGAGTACAAAAGCGACATGGCTATCACAATTGGCGTGCTTGCGGTACAAGGAGCATTCCTGGAACACATCACGCTCTTACGAAAAGCAGCTGGCGAAATCACATCCACCGATCTTAGCTTTAACTTCATCGAAGTGCGGACATCCGGCGAGCTATACACGTGTGATGCTCTGATCATACCTGGAGGCGAAAGCACAACTATCTCCCTTGTCGCCGCGCGCACAGATCTGCTTGACTGTCTCCGAGACTTTGTTAAAGTCGAACGCAAACCTGTATGGGGCTCGTGTGCAGGTCTTATACTGCTTTCTGAAGCTGCCAACTCGACCAAGAGAGGTGGGCAGGAACTGATCGGAGGAATTGACGTTCGGGTCAACCGCAACCACTTCGGACGGCAAATCGAAAGTTTCCAAGCAGATCTGAAATTACCATTTCTCGACCAGGCCGGGATGCCAGCAGACGCGTTTCCCGGTGTCTTCATTCGAGCTCCAGTGGTTGAAAAACTTCTGCCAAAGGTAGAAGGGGTGCAGGCTGATGAGCAGCAAGTACCTGACTCGGTGGTGGCTCCTTCCAAACAAGCAAAGGACGAGAAGGCGCAAGCTGTGAGCAGTGGACAAGTCGAGATAATGGGCGTGCTTCCGGGACGGATGAAGCGTGCGGCTGAGAAGGGAGCGGAGATTCGGGCTTCAGAGGAAGCAGGGGACATCATTGCGGTCAAGCAGGGCAATGTGTTTGGTACCAGCTTCCACCCCGAGCTCACAGCTGACTTCAGAATTCATGTCTGGTGGCTGCAGCAGGTTGTGGCTGCAGTGAATAGATGATCAGACTGACAAGGCTGATATGTTCTCAGTCGTACTGATCCGATCTTTCATTGACGGCACGACCATAGCCTCCACGACCAGGATCATACTCTTCTCGATGCTCGTCTCGGACTTGACCACCGGACTTTCCTCTACCAAATTGTCGACCCTCGAGGAAGCCAGGATCCAGATCGGTCCGCACCAGACGCTCATCGAGCTTGGTGCCTCCAATGTATTTTAGGCAGTCCAGAGCATCTTCGTGTGTATAGTATTCCACGAAACAGAAGCCGCAGGGTGTTTTCGTGAACCGATCAAGACCCATCACGATACGTTTGACCTCGCCACATCTGCAATCACATTAGCTGGGGTCATAGGCTCGCAGAGGATGCTATCATACTTGGAAAATAGCTCATGTATTTGTTCTTCGGTAGTGTAGAACGAGAGATTGCCCACATAGATGGTAGCGGCGTCCTTCAGAGGATCTTCTTCTTGTTTTGACTGGTTATCTCGATCTCTCTCATCGCGGTCAGACTGTCGTCGTCGCTTCTGTCAGGTCCCGTTAGACTGCTACAATGCCATGGCGGTGCTAGGGCGTGAAGGATACCTTTGCAGCATAGTATGCGCTTGGCTTATCAAGCCTCTCGACCGTGGACATTGTAATGCTATAAGAGAGCGTGTCGAGCTGGACGACAGCAAATTGAAGAACAGCAAAAGTGGTGGAGTGCGGAGGCTTCTGTCACTCACTTGCGGTGACGCGCAGCAGGCGCGTCCATCTGCGAACTTTTAGTGTCACTACCGCTTTGGGCAACACGTTCTCGACCAGTAAGCAATTCTACTATCTGCTGAACGACCTCATATGATTCTAGATGTCTGTACTATGACCGTCTATCGCGATGCCGAGAGTCATAGCACATACTCCCTCGTGGCTTTCACACCCATCACCGGGCGCACGCATATTCTCCGACCCCGAAGCACAGTCACCAGCATCACCCTCTAAGAAGCTTGGTGGAAAGGCTGCTGATAACAAGCCGAGCACGACGCCGTCTTCGACTGCGAGGAGAATCATTGCGCACAGGGGTTCCGAGGTGTTCACAGTAGTTGGAAACAAGATCAGATGGGCTGACCTAGCAAGAGTTAAGGATGAATGGGAAGGACAAGAGCAGCGCAGTGATCGAGCCGAGAGAAGAGCCTACCGCACCCTCAAGACACCGGTCTACTATCAGATCACCAACCTGAGCGTGTCTCCTTCCGGTCATTTCCTAGCTATATCTACCGAGCATACCGTCCATGTTGCTCTCCTGCCAGATCCCTCACGCCTACATGAAGGCGACCACTCCGAGATCAAGCTAAGGACTCATCATCTGGGTCCTACCACTCATGTCATCCCTGAAGCTGCTTTGGTCGCTGTACTATGGCACCCACTCGCTGCATCTTCCATTTCTTCAGATTGTCTAGTCACTGTCTCCACTGAAGCCGTTGTGAGAGTATGGGAGTTCGATCATGCAGATCGCTGGTCATTCGAGCGTCCTGCTTTGGCTATCGACCTGAGGAAACTGGCAGACGGCACCTCCTCCGACCAAGATTTTGAGCCTACAGGTTTTGGCAAGAGTCGCGGCTTCTCAGTCGATGCTTTTGACATGGAGGCTGCCGCCGCTTGCTTTGGTGGTCATGGTGCTGAGCATGAGAGTCCTTGGGCTGCAACTACGTTGTGGACGGCGATGAGCAATGGCGACGTCTACGCTTTGTGTCCACTACTGCCTTCCAAATGGAGGCCGACTCCTACAACAATCCCTGCACTAACCACCTCAGCTGTGTCGAGGAACGCGAGCATCACCGCTACCGACAGCGACCCTGACGAGCGACGAGCAGCAGAGCAGCAGTATGAGTGGGTCCGAGAGCTTGACAATGAAGTCTTCGGTTCAGGTGACTCAGGAGATGGTTCGATACGTCTTAGACCTTCCATGCCCAGCGCCATTCCTCGGCTACAGGGCCCTTTTGAGCTACCCATTGATGAGATGAGCGAGGAGGCCGAGGTCTCGGACATCCTACTTATTCCTGCAAATCTCGATGAGGAGGATTTGTTCTCAAGCGAGGAGGGTTATGAAATCCTGGGTAGTGCCAAATCCTTGCCCTTCACCGTCGTTTGTCTCACCACGACAGATCATCAGCTGCACGTAATGATAGAGCTCGAAGGTGTTACCGGCCAATGGTTGCCCAAGAAAGGCAGAAATCACTTCAGCGCCCCTACTTGGGACGCAGGCGAGTTCTTACTTCTCGAGACGGTGTCCCTTGGCGACGACAGACGGGCTACTGGTGTTCGCCCGTCCATTACCTCTGACCACGCCAACCCATACCATTTCTTTGTCACTGCTGGTACCAGCGTCGCCTCACTGTCGTTGGAAGAATGGGCATTGAAGGTCGCATTCGAAGTGACTGATCAGGACTTGGACAACGTTGATGCAGGTCTGCAAAGCCGTCTCAGACTGGCTTGTCAGGGGCCAATCTGCATCAAAAAAGATTTGATTACGCAACAGCAGCTTGACAGCTCCAGCCAAGCATCGCTATCAGCAGTCGCCTTCCTCGAAGACATGGACCTGGGCAGTCTACTCCTGACATCTTTCAACGGACGTGCTGTCGCAGCTCAGCTCGACCAGACACCTTTTCGAACGTCCAAAATGCTCACCAATGAACTGTCTTTTACCTCATCTGTGGCTTCGCCGCTGCGTGCCTCCCAGTCCTTGATGGAGGTTCTTCAGAGCGAAGCCCAAACCACAAGTGATACACCACCGACACGTGCTCCTTATGCGCCCCCACAGATTTTCTACCAGAACCATATGGCTGCTCTCGACCAAATCAAGGCTCGAGTTCCGCACCACCGCCGTTCGATGCTCACAGACAACCCGTTACGCCTTAGTCCGGCGTGTCTCGATGTCATGACCCTGGCCCACCGCACATTCTCCCGCCAAACCTCTGCTGTTGAGACAGCTGCAGCCGAGCTGTTTCGCCGCTGTGAGCGGCTGCGTGAAGAGCTCACAGATCAAGTCAAACAGATGGCAGAGCTTGCGGAACGCTTGAGCCGCCTAGGATCAGGCAGCGGGACGGAAACCCAAAGCAACATCAGCAGTGAGGACGACAGGACACACTCAGAAAAGATTTCTGATCGCATCGATGCCGCAAAAACGAGACAGAAAGATCTCTTCAGCAGATATGAGCGCCTTCGACGGAAAGTGGGGCAAGTTGCGCACGCAAAGCAGGACCTGAGTGTTAAGGAAAGAGCTTGGATTGATGAAGTTGACTCCCTTGCTGCTCATATTGGCATAAATACAGGAGCGGTGTCCCAGGATACGACCAAACAGGATGGAGACACTTCACTGGATTCAAGACTGACAACAGCTAAATCTCTTACTGGCGATCTTATGGCAGAAGCGAAGAGGATCAAAGAGTTAGCCAGCACAGAGGGAGCCGACAAAGACGGCGGGCAAGGTACGCCAGATGGTAAGTTAAGGACAAGATTGGGCGGGAGTGGTGGTATGTCTCGTTTCCAGCGGGAAAAGATTAAGGAAGTTATGGAAATGGTGGAACGTGAAGCAGCAGTGATCGATGCTGTACAAGGTCGCCTGGGCAGATTGACCGTGTGATATACGAGCAGGGGTGTGGTCGATGATGTTTGGGAGAACAAGCAAGTTTTGTAAGAATTCTGATTATCGTGTTCTCGAATGGCTTGCTCTTTCCTCCGCATGCCAGCTCGTTGTTCGCCACCACTTAAGCATCTACATTGTGCGCTTCCGTCCTACTGTATGGAAGGAACGTCTCAGTAGAAAACGTGCTTGCTCCTTCCCACGTACGTTAGGCTTTTGGGAGTGAAGTCAGCCCTGCGGTATGGTATAGCTTTCAGGATGCCGACAATAGATGGGCAGGCAGTGTTGATCACTTGTAGCAAACCGAGATTATGTCCTCTGATAACATCGTCATATGCTCCCTGCTAAGCTTCGAGAAGCATTTTCTCCCAGGTCACCCTTACAATTTCCAACATAAAGCGAAGGATCACCCACTACCAAGCCACTCAAGCTTTCGGCAGCAGAGAGGCTCTGATAGTCTGGCAAGCGGAACCAAAGCTTAAACCATTTTTTTTAAATAGCAGATCCAAGCTACCGGTAGTGCTTTTCGCTACTCCGCTCGCGACAGGGTTGGTGCAGCATATGGGTATGCTTAACAGGCCTCATCTGAAGTAAAACTGCGCTCTGGGATAATTCGAGAAGCGGGGATACACACGCGCATGAGTGTGAGCATTCTCAACAGTCAGTAATAATTCTCGAAGGTTTAATGGAGGAAAGTATTATTACGTAGTAGTCGTAGGGGTGCCAACAGGGGTTACTTGAGGTCACTGCGGTGCCGATGAACCGTTAGCGAAAGTGACGCTACATGAATGAGCTATCGATACCTTAGCATGCGGTCATCACGAGAGAACGCTGTAGGTACTCTAATCCTCCTATACTCCTACCTACAGATACTGCCTGCAAATTGTGTTTTGGCAAGAGTGCCTCTGGAACCCAGGGCCGAAGTCCACGACGTTTGTAGGACAACATCGATGTTACAAACATGTCATTTCATGATGGACCGCACCAGCAGCGGGAGAAACACGAAGCCTAGATCAGTGAACACGACAGAAATCTGCTGACCAGGGAAAGCGATAGACGAGGAATTGGAGTTGCTGTTCCAAGACTAGCTAAGATAAGCAAGCAACCTGTGCCCCTGACTAGTCAAACTTGGCAAGGTTGGCTGAAGCCCGCTCGAAAGGCCAACGCCGTTCGGCCTTATTCGGAGCTAATGTCGTAGCCTACAACCAATTACGAACATTGGTATGCCGAGTGGAAATTGACTATTACTTGATTGAACGGCCTGGAAGGAAAGTCAGCACTGCCTGTGCGAAGGGCCCTGTTGCATCTTGAGGTTCATCGTCCTATCAACCAATCGTCGAGCAAAGGAGTCGCCTGACAGCCGAAACGTCGAATCCCGCTGTCACCTGAAGATTTGTAACGCTCGAGAAGACAAGTTGATGCATCTAGGAAGTGACTTCGCACTCAAGCAGAAACGCCTGGAGAGACGGTGATTCCTAAGAGGCATCGTTCAGCGAACTTCAATTGGACCAAAGAATAGTCGGACGGTAATAGAGTTCGTGTTGTTCGACCAGGCGTACCTCGACCTCGGATAGTCTCAGGGGCGGGAGGCGAAAAGCTTCTCTTAGCGCAAATCTTGTCTTGTCAGCGACTCCAGCTTTCCACCAGTCTCAGGTCCCAGTCCTCCATGCCTTACTCCTTTGGTCCAGGAGAGCAACGCGGTGAGATGAGCTTGCAACTTGGAGCAGCTTGTCAGCATGGCCTTCAAAACGAGCAGATCTCCATGTTGCAGTGCTTCATTCCTCCTCCCCATTCATTGTATTCATTTTTGAGCCTCGCCTACGAGGTCTCTTTCCATTCCTTACCTTTGATCGTCTAGGGACGTAAAGGCTTGCCTCTCTTTCTGTCTTGGGAGACAGCCAAAAATCCCGTCACTCTTTTGACACTTGAAGAAACACCGTTCAAATGAAGTTTACAACTTCCGCCGCTCTTGCGGTTGCTGCGACCGGTGTCTCCGCACAAGACACTTGGTCCGCCTGGTCTAGCAGCGCCAGCGGCTCTTCCTCTTCTACCTCCTCAAAGCCCATTTCTGGGAGCTCCAGCACCACGCAGAGCTGCCCAGCAACACTTACATCCGTCAAAACCGCAACCACGACTTGCTACGAGTCCACCTCTGAGGTCTACCAGCAAACTGTGACTGTACCCATCCAAAGCAAGCCTGCTTCTGTCTCTGTTCAGCCAGCATGGGTTGACTGGGATACCATCAACACCACTGGTACTCTAGTAACTAGCATGCCAGCCGGCTGCACTGCAGGAAAGACTGTGACTTCCACAAGCACTATCACCTCTACCATTCCGGGCACAACAACGATTACCAAGTCGATCATGTACGTTGGCGCTACAGTGACAGGCGATGCAGACGCCGCCTGGTCCACATGGAGCACTGCCAATGGAGGCTCAGGCTCAGGCTCAGGATCAGGATCCGGGTCAGGATCCGGGTCAGGTTCGAGCTCCGGCAACAACAATGGCAACGGTAACGGTGACAACAGCTGGGCCAACAATGGCCAAAGCAACAGCGGCACTGGCAATGGTAATAGCGGCCAAGGCAATAATGGCAACGCTTGGGGCAGCAGCGGAAGCGGTAACACCGGCGGTGGAAGCTCAAGCTCCGGAAGCTCGAACTCCGCGAACAGTGGCTCAAACAACAACCAAGGCAGCTGGGGCCAGGGAAGCTGGGGTGGCAAGGGTACTGGCGGCCAACAGCTTGGCAGCGGAAACGAAGTCTTCAAGTGGACTCCCCATGCTCCTTCGGACACCAAGTCGGGCAGCGCACCTGAATATACCAGGAAACCTGACGGTTCCTACGGCGGCAGACCATGGGGTGGTGCTGGGGGCGACAGCGACGATAATGGCGGCAAGAACAATGGCACTTCACCAAACAACGGTGGTAAGAACGGCACCTCCCCGGATACTGGCTCTGCTGCCAGCAATGTCACCAAACCATTCGAGTCTCTGAAGGACTCTAAGTGTAACAGTGCATCTGACCGAAGCCAATGGTGTGGTAACACGAACATCGACACCGACTATTACCAGGACTACTGGGGCAAGTCCGGAAAGGGCTCTAGCTCTGGCGGCCCATCCGGCGGCTCTTGCAACTACGACCTGGTCATCACCAATGGTACATGGAATGCCGATGGAACCGAAATGGGCACTCTCTTGATCAACGGCCAATATCCAGGTCCAGCAATCGAATGCAACTGGGGTGATTGGGTCACGATCAACGTTCACAACCAGATGGAAAGCAACGGTACCACTATCCACTGGCACGGAATTCGACAGGTCGGTACCAACGATCAGGACGGTGTTCCCGGTGTCACCGAATGTGCTGTAGCACCAGGCCAATCTCGATCATACCAATGGCGAGCATCGTCATACGGTACTTCGTGGTATCACTCACACTGGAACTTGCAGTACGGTGATGGTGTTCAGGGTCCCATCATCATTCACGGCCCGGCCACCGCCAACTACGATATCGACGCCGGTCCAGTCATGATTGCTGACACTTTCGGCATGTCTGCCACTGCTTTTGGCTCGATCATCGCTCACATCGGTCCCGCGGCAGTTGACAACTACCTTCTGAATGGTCACAACACTAAAGCTGACTTGTCTGCTGGTCAACACTCTCTCTGGAAGGTGCAGAAGGGCAAGAAGTACCTGTTCCGCCTCATCAACTCTGCTGCACAGAACATGTACTCTGTCTCTATCGATCAGCACAAGATGCAAGTCATTGCTGCCGATTTTGTCCCAGTCGTCCCCTACACTACAGAGTGGGTGAACATTGGTATTGGTCAGCGGTATGACGTGGTCGTTGAGATGGACCAGGACGTGGACAGCTACTTCTTCCGTGCCGTTACCCAGACTCTCTGTCCGTCTGGCTCTATCAACTCTGGTCTTGGTCAGGCTAACGGTATTATTGCTTACGAAGGTGTACAAGAGAAACCCTACTCCTTGCCGACCTCAACCCTGAACGGCAACAAGACTGCCGCTAACTTCGCTACCTGCCACGACGAGCCTCTTGCCTCCCTGGTGCCTCATCTCAAGATGAATGCTGGCACTAGGAGCGCCTTCCAAGCATCAGCCTCCACAATCCCAGGCGGTACTGTTACCAAGGTCGGTACTTCCGATGACGGCGCTGTCTTTCGATGGTTCCTGAACAACGGTGCCCTGTACATCAACTACACTCAACCCACCCTCCAATCCCTCAGCCAGGGCTACGCTATGAATGACACCGTCTACGGCAACCAGATCACTCTCAACCAAAAGGACCAATGGGTGTACTTCGTCATCCAGAATCAGTTCTTCGCTTTCCACCCCATGCACTTGCACGGCCACGACTTCTCACTCCTTGGTCAGGGTGATGGCCTCTTCACAGCCGAGATGGTCAACTCTCTGAACTTTGATAACCCAATTCGACGTGACACAGCCATGCTTCGAGGTGCTGCTGCCGCAGGAGCTGCATCGGGTGGCTACACCGTCATTGGGTTCGAGACCGACAACCCAGGTGCCTGGTTGATGCACTGCCACATCGCATGGCACGTTGATGGTGGTCTCGCCCTCCAATGGATCGAGCGACCAGACGACATGGATGCCTCAGGCTATGCCAGCTCGGCATCCTTCAAGGATGAATGCTCAAGCTATGCTTCATATGAAGCCTCCACCCCGTCTGGCAAGAAAACCTCTGGCCAATCTGGTCTGAAACGTCGTGAAGACACCTACTTTGATCGTATGATTGCGGAGGCTAACAGGCAGTTCGACTCCGTTGTCCGACGAGATGAACATGCCGGTCACCATTTCCTTGACGGTCACCTGAAGCGAGGACTTGGTGATGGCGCTCACCGACGAACGTTCGGTCGTCGTCGTTAAGTCACAAGCTATTGTGTTCGGAGAGGCGCGGATATACGTCTAACGAGTACAGCAGGCAGTTAAGCGAGCAAGTAGCAATCGTAATTCACACCAGCATTCCTCATGCGTACACAGCTTTCAAGGCTGATCGAAGGGGTCTGGTGAAGATGGCGGATGAGTATTTCATAAAGTATTCCTAGTATGTATTTATCATTGTGTCTAGCCAATAATCCATGGGAGATATTGCAGTCCTCGCTGCCTGGTGCTATTACCTTCATTCCTGCTGGAGCGGAGTATCTGCTGCGCTTCAAGTTGCTGGATTGGAGCAAGGTCAATTTGACAGGCCGGCCTGCCGACTGATCTCTCGCATGTCCGGCAACTGCAGCACCGCTTCCCCGCTCTCGCTTCTGGAAGTCGAATCGATTCTCACCTCGCAAACTCTGGATCAACTAACAGCTCATGAAGAATAGACGTTCTCTGTGAAAGTTGACCCCAGTGTCTTCACCGAATCATGCCATCTGCGGCAGGACGGCCATATCAGCAAAGTTCCGCTTGCAGCACGGAATTGAGCGACTTCTTGGCCGCACCGGCACGACAGCCGAATCATGATATCTCTCTTTAGCAGACACATCTTCCCGCGATGAACGGCAACCACGGCAGCGTTATGCTGTCTGTGAGGAAGTCTCATGCTCTGCTCGATGGGCCTCTGTTGGCAAAGTATGACCATTCTAAGGACAAATCGTAGCTCTCACCGCGTCTGCGGAACCTCTGAACTCCTACAACACGAACTCCCATGATGCCTTCCAAGCAAGGCTCGAGCGACCTCGAAGCATCGGCTCACGATGAGAAAAGAGCAGAAGAACAACACTATGGCATCAAAGACAGAATCAGTCACTTTACCTGGTCGAACTTTGCGTGCACAATGTCGACTGGCGCAGTAGCTGTTGTTCTCTCGCAACAGCCTTTCCAGTTCGACGGCCTCAATGTAATTGGCAAAGCGTTCTTTATACTCGATCTCGTCCTACTTGTGGCCTTCATGGCAGCGATGGTCACACGCTTCATCTTGCAACCCTGGAAGGTCACCAAATCCTTACATTATCCGAAGGAAGCGCTGTTCTTCGGAAGTTTCTGGGTAAGCTTTGCGCTGGTGCTCACCTGTATGCAAGAATACGCTGTTCCAAGCTGCGGCCCTTGGCTGGTAGCTACGCTTGAGGTTCTGTTCTGGCTCTATGCAGCCTGCGCACTTCTGGTTGCTATCTTCCAGTATTGCACGTTGTTTGTGGCAGAGAGGATCCCCGTCTCGACTGCTATGCCTGCTTTGGTCTTTCCAGTCTACCCCTTTTTGGTCATTGGCCCTCTAGCAGCATCTATCTTACCAAGTCAACCACAGAAAGCTACCCTACCGATTTTTATCGGAGGTGTGCTATTTCAGGGCTTGGGCTGGGTCGTCGCGATGTTCATGTATAACGTCTACATTATCCGCCTGTTGGCAAATGACTTACCACCTCCGTCCAGTCGGCCTGGCATGTTCATCAGTGTTGGCCCAGCAGGCTACACTTCTGCTGCTCTTGTTGCACTAGGAAATAATGCTCCGCACGTCGTGCCACAGAACTTTTTGAATCTACCCAACTTCGATGTTGGAGCAGCAATCAAAGTTGTGGGCGTCATGTCTGGCATCTTCATCTGGTCTGTGGCCTTCTGGTTCTTTGCCCTGACGCTTGTCACAATCCTGCACGGGGCGAAGAAGATGAGCTTCACGCTAAGTTGGTGGGCCTTCATTTTCCCAAACGCAGGGTTGACGCTTGCCACAATCCAAATCGGGAGGGTGCTCGATAGCAAGGGCATCAACGCGATCTCGTCTGCCATGACCGTCTTGCTTATCATAGCTTGGCTCTTCACCACTGGCTCGTATATCGTCGCAGTTGTCCGAAAGCAGGTCTATTGGACGGGCAAGGATGAAGACCACGGAATGGATGACAATGCCCAAGCCTGAGTAGAGGGGCCTCGACAGAAAAGGCTCCGCGACACTGGTCTAGAAAGAAAGTCTGCCCGCGATGCAGGATTTGGTACTGCGGGGACTGATTTCTCTACGTCCTTGGCATCTCGCTGTCGGCCAACGGTCGCCCGTACCACCATCCCCCAAAGCCCAGCAATATGGTACACTTTACAAGACCAGTCAATCTTTGCCTCATAAGTGCAGGGAGCCAAGGTTCTACGACAACCACTTTCACTCCTCAAGAAAAAGCTAGACTCTGGCTCCCCAAAGTCTAAGACCTCTCAGGCCACTGTTGGAGGGACGAAACGTATATCTTCGCACGCCGCCCTACTCAAAGGCAAGTGAGAAGCAAGAAACAAACCAGAGCTTACCTGAGCGCTGCTATTGATAGTTTGCCCCGGCTTTATCTTCCTCATTTTCCTGCCGAAGTTCGACGACTGATCAAGGCTCGTCTCCCTGTGGCGACATCGGATTAGACCATCAAAGCACATAATGGCTCAAGACAATCAACCTCGACCATATCGCCGACCAGACTCGCCAAGGCCGGTCTCGATCTTGACAGGATGCCCGTTCCATATCGACCCCCTATACCGCAGGCGTGGCAACAGTCTCGGTGCTGCTTCAATCTCTCAATATAGGCCGCCCATGGCACCGAAGCGGCACACGCTGGAAAAGATCGTCAGAGATGCGGATAGACAGTGTGCGTACATAGAGCACTTGACGGAAGAGGACCTGAGCAAAGGCACTGTACGAGGCAGATCGTCACATCCTTCAGTTGTCGCATCTGCTCGATCAGTGACAAATGGTATCGCAGCAGTGCAGGATTCTTGCCCAAGGCTGTCGACGCCAGAACCTTACCAAGAAGAAAACATAATCATCTCGAACAAAAGGGAAGGGTCATCGTCAACCTGCTCTGATTTTAGCTTTTCGGCAACACCAAGACGAACGTCGATCGAAAGCTATACCAACTACATAGCGGAGTATGAGGCTGAGCTTAGCCAGCCTTATGTTCACCTGCTCGTTCTTGCAGGTTCAAAACTCAGTGTTCAGGAGTTCGAAGCTTCTGATCTAGCAACGAAGCATAGTGCTTATGAAACAACATCTTTATTGTCGGTTCTGCAGGAGGAGCCGACGTTGATCTTGCCGGTCGTTGGGGCGGTCGGCTGAGTGCCAGAGGCTGCTACTTGAGCACCTTCGAGAGGCGAGGGGTTCGCTGGCAATTTGTGGTGAAAGAAAAGAGTTGTGATTGTAAAAGAGGTGTAAAAGAGATGTGGAGGTTGTCTGACAGTTACAGGTCAAAGCTGAAGCTGTGGTTATTAATAGGACCATAGGAGAGTGTTCTATGGTGGCTATCCATGAGTTGGAAGCATTAGCTGGTGGTGGTGTGTAAGCACCAATGCTTTCATTACACGCTGCTGGAGGGCTGCAAAGACACTACAGGAGGCCACACCTCGCATTCAGAAACATGGTGTGGATTGGTTTCTCCTCCTACGCGGTCTCGGATACTGTGGTCAAGCCAGTGGCACATTGAAGCAGTTCAATAATCGCCGACCACCCCCAATATCGATACTAAATACCCCTGAGCTTCTTTGATGGAAGACCTCGGAGAGGAAGTTAAAGAACTAAACATAAAGATGCAGCACGTCTGCGTACTATTATAGATGGCCCGTGCGCAGAGGTTGGTCGAGCAAACCAAACGCACGCAGGTGTGGCCGAAAGCGGTGAATTGAAGCCACAGCGTCTGTGCCTCGTTGCTTCGATGCAGGTACAGCGCGGTCATAGATTCTAAAGATAGATTAATATAAAACATTTGAAACAGGATGAATGCAGGCTATGGGCTGCAAGATTTACAGAACTGAGAAGAGAAAGTAGAGTAGTATTGCCCAGCTGATGCAAGAAAGTTTCGAACCCTGCCTCGCCTATTCGCCCCTAAGCTTGAAACGAGTTAGGGCTCGGATGCTTGCTGAGCTAAAAGTGATTATGGGCACTCCGCAGCCTATCACAACCTCCAATCACAGCCTCGACGATGCATCAGCTGGCACGTCGCTCTCGCAGTTGCAGAACACGAAGACCTTGGACCCTAATACTCTCAGTCCTCGTCGACGTGCTTTCAAGCCCCGCGCACCTTCGTTATGCACCGGTAGCTCGACGCCATCACCGGCACACTCGCCACGATCAGCCACGACCTCGTTCCGCGACCCTTGGAGGTCCCCGTATCGCAAAACCCTGCCAACCGCAACGATGTCGCCGAGAGAGCAGGATCTCCTCGAGGACTCCGAGAAGGGCTCTCTTCTTCGCAACTCTCCCAGCTCTTCGTCACAAGCCCGCAACTCGATGTCCTCCCCCCGATCCTCCTTCGACTCAACCACGAGCGTCTCGACTACCTCACTCGTCCTCGAGAATCTCAACACCAATGCTGCCCGCTACGCAGAGAAGCACAAACCCTCATCGCCCCTAGACTACCGCGACGACGAATCAGACCCAGAACTCCCAAGCACGAAATGGTCCAAGCACAAACGCACTCTCTCCACCAGCACCCAGACTATGTCGCGGACCCTGAAGAGATTAGTCTGGCTTATTTCCATCATCGCACTTGCCGGATGGATCGTAGCTCTCTATTCACTGCTCAGCCGCAAAGCGTACCAGCATAGTTCCACGAAAACTTACGACCACGAGGCACCGGGCAAGAGTTCGGGGCGCAAGATCAGCTTGGAGAGTATACAGCAGGGCCAGTGGTATCCGCGGCATGTCAACCTGAATTGGATTGCTGGGGCGAACGACGAGGATGGCTTGTTGCTGGAGATCAGTCAGCCTGGGAAAGATTTTATGGTCGTGGAGGATGTCAGGGCGCGGAAAGCTAGGAGTATTAAGGAAGACGGGATACATGAGAGCAAGACTCTGATGAAGAGTGGGAAGTTTGTGCCTCAAGGTGGATCTGGGACTGTGCTTGCGGAGGATTACTGGCCTAGTCCTGATTTAACGAAGGTGCTTGTGTTGGCGAAGCGGGAGAAGGTGTATAGACATTCTTTCACGGGGGTGTATTATGTTTTTGATGTCCAAAGTCAGACGGCGGAGTATCTCGATGCGTCTGTGCCGGATGGAAGGGTGCAGCTTGCGAGTTGGAGTCCGAAGGGTGATGCGATTGCGTTCACGAGAGATAATGATTTGTTTGTACGGTTGTTGAAGGACTCCAGTGGACAACCGACGACGGCGGTGCGGCAGGTTACGAAGGATGGTGGGCCGGAGTTCTTCTATGGTATACCTGATTGGGTCTATGAAGAGGAAGTGTTTCAGGGCAACGATGCGACTTGGTGGGATCGCGAAGGCAAGTTCGTGGCTTTCATGAGAACAAATGAGACTATGGTGCATGAATTCCCGGTTGATTACTACTTGAGTCGGCCGACCGGCGTGCAGCCAGAGGAGGGATTGGAGAACTACCCGGATGAGAAGCGAATCAAGTATCCGAAGGCTGGGTCGCCCAACCCAGTTGTGGATATGTTGTTCTATGACTTGGAGGCGAACGAGATGTTCGATGTGAATATCGATGGTGGATTTGGCGACGATGACAGGATCATCGGGGATGTGTTGTGGGCGGCTGATGGTCGAGTCATCGTGAAGGAGCTGAACAGGGTTAGTGACAAGGTCAGAGTTGTGCTGGTCGATGTCAAGGGTAGAACTGGTAAAACCATCAGAACGCTGAATGTACAGGAGCTGGATGGTGGCTGGGTCGAGCCTGGACAAGAGAGCAAGTATATTCCTGCCGACCCTGCCAACGGCAGACCACACGAAGGCTATATCGACATGGTAATCTACGACGATGGTGACCACCTCGGCTACTTCTCACCCCTGGACAACCCTGAACCACTAATGCTGACGAAAGGGAAGTGGGAGGTCGAGCAAGACAGCATCAAAGTCGACCTGAAGAACAACCTCGTGTACTTTACTGCAGCTAAAGAACATTCCACGCAGCGCCACATCTACAGCGTCAACCTTGAAGGGAAAGACATGAAACCACTCGTGCCGACAGAGAAGCCGGGCTACTACACAGCAGAGTTCAGTGCAAAAGCGGGCTACGCGATAATCAATTATAACGGACCGTCGATACCAAGCCAAAAGGTCATCTCCACCCCATCAAACCCGAACACCTACGAGGAAATCCTAGAAGATAACAAAGACCTTGCCAAACAGGCTGCCCAACACGAAATGCCCCACCTCATCTACACAAACATTACAGCAGAAGACGGTACCGTCTTGAATGTCCTCGAACAACGCCCTCCACACTTCGATCCGAAAAGGCAATACCCAGTTCTCTTCCAGCTCTATGGCGGTCCCGGCTCCCAACAGGTCGACCGCCGCTTCAGAGTCAACTTCCAATCCTACGTCGCAAGCACGCTCGGCTACCTAGTCGTCACAGTCGACGGCCGTGGCACCGGCTTCATCGGCCGCAAAGCACGAACGCTTGTCCGCGGTAACCTTGGCCACTTCGAGGCCCTCGACCAAATCACCGCCGCGAAAGAATGGTCAAGCAAGCCCTACGTCGACGCCGACCGCCTCGCAATCTGGGGCTGGAGCTACGGCGGCTTCATGACGCTCAAAGTCCTCGAGACCGACGCAGGCGAACATTTCAAGTACGGCATGGCCGTCGCACCCGTTACAGACTGGCGGTTTTACGACTCAATCTACACGGAGCGCTATATGCTTACGCCGGGGATGAACGTCCGCGGCTACGACAGCACCGCGATCACCAATGTTACGGCGCTGAGCCAGAACGTCAGGTGGCTTATGATGCACGGCACAGGCGACGACAACGTCCACGTGCAGAACAGCTTGACCCTAATTGATAAGCTGGATTTGGCCGGCGTGAAGAACTACGATGTACATTTCTTCCCGGATAGTGATCATGGGATATACTTCCACGGGGCGAACGATGTGGTGTATGGGAAGTTAAGCCAGTTTCTGGTCAATGCTTTTAATGGCCAGTTCTACAAGATGAGGAATCCGTCGCCCGCATACGTTGTTGGGGTGGATGATGAGGCGAGGTAGTTGGTTTAGATTCACATCGATTTCACTTCTCCATTCGGCCTTCCTCTTACTTCTTTCCCGCAAGTTCAATTTAGTCCTTTTGCCGAAGTGACCCCTATACCGGGCACAGCCGGATTCATACCGTAGGTAAGCTCCTCAGCTTTCCGCGCGACGGCTACAGAGCCGAGTGCGGCGAGCTTACCCTGTACGCTTGGCAGATGGCCCCCGGCGGGTCCCGCCTACCGCGCGGGAGAAACTGAGGAGGACACGGAGAGGACACAATGAAGGTCAATAAATCACTTGAGGGGACAGCATGGCTTCCTTGGCTCGGCTCGGTTGCTGCAGGACTTCCCGCTTCGAGCTCGAGGGGTGCTATGTGTCGGCAGCAGTAGCATCATATTCGGTTCGGCGCCATTTGCTTGGCATACGACGTCCTTTCCTAGGTCACGAAAAGAAGAGTCCGCTGCTTTCGAGGAAGGCTCGCTTGGACATGCGCTTGTTGCGATCACAGCTCATTGGATGGTCAGGAATCAATAATGTGTCGTCGACGCTATTCTTCGTGGGTTTGCGATGTGTGGCAAGGGTGGAGCTTGTGTAGGTGGACTGTCGCTAGGAGCAGCATTAATTGGGATTGGCTGTGTTGCTGTGCAGGTAGTCTAGCGGGATGGACGGATACAGCGCTGCAGATGGTCACGAGATAGATAGACGGGAATTCCATAGACGAATGGATGTGGATGGGTGAGTCAGACTCATTGAGGGTCTCGAGGCGGTATGGTACAATACGTCAGTGTTGCGCTCTTGGGGATATCAATGTGGTTGAAGGTTATGTAGTTGAATGAGATGGTGGTGTGCTGCTGAACGATAAAAGGAGCTACCCGGGGGAAGGACTACAGGCCACTAACTAGATCGGACTCGTTGTTGAGATCGTTGTGCGTCTTGTCATGGGATCTGGGTGCTCTCGACGCCATGATAACCAGTGAGCTTGAAGTTCCACGCGCTGAGAGGATGTCCCTCGCGGGTCTTTTTGGGACGGTTGTGGTATAAGTGCATCTAGCAGAAGGAGGGAACGAAGGCAGAAGGGATCAGGAATAGCAAGATGGCCGTTGCACGAATATTGATTGATAGCTTGTGAATGTTTCAGAGGGAATATGTCAGCGCCAATGTAGGCTCGAAGTCGGGGAGCGAGCACCTCCTCTGCCACTTCTGGTACCGTCCCCTACTAATTTACTACCGTGCCATTCTATTTGCAAGCACGCTTGGCAAGAAGTCCGAGAGCAGGACTAATTTGCATGCTCCATGAGACCCCTTGATTATAGTTTGCTTCTAGAGCGCTCAGTCCACAGCTGAGCTGTCAACATGCTCTTCTCTCACTCAACCCATAGCGAAATCCCACGTCGCAAAATCCTCCTTCCAAGCCTCCGCATCCCTCGCCTCGTCGCCTTCCTCGGCGGGCACAGACCGCCAATCGGCTCTGTGCTCTAGCATCATGAGACTTGACATCACAGTACGGCCGAACTGGATGTTGAAGCGCTGGTCTGGTGGGAGCTCGAAATACATGCATGTTTCGGTAGTGCCGTTGGGGGTGCTTGATTTCTCGGTGTCGTCTTGGCCGGCGGCGAGGGCGTCTGCTTGGGCGATTGGAGAGATTGCCGCGGGGTCTTTGCCGTTTGTGTAGGCTTGACCGTCAGTAGCTGCGGGATCGGTGGATGAGGTACTAGCAGCAGTAGCAGCAGACCATATCCAGACTCGGAAGAAATCACTCTGTCGGTCTGGGAGTAGTTTGTCGGGCTCGCAGGCTCGGAATTTCTCGTACGAGTTCTTCTCGGCTGCGACTTTGAACGCGGCTTCAACTAGGCCTTTGCTGATCATGGCTTGGGGGCACGCGATCCATTGCCAGTGGAAGTGGCGGATGCCGGTGCGGTTGACTTCCCAGCAGACTGCTCCTAGGTCGCCGTTGGCCTTGGCAAGGAGCGTGTGTTGCAGTGCGTGTCTGTAGCGGGTCATTTCGTTGAATTCAGTCTGGAGGTCAGAGGGGGCGCGGCGGCCGTGGGCTGTTTCGTCTGCGGCGTGGTACATGGGGATTATCATTAGATTGCCGGTTGATTTGAGGTGGGGGAAGGTCGCGGTTGTTGGGAGTGGACCGCGCAGCGATGTGAGGAAGGATTCATCGGCGATGCTGATGACCATGTTGGCGGAGAATTGGGGTTTGCCGAGACACATGAAGCAGTCGTTCGGGTCGTATTTGGGGCGCTTGTTATTGCGGCCTCGGCCGCTGGGGCGGTGGGAGTCGGTCGTGCTGTGATCGTAGCGGCGGCCGGGGTAGGGATCTGCGTCGAGGGCATCGCGTTTGCGCTTGCTTCGTGGGGTGGTGACTGTGAAAGGGGCGGCTCGTTGAGCGCCTTCTGTTGTTGCGGGCTTAGTCAGGTCAAGAGTGAAGGCTGATAGCCATTCTGAGGACTTGAGGCTGATACTGCCTAACGATTCGAAGCGGGTTACTTGGGTTTCGGCATTTTCGGAGTACTCCATGGGCCAGACGAAGGGCTCGCGCTTCCAGCTTGCGATTGGTGATGACGAGAAATGGTAGCGTGGTTTGAGTGTTGCGCACAGATTCGCGACGGCTCTGGTGGAGGTACAGGGATCGACACCTGCTGGCACTGGGATGTTTGAACCACTTTCGATCCGTGCTGGCCATTGGTTCGTGAGGACAATGTGGGCGTTGTTTGCTCCCTGAAGAATTCGTGCTTCATTCTCGAGGTAAAGAGAGTCGTACTTGCCGATCGACTGTGTAATCGACTCTTCGTTCTGTACTTGACGACCCCCCAGGAAGACGATCTTGATGCCTTCTGTGGTGGTCAAGGTACCCTTTCGGCCGAGATAGAACAGGTTTGGACAGACTTCGCCAGCTGATTCTAGCTTCTCTTGGACGGCCTGTGGCAGTGCATTGTCGCCGACTGTGAAATATGTGGGAAGTGGAACGGTGACAGAACCTGATAGTAGGGCTTGAGCTTCGTCGTCAGCCTCGTGCCCGAACAGGTCGCCAGCTACAAGAGCGAATGCGAAGTCGGTCTTCGAGTGCAGCTTAGAGATCTTCTGGAAGGCTTTGGCAAGCTGTCCTTGAACGGCGCCCACGACCAGTATCTTGGTCGCCATGGTCTGGGTCGTCCTGCCAAATATCTGCGCCCAGTTTGATGAAGAAGTTAGGAGTAGAGCAGCAGTGGTAAAATAGATCAAGTCTTATATGCCTTCCACCCTGCTTTTTCCAAAGTACAGGCTGCACTATCTATGTCGACAAGAAGTGAACTCAAAGTGAAGATCCCTTACAAGATCATAATCGAGGTCTCAAGTCAACCAAAATTCGCTGTTGATCCTGAAATCAAGCTCAAATCTGCGAGCTCCTTCAAATACGCCGATGGAATTTTGCACGGTCACTCCCCTAACGGTGTGGCTATCGAAAATGCATTCAGAGTATAACGTGAAGTCTACAAACGCCGTTGACCCTCGGAGACTCGATCTGATTTGTTGGACATATAAAAGCAGCCTAAGAGCGCGTTCGAACTGCAACGGACTTTAGAGGAGAGCAGAACGCCACACTCGTGCTTAGCCGTATCTGCCTTGCTGCCTTGCTGCCTAGTTTTCGTGGTGCCGCTATCGATAAGATCCAAAAGTTTCTTTGCGAGCAAGTACGATGCTCGCGATTCTTGCTTGCCCCCATGCGCTGTGCTTCCATTTGGCT
>Ga0210040_10003062_pt1 | contig 22931 bp, 19 predicted proteins | sample CryGeyCG12114_NA_FD_185462 | JGI IMG/M metagenome (GOLD analysis project Ga0210040, IMG submission 185462) | Groundwater microbial communities from aquifer - Crystal Geyser CG19_WC_8/21/14_NA (SPAdes) (version 2) | ecosystem: Environmental > Aquatic > Deep subsurface > Groundwater | place: USA...
ACGAGCTAGAAGTCCAGGCTGACCATGAGGATGAGCCTTTGCCCTTGTCGTTGCCATTGTCATTGCAGTTCTCACCGTCGTCGCAGTTGTCGCCGTTGTTGTCCGATCCCTTAGTTGGCTGTGCGGCCTTAGTAGTCTCGGTGCTGGAAGTCCAGGCAGACCATGACGAAGCAGTGCTGGTTGGCTTAACCTCCTTAGCGGATGACTTTGGTGTCTGACTGCTGGAAGTCCAGGCTGACCATGACGAGCTCTTTCCGTTGCCGTTGTTGTTATTGTTGCAGTCATCGTCGTCATTGTCGCAGTTGCCGTTAGATGGAGTTGGCTTGGCTGCTTTCGACGTCTCCGAGCTAGAAGTCCATGCAGACCACGAGGATGAAGCAGCACTGGGTGTTGTTGTCTTGACATGCGTAGTGGTTTCCTTTGGTGTCATGGAGCTGGAAGTCCATGCAGACCATGAAGACGATGAATCCTTGTCACTGTCGTTGTCGTTGTCATTGTCATCATCGCAGTTATCGTCATGGCCGCAGTTGCCGTTGCCGTTGTTGGACCCCTTAGAAGTTGGCGCAGCTGAGCTTGAAGTCCATGCGGACCATGAAGATGAAGCAGCAACAGTTGTAGGTGTGGTTACGGCGACAGTTGTGGTCTCGATATCCTTAGATGAGGTTGGCTGTGGTGCTTTGGAGGTGGAAGTCCAAGCGGACCATGCCGATGACGATGACGAACCCGTGTTGTCGTCGTCGTGGTTACCGTCATCACTGTCGTTGTCATTGCTGGAGCTCTTGGAAGAGGTTGCTGCTACTATGGAGCTAGTAGTCCAAGCGGTCCAAGAGGACGAAGCAGCAACAGTGGTAGTTGGTGCTTGGGCCTGGCTCGAGGAGGGCTGCTCTTGTGCCCCCTTATCGCCACGTCTGACTACACCAGCGGTAGCTGATGTGGCCAAGAGGGCCAAAGTAGCTGTGGAGTACTTCATACTGATTCTAGTAGAATCTGCAAATAACACGATACCTCAAAAAATATCTCGTAACGAGGGAAACAAGGGCCTTAACGAAGGAGCTCTTGTGTAGCAGAACGAACGAATGCTGCTTGAGGGATGAAGAAGAGGATGCTCATGCTGGAGTGTGGGAGGCCATTATGTAGGCAGGCACAGAACCGACATGATTGTTTGTTTTTGCTGGAACTAGGCGATCATGGAGCTCTTGCATGGCAGCGTGCTCGGAAGCATCGAAAATGGCAACAGATCGCATCCACGACAAAAGTGTGTCCTTGGTGGAGAGGCTTGTACCTGACCGTGGTGGGGGAGGATGTTGTCATGGTGGGTTGGCCGCCTGCGGCTCCGCCGCGGAACGTTGGGGTCTGCCAGTGTGACTAGATGGCCATCTATCGAGGTGATTGGATAGCGGAGAAAAGGCCTTGCTCAGTACCCCTGGTAGCGCTGCAACATAGCAGAAACCGATAACAACGCACTTGGCAAACGCAAAATGCTGCTGCAGGGGAAACGCGGCCGTTGTCGTCCGCTCCTTGGATGCGATGCTCTGCCTGCGATTGCCAGCATGCACTTTTGCGCTGTCCCGAACTTTACTGTCAGCACATCATGATATCTGGGGATACAGTGCTCGCGAGAAGTATTCGACCGAGCTATCGCTATGACGATGCACGTCGTTTACCGATCACTACAGCCAAGACTTTTAGCAAGTCAACGACTGCTGTGGTCCAAAGATAGCACCCCCAGTGTGAGCAGCGGATAATTCGGCTCGAAAGCGATAGAGGCAGCGAATCTGTTCGAAGACTGCGCCATACCGTAAAAGGTTGAAGAAGCTTTGGTCAGGTGGGTGCTTTCCAAGACACAGCCTGAGCCGCGTGGCATGTTCTCCCGGGATATGGACTGCTTCCCTGCTGTGAGTGCAAGGAGACCCGGAGAAGTTGGCAGCAAAGTTGAGAAGACGTTGTGGGAAAGGTACACGGAGGCTAGCCCGTAGAGTGCTTAGCGCACAAACAATGGACAGGTTAGTGAGCTTGCGTCAGGCCGCGCTGCTGTGTTGCCAGCCAGAGCTTAATTCGATCGTAACCAACCGGACATTTGTGCCTGACAGGAGTAGCCACATTTAGCGTGAGACATGCAGCGCAAGCTTTGAAACTTCTCTTCCTCTTACTCGTGCCGCCATGTCCTTCGAACCGCATTGCCTTTCGCTTCCCAGTAGACAGAGGAGAAGCGTGATATCGCTGTCTGTGTCTGCCTGCTCGTCGGCGAAGTGCAACATTCTGACAAGGATGCGACTCTGGGAATCCTGCAAGTTACGGTGATGGAAAGCGGCACAACAGCACTCGTGCGTTCTCTGGATCTCGCAGACCATACCTGTTATCACGTGCATGTGATCGCGATCGAGATAACACAGATTCCCACCAGTGAATTTGAGAATTCCACTCCGGTCTTGCAACGTGCAGCCGCGTCTCGCTGTCCAGAAAGTCTTCTCCTTTCTCTTGCTTAACGCTATCTTTCATTATCGAGGATGATGCGATCCATGATACCCCGAGACTGTGACGTCGGGACGCTGGACTCTATAGGGACTATTGCGCACCGCTTTATCGATATCACCTGAGTAGCATGTTGGCCAACGGCAATTACTTGACTCGGATCGAAAGCCGTAAGTGGTGTGTGCGTGCTTGACGTCGCAGAAGCCAACAGATCGTCTACCCATTAAGACCTGGAAGTTTACCATCTGTTGCTAGAATTTTAACCTGGCCAAACTTTATTCAGCTAATGGAAAAGCGCACATTCTGTGATTTAGAGCAGAATGGATACGGGTAGGCAGGGTGTAAAGAGTAATCCTATTGGTAAGACAGGGGACATCTTTACGCCGTCTGAAAACATTTGTATGGAAGCCTCGTCAAATCTGTAAGGCCACGGCGCTTATGCACGCCAGGTTATAATTCTAGCAACAGATGGTAGTCTGGTCGAAGTTTCTTTTCTGCGCGTAACCTCATTGTAAACTAAACTTCGACCAGACTAAACTTCCAGGTCTTGATAGGTACGGTAGGGTAGACACTATGCTAAAAACAGCTAAATCTTAATGCAAGGAAGCCGCAACCACAACCCGAGGTACCACTTATATTAGACTTTGCAGGCCTCAGTAGCACAGACCACCCCTGCAGTGTGCAGTGTTACGGTACAGAGCTTACCGTAGTGCTTGTGGACACGCACCACAACACACGTTCGCAGCATCTCTCTGAGAAACTGGAAGAATTCCTCAGGAGCGTCTATCGGGATTCTTAACCCCGGCCTGCTTGGTGAGAAATCGGTGGCTGGTCTGTCTTTCTTGGGACTTTCCCTCAAGCTTGAGCTCGAACGTCTCTTCACAAGGGCGCTGGAAAGTGAAGATGCCCAGGGACATCACTTACCAAGCTTCTGTTTGGACACCCACATGCGACAGAGCACGCTTGTCGAGCTCGATCATCTTGTATCGCACAGAGATCTGTGAGTGTTGCGAGTCGATCTGCCGGTTGCGCTCAGTCAACATAACACAATAATGCTGGTTTATGCTTTTGGGACGTAAGCTTCTCGACACGCCGACACGTAAAGCGCTTGCGCAAGACCCAGCCACCATGACAGTTTTCTGCTCCATCTAGCGTAGCATTTGTCCTCAATCACTATTCGGTAAAATACTGCCCAGACAAGCAGGCAGCGAGGGGCTATCGCACTAAAAGTCTCTGCAAGGTCAGGGCGGTTCTGCACGTCGAAGGGCGGAGATGACGCCTAGAGAGGAAATGAGACAAGTGTGCTATTTTGGGATACATGCAGCAACCACCACAGAAAACATTCGTGGATCGCAATGCATTGTCAGACTACAAGACACTTGCACATGAGATGAAAACCAAAGATTGTTGTCGACGAAGTGTTGTCGAAAGAACGCGACTCCTTTTACAACTCAAAGTCGACTTGACAAATCCCCCTGCATATCACATACGTTAGCATTGTTTTGTGGGTGCTGTTCGATACCTGCATGATCTACGGTAGTTAGGGTTTGCGCGAACATCATCGCGCTCAAATGCAGGTACGAAAGCATATTGAAGAGGAGCCTACTGTACCGGTAAGTCACGGTGCCGAGAAGAAAGATCTTCAGGTACGTCTACGCACGGCACCCACTTAAAGATGCCCCTTGCGGAAGCTTGTTCCCGTGCAAGAAAAGGTCTGCATGTGCCATGTGCGTGCCGCGAAGCTCTTTGCACAATTATTCGCGAAGCTTCTTGCCGATTCAGACGGTAACAGAAGACGATGGCTCTTCCTGAACGATGTGCACGTGGATGTCATGCGATGTGATGCAGGAAAGGAAGCGGTCGTCCACCACATCAGGGAATGGCCGAGACAACATTCCAGGTTGCGCACTACTGATGCCGATAACGTACAAGTGACAGTGACCTCGAACGCCTAGCTCAGCATGCTCCAAAACCTATCAAGAGCTGCAATGGCAAATGCATCAGCCGAAAATGAAGGTCTAATAGCCGTATACTTAAGCTCTTCCGCACCGAGCTGTTTTCGCTAATGCGTGGGCTGCGTCGGACCTCCGAGCACTGTGCGAGACAATATGAGCATGCTGCGCATCACGCTCGAGACTTCGCAAAGTCAAATACCCAACGCCTGCAGCAACGCCAATGCTCCTACCGAAAGATCACTCAACTGACGGCCCTTAAACGGTAGCTGCTGCCAGCTTCGAACAACAACAACATCATCATCGTATACTCATGCACACTTGGGCCATCAACAGGACCTGATCTCCCCAACGAAATGCACAACACGCAGGCCGTGAGAAATCACCGCAGAGCATCCTCAGCCACCGCATCGCCAGCACGTTCAACCACTCTATTCTGAAACCCCCTCCTAAATTCTCCTCACAACTTCTGCCTCTGAAACGATCTCCCCGCAGCCCTCAAGCAATTCTCCCCATCAACAAGAACACACCACCCCTCCCCTCCAACCGTGCCCCCCTCAAACCCGCCCACCGCATTCTCAAAGTTCTCCCTCGCCCACTGCAGATCCCTGTCCTCGTAGCTGCCCGGCTGCAGCCACACTGAGCTGATCCCCGCAGCCCTCGCCTCTTCCAGCGCCCTGCGCGTGACGGGCGGAGGAGTGAGGAAAGAGAGGGCTGTCGAACGAGGATCCGGCATAGAAGACGGGGACGGTACCGTGCTGTAGGTCTTCGACGGGAGGGAGATGGACGGTCGAGAGGGGTTGACGGGTGTCACGGGGAGAGCGTGAGCGTGGTACCATGCGAAGACTGCGCTGGGTCAGTGCCAGAGCCAGATACGGTACTAGAGGGATGGGAGTAGTATAATAGTAAGTCTTCTTACTCTTGTAGCCGAATTTCGATTTATCCTGTGATGCGCCCACCACTGCGAAGTTTGGTGAGGCGAAGAAACGTTTCGCTGCGACTTCCATCGTGAGCGCTTCCTGGTTGGTGAGGTGACGTTCAAGCGCAAATTGTAGTCACCGTCGCCAACGACGAGTATTTCAGATTGCGTATCTTACTACTATTGCAGCGGTGGTTGAAGGAGAGCGCTCACATTACATATGGCTGGCGCTGCTGAGATGGCGTCATATTCGTAAGTTACTTTGCGCTGTTTCGCCAAAACCAGTGGGCCTAGAGCTGCAGCACCTCCCCAGTAATTCACGCTAGACTGTTATGTGATATTGACCAGCAGGGCAACCAACGTCTGCAGGCACGTGAGGTAGTAGGCTCAGAAAGAGATGCCTATCTTACGATCTTAGTAGCTCCAAGTGGTACTAACTATACAGCATTTCAGAACTCATCGGGATAAAATTGACTTCTACACACGGCACGCAAACATGCTTGGACAGTTACGAAACATAGGGTATCAAAACGGACATGTTCAACCTTCAAACCTGCCCTTAGTCATTGCGCGACTTTCATTCACTCGTTCAATCATCATAGGCTTGACCAGCAAGCTGTCAGGATCACACCCCGAAATATCCATGCATATCCCGGTTAAGATACGCCTGTACGTCGGCGCTCAGCCCACCCAGGTTCACGTCTGTAGAGTAGACAGAGAGCTTCGACGGATCGACGCAGGTCAGTTGCTCCTGTGATGCGTGCACATTCGGTTGCGGTTGGAAAAGAGAGTTTTGCGAGGCTTGAGCGGAGCTCAACGTGCCGTACGCAGAATCAGCGCGCAGATAAGACGGCTTGCTGAAGGGCGCTTGCTGCTCGTATGTACTGCCCGCGAAGTTCTGAGCAGACCAGTCAAGGTTTACAAAATCGAAGAGATTCGGGCCTGCTGCCTCAACAAATTCATCGCCTGTAGCAGTGCTGTACGACACGTCCATTGAATCGTGCCAGGTCGCTATATGCTGTGGCGGCGTAACAAATGAAACACTCTTGGTAGAACGCGTCGATGTTGCGCTAGAAGGCTCGGGATTGGTACTGATAGTCGCACCCATGACATGCACATCATCGCCGGATGCCCAGCTCGAAACGTTATCGTAGCCGGAGTCTTCCCGCACGTGCCTCGGAACTCTGGGGATGGACTGTGACCGATGTGAGAATGCCGAATCGATGGCACTTTCACCTGAGTTTGAGCTAGTCCCAGGCCGCATGCTTGTAGCAACCTTCAGAGCCGGGCGAAGTCCTGGTTGAGCACTTGCAGGTGACAGATACTGTGGTTGACGCCGGTGGTGCCGTGGCGAGGAAGAAGTCCGAGAGGAAGACTGGGAAGTATCTCTGCTTTGAAGCTGATGGTCTGTAGGCGCTGACATAGGCGATGTTAGGTGCGAAGCAAGGTCGCCAGGAGACGATGCAATACCAGGTGAAATTTGGTTTCGCATCACATCTTGCATTGTCTGAAGCATCTGTGTATTAAGAAATTCTCGAACTCTAGGCTGGCCGAGCCAACTCTGAGAAGAGTGTGAAGCACAAGTGAGTCGCCTGTTGAAGCTCTCGATGAATTGCTCCAATAAGTTAGGGACGACGTTGCCGTCACCAGGCTGCGCCTGCTCGATATAAGGACTTTCCGGCACTGGGGCGCCAGGGAATATGACAGAGAAGATCTCGTTCCACAGTTCCCTGGGATGTTTTCCAGGTTTCTTGACGTGGATCTTCGCTTGCTGAGTTTCATCAAGTCTCTCGGGATAAGGACAGTTTCGCACGTCGCAGCCTTGACGCGAAGAAGAGTGCTTCTGCAGTTGCTCGTTAGTGTCGAAATTGGCAAAGCAGCGCCTGCAGTAAAAATCTGGGCGATGGTGTGTTCGCTTCAAATGTTGCTTGACACGAGAGATATCCCTGAGTAGACCGGTAGCACAACTGCGGTAATTCAGCTCATCCGTGTTGCGCTCGCCATAGCGGACAGGGTCATGCTTGTAATACGGGCAGGCAAACAGCTTTGCTGGTTCGCCTTGGTCATGTGTCTCCTGTTTCTGCCGCTTGGGGGAGCCAGTATCATCATCCTCGTCGTCATCCATCTCATCAGTATTATCTCTTGTGGACGTTGCTCGTCGAGTAGTACCACCCGTCTTCCTCGTCGATGAGCTGCTTGAGTGGGTCTTGGTTTCAGGCGACGATTTTCGTTTGGTTGAGTTGGCATGAGTACGAATGCCTGCTTCCGTGACCTCCATACCGGCAAACGAAGCTTCTATGGCAGCAACAGAAGAGGCTAGCTCAACGTTTGGGCGTTTGCCCTTCATTGAGGTATGCAAGGTTATGTCTTCCGCAGGCGATTCAGAAGTCCGGTTAGAGAGAGAGGGAGGACGACTTTGAGACAGAGCGAACTCAGAGCGTGAGGATGGGTGACGGGAGATGCTGCCAGCGTGCGACGACTGAAGAGTCGATAGGGAGCGTGGTGAGAACTGAGCGCCAACCTCTGCTCGTTGTTGGAGCATAGCAGCCGCATGTAATTGCTGGACTAGCGCGGCATCACGTTCTCGAGAAGCTGTCCAGGCTTCTCGCTCTCGGAGCATAGCTTCGCGCTCGCGAAGCGTCACTTCCTTCTCGCGGAACGCTACCTCTTGCTCTCTTCTCTTCGCCTCGAAGTCTTTCAAGAGATTGACGGGTGAGATAGGCGAACCCGGGGACGCAAGGTGAGAGTTTGTTTGAGGCCTCGAGGAGGATGCTTGCTCCTCCAATGGCGGCTGCAAGACCTGCGTGTTGAGTGGCGGGAGGATGCTATGAGGATGAGTGGCACTGAGCTCAACGTGAGCCTCGGAGGAGATTACAGAGTCTCTGTCGAATGCAAGCATTTTGCGTCCGACTCCAGAAATAGGTTGAGGATTCGTCGGATGTCGTTTGATGTTGCGTGTTCGCTCAATAAGTTCATGTCGGCAAGTCCGACCTCCATTAGCACATTTGGCGCAGTAAAGACAATCGCCTTCGTTGCAAACAGTGCATACATAGTGGAAGCCTGTCATCTTGATAGCATCATGGCAGGAATCACACTGCATTTGCTTGTGGGGCAGCTGCGCCGGCGTCTCGTTGATAGTCATGCCTCGCTGTGGTAGAGCTGAAAGACATGGCGAGGGTGACCTGATGGGTGGTGGCAGATTCTCGAGATCCAAACTTCCGTCGAAGTGCCGTTTGCTCATAGCGCCAGTGAAGCTGTGATATGGCGAAGAAACGCCGGTAGCATCGAGTTCGGCCGGACAGGGCTCTTCAATAGTGACTGCAGGCGCAGAGACTGCTTCAACATCGGACGGCCCGTGAAACCATTGCTGAAGAGTATTCTTGTGCAGGAAGTCATCAACGTGAGGAGCTCGCTGGGTCGGCAATGCAGGCAACGTCCCTTTTGTCGATGCCTGTATAGAATTGTGCTTGCGTGCGCCAGTCCGGGTTTTCCGCAAAGTGTCTTTGACCTTTTGCGTTACAGATCGCCGTGGTTGTACTCGTGGCTGCGACTCCCTTTCGCTTTGGTTGACCTCCAACTGCCGGGAGATCTGGTCGTGAAACTGTTTCCGCTGGTACGCCTGTAGCACTTCCAGCTTCCGCTGCTCTCTCTTCTCCGCCTTGCGTTGCTCACGCTTGGACAGTAGCGGGACAGTATTTGGGTCGTACTGTGCTTCGTGCCTATTGGTAAGGTGACGGATGATGCGGACAGGCATCGAACTCTTTGTCCTGCGTAGGTTGGTGTCTGTGTATGCAGGAGCTGGTATGGAATGCTCGTTGCTGTTGACAGGTTCCCCAGCATATGAAAGCCGCACCCTCTTGGATGGCCCAGTCTGGGAACCAGAAGCCGTTCGGGGGATGTTCATGGTGGGCGTTGTCGACTTGTCCTACTGCGGTAATCAGTGTCCCTTGAACTCTGTGAGGCTCGTGAGGAGAAGGAGGAAACTGTGAACAGCTGTAAAAGACATGAGTATCCAAAGCAGTAGGAACTGCCGTAGGAGATAAAGGATGCCATTGCTCCCAGGCTACAACTCATGAATGCACGAGAGTGCTGACGGACTTCTCGAAGATCACCGCTCATTGGAGGAGAAGGTCAAAAACGCCTGACGAGCCACACTTTCATGTGGGCGTTCAGCTGGGGGGCCGGACGCTATGAGTCGGACCAAAGTCAAATTCCCCGTAAGAGAACTTCGATATTCGTCTGGTTCCCTCCGGTTCGCGTTCTCTTAGAAGCTTGTATCTCATGGCTGCTCCCTAGCGATGAAAAGATCTTGAAGGCTTTCTGTGGCGATTCTACCAGAATGCACAGATTGACTTGTACTCGGCGATTATTGTTCTCAGGCAGCAGGTGAGCTTCCACACCGTGCCTTCCCAATGGCCAGGTTGTGGCGCAGGCACATGTTCCATTGGTGCCTGCTTGCTCCACTTCAAAGCTTGAGAGTAGCTGAGGCACCAACTCGAGGGGCCCGCCCGCAAAACTTTGAGGATATATGTAATTTTGCACAACTTTACCTTCGCAATCGATCATAAAAGAATGAATATGCGGGTTCCCGTCCGATCACCCATAGCCAAGCATTCTATTGACGCGTCAGTAGTTGGGTCGGTGACGACCAGCGAATCCGCGCTGTTGATTGTTTTTTTGAGATCCTATCTGTGGTTTTTTTCCTCTTTCTACCCCGGGTCGTACCTGCCAACTTCCGGCGCATTTTTGCTGTTTCCCTGTAAGCTCCAGGGGCAAGTATTGCTGTGTTTTCGTCGGTGTGCAATGGACGAAACACATCCTTGCTATCACCTTCTGCAGCCGATGACGATCCTTATTCTGGCTGTGACACATGGCTCTTCGAAGATTACAAAGATCACAGACTCACGTGCGCATACACTGCTTGTCGTTATGCTACTCGAAGATGTACCGCAGGCACAATGCGCTCACTGGATACAGGTACCATTAAGAACAACTAAACTAAGCTCCATGTGCCCCCGATTGGCCTGTTATCCATTCCGAAGAGGAACATCGCCAACTTGTGCCGGATAAACAATCCCGCTAGACCACAGGCTGCTTGTAGCAGAAGCAGTTCTCTGCACAGTTGGTCTTCTCTTAGGGGACCTCTATGTACTAGGTAGAGATTGATAATAGTAAGGTTTGAAGTTGAGATGATCCTTCCTTCGCCACCAGGACGCGTCGTTGTAGTGGGCTGTGGAGACGCTGAACGCGGAGGCGTCGACGACATGCCTGCGGAGAGTGGGACGCCCGAAGACGACTTCCGTAGATGACCGTTAGCATGGCCATTGTTATCAGAAGTATGCCCAGGCGATGCTAAACGTGTAATCTGCAGTAGTCCGAAGCGCTCGAGGATGCCAAAGATTCTGATCAGATATGGTTTAGGCTGTCTGTCCTCATCCCATGGCGTAACGCTTGGCTCCAGCAAACCAGTGCGCGCGTTGAACTTCGGTAGCCTGTGCCTTGGGCAAGGAACAATCTTGAACAGTTGTGGCGTACTGTACACAAAGTTGAAGATCTGAGGAATCAGCAACAGTAGTAGCGTCTTCGAGAAGTGGGATAGGATGGCGACAACGGCGAAGGTCATACCCGCCACGTAGCAGTATGTGTCACCCACAAACACACGAGCGGGGTATCTATTGTGGATGTAAAGAGCGAGCGATACCGCAATGAACGGCAGTAGAATGTACAGTGCCAGTAGATGTGAGTCGGTCGCGGGATGTGCGCTGTACGTTGTGCTGTTGGCGTCGTTGGTGAGCACTGGGTTTCCAGGGAAAGGGACAAGATAGAGTGATGAATTGAAGACAAGAAGCCCAGCGATAACCAGCGACTGCCCGACCTCAATACCGTTGATGCCAGCAAAGATGTTGATACTATTGGGTGCAAATATTGACAACGCGGACATGTAGGCGTAGTAGAAGGCGCCAAGGTTGATAATACGCACCTCGGAGGGCATGTAGCGAATGAGTATATTGGGTACCACGACTGAAGTGACACCGAAGTCGACGTAGTAGACGATAAGGAGAGGTAGAGAGGCCACTGCAGGGATGAAAAACTTGTGCCGCCAACGTAGATCCAGTATATCATCCGCCAGGCCGAGTATCGTGGTCGCTTCGAGTGTATTCAGAGCAGACTGGTACGAGGACAGCTTAGAGTGGGGAAAGCGGTGGAGAAAGCGCCCAGTCTCAAGCTGTGCGATCAGGCTGGGGAGCACGGAGTCGCGGTTACCGCCACCAGATGTCGCTGCCACGATGTCTTTGTAAAAGGCAAACGGGATAAAGGCGATCAGAACGAGGATGAAGACTGCCGCTGCTACCGAGCCCATGCTTTCGGGTCTGCTAAGCGTCAGTATTCCGCTCTCATCGGGCTATGAAGCTTTCCACCCACATGTCCTTCGGATCTCGCTTGCTCAAGTCCTTGCCCTTCAGGCCAGCCTTAACAAAAGACGGACCCGACCATCTTACGAAGGCATAGGTGACACAAAAGGCTAGTGCTGAGAAGCCAATCGATGCCACTACCGGGGCGCCATCACCTTGAAATGTGTTTGCTAAAACAGCGACCGAGCTTCCAAGCAATGTGACGAGGCTCAATGTCTCCGTCTTGCTCAACGTTGAAGCCATGTCCAGCTCGATCAGAAAGCGGGACACGTGGCTGACGGAAAGACCTCAGGTACGAAGTTACTGCTTAGGGTTGGTGGCTCATCATATTATTATGGGAGAGTGGCATACAAAAAGCCTGATCTGACGTTGTCTACCATCTTTGCGTATTGCAAAACTTATGACCGTGGTATTGTGGAGCGTTGACGATAGTCATTCGTTAATCACTGCTCATGCAACCTGTCCTCTGGGAGAGGCTGAGGTAAGTTCGGACTCCGGAGCAATGTTAATCCGTTCCTTTCCTTTTCCTGTGACTGCAGGTCGAGAAAGATGTCGCTTTTGGAAACCCGTCACCAGATTCGTCAAAATAGAGGTATTAAAGGTGTCTCTGCACTATTGTCCCCGAGTAGACTGCAGCACGGTACATGAAGTCTTTGTTCTAGATACAGCTACTTCCATCCCTCCCTGGACACAGGTTCATCTTCCGCTGAAATTGACGCACGCGTGCTCTGCCCAGCTCTTCAGACGGCTCCTAAGTACGCAGCAAGAGCCGCGCTGGTTACTAGCTGTGGGCTGAAAGTGCGGCAAGCATTGTCCTCTTGGCTGCGCATGCATTCTATAAATACCGCAGCTCTCACATGCTAACCTGGCTCCCGTCGAGGGCTGGACAGCAGCGTGGGTACGACTTGAGGTAGAAATGAGAACAGCATGAGAGTTGGCTTAATAAGGTTGCTGTGATAACGTTCTCAACTTGATAGACGGTCAAACGAGTATGGCCTTGGAAACGGAGTTTACACCAGATCACTCGGATCGCTTGACCGTTCTGCAACTGAACAACGACAGCTCGAAACTACTAACTGCGTCAGTTGATCATCGAATATCAGTATACGACATTGATAAGATCAGTGGAAACCGCAAACAACTTGACGTCTTCACAGCTCATGATGCTGAAATTCGAGATGCGAAGTGGTTCCATCCGAGCACCGGCACTCACTTCGTGACCGTCGCAAATGATATGCAGATGCGGGTATGGACACAAGATACGTATCAAGCTCCAATGTCGGGGCGCCGGTTCAGGCGGATGGCCGCCGTGAAGAGTGAACAGCTTGTACCATTCGCAAGCGTCGACGTCAAAACTGTCGGCAATAACACCTACATTGTCGTTGTTGACAGGCAGGGGCTGCTTTCACTATACGAGCCCACAAATCCAGATGAGTACAATGAGTGGTCACTAGTGGATCAGTTGCACGTCTGCTCGCCCACGCCGGGTAGAGGTGATCACACTTCTTTTCGGGTACGATTCGATCCTAACACATTCCCTCTACCCTTCTTAAGCTCGGTGTCAGACGATCAAGGCCAGCTTACGATTGCAGTGACGGCTTTAGATGAGGTCAAACTCTATAGGACAACTTCGGACTCCGACCTAATCCGGCCGCACGTTTCATCGCAACAGCAGACAACAAATCCGGGGCGGGGAGCAACACGTACTTCCTACCTCTTCGAGGTGCTCCGGATTTCGTCTCATCCTACACAACATCAGACTTCAGCCGGCCCGCTGCTTCGTGATGTCGCCTTCTGCCCCGCCAATATCTGTGGTAGCGACATCCTCGCAGTCGCGTCGATCAATGGCACTGTGGCCGTGTATGAAATCTCCTTGCATTCACAAGCAACTGCAGACCCAGCCAACTCATCTACTGTGACATCGAAGCAAAATGCTCGTCCGGCGCTGCAACCGCATCAGTCAAATCTTACTTCGGCCTTGCATTCGGCCGCAGCATCTGCGCAACCGAATCAACCAGCTATGTCCCGAGCAAAGCATCCGTTTCTCTACAGCCACCATGCCACTGCGATATCCATACTGCAGGATGCTCACGCAGATGCCTGGTCCGTGCAGTGGGACCCCAGTGGAGGGACTCTGCTCAGTAGCGGCAGCGACGGAACCGTAAAAATATGGAAGCGCATGCTTGGTGCCGGCGGGCTCGGAGAATTCGAAATGGTCGCCGAGCAGGCAGGGGAGGATGACAGCGAAAGTGAGCAGAGCAGCTCGGACGAAGATGGGGAAGAGATATGATGTACTTGCTGACGGCCTGCCATATGCTCTTGTACGATCATACAACCTGCAAAATTACTCGTGTTTTGAGTGAAGCCGGTTTCTCAACACAGAAATGCACCGAGCTAAAACAAGCTCAGAACTCACGGGTATCTGTTAATGCTGCGTCTACCTCAGTACGACCCGTAAAGCAGACTGTCAAGTGTTGTAATGATCTATTCTTCCGGAGGATGGCGAGGTGACGGTTCGGGCGTCTTTTCTGTTGAGACATGTTTTCAGGACGGCACATCAAGGTCTATTGGCGATCCCAAGCTTACACTGCACTCAGAGCCTGTAAAAGTGCTCGGCGCTGCGTCAGGCAAGGCAGAATTGTCCTTCAGGCTCACCTGCCATTCCGACTCGAGCGACCTTGTAACAGGTACGATGCAGTGGTTGCTCCTTCCAGACATCCCTGCTTTCTTCACGACTCGCTCAACCTCAAGGATCACTGCATCACTCTTCGAAACCCCAAATTTGTGACACTATTATTGCCTCTTTTTGCTTGGTGCTCGATAGAAACTTCGCTCTTTCTTTGACTGCACAGTGACCCCGGTCCTCAAAGTTGCAGACCGGTGTAAACACAACCGACGGGTAAAAATTATGCACGTCTACCTCCACTAGCTGCATGCCGCAAGTGAGCATATGTAGTCGGGGCGGAGCACTGAACCCCTCATGCTATGAAGAAAGAGTTCCAGCCGCAATTGAACCACGGATCACATCTTCGCGCAATGCCTGGCATTACCATGCGACATAAAATGGAAGAGCCACACAATAGACGATGAATCGGCGCTCTACAAAGTCGTGAAAATGGCTGACCCCCTCAGCGTCGCTGCTGGCGTTGTGGGTTTGTTGTCAGCGGCCGCACAGGTTTCGTTGATCTTGACAGATATCATCAGCAAAGCACGTCACGCACCACGAGCATGCCAAAGGATACGAATCGACGTCGAAGACATACGTAATGTTCTCATCCAGCTGCAGCTGTACACCATGGGTGCCAAGCAGGCGCCTCGGTCGAACAGAGCTCTGATCATGGTTGACCAAGTGGCTGCTACGCTTGCTAGCTGCATCCTTACCTTTGATGAGCTCAAATTGTTCACCGAAGGCCTTCAAAGGGAGTCAACCATGGGCATATTGGACCGTTTGCGGTGGATCACTAAGCAAAGGGACATCGAGGATTATCAGAGTCACCTTGGAATCCACAAGTCATCTCTGACTTTGATGCTCGCAATCTTGACCAGGTGAGGCATTCGGCTCTTCACAAAGATGAGGTTGACTTACCATTAGCTTCAAGCCAAAAGCAGGATGATGCAGAGGCCAAGGTGGACCAGCTGTGCATAAAGATGGACCAGATCTACAAGAATCAACTGATCGCCATGCGTATGGCCGCCTACGATATGTCACAGTTGGAGCAAAAGCCCAGTACGATGTTGTCCTCAGCGCGGGTCTCGCACACTGTTGATGCTTCGACTAGACGGAAACCGCTTCCAGCAACCAGCTCTTTCGCCAAAACGATCGCAGTCCATCAACGGGAAGGAAGTGTAATAGCAGCTGACCAAGGAGACGACGAATCGAGGAGCTATGCTGGCACCAAGATCTATGGCAACAACGTCATTAGTGGCAGCGCCCAAGTGCACCAGGGAGATGTCTACCTGACGAACTACTACACTTATCAGGACAATGATGCATCCGCGCCGCTGAACACTCTCCCAGGCAATGCTGAAGCTCGAGTAGTCACAGAAGAAAACGTCCAAAGAGACGCCAAAGGCTTTGCATTCGAAGAACTGCTCGTGAACTCCAGAGCTTATCGAAAAGCAACTCACAATAATGAGGATGCTTTCTCCGTTATGAGCTCTGCTGGAAGGACTGCAACATGGTCTATGCTCTCGGGCCTCAGCTTGTCCGAGATGTCAAACATAGCGATATTGGCGATACCCGTCTACGCCACTGATCTCAATGACAAGGAAGGCTACGACTTTGAGCCTCCACGTACGGAAGCCGTCGTCATGTCACCACATCCCGGCCAGTCACCTTCTCAGAGTCCTGGTTCGGCTAGGTCAAAAAGATCCATAAAGGACTGGTGGAAGCAGTTTCAGACAGAACCAAGGACAGATCTGCAGCCGGAACTTGGCAGCTCCGAGAAGGTGTTTGGTGTCGCTCTACTGACGAGCATTCCATACGCCAATGTAGCTATATCACTGATGGATGAACGAGGCGAGTCCTTCGTTTACGGCTACATTCCAATAATTGTTGCCAAGTGCTGTGTTTTCTTGAAGGAGAAAGGCAAGCGTACCCAAGCATTTCAGTTCGTTGCTAATTGCGAGTTCTAGGTTCTTTTGTTGAAGACATCTTCATCCACCCAGGCAACGCAGCACGAATTGCAAACCTACAAACGAGCTTCGGCAAGCCTGATCGCTACGGCAAAGGTCTGGACTGGACAGGCTATACAGTCCACGATGCGGCAGGGGTATTGCTGCGTTATCTGAAATCCCTGCCGGAACCTGTTATACCCTACGGATTCTATGACTTGTTTGCAACGCCAATACGCACGTACCAGTCTCAGTGTGATGCATTCAACGACACTATGGAAGCTGCAACGCACCAAGAAGCACTCTTAGCGTATCAACAGTGCATTAGAAACTTGCCCGCTCTGAACCGGCAACTGTTGCTCTACTTATTAGACTTGCTTGCAGTATTTGTTGACAGGGCGGGTACGAACAAAATGACCAGCAACAGACTTGCAGGCACTTTCAATCCAGCGTTGCTGTCGCGGAAACCTACCGAGATGGGTGAGACAGAGCACCGCCTGGCACAGGACGTCATCATCTTTCTGATCGAGAATCAAGACCACTTTCTGATAGGTATGACTGGAACCCCTATCGAGTCGTCTGAGCAGAATGGGTCGAGCAATGCCACGGACCAGGGTCTTGATGGTCCAAACCTCGCCTAAGAATAAAGAGGACGAAGCCTCCAGCAATCGACGCCTGGATGGCAAAGCGCGATCACGCCGCAACAATGACCCTATTCACAGCAGTTTTCCCAGCTTGCAGGCATCCGCCACTCACCAGTCAGAGATAGCAAATGCCAGGTCGAAGACGAGCGAAGAGCGTTGTGTTGTGGCGTTTCGCTCCGCTTCAAGGTGTGTTCCAACTAAGGTAGGGTATGTATGCTCGCACAGAGCCCAGCCACCTCCAAGGCAAGGCTCCTGTACGGTCTTACGTGTCGCGACGTGCCTCTAACTCGTAGCAAGGTACTAACGTGCACGAGGCCAATCATCGCATATGAATAGATGACTAGTTGTCAGATAGTACGACAATCGGCGAATTTGATTCGGTAGCTCTCTAGACAAAAGTACTAATGGCAACGTGGAGCTTGGATTCAGGAACGCGGAGCGGCTTCCCCTTGACCAGGTGTTCACGTGTAGGACGAAATCGCCGTAGCAGTATGCAAGCACCGTCTACGGCTCATCCATATTTCCGTTATCATCTCTAATTCATCGGGCCCGCGGTGTGAAATATCTGCTTCCTGTCTATAACTCATCCTTCGCCGTCCCCAGCTTCTGCTGCTCTGCACCATCAACTTGCTCGCCCTCGGGCTGATCCACCCATCCACACACAGCAGGCGTGCCAGCCTCCATCCTATAGACACACTTCTCAGATTCGGAAATCTTGTAGATCTCATCAACCTCGCTGCATCCCAGCACCACCCTCGTGGATCTCGCGGGTCCGTTCCAACAGTGCTGACCACCTTCATACCACATGACGATTCTGTCGCCCCTACCCAAGCCCTTTCCGTCCGCAGGCAGGTCGTCATCCACATACTCAACTTCGTAACCCTTGAAACTGCCCATATTCGTCTGGCCACCTCCTTTCTTCGGCTGCTGAGTCGTCTTGCTCATGAAGCAGTGGCTGTACTTGTATTCACCGCTCTCTTTCTCGACACATGTATCCTTCAGGGCGCGGAAGATGCCGGCTGGGCCGTAGTCTTTGTCGAGATCGTCGCGGTCGCGTTTGAGGTCGTTCTGGGCGTTAGTCAGGTCGCGTTGGGTGTCGTCTTTTGTCTTTCTTGCGTTCTTGACGGCGGGGCTGTCGTCTACGTTCGTGGATTTGGTGATGTCTGGGAGAATGCCATTGTCGATTAGGATTTGTCGGAGGCTGGAGATGGTGCCGCCTAGCCAGGACTGGAGGGGTGGTGGGAGGTAGGATGTGAGAGAGTAAATCGCGGCTGCATCGCTGGATCCCTCCTCTTCAGCTTCGAAGTCGGACCAGTTGATGCCGCTGTCGGAACCGTCCTCCTTTGCTATTTCGACCAGATCCCGGTCTTCAGCGTTGGACCAGGTATCAGTTGACTCTCGAGCGGCGTAGTCCTCCCAACCTTGTACGGCCTTTTTCACACCAGCGTCGTTGAAGTTGGGGTTATACTCCTCCTTCAAGGCGGTTAAGAGCGCCTCGAGCTCAGTGACACGAGTGACCATATCATCTCTCATCTTCCTGGTTTTAGTCAATGCATCCCGTAGCTCCTGTACCCGGTCTCGACTCAGACTAAGCAAGACGCCGAGCCGACCGGTGCCCTTTCCAGAAGCATCGCTCTTGACAGCCCTCATCTTCTCATTCCGTTCAACCTCGTTCAGATTCTCCTCTGACTCGACAAGCTTCCTTTCCAGACCCTGTACCCGTATCTCGGTCGCATCGATCTTCTCCTGCACCTCCTTCTTCCTCTTGTCGGCCTCGAACTGCAACTCCTTCCTCTTCTTCATAGCCTTCCCCATGCTCTTCGCTCGAACCTCTTCCTGCTTTTTCCACTCCTTCCCTATGGCAGCACAACGATCCTCACACTTCACACCACCCACGCCAGCATACTCGTCTGAACCGTCACAACACACATCATAGTCACACACACCGTCATTCACGTTCTCAAAGCGAACGTAGGCGGGTATGTGGCCTTTATTCTTGCAGTAAAAGCCCGGCAAGGCCATGGACTCATTCTTAGGCGTCAGAGCATTAGCACCGGGCCTCGGCTGGTCAGGCGAGAAGTGGTGAAGGTAGGAACATGCTGCTGTTCCTGGCTCGTCGCTGCCATCGGGACAGTCGCAGTAGTCATCGTTGACTTGAGAGAAAGGGATGTGTATGGAGGGATTTGATATGCACACGAAGGGCTTATCCGTGGCTTTGTAGAATTTGGCGACTAGCTACCAGTCAGAGAGATGATTCAAGACTCTTAGAGGTGAGACGTACTCACATTCTGGGCCGACTCCTCGAGGCCGGCTCGAGTCTGAGGTTCGTGTATTAGCTGCTTGAATGAGCGGTGAGCTCGATAATAGTGCTAGAAGCACTTGTTGTCTAAGTATCATGATTGTGGACTGTAGCCAGGAGCCGTATGCTGACTTACGAGCGACTTCATGAAACTTGTCAACAATCACCGGCACTTTCCACATGCGCATGCTCACGTGTGACGTAGCCAGGATATCAGGGGCTTTTCGCCTCAGGCATGAAGAGGACGGACAGGGAAAGGACGGCCTGACTGGGTCCGAACATAGTCATTACAAGCTGAATTCCCTTCGCTATGGTACCTAGGTAGGCCCTACCGAGCCACGCTCCATCATAATCGCTCCATATCCAAAACAAGTCATCATCTCATCGTACCGCTGCTGAAGCAAAGCTCCCTCGTGCTATCTTCCGCCACCACCCATCCTCGTTATTCCATCCATCAGCGATCCTCTCTGGTACAAGCCACCGGGACGTGTTCCAGCCGTTGGAGCTTTCAGCCCAGATCCTCCAGGTCCAGGTATACCACTTCCAAACTTGGTCGCTGCCGGCTTCGCCAGCATGCTCATCGGTCGGGGCCGTCCATTCATTCCCGCACTACCTGGCGCCGTCCTTGGCTTGTTCGGACTTGACGTTTGTACCGTGTTGTAGTTCCCACCATTGCCGTAGTTGTTGCCAGCTGTACTGTCACCAGACGCATCACTTCGGGGCGGGCTAACAGGTTGACGTTCGCGGTCTCGGGCCTCCCTAGCTTCCCTTTCTGCTTCACGTTCGCGTTCCTGTTCGGCACTGACAGAGAGGAAAACTTCCACCTGGGCCACTAACTCTCCCTTCTCCACCCGCTCTTGTTCGAGATCGACGCGTAGGCTATCGTTCTCTCGTCGGATCGTATCAAGTTCTGACCTGACCCCTGTGAGTTCAGCCTCGATCACTTTCTTCTGCGTCGACAAGTCCTCGTTCCACCGTCTGAGCTCTTCTATTTGACCCTCCATGCGTGACATGGCTCCAGCCTGACCGGGCACCATGGTCCCACCAAGTGTGGCGTCACGCTCGGTGAGCAGCTTTGAGACCTCTTCGTGTGATTCTCTCAGCTCAGCCTTCAATGCATCAACTTGTTTCATCCATCTCTTTTCGTAGCTGAGTTTGAGATCTGCCACCTTGCGCTCATGTTTGGACTTGTATAGAGAGTGTAGTTCGCGGGCAACTGTCTCGGTGGCATTCTTGACTGCAGCGTCAACGTCCACAGGTGAGCCCGAGCCTGAGCCTGAGCCTGACCCTGGTGTGCAAGGTTCCATGGACATCTTGACCGGACTCGGAGAACCTCTGACTCGGTCGGACCGCAGTGTATCGAGCGAAGCATTCAGCTCCAGTATCTTAACTTCACACTCCTCCGTGCGGCGTTCAGCTTCCTCGGCCTGTCTCTTAAGCTTTTCCCTCTCCCGCTCTTCTACAAAGGCGTTCTGCTTGACTTCTCGCAGCACATCTTCCATTTCACGAGCGCGTCGATCAAGCTCTTGCTTCTCCATTTGTAGCTGCTCCTTCTCCGCTCTTTCCGTACGCAGTTCTTCCCCTGACTTGCCTGCTCTTATTTCAGCATCTGTGATTGACCTCTTCAGAGATGTAACTTCTGCTTCTTTGCCAGCCAGGGTGGCCTCGAGCCCCGAGATTCGTGACTGTAATTCGGACCTGAGGTTTTCAAGTTCGCGAGGGGTGATGGTAGGAATAGATTTCGGAGTAGCCAGGGGTCCAAGGTCAATATCTAACAAGTCTGTACCGAAGCCATTGACGGCATGCATGCTATTTCGTGCGCTGGCCGGCGTGGCAGGTACAGGTACAGGTACTTGCTGGTGGTCTGGGAATAGCTTCTGAGGGGATCTACCGCTGGCTCTTTCTCTATCGACCGACGCTTGTGATCTGTGGCATGGCGTAGGGTTGACTCTAATTGGGAAAGCGCCACGACCAGAAGGACTGCGCCTGGAAGTCCTCGGTGTTGGAGCAGGGGGAGGAATGACAATGTTGGTCTGACCGGTGAAGTTCAGCAGGTCTGTGGGTGAATCTGTAGAATGGCGTGCTCTTCTAGGTGTGGCCTCCTCGTCTTCATTTGAGGAGGTACTACCTCTCGAAAGCAGGTGTAGTGGTCTCTGACCTGTTGCCGGAGTTGACATGGCTATTGAGTTCCTGCTTGGTCTGGGTGTCCACTCGTCGGTAGGTGCTGGTTTGGTAGGGGAGTTGCGTAGATTGGCGAATCTAGCCAGGTCGGTATGAACGGCGGAGATGGTGCTCAGGTCGCCAACAGTTTCATCGTGAATGGTCTTGTCCAGGCCGAAAGTAATGTCAATGTCGATGGTGTCACCCTCTGGATTGTTCTCTTTGTCGCTGTTGTCGTCGTGGATGGTACTCATATCTTCGTTGAGAGCGGTGTTGTTTATTGCTGTGTGGTTGATTGAGCTCTTCCTCGAGCTTGCTTCATCCTCCAAATTACTGATAGCTCTAGTCATGCCCTCATTGAAGCGCAGAGCTGAGTGCGCAGGAGAGTCAGGAGGAGAGTCCATGGCTACTGTGTCATCCTGCAGTCGATACTTCAACGGTGACCGCTTGACGGGAGAGGTGCGCTGCTTGGTTGGACTCAGTTCTTGCAATGGTGATCGTGTAACTGCAGGCGTGGTATGGTAATCAGGCGAGGGCGTAAGGGACTGGCGGATAAGGTGCTTCTCGACGGTCTCTAAGTCGCAATCTTCTGGTGTTTGCGCTTTGCCAGGAGAGGCCATAGCGCCGCTGGTGTGGCTGTCCTCCATGTCTGGGCTGTTCTCAAGAGAGCCTAACGGATCGCGTATCATAATCGACTACGAGCACTGCTATCTTGTGTATTCATGCGTGAGATGCAATGGCATATGTTGAGTATGGGACACCGAAACACAATGCATCCAAAATGTAAACAAGAAGTGGCTTTGGCCCTGCTGCAAGAGTAGGGATACAGCTGGTTCAGAGGGCTCCTAAGGCTCCCCTTGGGCTCCCGTTGCTCCAGCAAGTTGGCGTGTCGGAGAATAATCTGCCAATTTTGTTTACACTTGCTCACACTTGTTCCTGTCTTAAACTTTAGCTTGCAGCCGCTAATGCAGGCCCTATCGTGCTGCCATTCGTGTTGCTCCTGTCGTTTGTTGATCTGCACGACATCATCGTGCTGCCTCTGCACCTGCATTTGCAGACGTAATAACGATGCAGTTGAGATATATTTGCATATTTACCTTGTGCTAGGAACATTGAAACTTATGGTTGTGTTATGTGCACAGAAAGGTATGAGCTGATCTCCGGATGTACCTCTTCGATGAGAACCGTCGTGCACATGTTGGTAGCAAACTGTTAGTGGTAGTATTGTACAGCATTCATCACTAGGTATATACTGATAAATTAATAATAGCTTCTCGACAAAACGAATTCAGCGCTAATACTATGTGAATGCTTCTGCTTCTACTGGTGCAGTCGATATATAGCTTACTTGCTGAAGTACTTGCTGATATCGTTATCACGCCCGCAATGCTCGCATTGATGCAGCACCTTTGAACCAAACCCTCCCCCAGAACCCATGCCAGATTGACCCATGCCAGA
>Ga0210040_10003063_pt1 | contig 22922 bp, 15 predicted proteins | sample CryGeyCG12114_NA_FD_185462 | JGI IMG/M metagenome (GOLD analysis project Ga0210040, IMG submission 185462) | Groundwater microbial communities from aquifer - Crystal Geyser CG19_WC_8/21/14_NA (SPAdes) (version 2) | ecosystem: Environmental > Aquatic > Deep subsurface > Groundwater | place: USA...
CCCACATGGTCAGCCCCCAGGGCTTCAACGCGCTGCTCAAGCTCGTCGAGGAGCCGCCCGAGCACGTGATGTTCGTCTTCGCGACGACCGAGCCCGACAAGGTGCTCGGCACCATCCGCTCGCGCACCCACCACTACCCCTTCCACCTCGTGCCGCCCGAGGCCCTGCTGCGCTACCTCGAGGAGCTCTGCGAGGCCGAGGGGGTGCCCGTCGGCAAGGGGGTGCTGCCGCTCGTGGTGCGCGCCGGCGCCGGGTCGGTGCGCGACTCCCTGTCCGTCCTCGACCAGCTCATCGCCGGGGCGGACGCGTCGGGGGTCGACTACGAGCGGGCCATCTCGCTGCTCGGGTACACCCACGCGAGCCTGCTCGACGACGTCGTCGACGCGCTCGCCGCGGGCGACGGCGGGAGCGTCTTCCGGGTGGTGGACCGCGTCATCGAGTCGGGCCACGACCCGCGGCGCTTCGTCGAGGACCTGCTCGAGCGGCTGCGCGACCTCGTCGTCGTCCGGGCGGTCGGCGAGGGGGCCCGGGCGGTCCTGCGCGCCGTGCCCGACGACCAGCTCGCCCGGATGCGCCGCCAGGCCGACTCGCTGGGGTCGGCCGAGCTCAGCCGCGCCGCCGACGTCGCCAACGCGGCGCTCACCGAGATGGTGGGGGCGACGTCGCCCCGCCTGCACCTGGAGCTGCTGTGCGCGCGGCTGCTCCTGCCGGTCGCCGACGCGGGCGAGCGGGGTCTGGGAGCGCGCCTGGACCGCCTCGAGCGCCGGCTCGGCGTCCCCGCGACGGGACCGGTCGGCACCCGGCCCGCGCCGGTCCCCCCCGTGGAGCCGGCACCGGCGGCTGACCCGGCGCCCCCGGGCAGCACGACCTCGCGCGGCGGGGAGCGCACCGACGCGACGTCGGCGCCCGCGCGGTCGACGGCCCTGCGCCCGGACGACGACGGCGCCCCCGACGCCCCGGAGGCGCCCGCCGCCCCGGCGCCCGCCGGCGCCGCCCGGCAGGCCGCACCCTCCGAGGCGGGGGCGGCAGCCTCGGGCGGTGACGTCGACACCGTGCGGCGGATGTGGGTGGACGTGCTGGAGCGGGTCTCGGTCCTCCGCCGGGCCACCTGGTCGCTCGTCAGCCAGCACGCCCGGGTCCACGAGGTGACGGGCGCCGCCGTCCGCCTCGCCTTCTCGTCCTCCGGGCTCGCCGAGACGTTCCGCCGCGGACCGCACGGGGACGTCGTCCGTCGGGCCCTGGTCGACGTCCTCGGGCTCGACGTGCCGGTCGAGGCCGTGGTCGACGGCGGGGGAGGGCAGCCCCAGAACGGGCCCGCCCTGAACGGACCCGCCCTGAACGGACCCGCCCTGAACGGACCTGCCCAGAACGGACCTGCGACGGTGGGTCCGGCCCAGAGCGGACCTGCGCGGGGCGGTGACCAGCCGCCCCGGGGGGACCGCCCGGCGGACGGCGGGGGTCCGGGCGGCGGCGACCGCGGCGCGGGGGGGCCGGGTCCGCGAGCGGCCGCGGGTGCCGCCCCCGCCCCCGCGGCGCGGGCGCGGGAGGAGGGCGGCCGGTCAGCGCAGAGCGGTGAGCCCGGTCGGGCAGCAGGTGGCGCCCCACAGGGGCGAGTCGCCCGGCCCCAGGAGCCGACGGAGCCGGCGGAGCCGACCGAGCCGGCGGGGGCTCCCGCGGACGACGACTGGCCCGAGCCGGCGACCCCCGGCGGTGGCCGGCGGTCGGCCGACGCCGCCCCAGCCCCGACGGGTGCGGCCCAGACCGGTGCGGCCCAGACCGGTGCGGCCCAGACCGGTGCGGCCCAGAACGGTGCGGCGGGGGCTGCCCCGCCCGATGCCGCTCCTGCCGAGGGGGCGGACCGGCCCAGCGGACCGGTGCCCCGGGCAGACCCCGGTGCGGGAGGCGGGGCCACGGCCGGCCCGGTCGCTGAGGAGTCGGCCGCTGGTGCGTCCGCCGCTGGTGAACCAGCACCTCGCCGGTCGGAGGCGGGGGGCGCGCGGTCCGCTCTCGCCGGGGCGCGGGCGGGCGGTCGCGGTGCGCCGGTGGCGGCCCGGTCCCGGCGGTCGGGCGGGCTCGGCGGTGACCCGGGGGCGTCCACGAGCGCGCCGGCCGCACCCGCCGACTGGGACGACCTCCCACCGGCGGAGCCGCCCGACGACGACGCGCCGCCGGAGCCCGACGACGCCCCGCTGCGCCGCGCTGCCAGCGGTCCGTCGTCGTCCGGCCCGCCCGCCGGCGAGGCGTCGTCCGACGGGCCTGTCTCGGGCCCCCCGTCCTCGGGCGTCCCGTCTCCGGGCGTCCCGTCTTCGGGCGTCCCGTCTTCGGGCGTCCCGTCTCCGGGTCCCCCGTCCTCCGACCCCCCGTCCTCAGGCCTCCCGTCCTCGGGCCCCTCTCGCTCCGGCTCGTCCGTCGGCGGCGCGCAGCGGCACGGGCCGACGAGCCCGGGCGCGGGCGCGGCGGCGGCGGCGATGGCGAGGTCCGCGGCCACGGCCGACGGGACGGCGGCGCCGTCCACCGCGGGTGCGGGCGTCCCGGCGGACCCGTCCGCCCGCGCGGGGGCGGCAGCCACCGCGCTCGCCGGTGCGGCGGCGGCTCGCGCTGCGGCCGCGGCGTCCCGGGCGCGTGCGGGGGGTGGGTCCACGGCCTCCTCGCCGGCCGCCGCCTCCCCGGCGGAGGCAGCACCGGACCCGGACGACCTGCCCAGCCGCGACGACGCCGACGCCGAGGACGAGGGGCTCGTGGGAGCCCGCCTCGTCGAGCAGCTGCTCGGCGGCCGGGTCATCGAGGAGACCTGACGCGAAGCGGCGGCACCGGGCCGTCGGGGCCGACGGCCCGGCGCGCGTAGGCTCGCGGCGTGTACGAGGGAGCGGTGCAGGACCTGGTCGAGGAGCTCGGGCGGCTGCCGGGCGTCGGCCCCAAGAGCGCGCAGCGCATCGCGTTCCACCTGCTCGCGTCGGACTCCGAGGACGTGCAGCGGCTCGCCACCGCCCTCACCGAGGTCAAGCGGCGCGTCCGCTTCTGCGCGGTGTGCGGCAACATCGCGGAGGCCGAGCGCTGCCGCATCTGCCTCGACGAGCGCCGCGACCCGACGGTGGTCTGCGTGGTCGAGGAGCCCAAGGACGTCGTCGCCATCGAGCGCACCCGCGAGTTCCGCGGCCGCTACCACGTCCTGGGCGGCGCCATCAGCCCCATCGAGGGCGTCGGCCCCGACGACCTGCGCGTGCGCGAGCTCATGACCCGCCTCGCCTCCGGCGAGGTGACCGAGCTCATCCTGGCGACCGACCCCAACCTCGAGGGGGAGGCGACGGCGACCTACCTCGCGCGCCTGTGCAAGCCCATGGGCCTGCGCATCACGCGGCTGGCCTCGGGCCTGCCGGTCGGCGGCGACCTCGAGTACGCCGACGAGGTCACCCTCGGTCGCGCCTTCGAGGGGCGGCGCCTCCTCGACGTCTGACCGGGCGCCCGGCCGGGCCGGCGCGGGACCCGTCAGGTCCGGAAGCTGCCGACCAGGCCGCTGAGCTCGTCGGTGAGGGCCCCGAGCTCGGCCGCCGTCCGGCGCGCCTGCGTGGCGCGCTCGTCCGTCGTGGCCGCGGTGCGGGAGACCTCCTGCAGGCGGTCGGCGATGTCCGCGGCGGCCGCGGCGGTGCCGGCCATCCGCTGCTGCATGCCGTCGGTCGTCGCCGTCTGCTGCTCGACGGCGCCGGCGATGCCGGTCTGGTGGTGGCTGATGCCGGAGATGACCTCGGCGAGCCGGGACATCTCCGACGTCACGTCACCGGTGTCCTGCCGGATGGCGGCGACCCGGCGCCCGATGTCGTCGGTCGCCTCGGCGGTCTCGCGGGCGAGGTCCTTGACCTCGCTCGCCACGACGGCGAAGCCCTTGCCCGCCTCGCCGGCCCGGGCCGCCTCGATGGTGGCGTTGAGAGCCAGCAGCTTCGTCTGCTCGGCGATCGCGGTGATGACGGCGACGATCTCCTGGATCTGGGCGCTGGAGGTCGTGAGCTGCTGCGCCCGCGCCATCGCCTGGTCCAGCGCGCAGACCGCCTCCTCCGCCATGCCGGCGGCCTCTCCGGCGCTGCGCGAGATCTCGACGATGGCCTGCGACATCTCCCTCCCGCCGGCGGCGAGCTCGGCGATGTCGGCGCTGATGGTGCCGGCCGAGTCGCCCGCGCTGCCCGCCTGCTCGGACGAGGCGTTCGACGCGGCGCCGAGCTCGTCGGCGATGTCGGCGACCTGCTGGGAGGTGCCGTGCAGGCGGCCGGAGACGCCGACCACCCCCTCGACCGTGGTGGCGACCTTCGTCGCGAAGCTGTTGAAGGCGCGCGCCAGCGCGCCGGCCTCGCCGGGGGCGTCCTCGTCGAGCCGGGTGGACAGGTCCCCGCTGCCGCAGGCCAGCTCGTCGAGGCTGCGGCGCAGGTGCTCGAGGGGGCGGGTCATGCGGGCGCCGACGAGGGCCGCGACGACGCCGGCCGCGAGGACCACGACCAGCGCGGTCAGCACCAGCGTCAGCACGAGGGAGCGCGTGCCCGCGTCCACCCGGTCCGCGGCGCCCGCGACGTCGCTGTCCTGGGCGTCGACGGCGAGGACCCAGTCCCAGGGCTCGTAGTAGGCGAGGCGCACCGTGTGCGTCCCGGTCTCGGCGTCCCGGTAGGTCGTGGTGGTCGTCTCGCCGGGAGCCAGCTCCGTCGCGCGCGGGAGTGCGTCGAGGAGGTAGGCGCGTCCGTCGGCGTCGAGGACCTGCGACGCGTCCTCGACGCCCTCGCGGGCCGACACCAGCAGGGTGCCCGCGCGCTCGCCGGTGCCGCCGAGCACCTCGACCGACCCGTGCTCGCCGGGACGCGTGCCGAGCAGCGACTCGCGCAGCGTCGGGACGTTCTCCTGCTGGACGCCGACGTACAGCATGCCGACGAGGTCCCCGGCGCCGTCGAGCACCGGCTCGTAGGCCGTGGCGTAGTAGGCGTTGACCACGAACGCCGTGCCCCGGTAGGTCTCGCCCGCCTCGACGGCGGCGACCACCGCGTTCGGCGTGCCGTCGTCCGCGACCGCGGGGATGTAGGTGCCGATCGCGCGCAGCCCGTCGGTCGTCTGCACGTTCGTGGCGACGCGGAGCATGCTCCCGTCCGGCATCCGCTGGAAGAGCGTCGCCGTCCCCCCGACGAGGCGCTGCACCTCGTCGACCACGGGCGCGGGCGCGTCCGGGTCGGCGTCCTGCCCCAGCGGGACGCTCCCGGCCAGGGCGACGGGCAGCTCGACGGCGCGCGCCTCCTTGGTGACCTGGTCGACCGCCTGCCACGTCGTCGTCGTGCTGCCCGTCTGCAGACCCCCCGCCCGCGCCAGGACGTCGCGGGCCACCTCGAGGTCGCTCGAGACCTTCTGGAAGACGGAGTCGCCCTGCGTCGAGACGACGTCGTAGACGCCCTCGGTCACGCGGTCGAGCTGCTGCCCGGTGAGCTCCTGGACCTCCGCGCGCACGTCGTCCCCGGTGCGCTCGGCCGCCAGGGCTCCGATGCCGCCGACGAGGAGGGAGGCCAGGGCGACGCCGCTGACGAGGAGCAGCGTCACGCGGGCGCGGATGCCGCCGGGGCGGGCGAGCAGGGGGGGCATGGGAGTCTCCTCGGCCGGAGGAGCCCCGTGCTTGAGGGGACCGGCGTCCCCGCCCCGGGGCTCGCCGGCGACGCCCGCGCCCGGGGGCTGGACGGGCCGGGGGCCGCCCGGGCAGGGCCCCTAGACTCCGCGCTCGTGGCGCTCGTGGTGCAGAAGTACGGCGGCAGCTCCGTCGCGGACGCCGAGGGCGTCAAGCGGGTGGCGCGTCGCATCGCCGAGACCCGTCGGCGCGGCGACGACGTCTGCGTCGTCGTCTCCGCGATGGGCGACTCCACCGACGAGCTGCTGGACCTGGCCCGCCAGGTCTCGCCGCTGCCCCCGGCGCGCGAGCTCGACATGCTGCTCACCTCCGGCGAGCGCATCTCCATGGCCCTGCTCGCCATGGCCATCGCCAACCTGGGCCTGCAGGCCCGCTCCTTCACCGGCTCCCAGGCCGGCGTCATCACCGACGCCGTGCACGGCCGGGCGCGCATCATCGACGTCGCCCCGGGCCGGATCCGCGACGCCCTCGACGACGGGCACGTGGCGATCGTCGCGGGCTTCCAGGGCGTCAGCCAGGGCACCAAGGACATCACCACGCTGGGGCGCGGCGGCTCGGACACCACCGCCGTCGCCCTCGCCGCGGCCCTCGACGCCGACGTCTGCGAGATCTACACGGACGTGGACGGGGTGTTCACCGCGGACCCGCGCATCGTCCCCAGCGCGCGCAAGCTCGAGACGGTCACCTACGAGGAGATGCTCGAGCTCGCCGCGTGCGGCGCGAAGGTCCTCATGCTCCGCTGCGTGGAGTACGGCCGCCGCTCTGGCGTGCCGATCCACGTGCGCTCGAGCTTCTCGGCCAAGCCAGGCACCACCGTCACCGGATCGATGGAGGACCTCCCCGTGGAGCAGGCGATCATCTCGGGCGTCGCGCACGACCGCAGCGAGGCGAAGATCACCGTGGTCGGGGTGCCCGACTCCCCGGGCAAGGCGGCCGAGATCTTCGAGGCCGTCGCGGCCGAGGGCGTGAACATCGACATGATCGTCCAGAACGTCGCCGCGACGACCGGCCGCACGGACGTCTCGTTCACCCTGCCCATGGACGACGGCGCGCGCGCCGTGCAGCGCCTGACGGCGATCCAGGGCGACGTGGGCTTCTCGTCGCTGCAGTACGACGACCAGATCGGCAAGCTGTCCCTCGTGGGCGCGGGCATGCGCAGCAACCCCGGCGTCTCGGCGCAGTTCTTCCGCGCGCTGAGCAGCGCCGGCATCAACATGGAGATGATCTCCACCTCGGAGATCCGCATCTCGGTCGTGACGCGGGCCGACGACCTCGACACGGCCGTCCGCGCGCTGCACACGGCCTTCGACCTGGACAGCAGCGACGGCGAGGCCGTCGTCTACGGAGGGACCGGCCGATGAGCACCACCGACGCCAGCGCGCAGACGGACCGGCGGGGGCGACCCACCCTCGCGGTCGTGGGGGCCACCGGCGCCGTCGGCACCGTGATGCTGGGGATCCTGTCCCAGCGCCGGGACGTCTGGGGCGAGATCCGCCTCGTGGCCTCGGCGCGCTCGGCCGGCACGGTGCTGTCCGTGCGCGGCGAGGACGTCGTCGTCCAGGCGCTGGCGCCGGAGGTCTTCGACGGCGTCGACGTCGCGATGTTCGACGTCCCGGACGAGGTGTCGGCGCAGTGGGCCCCCGTGGCCGTCGAGCGCGGCGCCGTCGTGGTCGACAACTCCGGCGCCTTCCGGATGGACCCCGAGGTGCCGCTCGTCGTGCCCGAGGTGAACCCGGCCCAGGTGCGCAACCGGCCCCGCGGGATCATCAGCAACCCCAACTGCACGACGCTGACGATGATGGACGCGCTCGGCGCCCTCCACCAGGGGTGGGGCCTGACCGAGCTCGTCGTCTCCTCCTACCAGGCGGCCTCCGGGGCGGGGCAGCCCGGCGTCGACCGGCTCTACGACGAGCTCGCCGTCGTGGGCGGGGACCGCGCGCTGGGGCAGCGCTCCGGCGACGTCCGCGGCGCGCTGGAGGAGAAGCTGGGCTCGGCGACGTCCCCGTTCCCGGCGCCCCTGGCCCTCAACGTCGTGCCGTGGGCGGGCTCGCTCAAGGACGGCGGCTGGTCCAGCGAGGAGCTGAAGGTCCGCAACGAGTCCCGCAAGATCCTCGGGATCCCGGACCTCAAGGTGTCGGCCACGTGCGTCCGCGTGCCCGTCGTGACGACGCACTCGCTGTCCGTGCACGCGACGTTCCAGCGCTCGCTGTCCGTCGCCGACGCCCGCCAGGCGCTCGTCGAGGCTCCGAGCGTGGTCGTCCTCGACGACCCCGAGCAGGGCGACTTCCCGACGCCGGCCGACGTCGTGGGCGCCGACCCGACCTTCGTGGGCCGCCTGCGGCAGGCGCTGGACTTCCCGAACACCGTCGAGCTGTTCGTCTGCGGGGACAACCTGCGCAAGGGCGCGGCGCTCAACACGGCGCAGATCGCCGAGCTGGTCGCGGCCGAGCTCAGTGCTGCGGGCGACGTCGGCGCGTAGGACGGGCGGGCCGGCCGCAACCGCGTGCGGGGCACCCCCGCGGCTCGGCTAGGCTTGCCCCGCTCCACCGGGGTGTGGCGCAGCTTGGTAGCGCGCCTCGTTCGGGACGAGGAGGTCGCAGGTTCAAATCCTGTCACCCCGACCACCGCACACGGCCGGTCTCCCCTCCAGGGAGGCCGGCCGTCGTCGTCCCGCGGCGGCACCGGCCTTAGGACGCGCGGGGGACCAGGCGCAGCAGCGTCGCCTCGGGCGGGCACGCGAAGCGGACCCGCGCGTACGGCGAGGTGCCGAGGCCTGCGGAGACGTGCAGCCAGGTCTCCTCCGCCGCGGCAGGGCCACCGGGAGCGGGCGCCGGGACGGGACCCTCGCCCGCGCGCCAGCGGTGCAGCCCGCTGGCGCACGAGCGCGGCACGTCGCAGTTGGTGACGAGCGCGCCCAGGAGCGGCACGCACAGCTGCCCGCCGTGCGTGTGGCCCGCCAGCAGCAGGTCCAGGCCGTCGCGCGCCATCGGGTCGAGCACGCGGCGGTAGGGCGCGTGCAGCACCCCCAGGGAGAGGTCGGCGGCGGGGTCGGCCGGCGCGCGGACGTCCTCGTAGCGGTCCAGGTCGATGTGGGGGTCGTCCACGCCGACGAGCTCGACGCGCAGCCCTCCCAGCTGGAGCGTCGTGCGCGCGTTGTCCAGGTCGACCCAGCCGCGCCCGAGCAGGCCCTGCACGAGGTCCGCCGTGGGCAGGCGCTCGCGCTGCGGCACGAGCCGCGAGGGCCCGGTGAGGTAGCCGAACGGGTTGGCCCTGCCCGGCTCGTAGCGGTCGTTGCTCCCCAGGACGAAGACCCCCGGCCGGTCGAGCAGCCGGTCGAGCGCCCGGAGCACCGACGGCACGGCGTGCGGGCTGGCCAGGTTGTCCCCGGTGTCGACGACGAGGTCGGGCTCGAGGTCGGCCAGGCCCTCGACCCACCGCGGCACCCGCTGCTGGTCGGGCGTCACGTGCAGGTCCGACAGGTGCAGGACGCGCAGGGGTCGCGCACCGGGCGGCAGGACGGGCACCTCGACCCGGCGCAGGCGGGGCGAGCGGACCTCGTAGCCGGCCCCCCACGCCAGGGCGGCGGTCCCCGCCCCGGCGACGACGGCGGTGGTGAGGGCGGCAGCGCGCAGCAAGGGGGACGTCACCCGGCCAGTGTGCTGGGATCTCGGGCATGAGCGCACCCAGCGAGGCCACGACCCCCGACGATGTCCCGGTCGACCTGCCGGCGCAGCTGCAGGCCGACCTCACGGCGTCCATGCGAGCCCGCGACGAGCTGCGGACCACCGTGCTGCGCTCGCTGCTCACCGCCGTGCGCACCGCGGAGGTGGCGGGCACGAGCGCCCGCCAGCTCCCCGAGGAGGAGGTGCTCGCCGTGCTCCGCTCCGAGGCGAAGAAGCGCCGGGAGTCCTCGGCGGCCTTCGCCGACGCGGGCCGCGCCGAGCGCTCCGAGCGCGAGGCGGCCGAGGAGGGGGTCATCGCCGCCTACCTGCCGGCCCAGCTCGACGACGCGGCCCTCGCGGCGCTGGTCGAGCAGGAGGTGGCCGCGGCAGCCGCCGCGGGCCGTACGGGTCCGGGCGCCATGGGCGCGGTGATGAGCGCCGTGCGCCCGCGCGTCGGCCAGCTCGCCGAGGGCGGCCGGGTGGCCGCCGAGGTGCGGCGCCAGCTGCAGCAGGGCTGAGCAGCCCGGACGAGCCGAGGGCGCCCTCCCCGACGGGGAGGGCGCCCTCGGCGCGCTGGCGTCGGTCGGCTCAGTCGTCGTCGTCGGAGGAGGAGGAGGAGCCGCGGTCGTCGGCGTCCTCGTCGTCAGAGCTGCTCGAGCGCGCCGAGCCTACGAGGTCCCAGGCGGGCGGGTCGAAGTCGAGCACGGGCTGGCCCTCCAGCGCGTCCTCCATGTAGTCGCGCCACATGGGGGCGGCGTAGGTGGAGCCGTAGACGTCGCGGCGGCCCTTGCCGTCGATGTTCTCGCGGCTGAGGGAGTTCCAGCTGCCGTCCTCCCGCTTGGTCGACTTCGGCTGCCCGACCCAGGCCGTGGTGGCGAGCTGCGGCGTGTACCCGCTGAACCAGGTGTGCACGGTGTGGTCGGTGGTCCCGGTCTTGCCGGCGGCGGGCCGCCCGTCGGGCCGCCCGACCCGCGACGCCGTGCCCTCGGTGAAGACGTTCCGCAGCGCGTACGTGACGGTGTTGGCGATGTCCGCGCTGGTGTGGTCGGCCGTCGCGAGGGGCTGCGTGCCCGGCTCGACGGTCGGCTGCAGCGGCTGCCCGTCGCGGTCGAGGACGGTCTCCAGGGGGCGGGGCGGGCAGTAGGTGCCGCCGCTGGCGAACGTCGCGTACGCCGCCGCCATGGTCAGCGGCGCCACCTCGTTGGAGCCCAGGATGTTCGCCGGCAGCGCCCCCAGGCGGGCGAGGTCGGGGTTGGAGGGGTGGGCGCCCAGGCTCTCGGCCGTGGAGCGGATGGCGCACAGGTCCAGGCGCTGCGCCATCGACGCGTAGGCGGTGTTCACCGAGTCGTAGGTGGCCTGCAGGACGGACATGCGGCCCGTCCCCGAGCCCTCGCTGTTCTTGACCGACCACTCGCCCACGAGGTTCCCCTCGCAGGTGGTGAAGGACGACAGCGGGAGGGTGACCTCCTCGCGCGCGGCGGGCACGGTCTCACGGAGGGTGTTGCCCTCCATGAGCCAGGTGGCGAGCGTGAACGGCTTCCAGTTCGAGCCCGGCTGGAAGCCCTTGCTGCCGCCCATGGCGAAGTCGGTGTTGTAGTTCAGGTTCGTCTCGGCCTCGGAGCCCGTCTCCGCGGTGACGTAGCGGCGGTTCTCGGCCATCGAGACGATCCGGCCGGTGCCGGGCTGCACGGAGACGATCGTGGCACCGACCTCCGAGGGGTCGTCGGCGGGCACGGTCTCCTCCACCGCCGCCTCGGCCGCCTGCTGGCTGGGGATGTCGAGCGTGGTCGTCACGTCGATGCCCCCCCGGTAGAGCGTGGCGACGCGGTCGTCCCGGGTCTCGCCGAACGCCGGGTCGGCGAGGATGGTCTTGACCGCGAAGTCGCAGAAGTAGGCCGAGCCGCCCGCGGGCGAGCAGCCCAGTGGGGGCGGGGTGATGACCAGCTGGTCGCCGATCGGCACCGCGACGGCGGCGTCGTGCTGCGCCTGGTCGATCTTCCCGAGCTCCAGCATCCGCCCGAGGACGACGTCGCGGCGTCCCTGCGCGTCCTGCGGGTTGCGCGTCGGCTCGAAGAGGGACGGGTTCTGGATCATGCCGGCGAGCAGCGCGGCGTCCTCGAGGGAGAGCTCGGCGGCCGGGTGCCCGAAGTAGTACTCCGAGGCCGCCTCGACGCCGTAGGTGTTCGCCCCGAAGAGGGCGATGTTGAGGTAGTTCTCGAGGACCTGGTCCTTCGAGTACTTCTCCTCCGCCGCGATGGCGAGCCGGATCTCCCGGACCTTGCGCGCCTCGTTGGGCGTGATGAGGGCGTTGATCGCCTCCTCGTCGCCGGCCTCGCGGGCCTGCTGCAGGAGCACGTTCTTGATCCACTGCTGGGTCAGCGTGGAGGCGCCCTGCGTCGCACCACCGGTCAGGTTGTTGACGAACGCGCGGGCGATGCCCTGGGGGTCCGCCCCGCCGTGCTCGTAGAAGCGCGAGTCCTCGATCGACACGACGGCGTCCCGCATGACCGGTGCGATCGCGTCCAGCGGCACGAGGACGCGGTTCTCGGAGTAGATGGTCGTCATCAGCGAGCCGTCGGCGTACCGGATCGTGGAGCGGACGGGCAGGGCCGAGGGGTCCAGCTGGGTGGGCAGGTCCTCGAACACCTCCACGGCCGTGTCGGCGCCCGCGCCGGCGGTGGCGACGACGGGGACGGCGAGCCCGGCCGCGAGGAGGCCGGCGACGACGCCGCCGCCGACGAGGGTGGCCAGGCCCGTGCCCACCGACCCGGCGGAGCCGAGGGGGCGCCCACCGGTCCGGGGACCGGCCGGGCGGGCGGCGGAGGGGGTGCGCTCGTCGGGGGTCTCCCGGGGCGCGTCGCCCCCGGGCGGGCTGCTCGGTCGTCCTGCCATACCACCCAGGGTACGTGGCGGCCGCGCGGGTCGGTGGAGGACGCCGTCCGGGTGAGCGCGCCCGGCCAGCCGCGGCGGCCCCCGTCGCCCGGGTGCTCCCGGACCGCCCCTCTCCCGCCTGGGGACTAGTCCTTCCTGACCAGGGATGACTACGTCCGGCGGGGGGCAGAACTCATCCGCGAGTGGTCCCCGTGCGCCCTGTCCCGCCCGCCGGTGCCCGGCCTACCGTCGCGCTGCGGGGGAGCCGCCCGGCAGCGGGCGGCGACGGCGCACCACACAGCACGACCGACGGGGAGGCACGGCGATGACCGCGATGACGAGCGAGGCCCAGACCGCCAGCGGGACGGCGGGGGTCGCCGTGGACCGCAGCTGGATGGACGAGGGCGCCTGCCGCGGCGGTGACCCGGACGCCCTCTTCGTGCGGGGGGCCGAGCAGAACGTCGCCAAGCTGGTCTGCCGCACCTGCCCGGTGCGCACCGAGTGCCTGGCCGACGCCCTCGACAGCCGCACCGAGTTCGGCGTCTGGGGCGGGATGACCGAGCGGGAGCGGCGCGCGCTGCTGCGGCGCCGTCCCGACGTGCGCTCCTGGTCCCAGTTGCTGACCTCCGCCCGCGACGAGCACCGCGCGGCCTCCGACGTCCCCGTCTCCCGGCGCGCCAGCGCCTGAGCCCGGCCCCGGCGCGCCCGGACCCGCGGGCGCTGCGGGTCAGCCCCGGCGGCCGAGGTCCTCGCCCACGGCCCGCAGGCCCTCGAGGTCGTGCACGTCGCGCGGGCGGGCGGGGACCTGCACCACCGGCACCTCGGGGTGCTCGCCGCGGAAGCGGGCCGCCATCTCCTGCTCGCGCTCGAGCCGGAACATCCGGGCGGCGTGCAGGCGCAGCAGGCCCGCGGCGAGCGCGTGCTCGCCGCGGGAGAGCGCCTCGGGAGCGGTGCCGTCCTCGTCGTCGTCCTCGGCGTGGCCCTCGAGGTGCACGACGGCCGCCCAGGACCGCTCGGCGGACAGGCGCGGCAGCGACGTGGTCTGCACGCGGTTGAGCACCAGGCCGGCCAGGGGCATCCGCTCGGCGCCCAGGCGCTGCACGAAGTAGGCGGCCTCCCGCAGCGCGTCCTCGTCCGCCGTGGCCACGACGAGGAACGCCGTGCCCGGGCTCGCCAGCAGCGCGTAGGTCTTCTCCGCCCGCTCGCGGAAACCCCCGAAGACGGCGTCGAGCCCGGCGACGAAGACCTGCAGGTCGTCCAGGAACTGCGCGCCGAGGATGCGCGCCATGGCGCCGGTGACCGAGCTGACCGCGCCCGAGACGACCTTGGCGTAGGCCCGCCCGCCCGCCCGCGCCGGCGCGAGCAGCAGGCGCAGGAAGCGGCCGTCGAGGAACGAGGAGAGCCGGCGCGGGGCGTCGAGGAAGTCCAGCGCCGAGCGGCTCGGGGGCGTGTCGACGACCACCAGGTCCCACGGCTCGCTGCCGTCCCCGCCGGGCACGCTCGCCCGGGCCCGCAGCTGGCCCAGCTTCTCCATGGCCATGTACTCGCTCGTCCCGGAGAACGACGTCGACATGGCCTCGTAGAAGGGGTTGTCGAAGATGGAGCGCGCCCGCTCGGGGCTGGCGTGGGCCTCGACGACGTCGTCGAAGGTCCGCTTCATGTCCAGCATCATCGCGTCGAGGCTCCCGCCGGCCTCGGCGCCGACCGCGCCCACGCGGCGCGGGGTGTTGTCCAGCTCGACGAGCCCCAGCGACTGCGCCAGCCGGCGCGCGGGGTCGATCGTCAGCACCACGACGCGGCGCCCGCGCTCGGCGGCCCGGACGGCGAGCGCCGCGGCCGTCGTCGTCTTCCCGACGCCCCCGCTGCCGCAGCAGACGAGGATCGACGTCCCGCGGTCGTCGAGCAGGGCGTCGACGTCGAGCGCGCCGGCGCCGGCGGGCGGCGAGGAGCTCACGCCAGGCCCTGGTCGGTGAGCCGGTCGGCCAGGACCTCCAGGCCTCGGTGGTCGACCCCGCCGGGCAGCAGGGGCAGCTCGACCAGCGGCCGGCCGCTCGTGGCCAGGGCCGCGTGCTGCTGCTCCTGCAGCGCCAGCCGCTCGTCGTGCTCGGCGGCCTCGGCCAGCAGGCCCTCGACGACGGCGGCGCCCGTCGCGTCGTGCCGCAGCACGCGGGCCTCGACGAGGCCGTCGCGCACGGCCGCCGCCGGCACCCGCCCGGCCAGGACGTCGTCGAGGAGCTCGACGGGCAGCGTGTCGCTGCGGATCTGGTCCACGACGACGGCCCCGACGGAGAACCCCGCGCGCGACAGCTCGGCGACGCCGTCGAGGGTCTCCTGGACGGGCATCTCCTCCAGCAGCGCGACCAGGTGCACGCGCGTGGCGGCGGAGCGCAGGACGCGCATGACCGACTCCGCCTGCGTGGCCACCGGACCGACCCGGGCGATGCCCGAGACCTCCGAGCTGACGCCGAGGAACCGCCCGATGCGGCCGGTGGGCGGGGCGTCCAGCACGACGGCGTCGTAGGTGTGCGGCCGCTCGGCGCCCCTGCCGGGCTCGCGGCGGCGGACGGCCTCGTACACCTTGCCCGTCAGCAGCACGTCGCGGACGCCGGGGGCGACCGTGGTCGCGAAGTCGATGGCGCCGACCTTCTCGAGCGCCCGCCCGGCGCGGCCCAGCTTGTAGAAGAGGGTGAGGTACTCCAGCAGGGCCGCCCTGGGCTCGATCGCGAGGGCGCGGACCTCGCCGCCGCCCGAGGTGGCCGCGATCGAGCGCTCCTCGTAGGGCAGCGGGGGGATGCCGAAGACCCGCGCGAGCCCCTGGCGGTCCTCGACCTCGCACAGCAGGACGCGCCGTCCGCCGCGGGAGAGGGCGACGGCCAGGGCGGCCGCCGTCGTCGTCTTGCCCGTGCCGCCCTTCCCGGTGACCACGTGCAGGCGGGTGCCGGGGAACAGCAGCCGCTCGTCGTCGCTCCGATCGTCGGCGGCCCGCTGGTCCTGCGCCCCGGGGGCGCCGCCGGCGGGTGCAGCGGCGGGCGCGGGCGGCATGCCGGTCAACCTACGCACGGCCGCGCCGGGGCGCAGGGCGCACGAGGGGCGCCGCGCCCGCAGGCGCCGGACACCCCGCCGTCGGCTCCCGGACACCTGGGGCGCACCGGACGGACCGGGCAGACGGGTTACCGTGCCGCCGCCCGGACGCCGCGCCCACCGGCGCAGCGCTGCGGCGACCCGCGGGCCGACCGCCCGGGGGAGACGGTCACGAGGAGGACCCGTGGGCACGAGCGAGCAGGCAGCAGGCGGCGGCGCGAGGGGTGCGCGCACCCGGGCGGCGGGGGCGGTGGCGGCCCTGGCGGCGGGCGTGCTCGTCGCGGCGACGGCGCCCGTCGCGGCGGCGGACGCGGGCAGCGCCCGCGCCGCGCGCAGCGCGACGTTCACCCTGGTCTCGACGACGGACCTGCACGGCAACGTCCTGGACTGGGACTACTTCCGCTCCCAGCCCTACGCGGCGGGCTCCGAGCAGGGGCTCTCCCACGTGGCCTCGGCGATCGAGGCCGTGCGCGAGGACCGCGGCGAGCGGTCCGTCCTCGTCGTGGACGACGGCGACGCCATCCAGGGCACGCCGCTGACCTACGTCGCCGCCCGCGGCTCGGCGACGAGCGGGCCGGTCACCGAGACCGGCGAGGAGCACCCGATGGCCACGGCCCTCGACGCCATCGGCTACGACGCCGCCGTCGTCGGGAACCACGAGTTCAACTACGGCCTGGACCTGCTGGGCGCCTACGAGGAGGACCTCGACGCCCCGCTGCTCGGCGCCAACGTCACCGACGTGGCCACGGGCGAGCCGGCCTTCGAGCCGTGGACCGTCCAGCGCGTGCGCCCCACCGGCGGCGGCGCTCCCGTGGACGTCGGCATCGTCGGCCTCACGACGCCGGGCTCGCAGGTGTGGGACAAGCAGAACGTCGAGGGCCGGCTCGCCTTCGGCGACATGGTCGAGGCCGCGCAGCGCTACGTGCCCGAGGTGCGGGCCGCCGGCGCCGACGTCGTGGTCGTGCTCTCCCACTCGGGCCGCTCGGGCCCGTCGTCCTACGACGCCTCGCTGCCGCCGGAGAACGTCAGCGACGCGATCGCGGCGCAGGTCCCCGGCGTCGACGTCGTGGTCGCCGGGCACAGCCACCAGGACCTGCCCGAGGCGTGGGTGGCGTCCGAGGCGACCCCCGGCAAGCAGGTGCTCGTGACGCAGCCCTACCGCTACGGCGCCTCGGTCACGGCCTCGGACCTGCACCTGGAGCGCGTGCGCGGGCAGTACCGCGTCACCGGGGCCGAGGTCGAGGAGCTTGAGGCCGGCGACTACCCCGAGGACCCCGCCTTCACGGCCCTGATGCAGCCGTGGCACCAGCGCACCCTGGACTACGTCGACACGGTCGTGGCGACCTCCGCCACCGAGCTCAGCGCGCAGGACGCGCGCTGGCGGGACACCGCGATCATGGACTTCGTCCACGACGTCCAGCGCGACGTCGTCGCCCGCGGCCTGGAGGGCACGCCGGACGCCGACCTGCCGGTCGTCTCCGTGGCCGCGCCCTTCCGCGCCGACGCCGTCTTCCCCGCGGGGGAGGTCACGATCCGCGACGTCGCGGGCCTGTACATCTACGACAACACGCTGCAGGCCGTCCGGATGACGGGCGCCGAGCTCCACGACTACCTGGAGTACTCGGCGAAGTACTACGCGTCGGTCCCGCCCGGCGACCCGGCGGACCCGACCTCCCTGTCCGCGGGCACGACGCCGGACTACAACCTCGACCAGCTGTCCGGCGTCAGCTACGAGATCGACCTCGCCCAGCCGGCCGGCTCCCGCGTCGGCCCGCTGCTCGTCGAGGGCGAGGAGCTCGGCGCGGACGACGAGGTCGTGCTCGCCGTCAACAACTACCGCCGCTCCGGCGGCGGCGGCTTCCCGCACGTCGCCACCGCGCCGCTCGTCTACGACCGCCAGCAGGACATCCGCCAGCTGCTCATCGACCGCGCGCAGGAGACCGGGTCCATCGACCCGGCCGACTTCGCGGAGGTCGACTGGCGCCTCGTCGCCGACGGCGAGCCGCTCTTCGGCTGACCGCCGCCGCTCGACGGCCCCTCGCGCCCTCCGGGTGCGGGGGGCCGCTGCGTTCCGGGACTCCGGGTGGGGGGTCCCGGAGTCGGGGTCGGGTGCGGACGGGGGACGCCCGCGCTCCGGCACTGGCTCGGCGCGCCGGGGCCGGGGGTCGCGGGGGTCGGGGCGCCGGCCTGACGTGCTCTCCGCGCGACCGTCCCCCGTCCGCTCGTGGGAAGCGCGCGTCCTCGTCGCTCCCGGCTCGTCGTGGCCGCCGCCGGCCTGACCGTGCGAGCTCACAGGGCCTCTCGTGAGGACGGGATAGCTGCTGCAGCCTGCGGGTGTCGCGCCCCGGCGGCGATCCCCGCCGAGCGGGGAAGGTGTCCCACTTCCTTAGAAGTGGGACGGTCCGTCGACGAGGTGCTCGGCGGTCGCCCGGGAGGCCATAGAGCGGCCCAAAAGCCAGTCCCACAAAACCGTCCCGCCTCGGCCGTACGGCGCCGACCTTCGGTACGGTCTTGGGCGTGGACATCGGGTTCGCGCGGGTCTCGACCGCGAAGCAGGACCTTGAGCGCCAGGTCGAGGCCCTTGTAGAGGCCGGCGTCGCCCGGGAGCGGATCTACCTCGACAAGAAGTCCGGCGCCACCACCGACAGACCCGGCCTGCGCGCCGCGCTCGAGTACGCCCGGCCCGGGGACGTGATCGTGGTCCACACCCTGGACCGGCTGGGGCGCACCGTCCGGGACACCCTGAACCTGATCCACGAGCTCACAGACGCCGGCGTCGGGGTCCGCAACCTCGCCGACCCCATCCGGGTCGACTCCTCCCGCCCCGAGGACCCGATGGCCCAGCTGGCCGTCGTCCTGCTCGCGCTGTTCGCGCAGATGGAACGGACCTACACCGTGGAGCGCGCCGCGCACGCCCGCTCCGTCGCCGCGGCCAAGGGCCGGCGCATCGGACGGCCCACCGTCGTCGACCCCGACAAGCTCGCCTACGCGGTGCATCTGCGCGAGGCCGGGCACACGACCGCCGACATCGTCGCCAAGACCGGCATCGCCCGCACCAGCCTCTACCGGCACCTGCCGCCACGACCGCCGGAGCCGGTGACGGCGGCGCGTTGATCGACAGACGCGGTGACCGCGACGCGCTGCGACGCCTGGCTGCGCTGAGGGCTCGGACGCCCGCGACCGTGCGCGGCCTAGGTGAGGATGGCCGTGCGGTCCTCGAGACGACGGGTACCGCGCGATGTGGAGGAGGTGCGTGGTGGGCGACCTGGACAGGTCTCGGCGTGTCGACGCCTCCGCGGTGAGGGACGAGCGGGCCACCACGGTGCTGGAGTCGATGCTCGTGGGGTACCTGAGCATGGACGCCGGCTGGCGGATCACCTACCTCAACGCTGAGACCGAGCGGATGGCCGGCAGCACCCGGGCCGAGCTCGTGGGTCGCTCGTTCTGGGAGGCCTTTCCCGCCACCGTCGGCACCGTCTTCGAGGACAGCTACCGGCGCGCCCGGCGCGAGCAGGTCGACGTCGTCTTCGACGCGTACTACCCCGCGCCGCTGGACATCTGGTTCGAGGTCCGCGCCACCCCCGAGGGCCAGGGGGTGGCGATCTACTTCGTCGACGTCACCGCGCGCCAGCGCGCCCACCGGGAGCGTGACCTCGCCGTCCGGCGCCTGCAGCGGATCGCGCACTTCACCCTGGCGCTGAACGAGACCGGAACCATCGAGGAGCTGGTGCGCACCGTCGCCGAGGACGGGCTGCCCGAGCTCGGCTGCAACGGCGGCGCGGTCGCCGTCCTGGACCCCGACGACCCCGACGTCCTGTCCTCGTACCTGGCCTCGGAGTACGGCAGCGCCGCCCAGGTCCGGTACGGGCGGCTGCCGCTGTCGGCGGACCTGCCGGTCACCGTCGCCGCTCGTACGGAGCAGGTGGTGCTGGTGGCCGACCAGGACGCCTGCCTGGCCTTCTCCCCGGCGATGGCCGAGGTGGTGGAGGTGACCGGCTCCCAGGCCTTCGCCAGCCTGCCGCTGCGCGCGGGCGGGCGGGTCCTGGGTGTGCTCACCGCCGGCTGGGAGGGCGCCCAGGCCTTCGAGGCCGACCAGATGGACCTGCTGACCACGTTCGCCGCCCAGGCCGGGCAGGCGCTGGCGCGGCTGCAGGCCCTGGAGGCCGAGCGCGCCGCCGCGCGCCGGGTGGGGGGGATGTCGGAGGCGCTGCAGCGGTCGCTGCTGACCGAGCTGCCCGAACCGGACCACCTGGAGCTGGTGGCCCGCTACGCCCCGGCGGCCGACGAGGCCCAGGTCGGCGGTGACTGGTACGACGCGTTCATGGTCCGCGACGGGTCGACCAGCCTGGTGATCGGTGATGTCACCGGGCACGACCAGCGGGCGGCGGTGCAGATGGCGCAGGTCCGCAACGTGCTGCGGGGCATCGCCCACGCCGTGGCCGAGCCGCCCGCGGAGATCCTGCGCGCCCTGGACTGGGCGATGCGAGACCTGGCGGTGGGGGCGCTGGCCACGGCAGTGATGGCCAAGGTCGAGCAGGACCCCGAGGACGCCGCCCGCGGCCTGCGGACCCTGCGCTGGTCCAACGCCGGGCACCTGCCCCCCTGCTGCTGCACCCCGACGGGCGCGCCGAGCTCCTGCACCGGCCCCCCAACCTGCTGCTGGGCCTGGGCGTCGAGGCCGCCCGCCAGGACCACACCCAGCAGCTGGACCCCGGGACGACGGTGCTGCTGTACACCGACGGCCTCGTCGAGCGCCGAGGAGAGCACCTCGACATCGCCCTCGGGCGCCTCGCCGAGACCGCCTCCGGGCTGGCGCACCTGCCGCTGCAGCGGCTGTGCGACGAGCTCCTGGCCCGCCTGGCTACCGGCAGCGACGACGACGTCGCCCTCCTGGCCGTCCGCGCTCATCCCGAGGACCGGCCGCGCCCCCCCGAGGCCGGCCCCGGCAGGCTGCCGTCCGACCTCACCCGGTCCGACCCCGCCTTCCCCGACGCCCCGCCACCGACCACCTGAGCACCCCGGCTGCCGGTGTCGGCGGGAAGCAGCCGGTCTGCTCGGGACTCGAGCTGGCTGGTGGTGGTGATGTCCTCGGCGACGCCGGCAATCGTGCGGTTGGTGTTCTGGGAGGCCTGGGCGAGCAGGTCGAAGGCCTGCTGCGAGGTGAGCTTGTGACGCTCCATCAGGACGCCCTTGGCTTGGCCGATCAGGTCGCGGTTGGCCAGCGCACGAGTCACTCCCGCCAGCTGCAGGGCGTCTGAGACCGCGACGGCCGCGTGGGCGGCCAGCAGCAGGCCGACCTGCTCGGAGTCGTCGCCGAAGGCGCCGGGCTGCCGGGAGATGAGGTTGAGGGTGCCGAGGTCATCGCCGGCCACGAACAGCTGCAGGCACAGGGCGCCGTGGATGCCGGCCTCGGCGGCCCGGCAGGCCAGGTCGGGCCAGCGGTCCTCGGTGGCCAGGTCCTCCACCCGCACGGTCTCGCGCTCGAAGACCGCGTCCAGGCAGGGCCCCTGGCCGGTCTGCTCCTGCAGCTGGTCGAACAGCCGCGGCAGGTCGCCGGTGGCGCCGTGAGAGGTGATCTTGCGGCGTGCGTGCACGAGGCTGATCGACCCGTCCTGGGCGCCGGGTACCAGGGCGACCGCGGAGCGGACCACGCGCGCCATCACCCCGGCCAGGTCCGAGGCCTGCTGCAGGTCGCGGGCGATCTCGGACAGCGCCTGGGCAAGGTCCTGGGCGCCGGCGGTGCCGGTGTTCTGCTCCGACGGCTGGCCGCACGAGGCGGCGCCTCCGCGCTCACCGGGACTGAGGACGTCGCCGGCGCGGCCTGGTCGTGCGGGAGCCGTCGAGGGAAGTGGGAAGGTGCCAGTGGCGACGCGCATCCAGATCTCCGTTCGCGAGCACATCGGGGCAGGTCAACTCGATGTGCTGCCGGGTCCGGGGCAGCCACGTCCCCCGGAGGTCGCACCCGGGCGACGGCGGTCACCATGCTGGCAGGCAGCCACGGCGCGGCGGTAGTGGTTCAGCTGCTTGTCTCCCGCTGAGGCGGGGACCGGCGCGGGCGTCGCGGTGTCCGCGCGCCGCGGGGGTCAGGAGGAGACGAACTCGTGCGCGCCGAGGGAGCCCTCGACGACAGAGGTGGCGACCGCGGTCAGGGTCAGGCCGCGGCGGCGGGCGTGGGTGCGCATCAGGGTGAAGGCCTGGTCGACGTCGATGCGGGCGCGTTCGGCGAGGACGCCCTTGGCCTGCTCGAGCAGGGACCCTGCTGGCCAGGGCGCCCTGCAGCTGCTCGGACAGGACCGTCTGGTCGCGCAGGGACCGCTGCTGCAGCAGGCCGATCGTGGCGATGTCGGCCATCGACTGCCCCACCGCGAGGTCCTCCGGGCCCAGGCGCACGGCGGCGTCGGTGAACAGGTTCATCGCCCCGATCACCTGCCCGCGCAGCCGCAGCGGGAGGGCGTGGGCGGCGCCGTAGCCCTGCTCGGCCGCCGCGGCCGTGAACACCGGCCACCGGCCACCCGCGCCGGCGAGGTCGACATTGACCACCGGTGCGCCGGTGGCGAAGCAGTCCATGCACGGGCCCTCGGAGGACTGGATCTCGAAGGCCTCCAGCGAGCCGGCCCGTTGGGTGGTGGAGGTCATCAGCTGCAGGGCGCCGCGCTGGTCGGCGAGCATCAGCCCGGCGGCGTCGGCGTCCAGCAGCTCCACGGCCCGTTCGGTGAGGACCTGGAGGAAGTCCACGACGTCGAAGTCGTCGACGAGGGTGTCGGCCAACTCCACGAACACCTCGGCCAGCCGCTGCGTTCCGCCCATGTCGGTCTCCTCCTGGAGCCGCGGCGGTGTCTGCACCGCGGGTGCTGCACGTGCGGGTCCGGGCCCGTCGGGGGCCCGGTGCCCATGGGCTTCGGGCATAGATCATGCCTCGGGGTCGAAGCGCACAACCCTGGACAGGACGTCGCGGGCCAGGTCCAGGACCGGTCGCTCGGTGGCGAAGGCCCGCGCCCGCAGCAGCAGCAGCGCCGAGGCGAGGTCCACGCCGGCCTGCACCGAGACCATGCCGGTCGCCTGGTGGACCTCCGTGCGGTCCTCCAGGACGCTGATGGGCCCGCCCTGCGGCGCGTGGACCTGCAGGTGCAGCAGGACCGTGGTGGCGGCGTCGGCGAAGGCCAGGGCCTCGGCGAAGCTGGGCCCGCCCAGCGGCCCGGTGACGTCTCGGTAGAGGTCCAGCACCCCCAGCCGGATGCCTCCGACCCGCAGCGGGAAGGCGAACACCGCCGCCACACCCGCCCGCAGCGCTCCGTCGGTGAACACCGGCCACTGCGCGCCCCCGTCCGCGGCGAGGTAGGGCACCAGCACCGGTCGCCCGGCGCCCGAGGAGTCCACGCAGGGGCCCTCGCCGAGGGTGAACTGCAGGTCCTCCAGCGTGCTCGCCGCCCCGTCCGAGGCCGCGACCGTTCCCGCCGGGCCCGCGTCGGTCATCAGCACCAGCCCGACCCCGGTGATCGGCAGTGCCCGCGCGCACAAGGACACCAGCCGGCCGGGAAGCACGGCGTCCTCGACGTCCCCGCGCGCGACCTCGGACAGGATCTGGCTCGTCCGCGTGGTCGCCATCCCCGCAGTGTTCCCCCTCGCGGAGATCGTGCCCGTCGACGTGGTGCGCGCTCGCCGCC
>Ga0210040_10003064_pt1 | contig 22908 bp, 17 predicted proteins | sample CryGeyCG12114_NA_FD_185462 | JGI IMG/M metagenome (GOLD analysis project Ga0210040, IMG submission 185462) | Groundwater microbial communities from aquifer - Crystal Geyser CG19_WC_8/21/14_NA (SPAdes) (version 2) | ecosystem: Environmental > Aquatic > Deep subsurface > Groundwater | place: USA...
ATTAACTCCTTCGAGTTCTAAAAGTGAGTGTTGTGCTTGTGCACCTGAAGAAGGTCCATCAAATGACCGAAATATCGTGCAACTACCATCATCATACACATATTGGATTAACTGGATCCAAAAAAATCAGTCAGTGGTCAATTTCCTTATTTTCCTCTGTTTCTAAACCCTCACAAGCGTATCTACTTCCTATGATTTCAAAAGCACCTGCCATAATTCTTAATTGAACTGGCTGAAGAAGTTTGAGCTCCCAAAGTTTATGCTTGCACATATTGGGCGTGCACACTTAAATTCTATGCAAAAATAATTTAACCGCTTCAGTAGTAATAAACCTTTTAGAGCACATGCTGGTGGAGTTATGATAAATTATAGGACCGTGGGCCGTGTTCTCCAGATGATCAAGACAAACGGTTGCGTGCTTTCTTTATTAATACAAAAGGTATTACAAGAAAAGCATTCAAAGTTAGAGCATAAACTTTTAATCTTATATGTATACTGCAACGTTTACAACCCATCCTGTGCAATCATTTTAAGGATAAGAGAACACCATCTAGATTTTATTTAAGGACGCGACCTTTAAATTACTGACGTAATGGAGATTTTAGGAGAACATATAATTTCCCTTGTCATTATAATATGTTGGTGCTTTTATTCAGAATTAGTGTAACTAGAGTATCTGCAGTCTGCACATAGTATTCACAAACTAATCACAAATTAAGGAAAGTGAAAACCGCTGTTTAATTTCCACCTATAATTTATACTGGGAAGAAATTGGAAGGAATTACATCTTCTTGTTACATGTATTGAACTTTGCAAAGCTGCAAAAGGATTGATTTAATTTCCTGTGGTTCCTTTTCACTTTCAAGCGCATGAAACCTTAAGTATTAGCAGTTACAACACAACACAGCTCACAAAATAATTCTATAACCTATGAAACATACAATGACGTGCATGGAGTAAAAATACTACACTTTGAAGGTGTCACAGTAGTAATAAACCTTTCTTTTGCAGTCTTTATTTCCAATATTTAGCATGCGGTAGAGCTCTTTTTTATGACATTACATACAGTTTTGAATCCTATGCCATTAATATAACTACATATATAATTTTTATAAAATCTATGCATGCACATATTAGATTCAATGGCGTTGTTACATTCAAATCATTGATAGCTTTTATAGGCGAAAATATCAATGGATTCGAGTCCAAGTCGGTACACATGTAAACATCTGAATGTATGCTTATGCGAGCAAGCATTGTTAGGCAATGTAAACTCACTGTAAATCCACAGATTTAGCAACTTAACTTGTTTACATTCCCCAGTTTGTTATTCAAAATTTGTGAGTGGCTTGTCAACAGTACTATAGTGTAATTGTCATGTTGAATTACCTACATTGGCTGCAGTGTGCGCTCGCTCATTGCATTCCTTTACTTCCCTTCACTGTCCATCTCGTGTAAATGTTTACGTTAACGCAAAAGGATGCTTATCGAATCATTGTCGGATCCGATACGAAATCCGATAACGTTATAGGATCCGATCCGATGAGTACAGTGTGGGCAACTTGTTTACTTTCGTTTTTGACTTCTATCAACAAACCTGTTTACGAAACCTTTCACCGAAACCAGGGGTGTTTTAAAAAAGCAGACCTATGCAATCTATCTTAATTAATTACAGAGCACTGTAAGTAGAGCCCAAGTGTCCTCTAATGTGGATGCTCCTGAAGGGATATTGGAAGCTTTGATGCAAGTAGGCACTTGTAAAAATCAGTTGGGTTGGCGATTTCAAGATAATACAAGACGACTTGTCGTGATCTCCACAGATGGGCCGTTCCACTTGGCAGGAGATGGAAAGGTTAATTAACTACTGTAGATATATCCAAAGTAAAATGAATTCCCATTAAAGTGAATTTGCTTTTTTGGTTTAATGATCGAAAACGAACGCGAAGAACGATAAATAGTTTTGATAAAACGACACATCAAATGAAAAACTGAAAGAGCTGAGTCTGAATATATAAATTTAATTTGGAGCTGACCCCGGCAAACTAGTAATTAACAACTAAAGTTAAAATTTAATGCTGTGAAATACGCTGATACAGTGATAGTGATAACGATTGTAAATAATAGCTGCGACAGTTATGGCATCCAAGATTTATAAGACGAACACAGAAAGATTTGTTTCAGTTTGATTGCAAAAAATACTGGAAAGTGTTTTCTTCATGTCTATTAAATTGTCTAATTTGTTGCATTTTAGCTCCTGGGTCTCACATTACCCAATGATGGGTTGTGTCATGTAGACGCAAATGGAACGTACACACACGCAACAATATTCGATTACCCATCAATCGGACAAATTCGAAATAAGATTTTAGAGAATCAAATATTTGTCATCTTCGCCGTTACGAAGGACCAAAAGTCATTGTATGAACGACTTTCTAAAGAACTGGAACCCTTGTCTGTAACTGAAATAATCGATGAAGGAGTTTCCATTACCAGAGTTATCACTAGAGAATACAATGTAAACACCATTTTAAGTCGTATTCAGTTGATGCTGCGTATTTATTGCTATACGTCTAGGGGGTTAGTTAGTAAGCAAGACGAATTGATTTCTTTTAGAAACTAGCCAGCAAATTGAATTTGGTGAATCCCAGTAACAGCACAGTGGGTGTCACGTATTATGCAAAATGCCCCCGAATGAGTTCATTCGTCAAGAGTGGAAGCTGCGACAATTTGCAACCAAAAGATACTGTTCAGTAAGTAATGCAAATTCACACTAGGACTAGACTGTTAATACAATAAACAGCTAACTTAATTATGCAGGTTTCTTGTGGAAATTGAGTTGAAAGAATGTCCAGTTTCCGGTAATCAGTCAAAAAGCACATTTCATATCACGCCGTACCAAGCAGGAGATAATGAAATGATGACTGTTGAGCTGGATAAGCTGTGCACTTGCGATTGTGAAACTGAGGATGCAAAAGTCAGTAAACTAATTAAACTATAGTCTATTTCCTAACTAACTACTGTAATAGATGACCAACAATTATTTTTGGCAAACAGACTAAAACTGGACAAGAAGAATGCGGTAATCATGGTTTCAAACAATGTGGAATTTGTGAATGTGAACCAGGCTGGGGAGGTCCAGCTTGTAATTGTTCATTGACCTTAGGGAGGTCGATAAAAGATAAGGAATGTATCAATCGTGAGGGTGTTCTGTGTTCTAACAGGTAAGTTTTTAATTTTATCATGTTAAAAAACTTTTTAAAAGGTGAAATAATAACCAAGTTGAGTTTTATTGAATGTAAGAGGAGCATGCGTCTGTGGAGCTTGTGAGTGCAATTTAATTTCTGAATCCAAGAAGATGACGGTATGTAATGTACAATAGCAGTAAATCGTTTTGATAGATGTGCAAAGTTTAAATAAAACTAGTTTAAACTGCATTCTGTTTTTTTTTTTGCGTTTAAGTATGGCGGAAAGTTTTGCGAGTGTGCAAATGATAATTGTCCAAAAAATGACGGTGATGGAGGCCTATGCAATGAAAACAAAGGCCAAGGGAATTGCCATTGTGGAAAATGTGCTTGTATGTATGGATTTACGGGGGAAACTTGTGATTGTCCCATTGGAAACGTAAAAAATTTGATGGATAGTTAAAATAGATTCTTAGTTTGAATTTTAAAATGCTAATTGTATTTTTTGCTGAAATGCAGGTCACTTCATGCCGAGATCCTGCATCAATTGGGTCGATTTGCAACAACCAAGGAGTTTGTGACTGCGGCAAATGCCAGTGCCCTCTATATTCACCGCCAGGCGATACATTGTGTGCATTTTCTAATGCCAAGCTGGTAAGCTAGGGGCTTGCTTGTGCATTGTATACAATCGCATTGCCTAATTTCCCATTTCCCTTATGTTTAAAAACAACCGTGTAATCGCAACCAATTAACTAATTCAACTACCATCATTTATAGGAGGGGAAGTGCCAAATATACGTAAAAAACATATCTGAATGCGTTCAATGTTTGGTAAACAGTGGAATCAAAACAGAGAAGGACATTGAATCTAGTGAATGCAAATCTTCATGTATTACGTCAAAGATTGAGTTTATCGAGTTGACCAGTATGTAAAAAGAACAAACTGGCACTTGGTAATTGCTATTACAATGTTGTTTTGTACGAAAAATTTTCAAACGCCTCTTGTAGATGAATTGGCAACCAATGATAGAGGCCTCCTATGCGAAGGGGAAGTTAAGGATCCAAATGCCTGTAAAGTCATGTTTTGGATTGGAGACAAAAATTTAATAACAGGACTCACATTAGTTCAAGTACAGAGGGAAACACTACCAGAAAATTGTCCCGTGCCACCTCCAATAAGATCTATCATAATTTCGGGGATTGGAACTATTTTGTTGATTGGAATTTTGACTTTGTTGGCTTGGAAGATTGCAACTTTCTATCATGACAGGAGAGAGTTTAAAAAATTTAAAAAAGAGCTGCTGAATCAAAATTGGGGAATTGTAGGAAACTTTGCATAGAAACAATGCTTTGGCTTTGTCGATCAGACTTAGAGAGCTGACTATTTTCGATAATCGACAATGTCGATTATAGTTTGATGAAATTGTGTTTTGTTGTGTAGGGGAACAATCCTTTGTACGTGGAAGCAGTCTCGAACTTTGAAAATCCAGCTTTTGGACAAATTCAGGAAGATGAAAAGACAGAGGAAGTAACAGACGATGAAACAGACCAACGAGATGAAAAGACAAGTTACTTGACTTCTGATACTGACACTAAATCTACATTTGTTTAAGATGAAGTAAAATAAAATCATGTTTTCAAATAATTTCTGCTGGGCGTCTTCCATGAAATATCAGCCATTGATTTGGTTAAACTTTCTTTAAAAGCTTTATTATACCACGAAAAATTATAATACTCTTACTCTTGAGATTTTGAAGTAGACATGCTAATGCGAGATTGTTTATGCCTAAGATTAGCAAGTACAAGCTATAGTACTGATTACTGATTATTAAAAAAGCATGAATGGAAATAAGTTAGGAATGTGCTAAAAACGTATATAGTAATAAAAATTAGAAACACTTTCGGTGAACAATGGAAGGACCAGATTCATCGTATTCTTGCTTTGAGATCCACATTTGTTGGAATGTTGATAAAGATGCAAGGATAGAACCTCCGATCCATACGGAATATTTCCTCTCTGGGGGAGCGATAATTTTGATCTTCATTGTTGAAGGAGCCAAAGCAGTGATTTCTTTTTGCATTCTGTCGGCGATTCCAGGGAACATAGTAGTACCTCCAGATAATACAGTGTTGGCATACAGATCCTAGTTTTCAAGAAAAAATAGTATTAGTTATGTGATGCAAGCCTAAATAAAGCCAAAAGCCGACACCTCACCAATCCATGCATACAATACAAGAATTAGGCGAGATGCAACAATGGATAAAATAAAAACTTACTTTTCTGATGTCGACATCACACTTCATGATGGAATTGTATGTAGTCTCGTGAATACCACAGGATTCCATGCCCAAGAAAGAAGGCTGGAACAGAGCTTCAGGACAACGGAATCGTTCATTTCCGATAGTAATAACCTGTCCATCAGGTAACTCATATGACTTCTCCAAAGAGGAAGAGCTAGCAGCAGTAGCCATTTCTTGCTCAAAGTCTAATGCAACATAGCACAATTTTTCCTTGATGTCGCGCACGATTTCCCTCTCAGCAGTTGTAGTAAAAGAGTAGCCTCGTTCGGTAAGGATTTTCATTAGATGATCAGTCAAGTCACGACCAGCCAAATCCAATCTCAAAATGGCATGAGGAAGAGCATAACCTGATTTTAGATAAACAATTAATTATAGCTACTGATTATCCAATACGAAATTCTATCATCAGTTATCGAGAAGAGATTGTTGCAATTTAAAGCTAGAATTTTAGAATCCACACCTTCATAAATTGGAACGGTATGTGAAACACCATCTCCAGAATCCAAAACGATTCCAGTGGTCCGACCGGAAGCGTACAAACTGAGGACAGCTTGAATACCAACATACATCGCTGGAGTGTTGAAAGTTTCGAACATAATCTAAAGAAATAAATAAACAAACCATTATTACCTTTGTGATCAAGTAAAAGTGTATCATTATTTCATTATACTTTAATTCAAATGATGTAAATTACCTGTGTCATCTTCTCACGATTAGCCTTAGGATTCAAGGGGGCTTCAGTGAGCAAAACAGGGTGTTCCTCAGGAGCAACACGCAACTCGTTGTAGAAGGTGTGATGCCAGATCTTCTCCATGTCATCCCAATTGGTTACAATTCCATGCTCGATAGGGTACTTAAGAGTCAAAATACCCCTCTTTGACTGAGCCTCGTCTCCAACATAAGAATCCTTCTGGCCCATACCGACCATAACGCCCTTAAAAACAAAAATGTCATTATTTATCGTGCCGCTTTTCTACAAGATATACCATCACCACAATTTAACCTAAGACTCCAGTCTCTTCTCCCTTCTTTACCTGATGACGAGGACGCCCCACAATTGAGGGGAACACGGCACGAGGGGCATCATCCCCAGCAAACCCAGCTTTGCACATTCCGGACCCGTTGTCCACAACAAGAGCGGCTACTTCGTCGTCACACATTTTGATACGAATTGAATAGAACTACACACACAATTCTAATAAACACTTGTGAAATGTTGACTGTAACAAACTAACTTTACGAATGATCGGAAATAATTATTGACAGGGAATGAAAACCACAGAGAGGAATGATTTAATCTGAATGTGAGAGGAAGAGAAACGGCTTTTTTAAGCTCAACTTGAGTCATACAACTGATGACTCCACCTTAGAGAGCCGGCCAATCAAAAGTCCACTCCACACAGCACAGTGCACATGTACTACTCATCTTATGCCCATATATGGTAATCTCTTTTTGGACTTGAAAGCCATTCATGGTAAAATCCTATCTCACCAATGCTACCACATTGGAATGCAGTCGGGCCGTAAAATGTGAATTATACAGCTTTACGGCACCAAAAGGAACAAACAAAACTGAACGAACGTATGGTCTGGGCATTTTCAGCTAGTACGTCAAATACACACAAATGCATATGAATCTCCCATGTTATCGCATGCTAGCTGAAAATGCCAAGACTATACACAGAAAAGTGACGTTTATCACAGATGGAGGGAGGCACTACAGTCTTTGTCACCATTTTTATAGTGAATCATACAATCAGTCATAGTCATAGCTATTTTATAGCTTACTATTTGTTTGTTTGTTTTAATTTTTGAGATTATTCAGTTTGTGCGTAAAAGATAAAAGTAATTTGGCTTGTCTCATCCAAGTCAGTCATCATGATTCATTAAATAACTCAAACATACTGATTAGTTATTCGCAGTAAAGTACACATGTTGTAATTTGCAGAATTGCACTATCTGTTACGGAAAGTAATATTAACGGAGTTTGTTGGAATGGAATTTTAGATTGTTCATTACTCTTTGCAAATTACATCATGAGAATTCGCTTGAGTCAGTGTTTATGGCTTGAAAAAAATATGCAAAGTTCTTTGAATTTTAAAGGGATGTGTGCTGTACCTATTAAAAGTAATTAAAGATAAAAAGTTATTTCTGACTGCATGGATAAGAATGTGAATTACAAAGCTAGCAGAAAACATAGAACTACAAAGCTATATAGACTAACAACAAAATGCAATATTGCGAATTCCCTTTCTTTCATTGACCGAAAGTTAGTATAAACTTGCATCGATTCTAAATTATGATTAAATATGCCATATTTTTTAAACTAATGGGACACAAAAATCAACAATTAAATTCAAGCAAAATGAACACATCTGCATCAAGAAAGATGAAGTCATTCGGAATTGCAAGGGCTTTAAAATGCTGCTTTGAAAAGACGCTATGTCCCAGAACTGTTAAATTCCGTGCAGTACTCTATGAAAATGCTTGCAACCCAATGGTTTTTAGGGATTGGCGGGTTCTGCGAAGAAAGGCACCAGAGAAATTTGCCCAATTTATTTTAGAAGACGCGAGCAAAAGAAATACACAAAAAATATATAAACAAGTCATACGGGTTTTGCATTATTTTTGACAGTCCAGTTACACATCCCACATCATTAGGTTTTGAGAACCATGAGTGCTACTTCGGAAGGTGGTAAGACAAGTCCAATTTGAGATCTGAGATATTGCATTTTAAATTTCCACCTTAGCTATTTCCGATTTGAATTTATTCCAGTGAGTTATGAGTAGCAGTGAAATATAATTTCTTTAGCTTAAAGTTGTTTGTTTCAGTTGTTTACAACTTTAATTTTTCAAGCTAGTTTTTATGTATTGTTTTGTTTTCTTTTAATTTAGAGCTCGTGAACATCTCAAGGTCTGGCCGTGTGCGAAAAAAGAATTCATTGCTACATGGATTTGAATCCATTGAAAAGAAAAAGAAATATGACAAAAATAACAGTCCAGTACCGGTTCCTACACCTCCAGCTCCTTCTAAGGTCAATAATTTGACGCTTTATTTAAATAGTTTGTATGGTATAGTTGTCGTACAAGGAATTTGTAAATTTGATTATAAAATGTAATTTTTTCCGATTGGTGTAGGTCACCCTTAAAATTGGAACCAAGGACATCTTCCGAAAAAACGTTAAAAAAACGGGCAAGAAACGGAAGATTGGGCGTCAAAAACCTCGTCGTGAAGTATCTGATGGATCTATCGATTCAGATTCTTATGGAAATGGAGATCTACAGATGGATGTCCCATCTCCAATGTACGACGATGATGACAGGAATTCTGAAAATGCTGAAAGTAGTTCTACCTCCCGGCTCAAGTCCCAGGCTGAGTCCGCATATATGAGCGAGAGAAATCGGAAGGGTGCTGGCAATGGGCATAAGAAAACAAAAGCTACCAGAAAAGATAAAGGAGTAAGTTTTTCAGTGACTACACTTCTCATTTTTATTTTCAGATGGTAGTTATTTGTTGCTAATTGGTCTTAAATACGATTTTTTTCTAATTCAGAGCTCAAGAATTACTGCTTATATGCTGTGGGCCAAAGAACAGCGGGAAACCTTCTCTAAAAAATACCCAAACATGGATATGGGTACCATTTCTAAAAAACTTAGTGACTTATGGGCGACAGTTCCTCAAAATCAGAAAAAACTCTGGAAAACAAGGGCAATGAAGCTAATGAGAAAAAGCAATGACTCAGCAGATAATTTAAAGAATTCAGCAATAGGACTTTTGAATGAACATGGTGTCATGAAAAAAAAGCGAGGGAGGCCACCTGCTGACCGACCGTTAGAAAAAACTGGACAAATTGTCAATACCAAAAAGAAGGCAGGCAGGAAACCTAATATGTTAAAACAACAAATTGCTATGATGCAGTCTCAGCATCAGGCTCGTGTCATGGCGTCTCCTAAGAACCGAACATTGATGGGACTTAAACTTAATCAAACAAATGGCATGGCTCATTTAAATTCAAGTACGAAACATTCTCCAAATAATTTATTTGGGGGTAATCACTTAGCTTCACCTAATGCGCAACTTGCGTCTAAACGATCGAGTGGAGTCGCTATTGAAACGTTTATGCAGCAGCGAAAGTAAGTAAAAACAGCAAAATCAAAACACATGGGATTCAGCAAAGTTATTATTCGCAGAATCAGATTTTGTCTTATGCATGTGATATTGTTTATAGATGCTCACCGAAGCAGGAAGTTACTGATGCAGCCCATACGGCGCCCTCATTTATCGTCACAGCGGATCCACTGGATGTAGCTGCGTATTTAAGCTTATTAGGAGAATCTCTTATCAAAGTTGGAGCTAATTTGCAGAATGTGGTGAGTTCCCATTGTTAATCTCATTCATATAAATGTATCCGGCAACTAACTGAACTAAATATTTATAAATCTTTTCGTGTTTGCAGAAACAGCCAGAAAATGTTTCAGGTGGTTTGTCAGTTTTACTGGATTCCCTAATTTGTTCTGTAGGCCCAATAATTTGCCTAACACAGCAGGTTCCCGAATTAAACTGTATTCCTCCAGAAACCCTTAAAAATATTTTAGAGAATGTAGCTTGTATCATGCCAGGCGTGGGTTAAGAAACTACTGTAAATTTTTTCAAATTTATATAGTTCTTTAAATATGTCCATAAGATGCACAAACTGTAAAATGTTCTTGATTTTCACCTTGAACTTTGTATGTACAAATGTTTAAACTCATACTTTGTAGTTTAAAAGTCTAATTACCTTTTTTAAGATAGAGTTATGTCAGTATATAGTAAGTATTGGCGTTGTAACATAGTTTTGTTGAAATCACAATAATATTATAGTAATGACAAATGCATTTTATACATCAAACATAGCCAGTATGTCGACTATGAAAGTAACTTACTTCATGTTTTATATCATATCTAAAACCTATATTTTCAATAAGATTTCTTTAGCGTCAGCCTCATGTTTTTATCGCAAAATTCTTGTTTCATTCTTCCACACCAAGCACTGCCATTTTGATTTTAATGCATAAAAGCGAATCGTCTAGCCTTAAATTTTTATATTTGTCAAACCATTCCAACAGCAACAGGAAGAAATCATGTCAGTTCTGAATTTATATCATATTTAGTTCCCAAAAGTGTTCCCAGTGGTCTGCACTGTTTCTCTTGTCTACCACTAAATACAACTTACTGAATAGACATATACATTCTTCTACCATGCGGTAGTTGTAGCGTCTAAGTAAGAAAGTTTTTTATATTTAAATTGCAGCTGCAAAATTGACCTATAAAACAACATGCCATGCATTAAAACACTTTGTGCTCAAAAGTAGTTGCACTGGCATAACCATTCGAGTAAAACTCTTGGATTATTATGAATCGAGACTTTTCCTTTAAAAAGCTCCATTTCTTACTTCTTTATATGTACTTATGCATCTTCCAGACCATCTGCCCTTAAGTGGTTGTAAAATTCTTTGCCCTATCACATAACCAAGGATATCTCATATACACACCTCTCAAGGAAAAAAGTGAATGTTGATAAGAAAAGGAAGGTACATGTGATGAGCACAGAGAGAGAAAGTCTCAAGAAAAGTCAACCGGAAATGCTAAAGATATTGCTGTTTTTTTCCCTCGACTCTTTTCTCATAATGTGAAGTCTATATACCACGTAAACGTAGTGCATGCGAGTGTTATTTTATCCATGCTCTCTCCCTTGTGATGGTTCAGTAAACTTGGATTGGATTCACATGCTACTCCTTTACAGTGTAGTGCCTCTAAATCTTACAAACAATATAGGAAACTAATGTCCTGATACACTTCCGTGTATATAGTTTTGAAGTGAGAGTGAGAAGATGTATTAGCCTAACAGGAATATTTATTGGTCGAAAAAGTGGTAACAAAGTTTCGCTTTCTCCCCGTAGGTTTCATCACTCCCCAGAGATTAGTTCCTCTCATTACATGGGAAATGGGGATAGCGAAGAAATTACAACAGTAGTTAATGGTCAAGGAAATGGTTCATTACACTCGCCCATTTTCACTCACTCATACAGACAGGGGAAGGAAAGCAGATGAGATGAGCGGCTTTTATATATATATAGTACATGTTCTCAACGTCTAGAAAGTTTACATGCACACACACAATACAAAGCAACAGACATTAAGGGTACATCCGATGCCGTGTAAAGTCGTACATTTCTACGTGCGTAAATCTCCCAGCCAATCAGAGCAAACTTCCAACTTCTACTTACTGATCTGATTGGCTGGGAGATTTACGCACATAGAAATGTACGATTTTACATGGCATCGGGTGTACCCCTATTGTGTCTTCTTTTCACCAAACTTACTAAAAGTAAGTAAGTTAGTAAGTAGCTTTGTAAAAGTGTGAGCAAGCTGCCTCCCATTCTTCCCTTCGTTTTAAATTAAAGTGTGTAGCAGACTAGTACAATTTCATGTGGGAAGCAAACAGCTTTTTTCCTAGTTAGTTCCCATGTGTTCCCTACTAAAATCGGGTTATAGACTGGGGGCGCACAGAAAATTGGAATCAAAAGAATTCATGTTCAAGTTAGTTAGTTAATTACAAAAGTTAAAAACAGGCCATGAAACTTTTTTTGGGCTTTGGTACTAGTATAAAATAAAGCAATGGTGTTTTTGCTTTCCATTCGACTTTTTAGAGTGGTGGATTTAGTGTAGTAGTAGAGCAAGTACAAAGAGGCAAATGGGAAAAAATAGTGCCAAGTATGCACAATTTTGCCGGGGTGATCAGGCATGCCGCAAGTGAAGACACTAAAATGCCGCTAGCCGCAATGGATGGGAAACATACATGACATGGGATAGGAAAGTGTCGTGGTTGTTTAATCCTGAGTAAAAATTTTTTTTAAACTGATAAAAATCACAAAAAACAGTGCGATTTATACTAATCCGTGCGCTAGAATTCAGTCTTCAAACCAAACCTGGTTTTCTGCCGTTCCAGAGCCCCGAAGCCTGCAAAATCTTTGCCAAAAGTTTTCCTCTTAGCTCAAAAAGAGCAGCGAAAATAGAGGGAAACTTGGTGATATAACCTGCATATGCAGACTAGATAATGGGACCAAAGACTGACCGAAAACATGCAAATGCATCCGATTACAATATAGACGATTAAGAAGAAGACCCAAATGACCAAAATGCATACAAATACTGTGAAACTGATTCTACCAAAAAACTAATGGAAATGATGCAGGAATTGAAAACCCAATCAAACAGAATAGAAAAGAAGCTAGAAACTTTGGACAGAATCAAAGAAACCATAACCCAACAATCCGATGAAATTAAACAGATGAAGATAGAACTGCATGATGCAAAAAACCAAATTAAAGACTTGACAACTGAAAACGAACGGCTTGAGAGGGAAATAAAACGATGTAACCTGATCATAAGTGGAGTAGAAGATAGTGACAATGAGAATGAACAAAACTGCTTTAGGAAAGTAAAACATATACTTTCCTCTGCTGTCGATATGAAGGAAATCGATATTGACACAGCATACAGACTTGGATCCTTCCAAACAGGAAAAACGAGACCAATTAAAATTCGCCTATTGAGACAGAGTGACAAACAAACTATATGGAGTCAAAGAAGAAATCTTCCCGGACACATTTACATGAATGAAGACCTACCTAAATCAACTAGAAACCACCATTACTTGTTGCGACAAGCAGCACGAGAAGCGAAAGCACAAAACAAAAATTTCGAAATAGACTGGCAGAAAAAAGAAATCACTATAGATAATCATGTATCCAAGATTGAAGATGATGTGCTAATTTCCACCAAAGATGATAGTAAATCCAAACCCAATTTTTTTAGAAAAGCCCACTATAACCAGAAGAAGAAAACCAACCATACGCAACTAAAAAATACTGATGGATTACTACGTATTTGTCACCTAAATATCAATTCTTTGAGTTATAAGATTTTCCCATTTCTTAACTTCATGTCATCCAACAAATTTTCCATTGCTTGCTTGTCCGAAACTAAACTATTCAATATAAACCTACCTCTGCCTCCTGATTTACAAATCTTGCGGAATGACAGGACTAATAAGGGCGGTGGGGTTGCAATCATCATCTCTAAACTACTCAAATGCCAAATGCTTACTCCTCCCGATCAAGTTTCCAAAAATTAGGAGTGCCTAGTTGTAAACATACAGTTAAATTTTTACAAATCTCTAACAATATGTCTTATCTACAGACCAATTTTTACGCTGACCAAAAACGACATTGACTCATTCGAAGACCTAATTACTCATCTTAGTGACATATCAGTTGTCTATTATGATTAATTTGATACAGAGAAAATAATCGTACGCCTGATCAGAAGATGAATTAACAAATTAATATGAGTACAGGCTGTAAGCAATTTTTGTTTGGCAAGACTATCAAGATAAATATTACTATAGATTGATACAAATATACTATTATGCCTATGACTGGTAACGCGACAATAAACGGTATATTTAAACACACACACATATTAGTTACGTAGTTGGAATGTATGTGCATATGAGGCCCAGATCACCAGTGTCAATAAAAATATTACACATAAACCTTTAACTCTTGAGCAAGGGAAACGAACGACTATCATATTACATCTGTTGCAGCGTGTGTTTGCCAGCAGTCTTTACGTTTTTGCTCAAGTAGACGGCTACTGCGGCAATTTGACTTCTATCTTATGCAGATTTGAAACTGCTCTGCCATTTTCTTTCTCCTCATTGTGTTATTATGCCTTGTCCTAGTCAGCTCTCTACATGCTACTCCCGTCTCCTGACTACTTATACTTTAACAACATGAACTAACCAAGTTTATAATAATGGTCCACCGTTTCCCGTGTCCCACCAACACTGTTTTATGTGTGTATTCAAGAAACTTTCTCTTTTAACCCTGTTCAACATACGAGTATACGTAGCGTATTGGAGCATATATGTAATGCTGAGGAATTTTCTCTGTCTGCATTTAAACTATGTATGTATTCACCACATGCAATACAAGTCTAAAGTATATAATATGAATTCGCAATATTTTTACCCACACATTCGTTGAGAATATAGGGTAAAAAATGTAAATAACAACCCCCGAAGCAGTAATCAATCAGATCCCATGGATTATTAATATACCCAAAAAAGATCCCTGTGCACAACAACTGTGCTCGACTTATGATTATTAATGTATAAACTGGGCAAATAAGAATGCATGCATGAATATGACGAGTGGCTATAGCTATAGGGCTGCATCATATGTGCTAACATTTGATTTGCTATCCATGGTTTGCTTTCACATACACTCACAGTGGAAAGGAACCAGACTAGTCTCAAAAAACATTCCTTTCCAAACGAATTTTCCATACCATTTTCTTCATACAGCTGTGGGTGTGTGTGTGTGTGTGTGCACAGCTCTGCTTATGGAATTAAAGGCTCATAGTGCTCACACTACTACATCCTGTAGTGGTGTAAAAGTGCTGCTCAACTTTCTCTCTGTAGTTTCTACTATTGGAGAGAAAACAGACCTGTGCGTCTCGTATTCCGCTTATACAGAAATTCTTCCCACATGAATGACTCAGTCAGTCAGTCTGCATAAAAGCGCATGAAATTTAAACGTTACAAATTATCTTCAAAATAAATTATGAGTTTCAAATTTATCACAATAGTTAGGTTTAAAAAATAATGACTTTCACTAATTCACATTTGTCTACCCGCGCATTATATATTTCATTTCACGTCAGATTTTCTTACTTTTTTTGACATTTTTGTATTTAAATTGCGCCTCTACTGTATCACAGAAAGGCTTCGGCTCATACACTTATATCTACCTAAACTCAAAGTGTATATGCACGGAACAAGTGAAAGCCACGTCGAGAAAATAGCATTGAAGAGCGCCTGCGACCTACAGAGTGGGTCAACCCAGCGCAAGTCTTTCCTTTATCGATATGTCTTCGCTATTCTATTTCACCTGCAGTGTTTGAATCGATTCTTTCCCTTGCTGCTGCTGCTGCCGCTACTGCTACTTGCTTTCTCCACTATAGAACTATACTACTAAATTCCCCCTCATATATACTCTCTATTTATGATTATATCCGTACTTACTTACTTACTAACTCTCACTCTGAGTTCTTTGCTACTTTCTCCAGCACAAATAGATTCACTGTGTGTGTGTGAGAGAGGCAGCATTTGTAAGCACTAGAGTAGTAGCTGTAGTAGTACTGCTCGTACAGTATGCACTACAGAGTTAGTGTGTGTAGCTGGCTAGCTAAAGCTAGAGCTGTCCTCTATTCTGTACTTACTTACAGTTAGCTCTTGTAACTGAGTTCCAGGCTCACTTTTACTCACACACAGAGACAGATAGGGAACGGACTGACTAAGGTTCTCACTCGGTCGCTCAGTCAGTGCAACTCTGCATCTTGTGTTTTGTGGATAAAATTCTCTATTCTGTAGACAATATCTAAACTGGAGAGAAGAATCTCTAATTTATTGCTTATAGACTCTGTTCCGTTCCACACGTACGAGTGGGGGGTTTGTGCAAGTAGTCCTAACTGATTTTGGTTCGTAAAAATATGTAGGCTGTGAGTGGTAACGTTTTCTGTAGAGCTCCTCTCATTCCCTGGTGGACAATTTTTACTCAACTTACTCACTTACTTGTTAAGATATGCAACAGTAAGTAGTTTAGTTGTTGCAAGTTAAGCAGTGTTTTAGTGGCCAAAGTTTTTCTACCATATATACAGAGATTTACTGAGTGAATTATCATGGCAAAAAGTTTTTTATTGCTAATGTGGAGGTCAAGGAGCCCTATTTCTATACAGGTTTACAAAACTGCATTCTGTAATCAGTCGTGCAATCTATCAACAGGGAATTATGCTTTGGGGGAACTCACTTTTTTTATCTCATTTCTGTCAAGTGCCCTCAGATAAGTTTGTGTACTCACACAGGTTACACAGTATAAATGTGTGGGGGTGAGCTAATTAATTAAATATCTGTTGCATTCGTAAACAATGATTTTGCTGGGTGGTTTTTGGTGCGCAAAGATATTTATTGAGTTGGGAGCCAAATGGATTCTCATTTTATACGCAATGGCTGATGAACATAATTAGGGTGTAAGTAATATAGTGAAAGGCTCAATTACCTTTTCTTTCATTATTTATCGAATTCTCGCATACACTACTGTGTATTCATGTTCATACGAGATCCAGATACTATCTTAGAGCATGAGAAGTTTAAAAAAAGTAATGAATCCGGTTAGTATTTTTTTATCCAAAGTTAAAAACTGTGCAATTCAATTTCTGTTTCTTGCACTTGTCACAAACATTTTATGCAGACAAGGCACGCCAACTTTATTATTATAAATATCCCCGTCTGTTTTCCCATGTATTTTACGTCGTAAGCCCAAAGGCTGTGCAAATGACATGGCATCTAGAGAAAATGAGTTTTGACAAGATTCCAGGATTTTTTTTGACATAGGATTAAATAATATTTTCCTCTATGCAATAAGCCTTCAGCCAGTTTTGTAAATCGTTTCTTGTGAAATATATTGTTTAACTAACTAGTATACCTTTTTGGCTCCCACAAACCTATTTGGTCAAATGTAACTAATAAAGTCAACTTTCTTTCTGATTGAGCTGTCAATGAAATAACTTGCATTTAAGTTGTCAGACATGTACTATATTATATCTTGTTTATATGCAACAATTTTTAATGCTTCGTTCAACTGTTATAAGTTTTGCACTACTTTTTTCAGTCTGCCGTCGCCGATAAGTTCCATGCTGAATAAGGCTCCGGAAAACTTTGTAGACAACTTGGTCTTGTTTTAGTGACAACTTTGAATGTTTGCAAATTCTAAGTGCACACCAGGTGAGCATTTCATGGTAGACGAAAAGTGTTGGTGACAGAAAAAAAACAGCACGAGGTTTCTAGATAAGGCTCAAGAATTTGCTCTGTTCAATTTGTTGAGTGTTTCGTGGTGTTTGTCACTTTCACGTGGCCATAGCTAAATTTTGTATCATCAAAGTTTCACTCCATTTTACACAATGTTGTCTTTTTTAAATTATTTTCGTCCCGGCATCTTTGAACATACCAAAATGTACATAAGCTGATAAACTATCAATGGAATGATGGATTGGTGGACCGATTTTGGTGAACCAAAACAACTCGTAGAATCAAGGTGAGTGACTAACATTGGGGAATATTGTATTATTTAGTCTTTGTTTGATTACATAAGCATGCATAAGCTATAATTATAATCAAAACAAACTGTACACTTTCTACAAGAAAAGGTGAAAAACTTGTCCATTTATTCGACTTGTAACTAAGAACTGACTAAAATTTTTTCCTACAGCAGTAAATATTTGCGAAAAAACATTTTTATTGGACTTTTATTCCTCCCAAAGTGAATAATAATTACACACTCTCATCCGCCCACAGTGACTGATAAACCATACAGACATTCCAGTGGCCAATTATTCTGATAAAATCAAAAAAATGTACTCATTTTTAGAGAAATGCGGCACACTCGTTCTGCAACAATTATGAACAGTTTCCACTCCCCAACCTTGAGAATGATACGAAAATCGAATTTATAGCGTGAACTAACTGCCCTACATATTCCTACTTTTGCATGCAAAGAAAACATCATTCCCAAATAATTCCTCTCATGTTGCTGAAAGGGAGTCCATGATGTAAAAAAAGTATACACGGGAGCGCGTGTGCTCCAAGATTGTGTATGCATTGAGAACATGGCAAAAAAAAGTGTGTGCAATAATCATAAAAACTCCCGAAAGGATTATATTTCATTCTGGAAATGGAACAGCCATGAACGAATGAATGAGCAAAATTATATGAAACAGCTGCATAACGAATGGTCCGCAAGGTTAGTACGACTGCATAGACTGTGAGTTGATGTTTCTTTCAACATAAGAATTATAAATAAATAAATTTTATTGCTCTGAAAACTATATATTCCAAAAGCCAAAAGTATTGAATCAATACAATCTATATTGGACCAAAACATTCATGTTATCGTTAGCTCAGTTAGTTTGCAAGAAAAAAAAACGAGTCGCTTAATAATTCTTCTATTTTCGACCGTTTCACTATTCAATATACTAATGCATAAATCATTCCCCCATGCACAAAATATTCTCCCACAATTTGGAATGAAATCTAATCTCACATTGTAAATTTTTAACCAAAATGTCAACATAATTCTTGCGAAACTAACTTACTATTGCAGGACACATTTATACAGCTCAGATGAACTTCATAATGTTGCTTTCTATCGATTAGCCAGTTAGTTATGTGGCTATCATTAAAAATGTAATGATAGCTACAAAACAAGGTAAACATAGTAAATGAAATAACCCGGAGCGCATTTTTTTAGTCACAAGTTTGTCAACCATGTCCATTAAGCAAACAAACTGATAGATTTGTACATATTATACAAATATATACTTATCACAAATATAAGTTATTAACTACTACTGACTATACTGTCCCATATAATACGTGTTTACACTGTGCATTATGAAATTCGTGTGCCTTATTTGCCACAGTCAGTCAGTAGTCAATGTTTGCAATGCCGCTCACTTTTATTTTCTGTCCTCTCTAACTGACTGAATGTGAGTGTTCTCATTGTATTCTTATTATATTGTATGTCTTCAAAGTAGGTTCGTGTATCCATCCAAATTTGATGAGCAATTCTTTCCCTTGTGGGATCTCTTTGTGCTTGCTCCAAATAGTTTCTCAGTTGGTTAGCTAGCTAGTTAGTTATAGTAATCAACAATATAAGGAGAACAATTGTTGCATTCTGTCTGCCTGCCGATGCACGCAAGGTATGTGGAAAAGTAGGTGCCCACATGCTATCTCATGTCAACCTGATGAGATTCCACAGAGAAAAGGGAAAAAAATTGCACCCATTGCATTACAGCCCATAGACTCAAGGTGTGTATTTATATAAAGAAAGGAACACAAACACAGAGTGAACTCAAAATATTATCTGGCCAACTTGGCTCCTACAGTTTATGCCACTTACTCGTGCATAAACCATGTGTGCACAAGCGAGAGATAGAATGTTAACCACTCAATATTTCACCCATTCCATTTTTACTCCACAGTTTTTTTTTCATCATGGAATGTGTGACTTGTGGAGTGGAATGAACTGTTCAGTGGGCTCATCTTGCAAGATTAAATAGATTTTTTTTGTTCCCCTGATATGATGTAAGATGGGAACTTTTAGTTTCATGAGCATTTACTCTTTTAACTCATGTCGTACTATAGCATAGCAGAGCAGTACGTAATGTAGCACATCTGTATAGTGTGTTTTAAGCTAGCAAGTGAATATCTGCAGATTACACTTTTAGTGTGGATTTTATAGTCGTGCTAAATTTTTAACATTAAAATCTGGAACAATCCAAGCAGTTCAAAGAGTTATACATACTGACACAAAATAATATTTAATGTACTTACCGTTAGTTTTAGTTAGATAGGAGCCCAAATTGTTGAAAACTATGTATCTAGTATGTAAATTGTAAGTGAGAAGCTGATAATAGATTGCTACACTGTGAACCCATTTACAAAATTTGGTCCAAAATACAAAGATTCTTTCATCGTGACGCAAATTCAAGGAAAAACTTTCATGCATTAGTTGTGTAGCCCGACAAGATACAAACAGAGATATAAATGACTTTCACAAATTTTGTAAGATTAAATCACCAGCTACCATGTTTACTATAGCCTCCCATGTATTGTATATTGTATAATGGTGGGAATTTCCACAGGCATTTTTGCACACACTTTTGATAGCGATGCTGGAAAGAGAAAACACGGTAAAAGCCAAAGAGACAGCTCTTTGTCTGTGTTCTCTCCTGGATGGAATTCAGGCCAGTCAGTCAGTCACTCTCGCACTTTTAGCTTCCTATATTCTCACTGACTGACTGCCATGCATGGATCCATTCCTCCACACCACTACGAGGGTCAGAAACTCAGAACCCAGTTTGTATGTATGTATCGATTTTTGCATTCGTGATGAAAATGACATTCAACAAAGCGTGTAGCTTTACAAACTACAAACTCAACTACAATTCTCTCATTCATTCTTTCACATTGTACGTACTATAACATGCATCCATATGTGTAGGTTCAGTATTATGGTCATCATTAGTCTCTTTTCTCTCTCTCTCTTTAGTAGTTTGAACCAACTGGAATTCATATAGCGTTGAAAATGAAATTAGTTAGTTAGTTAGATCTGACCCGGGTGGTCATCTCTGTCTCCTTTGGAATATTTCCTACGCTCTATTCATTCCTAGCTCACTACTCATGTAAGTAAGTAACAATGGGATGAATTCGGGAGCCGAAACCCCGAAACTAACTAACTAACTAGCGCACAAGGATTTTCTGTGTTTACAAAGGACAAACTGTAGATAAGGTCTCATCATCCATCTGTCTGTTTACCTCTACGAGCTTACGTGCGTACAGTTTGCTTGCATCATCATCAGAGACCCCCGTCTATTCTTGTGAGGAAGAAGCAACAGAAGGAAATTAGTTCCTTTGTGTAGCTAACCAACTCTTGTCTATATGCATGCATTGAAGGTACTATAAGCCAACCCAAATGTCACTCAGACTCAACCCTGCAGATTTCTTTTTACGTGTATAAGGACAAAATAGAATAAGGTTGTGAGAGTGAGTGAGCGTTCTCGTCGTCATCCCACACATTGTGTCGAGCATGTATATAGATGATTTGTGTATAGGTTACAGTTGCACAGCAGTAGTGTCAGACTCACGTGGAGAAAAAAGGGGAAAAAATGTTTCTTTTGCTTGGGTGACAAACTTAAATATGTGCTGACTATGAGTGGAAGCGGAAATGCAAAGAAATTCCTTTTTTTGTTTGTTATTAGGCAAATAGAAAAGAAGCAGCTTTATACGCAGAGTTGACATTTAAGTTAGGTGTAAGAAGCTGGAAATTTAATTTAAGATGGTTTCCATGCATAAAAATTTGTATTTAAATAGAATGTATTCATGTACATAGATACAATAAAAGAATGACATTGCAGTCTATACTGTGCCAATGACTTTTTATGCATTATTGGTGGCACCATAAAAGGACGCTTGAACGGTCTGGTAATGGTACCTAGTTATCCAATTGATTGATATAACACGCACATATTTGTTGCATTCTAGCGAGATTTCCGATAAATAAATTTGCGTAATAATATTCGTGCAATTTGTCACAAGTAGCAAAAAAAACAAGGAGAAAAAATCAACTCTCAATCTCGCCAACCTGTCACGAGTAATAGTTGACGAAACAACTGCGTGGCAGTCAAACAGTAACATTAAGTAGAGAAAATAAATGAGACAGAAATGGCATATAATCTGTTCAAACGTCGTTTGTTCCGGGAAACTAAGCTATTTGTTGCAAAAGCACTTTGTTGTTTTAGTAAAGATATTATACACAATGATTGTTGAAATTATTTGGAGAGGATACTCTCCAAATCTGCAGGAGTTCTCATTCCAACAAATCCCCATTAAGTGTATGTGTAACTGTCATATCCATGTTCCGACAGGAAATTCTTTTCCATCTGACTTAACGTTTTGATTAAAGTCCCTGGAGAGGAAACTCAAGCGAAAACTTATTAACAGCCTTACACACACATAAAGATTACATGTTTTTATCCTCTGGTGAACACAAGTGAACACTGTACTGTATCTTTACATATGAGTCTCTTTTAATTAGGATATAGTCGATATAGGGTTTAATATTTGTAACAAATTGCGTAAATACAATCAACAATAAGCTTGTATAAAAAATACAAGTTTTTTTTACAATTAACAAAAATTTTTTCAATTTATTTCTCAAGTGGTAATTGCTTTAGGGTTTTTTGCTTTGTTAATAATGCTATCCTATAACTAACTGACTTTGAGTAGCCTCTATTTTAAGAAAATATAAACTGAGGCAACACCATGTGTATAGTATTGTGTATGTATGAAACTGTCTTGTTCAAATAGTAAAATCGATATCTTCAAGTCCTTGCGTCCCAAGATGTAAAAAGAAAATTCAACTTTCACTTGTTTTGTTTAACAAGTTCTATTGTGTAGAATATAAGAAGTGAGTTGCATTGAAACTAAATATATTATTAATTTTATTTTGTTATCTATTAAAAGTAGCTTATGATTAGGAGAGTAACTTTTTTACTGCTCCCATTTGTATTTACACAAAATTGGAGTCTTTTTCAACACAATTCATTTATTTAGTTTAAGACAGTTTTAACCAAGTTTTTGCTACTCATTCATCATCATCACTATGTTGAAACGTGCTCACTTTCCTTAGTGGTCAGCTTATAGGAAGAGTCATTTAAGTAGTTTGCTTGCATCTCTATCAGTCATTCAGTCAGTCAGTATTT
>Ga0210040_10003066_pt1 | contig 22902 bp, 13 predicted proteins | sample CryGeyCG12114_NA_FD_185462 | JGI IMG/M metagenome (GOLD analysis project Ga0210040, IMG submission 185462) | Groundwater microbial communities from aquifer - Crystal Geyser CG19_WC_8/21/14_NA (SPAdes) (version 2) | ecosystem: Environmental > Aquatic > Deep subsurface > Groundwater | place: USA...
AAAAATAGAGTAAAATTTCAGCAATTTTTAGCAAATTCGGGCAAAATATCGGCTAAAACTTATGCATAAACATGTCGACTTAAGATGAATTCTCCATGTTTGGAGAGACTACAATATAGTGCGTGCGCTTATTTTTTTGCATCTAGTTTAAAACCGCAAGCAGCGTCACAATGATTCAATGTCAGCCGCATAAATATGTATATGTTATGAATCAAGAAACTGCTTGGCAAACTACCGACTCTTCTTTGATGATGAGAAAGCTTTTTGGCTCAAAAAAGTCGGCAACGATTTATACTAAAAACCCTGTGCACTGTGACTGTGCAGAATATCAAAAAAGAAACTTACTGCAGTCCACGGGTACTCATTGATAGGCACGGGCTCTCCATTTACAATTTTTCTTCGTTCTCCAGGTTTCCCACAACCTACAAATATAATCCAGTTCTCATATTACATCATATACGCTGTGACACAGTCTGACCAACAAGAAATTTTGTGTTCATGACATGTCATCATCATTTGCTATGCAGTGTAATACATAACGAATGTGATATCACATTTCTTTTTCCCAGCCACCGTAAAGCCGCACACATTCTTATGCAAGTATGTTATTCCAATTTTCAAATCAACTTGGGCCCTCATATTGTCATATGTTAACAGGACGAAACAAATGTAAATGAATTTTCAAATCCATTGTAAAATGAAATGGAGACAAAAGCAATTTTTTTCTAACATTTGCAGTATAACGAAGATCTCATTTTTCCTATCCGATAGTTATTTTCCTATGAAAAAAAAATCTAGTTGTAGTAGCTCGAATAGTCAGTAAAATTATTTGCAGTTAGAAACCCACTGCATATTTTCTACTATTAGCATCAAAGATTACAAAGATATTTGATGTGCTCTGCTCATCACATCATATGCAGTCCATGTTTTCCCATAAGACCACATCGCCCATTGGGTTTTGTGCTCAGAATAATAATAGGGCGACAAACAAGATGAGAGGATTGGAGATTCAACCTTACAATATAGTCATGCTAGTGCCATGCTTCATATGGATTATCCATCTGATCCTAGTGCCCTAGATTGCTTACTTTATTTTCCTTTCATTCCATATTTTACTTACGGCAAGAGGCTTTGCCAACGAAATAGGCAGGTAGGGAGCTATTTATTTGCTTCGTCTCCAGCGAAATCTTCTTCATATCAAAGTTTGGAGGGATCCGATTGTCATTCATTGGCACGGGTACATTGGATTCATTTTCATTGTTGTTGCTGTCATCGTCTAGATGGTTCACGTTGGGTTCCAATAGAAAAGACGGTTGACTTGGGGGATCCACAGTTGTCAACGTCTCGTCGTCATCAAATGCTATCTCGGATGTCACAGTTGTCACATCGGTCGAGAAGTCTTCTGCATTCAGGAAATTTTTATTTTGCCCATTTTTGACTTTTAGAGAGCATTTTTTCATATAAAATACATATTGAAGGAATATTTTTTCATCCACTATCGTATATCTGTTAGCTGAAGGTTGGGTAACATCAAAATTGAAGTGAAAACTTTTATTTTTACTGTTTTGGGGTCTAACCAAAGATTAGATATTGTTGACATACCTTGGGCACCAGATAAATGCTGGTCGGAATTTCTTTGTTCCACTTCCGTGAGCTGTAATACAATGGATTCAAAAAGTCATTGCTCATGAAAGTATGTTAGAACCCTGCAAATGGTAAAAGTTGCCTAACAATTTGTTGTTCCTTGCACACACTTACATGATGTGCAGAAGCATTGAACGACACAGTTGATGAAAGAAGTATGAAAAAACTTGTGCAAGTAGAGCACTTCATTTTCCAACAGTTTTTTCTCTTCTTTGTCCCTTTTCACCAATATTGTCTTGTCTTTTTATATTCTCACAGCACGTACGAATTGTATGAATCCCTGCGGTAGAGAACTTTTTGCGTGTTTTTAAAGACCTGTAGGTCATATGCTAAGGAAAAGACTGGGAACAGTTCATTGGGAATGGAGACCTTAAATAACTTTGTGCAGTTGTTAATTATATGGTCATGGTTTTAATCCGGTTGGATGCCAAGCCTTTACTTGCAAGCGTTGTTTCATTCTTAAACCGGAAAATCACTTGTATCACACATCCTAAGCTATCTGTTTTTTAACGCTTTTTGGCTACATAAAATCTTTCGCAACAGGCTTTACTACGCATTGTATTTTTCGCTGTAAGCTGTTATTGCTTACAATACGGCAATCTACTTCTATAAATATCAAATATCCTGGGTCATCGAATCTTGAAACACCCAACCGCGTTGCAGCATCACATCTCTATAGAAAGCAATGACACCAACTGTGAGCGCAAAACCATTCATTTCCACGAAGCCAATAAATTTGACATTGAACTAACAAAGTTTTCTCAATATTTTCGGTTATTAGTAACAGTCCAACCATGTAAGCCAGAGAATTGAGTCTCAAAAATGCTAGCCATAAAACTGGGCGTATCCTGTTCCTGATTCTCATCCATATCAATCAAACCAGTAACAGGCACACGAAATAATCCGTTAGTTAGTTAAAGTCACAAGTAAACAAACCAACCACATGTTTTATTGCTCAAACTCGGGAAAAGAAAAAAAAGCTTTATGCATCATCATCATCATGAATAATATATTTCGTCCAATGCACTGCTGTAAGCGATAATTTAATCATCCAAATAAATAATTACTAACTCTATGCAAACAAAAAGGAGAAAGATTAAAGTCATTAAAGTATAATGTTGTGTCAACTGCAACAGAGCTGATGCTGAATGAATAAATAGCATGTAATATCATTTCACATTCACGTAAACGTAGTTGAGCTCACAAATCCTCTTATGAACATTTATTTCACGAACACCAGTCCGCTCCTCGGGTATTTTGTAATATCCATCTTGGGTAATCTGAAAAGAACCAATGAATATTTATTGCAATATTTGATATGAGTGGGCTTCATATTATTATCATCATGGCCATTATGTTTCTGACACGTTCTGAATCCAAACATTTGCATATGTACATACGACCAAGTAATCCATATATTCTTGGCTAACCTGAATAACAAAATAACCAAAGGAATCTCCCTAAACTGCATTAAAAGTACACAAGGTAGTAATTATAGTAAATTTTCATGATACTAGCATTGCAGCATTCAAATGCAAAATTTAAAGAAAATAATTTTTAAAACTGTTTCTGCAAATTGTCGAAATTTCGGCTTTACTTGCTAGCTTTACTATTGATGGAAAACCTGTTTTCATTTGACTTAAAAACAGACAGACATATAGACATGCAAACTTAACTTTTCCCGCAGTGTCTAAAACTACTTTGAAACAAGCATATTCATGCTATATATCAAAGACTTACTTGCCACCCGCGTGTACACTCCAGGGCTTTTGGGCTGAGCGCATCCATAACCCCAACTGCGTATTTCAATTTATTTGTTATATTACTGACTCATATTGTGAGCGTTTTGACACACATGATTGAATCCCTGGATTTCACACTCACCTCACAATCCCAATAAGTGTTTTGCGACCCCCGTTATCTATGATTAGAGGTCCTCCAGAATCGCCCTATTCAACACATGGAAGCAAAAAAAACTACATTTTCATTTACACTAGGTTGCATTTGAAGACCCACGAAAGCTGTGTATATAGTAAGTAACCAACCACTCAAATTGATTGGAAAATGTCAAATAGCAAATACTATACTCACTTGACAAGAATCTTTGCCACCTGTGTTCAGTTCGCCGGCACACAGGTGGTTCGATGTGATTCTTCCCTTATATTTCGACTTTTGATTACAATCCCTATTGCTGAGAACCGGAACTGTGACTTTCCTCAGTCCGCGGGATAAACTGCCACCCTAAAAATGTACATTAAATATTCCCATTTTTTCGCCACCATATAGAAAGTTCACTTAGAACTTTCTAATAACTAACTAACTTTAACAACCGCCAAATTAATTTGTTGGATAGCCAAGCTGCCACAGTTCTATTTTAGTTTCAGCAGTGACTTCATAAAACCTACCAGGCTAGTAGCAAATACAATTACCTGTGATGTCGCACCCCAACCTGCGGCCTGAAGTTAAAAAGTCATCGTATTACTGATACAATACACAATAAATAGTTCAGCAAGTGTTCAACTTGCTAATTACTTACGGTTGCTTGAAGTCCTGCAAAGTCATGTGTGTTGGCTGCAGGCAAACATGCTGGAATTACATTCCCACCCAATCGGATTGGCTGGGAGAGCCTCAGCCTAACAAATAGTGATACACGTCAGTTATTTAACAACTAATTAGAATAAAGCTAAAAATTGCTACAAATGCATACAGAGCTATGTCATTGTTCACTGTATTTTTATCGTATGATGGATGCATGGTAATAGATGAGACCGTGTATCGAGTGCCCGTGCTATCGGGAAAATTTTGCTGTCCCAAAACAACATGTATACTGGATGCAGATTGTCTAAAAAAATGTGAGGGAGGGAAGCAATTTATTTTGTTTGAAACTAATAGTTTTTTTCTTTAAGTATCTTATTACATTGCAAATGAGGTTTAAAAAGGAACACATACCTGTCTACACAGTGACTGGCAGTTAAGATATAATAGTTATTAATGACAGTGCCACCACAAAACGGTCTGGATGAAGAGCTGCGGAGCAAAGCTGAAAGTTTTTCATTCGTTAAAATATTTGTCATTGAGTGCAATAATAATAAATGAACAATGTGAAAAAGGTGAGAGGATGAATGATTGGATTTAGTTGGTAGAATTAGAATCATATTGAATGTACATTATTGCTCACCAGCAGTCCATGGTAGGTCTCTTATTGAAGCAGGAACGCCTGGATTTGAGTGATACATGAAAATATCATTAAAATGTTTCCATCTGCGACTAGGCTGTTGCATTATAATGATATTTTCATGAATGTTACTGGGCTGTCAGCGCAGTGAGTATATAAATTGAAATGAGGGAAATTTATGTATGCACTCATGCATAGTTTACCTCCGACAATACGGTTGTCTTCTGGAAACGGGTATTCTATTCCAAAATCTCGTCCTAGTCTACTGCTAACTCCACACTCTGTATCATGAAGAAAAGAAAAATAGAAATGAGGGAATTTTTCTTACGTGCGTCATTTCTTTTTAAAACGTTTTGCCATTCTATAAAAGGCATTTTTGTGTACAATAGGAAAGCTAGGATAAACGCAGTTTTAAATTTGCATTCTTTGTAACATAGCTCCTGTAACAAATGAAAATAAATTATGTATTCCAAGCTGACTTTTTTTACGTAGCAAAGGGTTTTTGTTTCATTTTGTCATTATTGCTCAGCTAGGTTGGCGGAGCAGTCCAAAGAGAAATTTCCTTTGTTCATCATAATCAAATGGAGAACAATAAAAGCTGTGTTTATACAATTTTCCATGTTTTTCAGACCCATGGTTCAAACATTTCTTTACTTTACATACGCAAAATTGCCAACAACTTTGTAGTGTAAACATAAACTTTTTTTTGCAGTATATCATGGCATTTTTTTCAGACTGAAAATCTACAATACATACCCATCTACTTTGATCATATCATAATAAAATCTTTCGTATTCCCCTAACTAACTAACTAGCAAAATGGGATTTTTAGTGTAGCATGATAGAAATCCAGAAAAAATGATGCGAAACTAAAAAATAATTCATGTCATATGTCTCTACAAAAAACTTACTACAAGCCGCACGCCCACGAATAATTCCGTCGGCAGTGATATTACCATCCACTTGTAAAATTTCAGCAAACAGAGGAGTTTCCGTAGTCACTTGTTCAGCACCAAAGTTTTCATCATCATCATTCCGATAGTGACCTGGGGAAGTAGTTTCTGCCATCCGCTCATCCTTAGGTGTATATTTGTGCCCATTACCCGCATCATCTGCCCACACAACAGTGTCGTCCTCCAATCTTTCAACTTTGTTTGCTGTTTCTGTCAAAAAAGCATTATCTGTATGTTCCTGGGATCCAGGGGGAACTGTCGCACCTGTTCATTAAAATAATACGGTGTCAAGTAAGCAAATGGGCCTGCTTTTAGTTATTTAGTTAGTTAGTTGGTTACTCTAGTATAAGTTTCTAATGCTTTTTAGCGAAATTCACAAACAGAAGTTTGACGCATAGTTAGTTATGCAGTTAGTTAGTTGCTGATTTAGATTCGAATGGTTTTAGGATTTACTATGCATGTGACAGTGGTAATGTAATGTGGATGGGCAAATGTGATAGAGATTGATTGGTGCCATTAATGGGAAATGATGGGAATTTTCCAGCTCTAAATCTTTGTGTTGGTTTGATTTGAATTAGTTTCTAATGGACTGGTGAATGTAAACTTCGTGCCAACACATGCTAGCATTTACAGAATACAATAGTAATTGAAGCTAGGTTTCGACAATTTCCATTTACGTACAAAAGCATTAGTTTAGATTACGTGATTTATTTAAGAAAGTTCTATTTAGAAATACTAAAAGGAAATGATCATTCAAACTATATATATGTATTCAACGCGATTGTTTATGATGAGTAGATTAGTTAGTTAGTTAGCTGGTTAGTTAGTTAGTAAATAAAGTGCCATGAAAAGTCAAGATATCGATGCATACTACTGAGCATTAAACATTTTACCTGAGTCCTGTAGTGACGCAGTGAACCCGTTGGGAACTGCAACCTGTTTTTACAAACTGCATGTATACAAAAGAAATACTTCATGGTCTGATTATGGTTTTGAAATGGCTCAAGTGAATCCACGTGAGCCAAAGTGATGGCATGCTGACAAACATTTTATCAACTCCTTAGTTCCAATACAAGATGACATAAAACCTTGCACTGAGCTGGATGTCAGCTCTTAAAGTTATAGCATACGGATATGGATTATGTAAGGTGTACACAAGTTCAAAAGAGCATTGTCCTCTTAATGGTATCATCCAATGCTTGTTACTTACCACTGGTAGATAGTTTTGTTACCAAAACACAGTTTTTTACAAATAAATTTGGTTTAAGATTTTTCAAAATCATCCGTTTTTTTGGAAATGCAAAAAATAGGGAAAGTCTTAACTATTTCACTCACAGTACACTATAATGAAACGTTTTTCAATGACTTACGTGTTTGGCTTCGATAATAAAGTTGCAGTCGAAGTGTCCCAAAATGGTAAAAGTTAATAGTAGTTTATGAACAGCTATCATTTTTACAATGATTTTTGTAGTAATTTGGTTCATAAAACTATAAGTTTTGCAGTTCAGTTGTCTATCGTTTGTTAGAAACGTGTATCTACGGACAGACCTTGGAGGCAACTGTTTAGTAACAACAGCTAGAATGCAAAAATTACATACAAAGATGCGATGACAGTTTTTTATTGGTGCAATTGCATGGCTTAAGACAATGCAGATTGTGGTACACGTGCAAGATGGCAATTAGCATAGTTGCATAGATTGAATCGAGGAGTCAGCTGTAGCTTGGTTACAACAATGCAAAGCTAATGGTTGATCGTCAGCGAAAGGTCGGTGTTTGGTTTAACATTTTCCAAGCCTACAAAATATAGAATGTAGAGTGAAAAAGGTAAATGAAAAAGCATACTTTTTGGGAATCCATGATTAACTTATAGTTTAATTAAGATCATTAAGTCCCACGCGTCTGTGTCTTATTGAAATGAAATAGAAAATTTATCTTTTGTTAGGTTTTCATTCAAGGTAACATTTATTTTTTCATATTTTCCACATTTTGAAAGAATTGAATTATCTACCTATAAATCATCACGAAATACTCGAATCGGCTTCCATGTACAATATCATATACATAGATAAGGTGTTTGTCATCCTATTTACTAGTTTCAATTATCACGAACAAATCTGGTCAATTATCGATTATCGTACACAAAAATGGATAGTTAGCTAGTAGATATGACAGTTGTACAATATGATATACTTTTCTGCTAACAATTTGTGTGTACTTGATGACATGCTCATGATCGAAAAAGTGTGAAAACATTTAATTCTTCAAAATATTAACTAAATACGAACCAACATATACAAGGCTGGATTTGAAAAGTCATGTATAGACCTTGACGGTGGAAAAATTGTAGGTAAAATATATCGGGTCCATTTCATTAATTAGCAATGTAATAAAAATGTATATATGTACAAAGAGCACCATTTAGATTACGTCACTGCAACGAAAACAAACAGCTATTTTTACTATTTTTTAGTCTCTACCTACACATCACATGTACCAATAAGAACTTACTGTAGCTACACAATCCAATAGGCAATCCTAATCTATACAAATAATCTAAATGAGTATATTTGAAACAAATCGCGAAAAACAATGCTGTCATTTCATATTGTGTCCATCGAAGTATAATTTGTCAATATTAAATCTAACGATATTTTGAAGGAATCTCATTTACATCTCATAACTATTTACATACTAACAGATAACCATGTACACCGTGCCTCCACTCACAAATACATACATTAGACAATTAGTACGTAACTTAATAGCTAACGTTTTGTAAAACCTTGTGTTCTTATCTAGCTATTTAATTTAGAAAAGGTAAACTGTCTTTAGTTTAGTCATTTGAAACTTTCCCCTCATTGAAAGGTGTTGTTCCGGATATGAAAAACGTTTTATGCATTGAATAATTCAAGATGAAAGGATAAATGAATGTTTTTTTTGTGCCATATAGTTAGTTTACAAGATGTTTCACAATGGGAATCGGTTGACAATAAAAATATCTGTCGCTAGGTACGCATTGTTGTGAATCAAACTCCTTAAGCTTTGGGTAGATACGCAAAGGACTTGTTAAAATGAATTCAGTTCCAGATCAGCATTTTATTCCTCTTTCTATTCACTCAAGCAACAAAAAATAATTTCCTTTCGGATTGCAGGATTCACTTGAGGAACTATTCATGCATGTGTCTAGCTAGCTATCTATTATGCACTATGTTAGAAGTATGTCCATCTTGTTATTTCAGAAATAAGATAGAAAAAATATTTTCAGATTTGAAATAAAATGGTTTTGGAGTCTCAATGAGATGGAATGATACTATATTTTGTGAATAAATTATACAACTTCATGAGATATGTCGGATCATTTTTGGGGTTTTTTTTGTATTTCCATGAAGAGCACAGAGACAGGTTGGCATGCATATCGTTTTTTAGATAAAAAAATCCGCTGAATAATCCATCATGTCCCAATAGAAGAGCTGTGAACTGAATCAATATTTGCATTGTGAAAACTTGAATGTAGAGCACAGGATTTCCAAGAACTACCTTTTTCCGTCATGCATAAGAAATACTTGAGTGGATTCAAACAATCGAATACAATCAAGTGAGGAGGTTGGCTAAACCTGTTTTACAGCTTATAATCAAGTTTGTAGTCTGTATTAACAACTAGTGCTAAGCTTTCATTGCACTCTGTGTTTTTTCCAGTCCACGTTGAATTTTTTATTCCCTAGGTGTTTGCATAGCTTCACAAAACTAGAGATATTCCAGAACTACGCACTATTTAGGAACTTAATATCTCTTAATTTGGAACCCAGCAGTGATTAATACACATGATGCTGAGGAGAAAGCTTTTTTTAAAGAGCCATTTATAATCTACGGCATAAAGACTTTGCCAACACATGAAAAATGAGTTTTTCATAATGCCGGACTCTGGAAAAGTTGACAGCAGAAAGGATTTACAGGGATCCTTTTACGCATTTTAGCTATACAGTCTTAAAATAAACGGGAACGATGCTTAAAAACTTAATCAGGCTGCAGTTTTAGGCATTCTCAATTCGAGTACTCAATGTCTGTAAAGCCTTTCGGTAGGTGATTCCGAATCCGATTTTAATTAATAATACGGCACAAAAAAGATAGTTCCCTACTCGAATTTAATCATTCAGGATTGTGAATCGAAAAATCCTCAGAATAAAAGTGTACTGTGGAGCTAGTTATACCAAAGGAAGTATAAGTTACATTTATAGTTTACCGACCCGGAAAAATATTTTATTGCGAGGTGTCCAATACGCAAAAAATGGATAAATTCGTCATCATAGGATACATTTAGAATTCAACATGTGATTTGCTCTAGTCACGCAACTCACTTTTTATTCCCGATTCATTGGAAACTATATTTAGCACTTGCTTTGGATTTCCACACGATCATTTGCAACTTTAATGATCCCAAACACCAATAAGAATGAGAAAAACTTTGAATCCACATTACTTATTTGTGAACCAAAAAGCGCGTTAGACTTGTTAATTAGAAGATTGACTTTGGGAAATGAAAAATGCATCGTTCCATTTTACAGACGACAAACATAAGGTAACTAAAATACATTTGTTATTTACCCTGTATATTGAATGCTTTATCCTATTCATATTCCAAATGCCTGCCATGTCATTCCTATTTAAGTCCATATGGAACTAGAGTGAAAGCATTAAACTTCCCTTAGACAATTCAATTGAACCGTGATGGGACAATATGGAAACTTATATATTCTTTTGGGAAATTTGGAAAATAGCCTGAACAGGACTCAATTTACAGAATATTCATGGCCTGTATTACAAGAGACTAGGGAAAATAAAATTGTCTATAAATCATCATTGTTGAAAACTGGAGCTTGCGACCTCATCACATATTCTGAATCATTATTATTAATGCAAGAATTTTCATCAAAGTATCTAATCTCACTAAAATCCTGTGTAGTTAGTTAGTCAGTTAGTTTGTGAAGGTGTACAAAAGGATTTTACACGGTACAATCTATTTCTAGCACAAAGAGCAACCCAGTGGTACAGTATATAGCAGTAGTTTAGTCAGTAAGTAAGTTATTAAGTTGCTAAACTAAAGCTCTGGCAAGATTATAACTTCTTTTCTTGTTGGGAATAAAAACGAGGGGAAAAAGGAGGATGAGAAAAGAAAAAGACAACCTGTGAAACAGAGAAATCGATCCGGTGTGCAAAACTTGCTACAGCCGTATTGTTTGTGTATGCCATTCACTGCAGGATTCCAGCGGAGGAGCATACACTGTAAAGCATTCACATTGTGTCTATTTTTTCTCTACTGCTCACTTACATTCATATGTAGCCAGTCTCACCTGCGTACCTAACTATAAAACTCATAGTTCGTCCAATGAATGTTCTTGCTAGGTAGGTAGCTAAAAATAAGAAAACGCATTATTACAAGGAGATTGGCTATTCCTGATTGAGTGCATTTGTTTTGAGTTAGTTAGTTAGTTAGTTATCAGAAATTTCGAGCTTTATTAAACCTCATTGTATAAGCATTAGTTGTCAACAAGTTGTATTTAGTAACTAACTAACAAGTCGCAATAGGAATATATCTCATGGTATGGTTTCTAATACAAGGTTTGGTTTCCTTGTATGGTTTGATACAAGGAATATAAGGTCTGCATGCATTCAAAGGAATGACAATAGGTTGATTGTGTTCTTGTATCGAAACGTGAAAGCCTGAGTGAGTCCATTGTTGTGTAGACAAAACAGAGTTAAAGTTTTGATCACCAGATCAGGAACTGGATGACTGGCATGCATCAAAATAATGAAACTCATAATAGAATTTTCATCTTGGTATCATCAACAATACAGAACATGTGATGCGAGTGAGTGACTGAAAGTTGCTTTTTGCTCACCAAAATTCAATTCCCTTCAATGATAACATCAAAGGTCTTATGTACTAACATACATACACAGACTACAGAGCCAATGTTGTATTTGCTCGTTCAAGTGGTAGCCAGCTATGGCAGCATACGAACCTTGGAGACACCAACTGTGGCTCTCAGTCCCTATTCCAAAAGGAAAAATATAGGAGAAACTTTCTTTTCAAAAAATACTTGACTATTTCATACTTTTGTGTGGTCATGTATGTATGTAGTACTACGAAGTTCTTGGGAAAACATGAAGACTACAGTGGAGATGATCATTGTGAAAAAGACTTTTAAAGTCTCTGTATTTGTCAGTTTTTCGTGTACTCTCACGTTGCTGAGTTAGTTTTTGTCCTCGCTACAACTGAAAAACTAAACTAAATGACAACAAGTTGTATATTTAGTAGGTTTTTACAAAAATCTTGAAAAGTTAGTTTTTTTTACTGTTGAATGAATGCAGAACGCAGATATTTCTCAGTGATAACAATTAATTGGAATGATGGCCAGCTAACAAGCTAACAAAAAACGAGAATTATTCAAAACCCACACATTTTTTATCTTGGTGAGATAGACGCAAAGAAAACACTCAGTGAAGCAAGAACACGGCCTCTTGTTCATTTAATTAAAGATGGAGTATAGTCATGCTTCTTTCAAGTTGCGGTATATACTAGTCAAATACGAATTCAACTTCATTCCTTATGCCATTTCCGTCGCTCTGGTGTGCTACCAAAGTGAAGTTCCAAAAACGTCACTTCATTCCAGCTAACTGAGGGTACACACTACTTTGTACTACATCATGCTGCAAACCACGAGCCAAGTAACAGCCATTCGAATAATCACTTACAGAGCTCATTAAGTTGCCATTTCAAATGCACTCCCAGTCGCTTATAATAATAAATCCAATTCCAAACGAATGCGATGTGACATAAGTTGCAATATTTAGTCAGGACACATGGTAGAGATAGGCCAAAAATACGGCAAAAATGGACATGAAAAACAGCTACACTGTTCATCATTTATCTAACCCTGGAAATTGGAAAGCTCATTTCCCGAGCAATAATTTAATCTACCGATTACTGACTTACACTCACGTTAAAGCGCTTATCATAGTCATTCACTATCAAGTTTCCATTCTTAAATTCTTCCATTGAATCATTTAACTGCAATCGTTATTGTCATGCATTTAATGGAAAACTCATTTGGGACCACAATTGGATAATTGTATGCAAAAAGTGGACAAACTTTTGGATAAATAGGTTAGATGGTACTGAACTCACTGAGCTAACTAACTAACTTACTGAAGTTAGTTCGTGCCCTTGTTGAATCAAACATTTAAATGACAACTTACTACCACAATCAAAGGGAAATAAGTTTTCTTATTTTGTTTTAACTCATTCCTCCCTTATCTTCAAATACAACTTGATTAGACAATACAAACGTCAAGCGCAATGTACAAAGCAAGACTGAACTAATGACGTTGGAAATCAAATGAAAACTTCAATCCAATAGAGTTACGAGTGTAATTTTTTCCATCCGAGTTATGTAGCTTGTATATTTTCATTCAGAAGGACTGTGAGTCAACTTAACTATCAAGGTACACCTAAAGGGATCAAAATCAACCCTCATTATGGGAGAATTGGCCAAATAAACAGAGCAGTCAACGACTGGAACGAACAAACGAACAAGTGACTCACTGTGAGTGAGAAAAGTACAGAGACATTTCTATCAACTGAGGAAACACTTCAAGTCAGGGAGAGAGAGAGAGGAGGAAATGAGAGGAATTCATTAGGTCTTTCACACACGTTGAGTAATGCATACATACATATGTGGGAAAAGGAGCTCCGCAAATTTCACTGACTCACTCTCAAATGGAATGAAGCAGACATACATACATTAAAGGAATGCGGCTAGTAGGTAGGTTAGGTAGGAAGGAACCATGGGCTACATATTTACACTTCATTATACAGTTGCAACTCTCTGACTCTGCTTTCACACAGTTTCTCTACATGTGATTGTTTGGAGCATTAGTTTGCTTGCACAGAATTGCATTTTTCGTTTCTCCAAAACAACTTTCGGTGCTACGGATGAATAAATTATGAATGGTTCGTGCACGTTCGTTTATCTAATCTTTACATTAACATAAAACATTGGAACTGTTATGTTTCATTTACCATGAATGAGGAATACAAAAAGGAGTGGGAGACAAAGAAAAACAAGTTTTTTCTGCATTTACAGTTCGCAAAAATATTTTCAACTAAGGACTGTGCATGGAAATATGAGTTGTTTATTGTTGTCTTTGAATCTTGTATTCTCGTTTGAATTGGAAAACTTTTCGTGTCGTCGTAATGATAGAAAGAGCTGGTGAAAGGATTTTTGTATTTCTGTTGTTTGATTTTCGCATTTTCAAGATTTGTAAGTTGAAAAAGCGCAATAACAAATTAGTAATTTCATAGACTAGTTAGTCAGTTAATATCCCGTTTTAGGCAAGCCTTAATGGAGAAGTCCACTGTTTCCCCAGGCACGAAAAACCAATGTGTATAAATGTCTGGAACACGATTTGGAAAGCTTAATAAATTAATCATAATGTTTTTATCAGCTATCCAACATAGTTCCCTCATAATGTTCATATATAGTCATTGTTTCCGGCAAATTAACGATCATTGAGAGCAAAGAAAGACCTCAATATATTTGTGAAGGACGTGAAAACGTCTTTACACGGTGTGGGCGCCAAGTGCTAAAAACACGATCAATAAAACAGTATAAGGAAATATTGGGCTCCTACACATTCCCATAGAGTCATCATTCATTCTGACTTGCATCCTTTCATCTCAAATCAAATATAAAGTCGATATATAGCCCTACAGTTATCTACAATAAGACATAAATAGTATATTTACGAGCATATTATGATCATTCTATTTCTATCTGAATTCCGATAGTTTACCTTTTTTTTCAGAGCTTATATAATACCCAGGTTCTAATGGCTCAATAAGCTATAAAGGAGGGGATTCAAATACCACTATATTGTACTGACAATGATGCGAGTTTCAGCTTGACTATTATTTTATTGATTCATCTTCTAGGGTTCAAATAATATAAATAATTTACAGGAGCCGTAACATGTGGCTCAATTTTGATGGATGCGTTTTCCAAAAAGACAAAATCTAACCCTGCACTATATCATGACGAAAAGTTTAAAATCCCTTCTCTTTTATTGTCTAATTCCTATTCAATAGGATATTTTAAGATATGCCATCTTTTGAATAAACCTACTACTTACGTATTTTTTCCTTACTAGCACACACAACATATTAGATAAAATAAATAGATAAATAAGGATAAACATTTTTCCCAAAATTTAAAAATGCTACTGTTTGCGCTGTGAAACGCAAACAGAAACACAAGTAATAGCAACTTTTACTCATATGAGGCCTTTATAATCTGCAGTTAAGTATGGAACTTAATTCCTTCTTCCTTCGCAGATTAAACAATATGAGTCCGAACTGTTTACAATTTGTTCCGAAACGAAACCAAAACCTAGAAAAGATCCACCAATATAGTCAAGCCAAAACCCACTTAGTGAGCTAACTAAACTAGCTAGCACAGAAAAATGGTAAAACCCTTTATAACGTAGTATACGTTTGTACATATAAGATAACCTTACTTAGTGAAAGCATATGAATAAGCATCTTGTGTGTGGAAGGTAGTACGATGGCATAATTACATTTTTAGGCCTGTACGTTTGGTGAGTCAGGATAGATGATAATAGGATTATTATACACATGATGATAAAATTAATTATGTCTTACTGAAGATGAGAATTATTACAGTTTCTTCTTCAGGCATACTCTGTATCAGTAGATGCATTTCGATCCAAATACGGACCTGCTGCTTTTTGGGACACAGACTCTTCAGGATCGGGCTCGTACAATGGAGCTGGTGGGACGACCAGAGCATCATTGGCGGTACTGGGATTGGCTGCAGCGGCCACAGCAGCTGCAGCACGTCTTCGAGTTGAAGACCTATGATGAGGTGAGGATGAGGTGGAAGAAGAATGATGATGAGCCATCTCAATGCTCTTTTGATAGCTAAATAATTGACGCTCCAGGTAGTAATTTTCAGCCTGGAGTGCGTGAATTTCCTTCCTATGAACGAACAAGAAAGGTGCTAATGTATTACGCACGATAAGTGAAGAAAAATGACAGCAACTAATAGCTATTTATTACGCTGATTAAATCATGTGGTGGTCCCATCTTGCCCAATTTATGGTTTACATCCTCATTAAATGCTGGCTAACTAAGCTGGTTGCTTTTAATGGTAAGTATTAATAGATAGCAGAGTAGCATTCCTAGAAATAGCGAATGCTCCCGCTTGCTCACTTAACTTGAGCCATTTGTTTTTACTTTTGTTGCACCAATGAAAAAATGTGCTACCAACCAGAACCAGACGAAATGTATGTAAAATAGTATGCGCGATGTTAGATCCGACCACGCATTTTCCCTTGTCCTGTTCTTGTAGCTAGCTATCACAAGAGAAGCTTGAACTTAGAAGCTTATATGTGAAAATAGAAGCAAAAATAAATATTGTCTTTCTGTTTTATCATGACTGTACTCTTGGAAAGTGCACTTCACAGCTCTCCATCTTTCTTATAGAAGGACTGTACAGGGAAAGAGCCAGGTACAAAAACAATTGGAGTGGGTTCAATGCCGAAGTATATGTGCTCATAGAAAGTACAGACATAGTGCATCAAAGCAAGTGTGAGAGAAAAAATCTAGTGGGCTCACCTCATTTGAAGATTGTGTACGCGCACCAAGTCATCATATTTGTGGTAAGTGGCTTGGAACAACAAATAAGACTCTCCCCACTCAATCTGAACTCGGACTTGTTGTTTTTCATTCACAAAGAAGCTATTAGGATCCCGAATCTGAACATAACATGATCATCATTACATTTACACGATGCTTGTCCCACGTACTATTATTGAATGACTCTGGAGCGAGAAAAAAAGTGATGAACTCTATACAAGTGACATGCAAGAGAACGTCAATATTAATTAGTCTATATTCTACGCATCGAGTCAATCCATCAAGCATGGTTGTTAAATAATGCTCTACTTTCACTCACTCTAGTTGTACAACATCACAAGGGTATGCACGGCACGACAGTCAGTCATGTGAAGTAAATTGTACCAAATAAATAGTAGTGTAATACTTACAGCAGTTTACTTACAACTACCACACCACAACTACAAGCCAACATATACAAAAGCAGTGCGAAACTGACAGAGTCAAGTCAAGCTTCATGTGCTAGTAAAAGCGATGCAAAAGTTTTATTATGATGGGATGTTTTTCAAAGAGAAAAGTTAAGCGTTTGGTATACAAATGGATGCAGCTTTCTCTATGCTTTCCCATTGATGTTACTAACTAACTTGTTAGATCTAAAAGACATTCTTTGAGCTTTTTAGCTTCAGAATTTGAAAGAAAAAATGAAGGCAATCCATACAAAATGAGTTGAATATTTTTTAAGTCAAGAAGAAAAAAAGGAATCTTTTAATATGGGATAAAATTTCTAAATGATTAATTCCACAGAATTAAAGTGTGCATTACAAGATTTTAATAACACCACTGGCCCTTTTTTTTAGCAATTCTGCATGGTCTGTAATTTTTGAGACGAGTGAGGTTGATTACACACACAATACAAACTGCTGGAATACGAGACCTCCCATTGCGAATATCTTGAATTATACTTTCTTGATTTGCGTCAGAAATGCAAACGTTGAAAAAGCAGTCACTTTTAAAATTCAAATGAGTAAATGACTTGAAATTTATAAACATAATGCATGTATACAAAAGAAATAATTCAAATCGTATACTTGTTAGAGCTGTAGTAACTATGAATTTGATAGCATAGCGTATTTGCAGCGTATTCATGTGTAAAACATTGGAACAATATTCCCATCCGGCCCGTAACTATAAAGCTGGATGTCTAGTAAAGATACCATGTTTGTAAATATTTGAGTAGAATCGATACTGATACAGAACCGGAGCCCACATGCATGGAACAAGTGAAAGGGGACACATTACTAACCAGAAACATATCTGGCAGCTAGTCAGTCAGTCGTCCGTCACTTTATTATTGAGCCCCAAACAGATAAGGACGACTAATTAATTAACTGCTAGTGGGACTCATCAACACTCTAACTCATTTACTTAATTCACTAACTCACTCACTTAAGCTTATACAATTTGTGGGAGCTCGTTGCCTAAAGTTAGTTTGTAGTCTACATGTTGTACAAAAGAGATTTCCTAGCTTTCAAAATCTATAACATGGACACATACTGGCCACAAAACGAACAAACAAGTAGATCGAATGGCGCTTTATGCTCAACAAACAAATAAGCAGATTGTAATATGATTAGCTTCCTTTCAGTTGGCCACATGTACACTCTGCAGTCCACATGGACACTATTGAATCCCCCGTGTTTTATAACGGACTGGAATCTTGATTGCACAGTTAGTTATATAGTAGAAAGGAAAAGCTTTTAAAAACTGTGTAGATTAAACAGGAAGGAAAATAAAGAGAATAGTAATGAAATTTTTTCATTACGCAACACACAAAAGTCGTAACTTTTATGACACGCATGAAATAGGAACTAATTATACGGGCAGCAAAAAAATGTACAATGTTAGCATGCACCAAACTAAATGTGCACCCAGTCTAGTTCACAGTATGCATGCACACATTGCTGGTAACTAACTAAATGGCATGGAGAGAAAGTGGAATGTGAAAGGCATTCAGACAGTTTGAAAGGATGCTCAAAAATTCAGGTATAAGGATCTTACATCTTTATCGCTACTCCTTTTGTCATCGTTGCTTCCTTTTCTTGGCCATTGATTGGCTTTCAGGAAGCACTGTGTTTCGCGTGCAAGCAAATAGTCAATCAGTGAAGGTATAGATTAGGGAATCAAATTAATACTGTAGGGATCTATGTACGCTTTTGTGTTTTATTCTGCATCTGCTGTGTGAGTGCCTACTACACGTAAAATTGACAAATGACATTAAACGACTGTCTCAGTCGTTTTGAAATTGCAATTTTTAATGATAGTTCAGCCATCTTATTTTAATGGAACATTTGCTCTGACTGCTGTCTGCTTCTTGTGGTCGGTTGATTTGATTTATTATGAGGTGTGAAGCGAACTCAACCACGGAGGCAACTTAACAACGCCTTTTGCGGACTCACCCATGGCAAGCATACACCACTTCCAGTCCTTCTTCAGAGAAGATATAGCTCTGAAGGCCTTAAAATCGCAAGCGGTATAATAAGGACTAAGGACCCACTACCGTACGAACACCGAGCCGCAGTAGAATTCGCTAGGTAGGTAGGCGCACCAACTTGACTGGCTGTGGTCGGTTACTAACTAACTTATTTAGGTACTAGCAATACAAACGAGCCAACCAAACCTCCAGCTATATTCTTAATGAGGAGCTTCTTTGGTAGATTGTACATAATGTTGGTCATGAGTATACACTATAGCTTTTAGCAGCACACACAGAGAAAGAAGAAAGAGAAAAAAGTGTCGTTATAATCGATAGCAGCTAATGTTGACAAACTTTGGTGTCTTTAGACTCTTGTCTTTCTACGATTTTTTGTTCATGAGGAGTCAATAAAAGTGCGAAGCAATTTCGAAAGGCGAAGCTACCCATGAATTATTAGTTCTGTTCCGTGAATGACACACTGTGGAACGGAGAGAAAACAAATGGAATTTTTGGGTTAAACCTACTACCTGCATGCTAAATTATTTAACAATGACTCTTTTTATGTTCGTCGTTCAACGAACTTAAGATTAAGATGTTAATAGATGAGATTACAATGAGAATGTTTGGTTTCAACCAAGGTATATAGAATAGTATTTGTAGTTTTAACAAGGAAATAGTTTCCCACTATATCCTGCCCTCTTTTTCAATTTGATCACATGAAAAGCGACTGTTGAGGGGATTGGGGGGATATTGTAAAATGCATGGGAAAGAATTGGAATACAAACATTGAATGAAGTGGCTGATTAGTGAATAACTAACTATATCTACATTATATAATATCCAGCTCTAAAAATGTCAGTAAAACGAAAACTGGTCAGGATTTGGTAATAAAAGTGCTGCATTTGGGTGTACTGAACGTTATCACAAGGTTAGTTTAGTTAGTTTGGTTATTTGGTTATGCCAGGTGTATTCTAGACAGATTTGTTCTAAACTAACTAACTATTAATTAAAAATTTCAGTGAGAAGGTATTGTGGAGGGGGAACTATGCAAGCATGTTTAATGTTACCTCTTTCACAGTCACATCGGTCTCCATAATGATCCCATCGTCAGATTCCTCTTGCATGTAGTAGTGACTGTAAGGTGCAAAGGTGCAGGAAATGGGATCCAATAGGCCTGTTTTACTATTGTACCGTAACAGGTAAGCGTTCCAACTAACGTATCTCAAGTGGTTACGTGGAACGTTGTGAACGTCTTTGAAAATCATTCGCACGCGGAGAGTATCCGAATTTGTATCAGCTTCCAGAGTCCATGCTTGCTTCTCCCGATCGTACGTTTGAACAGGCTGCGATGACTCGTACGTTCCTGCCAATGGAGTACTGGGAGTTGTGACCGTCGTCAAAGCTCCAACACCAGGGGCCACAGATGGAGAAGGTAAACTGGGTACCAACGCCACTTCACTCAATGTGTTCGCTGTCACCATGTCTAAATGAACGTGTACCATTCCCTTGAAATGAAACGTAATAGAGCAATATTAAAACAGGGCTTACTAGATGAATGATTTTGAATGGACTGCTTGTTTTGTCTTGCCTACAATGACTACTGACTTCCCACTATATACCTAGCTAGTACGAAAACAAAGTAAATGGATGCAGCTCTGCAGCTTTATTTTGCAAACTGGTAAAACTCATTAAAACCAATGCTTTCCATGGGCCATAAAATCAGTGTTGTCGACCACATAAAGTTTGACGGGACGTGTCTGTCTAGCTACCTGAATCAAGTGGACTAGAGGAGGCAATAACTAAGTTGAGGCAGCAATGAATAAGTAGACACTCCATACTCCAAGCTTTCAGAAAGATTAAAAAGTTTGTTTTGTGTTTGACAAATAGTTTAAAATCTCTTCTAGAAACCTGTAGTGAATAATGAACGAGTTCATCCTCAATTAATGAAAAATGCCACCCTTTACAAGCTTACAATGACGTTCAGAACAATTTGCGATAAAAGTCTGCAAGTTTTTAAATAATCTACAATATTGCCAACTTTTGCCTGAAAGTCTTTAACTGTCACAAAGGATGAATGGAAAACCAAGTTACTAGTCCCTGCAAACCGCGTAGGTGTAGGTCATAACTAAAAAGACAACATGCTATACCTTGTGCGGAAAAAGGAGGTAAATTTTTCCTGTCCTGTGTGTGATAAATTTGTGTAGTAGGATAGGATAAAATTTACCTCCTTTTTGCGCACAAGGTATACATGATAAAGGAAAACTTGCTCACTTTGACTACACGACAAGACTAATGGTGTAGATTTCTGGGAGATTAGGGACAGTTCTTGGCCCACTCACCAAAACTTTGATTTTCCTAGAGATTTGCATAAATCCTTTCTGACAACTAGTCTGTCTGGAGAACAGTGGTTGTCAACAGGATGGAAAAATTGATTTAAGATTGTGTGCTTTCACTAGGACATAGAAATGAAGACCTACCGAACTGATGATGAATTCAGAAGAAAATCTCTCACTAACTATAGTACATGCTGTATTTGGGCTTTGCTTATAATGATGAATGATGCGTTGTGAAAAAGAAGGTTCACAAAGTCAACATCACACAAAATTTTGGACATGCTCTTTTTCCTCATTTCTTACATGCTCACAAACTTTGTAAGCTGCTTTCCCGTCCAACTGCACGTACATGGCATGTCCACTCTATTGGACTTTCTATCCTGAAAGCTAAGCATGTTCAAGACATTTATTTTTCTCCATGCATGAATCATATCTACTTATCTTGGTCACTATACTTTTGCATGAGTTCGTGAACGCATCAAAGTGAACTAGCCTGCTTGCGTCTACAAATGCTAAAAAATCCCTATATGTTGTCAATAAAGTCTGCAAATCCACAATCCACAAAGCTCTGATAAAAGGCAGTACAAACTGTAAAGTTAGAGGTAAATGTTTTTACAAAACTTTTCCATTTATGCGCACTCCATCGAATTCTTTTTCAGAAGGACAAGATTTGACAAGAAAATATTTAATGCTTCAAAATATGAATGCACTTTCAAAGTGAGTGCACCCAAATGTATAAAAGTTGGTTATTCTGAAACTCATGCATGATTTACTTGTACGAAACACAACGATTATTTTCATACCTTAGAAAATCATGTCAGATGCCCAGTCACCCAACTAAACTCTCATATTACGAGATGCATGCAAGATTGTTCGTAAAGGTATGATAATAGGTATGGGTCACGTAGTTATGACCTTATTTCTTCCTTAAGAATGGCTTGGTGACATGAGAAGGAACTATATAATATCTATAGGTGATCGGTGATAGTAATCTCTGCTGGTAGAAAAGAATGAAAAAGAACAGAAAACTATGCTGGTACGTAGTCTGGGAGTTAATATTGCATTTGTATTCACTTTCGAAATAGGAGTTAATTTTGTGTGCTTGTGCTTGCTGTAAAAGAAAACATACTACCGATCGAACTACTTCCATTAGCATGCAGTTAAGTTAACGTGTAACCCAAATGCAAAACACGACCAAACTGATTGATTTGATCTTTGATTGAAATGAAGGAAACTTTTGCAGTTTTTCTAACCTCTCTTGCCCAGAATAGTTTCTCAGTAGCAAAAATATACTGAATCACATAGCTATTTACATTTATTTAACTAATAGATCCTACTTATAATTCTTTTTTCGGTAACCCACAATGCACAATGTAAATCAATTATAAGGAGTTTAGAAAATTTCCGATTATAATTTTTTAACACGACCAGACTTCCTGCAGAGGCAATTATAGCTAACCAACTAGTAATCCATGCATCATGGGATAAAAAATGACGTGGTTGCAACATTGACTTTCTTTATAAACTTGCATTACATGAAGTAGATATTTATAGATTTTTCAACTACGCAACCAAACCAACCTACTACGTTGAATTTTGTACTTCCTTTAGCAACGGTACTTGTAGGTATA
>Ga0210040_10003067_pt1 | contig 22897 bp, 17 predicted proteins | sample CryGeyCG12114_NA_FD_185462 | JGI IMG/M metagenome (GOLD analysis project Ga0210040, IMG submission 185462) | Groundwater microbial communities from aquifer - Crystal Geyser CG19_WC_8/21/14_NA (SPAdes) (version 2) | ecosystem: Environmental > Aquatic > Deep subsurface > Groundwater | place: USA...
CTGTCAATCCACTAGGCGCAGTGGGTGCTGCTCCAAATGTTCCTACAGGCCCTTTAATGAATAATTTTCTGCAAAAAAAAAAAAAACCTTTTCCAATGCCCCAGGAGAGAACCCAAGAGAGTTTATAGAAAAGTACGAACGGCTGAGTGTCAGCTGGGAGGACCGTACGAAGGATGAAAATTTTGCCCAATATTTAGAAGGAGCCGCTTGGGACTGGTTCACCGTTCTAAAGCACGACCTCAAAAATGAAGTCACCTTTAATGAAGAGGGTATACACAGCAACGAATATAACGAGCTAGAATGGAAAGAGTTAAAAGCTCTCTTTAAAAAAGCTTTCGGCGAAGAGCGTACTAAGGAAGTACTCAAATGTAACCAACGGCTAAATGAAAGTGGACTTACGTTTTTTCATCGAATGACCAAGTTACACGCTCAATCTAACCTCAAATTCACCGAAGAGCAGCTGATTTCACTAATACAACAACATCTCAACGATGCTTATAAAGCCAAATTTGAATTCAAGGTTTTTACCGATGTAGACAAGTTTAGAGAAGCTCTGAGACAATACGATGAAAGGCGCCACAAGAAATTAGCCCCGAAGAACAAAGACAGAGACAAGACCAGGGCTTTACTCACTTTGGCACGAGATGACAGTGCTCCTGCTGACTCAGGTGATAGTGAGCAGGAAGAAAATGAAAGCAGAACAACAAAATAAATGCAGAAAAAGATCATGCAACTGGAAAAGACGATCAAGAAACTAACAAAACGTGGCGGAAAGATAGCATCTACTGAAGCCGATAAAACGCCTGAAAAGAAAAGCAAAGGCCGTTGCTACAACTGTATGAGGTTAGGCCATTTTGCTCGTGATTGTACCCAAGCACCAAATAGAGGTTGAGGAAGTCGTGGAAGGTACAGAGGACGAGGTGGTGGAAGCTATCGTAGCCGTGGCGGCTATGATCAGAGAAATTATGGAAATCGATTTAATGGGAGCAGTGAGTTTAATCGGGGGAATAACTACGGTCGAGGTAATGGATTTAATCGTAGACAGGCATATAGCTATGGCTATATTGTTTACAGCAGTGACCCAGGAAGTGGTTACAACAGTAGTCAAAATCATGGACAATCCACATTTTCACATTCACCTCCTAACTTGCCGCAAGTAAATAGTTTGGCATTACCATCTTCATCTCTTTCGGAAAACGAAGGAAGACAGTAACCTCGAGTGACGGTTTCTGTTCTTTATCAGGGTCTCTCACTTCACATATTTGCGTCAAAACTTTATCCTTTGGTTTAACATATTCAGTCACTGCTACCCACATTTCACTGACTCTACTGATTTAATTAGATTCACCTAAAAACATTTTTCAGTCTTCCATTGACAGTTTCAACAACAAGTCTGCCTATTGTAACTTTGTAAAAAACGTTGCCTTGATCGGTTGTGAGTTGTTTTTGGTCTTTACTCATAAATTGGGGCATAAACGTAAGAACTCCAAGCGATACAATCCTTTCTAAAACATCCCAAAATCATGGGTCAAGTAGGATAGCGTCTCTTGATTTCAAGCATGACTTTAATGAGTCTTCATCATTCTTGCTGAGTAAGGCTTCTAATATTTTGGCATCATTGTTGTCCCCGTTTGCAAAAAAACAGCACTCAGCATTCCAAATATAGCCATCTGGACAGACCAACATCGGTTCGGCTTTTACGAGATTTCTATTTTTATGACTTGACCATGATAGCGGTTGAACATCAAAGTCTGCCAATCAGTATTCAATATGAATTTGGAATAAACTGTCGATTCGCAATAAAAAACAAATGAATACCAGAAGATTTAAATACAAATATGTAGGTCCCATCAGCTTCAGTTGAAGTTTGAAGTTGCATATCAGTCAGGTGTTTGTATCCTAAAAACCTTGGAGTGAACCTTCGTAGTGGAGATTCTGACACCGAAGTGATGACTTCGTTGACCTTTGACTGGCTTGGATTTCCAAACAAAATTCTAATAACTGCTTGTGTCAAGTAAAGGCGCAGTTTGATTAGGTACATAGCTAAGGCATCTCTTGTAGTCCTGTTGGAGCTTGTTCTCAAATCCGCTGCAACATATTCATGAAGATCATCAAACTGATCTCTGGTTATTGAAAATAATGTTTTGACTTCCTCTTCTTTTCAAAAATCATCTTCCATGGTCAATCTCGACTTTTCAGAAAGTTCTTCACAGAATTTTGATAGCTCTTCCGTTAGTTCCACAAACTCTGAGCCATTCACACTTGATAATACCGCTTTCTCTTTTAATGCTGATAGTAATACAGCATCAAATTCTTGATCTTAGAGTTGGTTTTTGCATATTCTATTCGTGAAAGAAACAAATATTCTACCAGGTTTTTACTATTGCTTACTTGGGAATGCTGTGTCGACCGGACTCCTTCTGGCACACCCAGCAATGGCGTTGGGAGGATGAGACGGTTTGCACTTTAACTTTACTTTGTCGTCTACTCGCACTAGACGAAGTTGTACTTTGGGTGGATATCTGATAACTATTGTTTTCATTCACTTCGTTCATCTCAGAATTTGGTTGGTCGGCATTCGAATCTTCAATATTCACCATTTCGATGTCAGGAGCCTGGTGATCTTGATCTTCAGGTACTTTGAGTGTTGGTAAACAATCAATGCTCTGTTCATTTATTTCATCATCATTTTCTCCTACCAATTGCATAAAATATGTCGGTCTCCACGTTCTTTGACTTGTGGACAGTGAAATGTGACATCTTTCACAAATCTTGCCGATTTCGGATTTTTTTTAGCTGATTGCATTTGAAAGATTTGGTTCGGCGGATTTGTTTTGGCAGATTTGATTTCAAAGATTTGTTTCTGCAGATTTGTTTCTGCAGATTTGTTTTGGAAGATTAGGTTGGGGCATTTATTTCTTGGTTAATTTATTTTCACAGTTTTATTTGCACTGTTTTTTGCATTTTTGTTATCATGCATTTAATTAAGCAGTTTTCAGGTTGCACATAAAGTTTGGCAGTTTTCGGTTCACACATTTGTTTTGGTTGGATTTGATTAGGGAATTTTTGTCAGGTTTTTTAGTTTGATAGTTTGTATTTGGCTCATCTGGTTAGGTTAATTGGATTTCACAATTTGATTTAGGCACTTTCTGTTTGGCATTTTAGTTTGGTACGTTGGTTAAACAGTTTTGATTTGCACATGTGGTTTGGCAGATAGGGTTTTACAGATTGATTTGTTCGTAGTTTCGAATATTTTAGTGGACTGAAATGCAACAATTATAATACAAAACAAAAGAATGCTATTTTAAATCAGGTTTACCTTCACTAGACAGACAACTCAGAAAGCGATGAAACAAAGTGCGAGTTTTGTACGTATGTTGGGCTGTGCACAGGGTAATGAACAGTAATATGCGTTCGATTATTGTGGTTTTCAACTTTTTAATATAATTAAGTAAAAAAAACCAATGAGCTGTTTGAAATGAATTTAACAAAATGCTGCAGTTAGTTTAAGTTAATAGTGTTAGTCGAGGAAGATCCTCGAAAATCAATCAAAATTCTTCATGACAACCAGTAGCCAGAGGGCCGTCGAGCTGCAAAACTTCGGTGTTGCAAATCAAAAGCCTGAGCAATAATCCTCTGACTAAATTTTTGACATCAAAAAAGCAGTGGTGCGAGTACTACACTGCACATTTCCCCCAAAAATCTACAAACAATAATTTTACAGCCAATTATGCCCTAATTTGAATAAAATTTGAAATCTGAGTTAAAATCGACCTTTTAAATCCAAAAACGGTGGCAAAAAAATCATAAATTTAAACTTTGACTTATTATATAATTAAGGGTTGGTCTTATTGCTTTGAATTTTTTACCGTAAATTTGAAAATAAGGATTCACACAAATTTTAACAATGATAGGGCAATCCCTAAATTTGTATATTATACCCTTGACCATCTTTATCGGCCAAGCCCAGCAATTTTTATTTCAAGTTCGAAAAATTCAGTTAAATATCAGTAATAGGCGTTTAATTTTGTTTTTACTTTAAAAATCAGCATTGTATAATAATTGATTACCCACCGAACTCAAGGTCAATCATACAAATTCAATCTAAAGAAAGGTGATCTATTTTTTCAAGCAATTTACTGATAAAAATCTCTCCGATTCAAAGGTTAACAAAAAAGTTAAAAACGTTATTAAAATCTAATGCAGTTACTTTTGCATTAAATATTTTCAGGAATAAAACATAAAAATTGTCTTAAAGTTATAGAACACTCAATACTCCAAATACCAAAATAATATAAGAAACAATTCGAATTGCGACTGTAAGTAAGGTTCGCTTGCTTTAGTGGTAACTTTTATTACTTCGAGACCTATCGACAACTGTTGTAATGAAAACATAGTGAAGTCAGATATGAGATGTATCTTGCTTCCTCAATCAAAAAGGATTAATCGATCAAAAAGTTTAATAGTTCATGTGCTTAAACTTACAAAACAATAATATAAAGTATACTATAGTATACTATAATAATAAAAAGTAAAACATGATACTTTGATTTACTTTTTGCACAGCAGCAACTTGAAAATCTCCAATCAATTTATCAGACTACAATTTGAATGTAAAATTTTTGTAAAGAAGAACAAAAATAGTCCATCGCTGCTTCAAATTATACAAGAAAGCATCCGAAACATGAGTCTATCGCATTTTTTCTTTTTTGAAACTTTTTTCTTTCCCTTTAGGTAGGCTTCCCAACGCTGATTTTTCTGGGCACCTTTGGAAAAACTAGAGTAAACGCCAAAGAAACAAGTTAAACAATATTATAATCACATGAATTTATAAAATGTAGACTTAACAGAATTTAAAAATGCAGCTAGCGCTGTTTCTGGTCTGTCCACTAAACAAAACTGAAAGCCTAAAAATGTGGTGTGTGCTCTTTTCCCTTACTTTCGTGTTTTCTGCTTAAAATAATTTACAGAGGCCCTGCAACATTCAATGGAAACACTCCTACCTCAAATTCTTTATTAATTAATGATACACCTGATGCTATGTAATTTCGTAGATTTTTAAGCGTGTATTTCCGCCAGCCAATCAAATAAGTAGATAGAAGTACTCTGTTCTCAAAACTTAAACGGACGTCGAATACACACAAATGCATGTCCTATAGCATTGCATTCCCTCCGTTTCAATTCTGCTCGGACTATAAACAATCTGCTTTCAATAGCTGGTTATTTTTACAATCATATCCATTACGTACATACGCATTACTCTTCATTTCAGAATAAAAGGCAGTTGCATTGTGTTATTTGGCTACTTATGTTAAACGGCCAAATAATGAAAAACTAACTGTAGATTTTAAAAAATCATATTTTATAGTTTTCAATTTTTAGTTAATTTTTTTTAACAGCTACAACTTGACTTTTTGTCACCTATCAACTATTTTCACGTAACCTAACGAGCAAAATTACTCTTATTTTGAAATAGACTGTAGTTGATGTGAACAAAGGCAACGATAGAAACATATCTAAGCAATTTTGCTTAATTAATTCCAGCTTTAATGTCATTATTATTTTGATTTGAACGTGTTTTTTTTTGATTATGTGTTTGCGCGGTAGAAAATACTTTCCGCAAGCTGATACACATGAAAACGTTGAGACAGTCTGTTTTTACCATTCTCATGTTCTGCAGAAATTATTGTTAGAGCTCAAAATTGTAAAAGATCAACCCTTAAATATAAAACAGGTCTAAGTTTAACCTTAGGATTTTTCAACCACTATTTTTGAATTTAAAAGGGTCAATTTCAACACAGAATTCAAATTTTATTCAAATCCATGCATAATTGACTGCGAAATCAACGTTTGATGATTTTTGGGGAAAAGTGTGCAGTGCATATCTCGGATCTTATGTCAAAAATTCAGTCAGAGGATTATTGCTCTGGCCGTAGATTTGCAACACTAAGGGTGGCAACGGATCGGATCGGATCAGCTCAAATCCGATCCGATCCGATAATCCGATAGTCTTGTCGGATCGGATTCGGATCGGATCACTTCAAATCCGATCCGATAGGAATTATCGGATTTCGGATCGGATCACCTCAAATCCGATCCGATCCGATAACAATCCGATGGACAAACAATATTTGAGAATGAACGGAAAATGCGTGTGCATTCTAGGTTTGTCCGCGAAAACTTCTTCGTCTTGATTTTGACTTTGACTACTATTTTCAATTTCACTTAAACTTGTCATTTTATAAATACAATTTCATTATATTATATTTTAATTTGGCAAATTTTTGAAATCTCTGATATTAAATGGATAAGCAGCATACTCTATGAAAGTCCCACTTTTGAATCAAAATGGTGCAATATCAATGTGCAATAAATAGTGCAACATACTTGAATACGCATATTGCCGTGTTAAAGTTGTATTTACTTCATGAATTCATGCATGTGTCGCTTGGGCTGTGCATAAGGGTGACGTTTAACGTCGTTTAAGGTTAACACCGACGTTTTGCAACTTGACGGCCCTCTGGCTAGACAACCAGCTAATATGCTTTAAAGCGTGAGTCCAGTATATGCTCATGTAATACGGAAATTCGCCTGATTTACTTTTTTTGGGATCTCGATTTTAACATGTTCCCAGACAGCCCACGACTTAAAAATTATTTTAAACAAAATAGAAATCTTCAACGCTTAATTTGAGACGATCATCAACTCGGGGGGCCGATGAGAACATAGTTTTTTCGGGTGGCCAAAATCATGAAAATGACATGAAAATGTAAGTCATTATTTAAGTATAATAGTCAGCTTTCAGCTAGCATTAAAATTGAGTCAACAATTCTTTAAAAGTACTAAAAACCTTACCTTTTCTTGTATCTTATCAAGCAATGCGGCGGCGATTAACGATCTTAATTTTCTGATTGCTTCCAAACGCTTTTTTACTTCTTTCAATTCTGTATGTTGAAAGTCAGGACACTCACATTATATCATTTCTGGCTGTAGCAATAAAAGTTGGTCCACTGGTCCACTGTGCCATTCAATTTCTTCATTTGGGGGGAGCGTTCCCCCAATTTATTCTCGGTTTCATCTAAGTGTGTCATTATTTCTGTAATTAATTTTTCATATTTTTTTTTCTCTTGATCACCTCCAGCTATGTTCTTGTTTTTTCCTTGTGAATTTTCTACCTAATTTCTTCTAAAAAGGTTAAATTGGCCATGACAATTTGATCTTCCATTGACAATGGTTTCAACTGTTTCACGTACTGTACAAATAGTAAACACAATTATTTTCATCGTTATTGAACATATGATCGGTATATTACACATAATTATTTGTAAAACATGCAGAAAAATGTCTTCCCTTTTTTTCCACTCCATACTATGGGTCTCATTTTTTCAAACTCCTCCTGCACATTTTTTTTGTAGCAAATTGGCTTCTGCCACTTGAATTTGGTGATTTCGAATGTTGAGCGCTTTGAGTTCGTTCAGTTTGCTATTTAAATAATAATCTCGTCAAAGGAAATTGAGACATGTTTTTTTAATAGGATTTTCTGAAAGTAAAAAAAGGGTTTGATTACTAACTAACTGATTAATGTTGACTGATTGATTGGTGAATTAAGATTTACTTACAGGAGGCAATGCACCAGCTATCACTTCCAATCTGTCTTTAGCTTTTTTTCTCTTTTTCATCGCTTTCTCGGTCATAAATTTTAAATAATCCTTTGATCCTTTTTTATTTTGGATAGCGCAATCCTTGCTGACTAAAGCTGCACAGTCTTTTCTCTTTGATATTGGATCCACATTTCTAACTTGACACAACTAAACGTTCCATTCTTATATGTATGAAACAAAATTATTAAAAGTTTCGAAATAAAACAACCCACAATGAATTATGCCAATTAGATAATTTCTTGAACTTTCTAAAGTGGTCTCGAAAAAATAATTACTCACTAACTAATTACACTTACTCACTAGTCATTCACTACTAGTGTCAATACTATACATACTATATAGTCATACTACTGTCAATCTAGAAATTTTGAAGTTCAGCTATACACTTTTTTCAAATGATTTAAATTTCAATTTTAGCAGGTATGGTTTTAATGAACTTATGCGATTACATGAGTAAATTTAGTTCCGTGTAAAAAATTTCGAAGCAACCAAACTATTCAACCAAACCAAACATATTTGAAAACCCAAACTGTTTTTTAGAGCAAAATAAAAAGCCCATTTAACCCAAAATATTTGTTTAACCCAAACCGAAGCCCAAACCAACCCGAACCACTTGCTCAACCAAACCAAAAACCGAACCAAAAACAAAACCTAACCAAAAACCAAACCATTTTGTTAACCAAATTAAAAACCAAACAACTAATTTTATCTGGGTTGACTTCAACTCCGTGGGCTGAGATAATATGTCCGAGATTTTAATTATTTAATTAAATGTCAATTTTAATTTTAAAAGTTTATCTTAACTAAACTCACATTTTGCTGGCTTTAGCTTAATTCCGGCTCGTCTCAAAGCAATAAATATAGACTTAATATCTTTCAAATGGGTCTCAAAATCTCTGCTGAAAACAAAAATATCATCTGATACACAAGAGCAATAGGCCATTTTAGTTTTTAAGAAACTGAATCAATCAACCGCTGAAAAGTGACGGGCGCTTTACATAATCCAAAAGGCATGACATTGAATTCATACAAAACATGTGGCGTGATAAGCGCTGTTTTCTCTCAATCGGCACGTTCGTTTTGGATTTGGTTGTACGCTTGATCCCAATCCATAGATGCAATTGTGCTCCTTGTAGTCAGTCAAGCGCGTCATCTATTCGTGGCAGCGGATAGTTATCTTTTTTCGTCACAGAATTCAGCAATTCTGTTGTCGACACAAAATCTAAGATTTCCATATGTCTTTCCATATTCCAGATTTCTTTATTCTTCACCAAAACGACCAGCGAAGACCAAGCTGAATTCGAGTGCTCTCTAAAGTCATTCTTTAGCATCTCGTTGACCTGTTTTCGAATTTTTTTATGCTTCAAAAAGCTAACCCAGAAAGCTCTCAGCTTTAGCGGCAAAGCGTCATCAGTATGAACTTTGTGTTTCATATTTGTGGTACGTGCAAGATCACCTGTGTTGTGGACAAAAATATCTCCATATTTACTATTTAAAGTTTTCAAAATATCACATTGTGAATTTTTCAACTTTGCTCCAAATTATAGAGAATTCATCCATCTATTGCATTGTTCATCATCCATATTCAAAGATTTCATGTGATCCTTACCATCTATATGAATATATAATAATATCATCTATCTATAATATAACATCCATAATATCATCAATTTTTAACGGTCGGTAAACCTGCTGCTTGACTCTTCTTAAACTCACTTTCACCATGTTATAATTAAATTCCAATCTTTGAGCGTCTAATAAGTCTTGTAGGTCGGCTGGTCAAGTTTGTTACAAATGAATAAGTCATACCATTATTAACTTTCACTATGGACTTACCGATTGCATATCATCTGTTTTGCTCCAAATTATGATCTGGAGTAACTAACACATAACCGATAAATTTCTTGTTTTTCATACACACCTGCATCCTTTTCATGCAATTAACTGGAATTTGAACACTATTGACTGTTTGCACGAGATACTTATTCATTTCGGCGTTCCCTTCGTCTATATTGAGTTCACTACAATTCTCCATGTCAGTTGAAAGGTCTTCACTCTCTGTTGAAGCTTCAAAGGGAATTGACAAATTTTCATTTAATTTGTGGCACAAGGGCTGTCGATTTTTGAAACACAGTCATTCTGATCTGGGATGAATTTTTGTTCCTCATTCATATCTAAACTTATAGTTAACTTCGTCAACCCTATAAGAACCAGCCATGCTACAAATGTTGCACATTATATTTGCCGCATTGAAAAAATATCTAAATATAGTTCGAATGGGCTGGCCAATATTTGACATTGTTTTTTGAATAATTCTGCGTCTAATTTCTTAAGAATTTCACTCATGAAGACTAACAAATCAGAAAATAAAAAAATGGCTAATTTTATTAAAAACATTGCTGATGTTCCATGCACCCATATAAAAAATGTATGTAGAATTAAAAGTGACATATAGTGACAACCCTTTCCCATGTGCTTAACATAACCCTTTTTTTCATTTCATGCTTTTACTTTTTGGTTTATAACCTAATTAAAATCAGTTTGTGTAGTTGGTTGATTTGAAATTCCGTGAAAGTGATTTGGAGATAAAGGTGAGTGACTTTTCAAATGCATTCAAAAGCTATAGCAGCAGTATAGGTTGAAATACTGAAGTACTTTGGTTGAAGTCATGTCATGAGTCTTATACCATAAATAATCAGTCAGTAAATTGTTCAGTTTGTTTTTCAACTATGACTTTGCACAAGTTTCACTGAAGCTATAAACAAACTCTCCTGGAGTATAAACAACAACGTATGTCCCAATTACTTCACAACGAGGTTCATATTTTAGTAGCCAGCCTACAGTACTTACAGTCTCATGATAAATTAATTCATATTTAATGCATTTTTATACGATTTTCTCAACGATTTTCGATCCTTTTCAAGTTCTTTTTCCTTGTCGAGATTACACTAAAAAACCCCAAACATTAATATTTTTTCTCTTATTCTCCTCAATCTCTACCCACCGCCTTCCTTTTTGAACCTACCATTCAGTATGACAATTCGTCTGTCTTGACAATTCGTTTTGGGCTTGCAAACATATGTTTGTATGTTTCATGTATATCATGTTTATCAATTCCTTGACTATCTACCAAATGAATCGTCAATTTAAACAATATTACCCCAGGAAGAGAAGCTAATGCGCCACCCGAGAGAAATCAGGGGAAAAGAGTAGTCCTTAATTTGGTGGCCGGTAAGCCGGTAAGGACAGTTTAACAGCGCTACGAAATCCCATACCCCCCATATAAATGGGCAAAGTGGCTTGAGACCATGAATTTTCATTAAATTTTGAGTTGGTAGTCTCCTCTAATGCAGATTTCAAAATTGCATCATACATTTGTAAATCATATTATTTTACCAACAAGGACTCAAACGTAGTAAATAAGATAGTCTAGGAATGGATATTGCATTTTGAAGAAGGAAAAGAGACTGATGTTCATTAAAAAGGGAGAGTCTAGAACGCATCAATGATAACGAATTTATTTTCGACTCAATTGCTTCATGAATGTTACTGTCATGAATTTGAGTATTTAAGAGAAAAAGTTGTTCAAGAGGAAGTATTTTGATTGAAGAAGCCACTTTAGTCAGACGATTTGAAAACACAGACTGTTTATTAAGAAAAAATAATTCACACTTTGAAAAATTCAGCCTAAGACCAAGGTTATAGCTAGTTTCAATATTTTTTATAAAATCGTTTTCAACAACGGAGGGATGACCTGCAAAAGTACTGTCATCCAAATACCACGCGTTGAATTACTTATAAAATTATAATGACTATAATTATTATAGAATTATAATTACTTATTTATTACTTTAAAAACTGGAAAGACGCACACATCTATTTACAGCCTTATATTGTCACTGTGGTCTTAAAACTTCCATGTCTGCCATGTCTGCCATGTCTGCCAACTTCCATGTCTGCCATGTCTGCCAACTTCCATGTCTGCCGTGTCTGCCATGTCTGCCATGTCTGCCAACTTCCATGTCTGCCGTGTCTGCAATGTCTGCCATGTCTGCCAACTTCCATGTCTGCCGTGTCTGCCATGTCTGCCATGTCTGCCAACTTCCATGTCTGCTGTGTCTGCCATGTCTGCCAACTTCCATGTCTGCCAAGGTATGTCTGCCAACTTCCGTGTCTGCCATGTCTGCCATGTCTGCTGTCTGCCAGCTTCCATGTCTGCTGTCTGCCAACTTCCGTGTCTGCTGTCGGCTGTCTTCCACTTGCCAAATGTTACTAACGTTGTAGTCTTAAATTTATTGCCCATTCCGCCCATTGGTTTCATTTAATATAAAAATACATTAGAGTTGAGTATTCAATGTTCTATTTTCCTCATCCTCATTCATAGACTTGTTATTGTTTATGTAGCTTATTGTTGTTGTGTAAAAAAATTGACTTTTTGTTCGATTTCGTTATTGGCAACGGTTCGGTTTTAGAACTTGGGACACCTGAAAAATTTCTAAGTTTTTTCAAACACTATGTTTAGTTTAGGTTAGGTTAGGTTGCAATGTCGGTCAACATGGTGTTTGAAAAAACTTAGAAATTTTTCAGGTGTCCCAAGTTCTAAAACCGGACCGCAACAACAATCAACGAACAAGTTTACCAAACCCAGGATTGTTTATTTAAAAAACATACACTGTACTTATTGTCCATTTCCGAAAAAAAAAGAAATTTTTTTTTCGGTAGGTTATTTGGCATTTTTTGTTATTGTTGCCACAACATTTTACAGATAATTTATATAAATCCACCATTTATCGGGGATAGCCGAATAACATGGGGCAACTTCTTTTTACTTTTAAATGAACAGTAGCAGAATAAGAAGTTTCCCCATGTTATTCAACCATCCACGATAAATTGTCGAATTATGCTTGTTGATAAAGAAACGACCAGTGTCAGATCACCTACCGAAAAAACATTCCTTTTTTGAATTGGACGAAACTATAGTATTGTATGTTTTTTTAACAAACAACCCCGAGTTTGGTTAAAGGTGTTTAGCGGTTTATTGTCCGTATCATTTAGGTAATTTTTGTGAGTATCTTGTTTATTGAAGCTGCAGAATTAATCATAAAAATATTCAAGGGAAATTAAATCAAGTATAATTGAGTATTATACCTGAGTATATACAGAAAAAAATATCCTATTGGACCCATTATTGAACCTTTTTTATTGAGGTAATATTTATAGCCGGGCCCACTGGCCTTTAGCCAGACTCACTCTTAGGAGCAGGATTTAAAATCTGAAAAATTTTGAATGATCCACAAATTTTTTGACGCAAAGAAAGTTTCTAGAATGTGATAAACAAAATTTTGCATCAGTAAAACAAACTCGCTATAGAGTTGTTTATTATGTAATGTTTTTATTTGCAACAAAAATACAAAAATTGTTGCCCTGATGAAGAAGACAAATTGTCTTTGAAAGCTTGGTATAAAGAATAAATATGTCATCCTTAAACTTCCCGTCTAATTACTCAAAAAATACAAAGAAATAATAAAGAAAAGTAGGTAAACCTAGCTAGGAAATTGAAAGGGGAAAACCGAAAACCTTCCTCAGAGACTCGGAAGGAAAACCCTAACCAACTGGGAATGCAATCCCAGCACTCTTTTAAACAACAAAAAATCTGTTTAAAAGTTGTTTATTTATTATTTATTTATTTTTATCTCACAATATTTATATCTATATACCTTTGTGTGGGTACGACTTTGTTTATTTCCGGGAATAAGTTTGCGTTGCTTAGGTTTTTGTATTAGCGTGTTTCTCAGTTTTTAGACCCCAAAAAATATTTTTAACAGGGTTGAACTAATGTTGATAACTTGATTAACTTGAGTAATGTTAATAATTTACTTAAACGGCCGACTATTTAGATTACTGGAAATCAAAAGAGGTGCAAGAAGATAGCCCGTGGCAATGGAAGAGATTGGAATAATTGTCCCTGCTCAGGTATTTTAAAATAATTACCATTGAAGCTATGCTCATGTGACCGTAAATGCATATGGATGACTATTGAGTAAAAAATATGTAGGAGGAAGCTGTTCATCATGAAGTCAAGCCGGCTGCTGTTCCGTTGTCTGGGACTCACGAGGAATTAGATATTGATGATCTTTACACTAGATTTAAGGTAAATATTTGTTTTCGTTACCAATTTCAGCTAGTTTTCTTCTGCTCAACATGGCATTATCAGTTTAGCATCCAGTATGAAAATATTAAAAAGATCTGGCTGGTAGGGTGGACTTAATGCAGCAAAAAAAATTTCAAGTTTTATAATCGGGGCATAAAGCTTAGCTTTCTCTCTCAGTTATGATTAGTTAGGTATCACATTTACGACCTTATCGCCTTATCCCTTAGTAAAAAAGTGAATGGAGGGTAGCCTAATTCGCCTAATTGGTCAGGATAGGTTCGGTGACGAGCCGAAGCCCCACCCATAAACTATATGAATAAAAAATTGAATATGGTGTCATTATAGCATTAGCCTTCCTCGTAGAAAAACGGTCCGCCCTCTCTAATTACGCTGATATATACTTTAGAAACTTCAACGTCAACTCGAGTTTTTGGAGGTACAAGAATCTTACATCAAGGATGAACAGAGAAATTTAAAGAAGGAGTTTTTACATGCTCAAGAAGAAGTTAAAAGAATTCAAAGTGTACCACTCGTTATTGGACAGTTCTTAGAGGCTGTCGATCAAAATACAGGCATAGTAGGGAGCACTACAGGTATTGCCTAATTCAATGTTAATGCTTTGTATACCCCATGCAAGTAGAAAGTAGAATCAATGTTTTTGACCCAAGATATTGACCGTGACGTAGTTGACCTTTGACGGACAAAGTTAAACATCCATTGTAGCATTGTATTTTAATCCCATGTGCTGGAATGCTGCGTTTAAGTTATTGTTGATAAGCCGTCCGTGTTTTTCAGGGTCTAACTATTACGTGCGAATTCTTTCAACACTTGATCGTGAATTATTGAGACCTTCGGCGTCAGTAGCTCTGCATAAGCATAGTAATGCATTAGTGGACGTTCTTCCTCCGGAAGCAGATTCTTCAATTTCTATGCTTCAGGCAGGTATAGTTGTCTAAAAACAAGTATTTTCTAAATAAGAACGATTGATTGGTTCTTAAATGATTTTTTTTCTCTTTGTGCTCTTCTAAAAGACGAAAAACCTGATGTGTCGTATGGGAACATTGGTGGTATGGACATGCAAAAGCAGGAAATGAGGGAAGCTGTTGAATTGCCCCTCACCCATCATGAGCTTTACAAACAAATTGGAATTGATCCTCCCAGAGGTGTTTTGATGTATGGACCTCCCGGTGAGAATGACAACTTTTTTCGGAAAGCTACTATTACTTTTTTTTTGTTAGAAAGTCGGAAAGTGGTTTTATTCGGAGTTTTATTCCGTAGGTTGCGGAAAAACCATGTTAGCGAAAGCTGTAGCTCATCATACAACAGGTATGTATTGCACCTATTTCATATTTTGCATGGCATTTTCGTATGTAATGTTGGTTTACTAGCATCGGCATGTACATGTAAGTGCCTCCAAATGTAATTAACAAACTCTTTTTAGCCGCATTCATTCGAGTTGTGGGCTCTGAGTTTGTCCAGAAATACTTAGGTGAAGGCCCTCGCATGGTCAGAGATGTATTTCGACTAGCAAAAGAAAATTCTCCTGCCATTATATTTATCGATGAAATTGATGCTATTGCTACCAAACGTTTCGATGCCCAGACTGGTGCCGACAGGGAGGTTCAAAGAATTCTACTGGAGCTATTGAATCAAATGGATGGATTTGATCAAACTACGAATGTCAAGGTATGACATTTTCGTCCTTCTCATCCACTTAATTTTAGAAAGGATTCCTCAGTTATTTCTTTCAATTATTTTTTAATATTTGGTTAGGTAATAATGGCCACTAACCGGGCTGATACGTTAGACCCCGCTCTTCTTCGTCCTGGTCGTTTGGACCGAAAAATTGAATTTCCTCTACCCGACCGTAGACAAAAACGGTTGATATTTTCAACTATTACTTCTAAGATGAATTTAAGTGACGAAGTAGATTTGGAAGATTATGTCGCAAGACCTGACCGTATATCTGGAGCAGACATCAACGCAATCTGTCAAGAGGTAAAAAAAATCCTAAATCCGCATTCGTTATGAGTAATGTGATTTTAATTGTCTGTTTTATTTTAGGCGGGCATGCACGCTGTGCGGGAGAATAGATATATAGTGTTGGCTAAGGACTTTGAGAAAGGTTATAAGAATAACATCAAGAAGGATGAGTCTGAACACGAATTCTATAAATAAACCAAAACAGCATGTACTGCATCATTTAAAAGATTTAACTTTATGTTGTCACGTCATATACGAACTCATTGATACTGACATTGCTTCTTATTCATTTGAATGTCAAAAACACCACTGTTAGGGTATAATATAGGTCATTCAAGTTATTTTGTATCCAATATTGTCTCAATCTTTGTAATACCGTGTTGGGGAATAAAATTCATTGTATGTATCGAACTACCATGTTCTGTCTCCATTTTATATGATGTTTGCTTTTGCTTACGTCTTAAAATTTTACATGCTTATGATGATAATAACGCCTATTTTTTTATATTTGTGTCACAAGAACCGCAACGCAAGTTTTTTTTTCTTACAAAACTAACTTACCTCCCCTTTCCTAAACATAATTTTAAACGATATTAGTGAAGAAGTGAAAGTGCAAAACTTTTTTGCTTGCTCGCAGAGCCCGTATATCCTTTAAGTTCGTGTTGTGAGATCACACTTCTCCATCCCATATGTCTACGTACGCGTACATGAAGTGTATTTATCAGTAGTGCGCAGACAGAAAATCAATAATCTCCAGCTATAATAGTCGAAACTCTCTTGTTGTTATTATTGTTCCATTATACTTTTATAATTCTCACAGTCCAATCTTTTACTAATTTAATCTCAATTGCACTGTTAGCTCCTTATGAAGTTAAATATCACAGGGTGAACTTGAATTTTTTTTATAGTATCCTAGTATTTTAACCCCATGTTACAAAATGTTTAAAAAATTAAGCTTGCTCTCTCAATCATTTAATCATGCTAATAAGTGTATCACATAGCATAAAAGATTCACTTGTCTCCACACTTAGCCAATAAATATTATCCAGTGCTCAACAACAAAAAACAATGGGATCAATTGTATAGTGTATACTACTCTCTTAAGACTAGATCTCCTCTATAGTGTCTGCACGTAACGTATGGTAACAACGTCATCAACGTCACCATCATAACACCATGCTTTTGGCAATTCGTTTGTGAACTTGAGCAGTGTTCTTTATATTGATAAAAGCATACACATCAGGTTTCTGAACTTTCGACATGATTGTAAATTGAAGCCATTATCAATAATATACTGCTAACCATTTGAACTGAAATAAAATTTGAGTCCTTCAGTTTACCAAATATTGCTTACAGACTTGATTATTGTAGTAAAAGCATAGGTCTGCCTATGCCAAATGAAGCAAAGTTAATACTGCTGCGTTTACTAATCAATTAGAATGTGGCAAAGTGAGGTTTTTTCATAATATGCAGCTCTTAACGGAGCGAAACTTTCTGGGAACATAAGAACGCTTAAAAGAAAGTGTCATCCAATCAACCGACTTATATTTCCAATACATAAGTGCTGGACTGAAACAGATTATGAAATAATTGCACTTGTCTATAGTGTAGTGTGTGAAGTGTTTCTATGCAATTGCAAGGTGTTTCGGAGAAATAGTTGTCTCTTCCGTCCCATCATCGTTATCCTCCAAGTCGTATATATGTGTTCAATTTCAAACTGCGAGTCTCAGCTTAAGCCAGCACGAGAGGAGAACAAACGAACTAATTCTGGCAATACGGCTGTTCATGTTGGGCATATAGGGAATGCGTCATCCTTGCAAGTTAGAAGGATTTGCTCAAACCCATTTTTCATACTCATGAAGTCAGGTATTATATGAATGATTTTAAAGGTTGTTTTTATGGAAGTTTCATACAGTAATACTTCATTACCATGTATTAGTAGGACGGATTATTTAGTACAATGTATTTTTTTCTTTCTAAACTCATCCTAATATTGTATAGTCATCCTTTTTATAGGATCTAAGTATAAGCATTACTTAATTCACCCATACGCTACGCACACAGTACGTACACATTAATTTCATTTTCATTTGTTGTTTAGCATTTAATAAGCAAAAAATTCCCTCAGCTAGTTCAGGTCAGGTCGTTGGGTACAACTGGTCACAGTTCCAAACAAGCAATACCGCTTTGAATATTTTTTATGTATTGCAAGATAGCAAAATTAGTGTGAGAGGTAGATAATCTCACAGTAGTTTCAATGGACAAGAATAATATGCTGAAAGATGTGTATGGACAACCGAATAGAACGGACGGGACCGAGTTGAGCCCTCCAAATTTCTCTGACGTAAATGGCACGTCAATTCTTGCGTCAGCGACATACACACATTAGCAAGCACAGTGCCAGTGAACTGACTGACTGAATGTGGCTCAAAAGCCTAGGGAAAGGAGTAGAATTGGAGGCAGAAGGTGTATCTTTATGTGTTTGTTGGATGCAAAGCTCAAGCACTAAAACTTTAAATCCATTGCACGAAAGACCAAAATAAGCTTATTGCTTTTGTTGTGATTCCCAGTATTCTCCATCATTTGTTACATCAATAATGGTTTTATGTCATTGATCATCACCACCGTTATTAATCTATAGAGTTTGTCAGTCGAATATACCTAGTTCCACAACTGTAGATTTTTCTGTGAAATAGTTACAGCTCCGCTATAATTTCGAATTTCAAATAGTAATTAACCATAATGATCATCTCTATAACTTGTTTGTTTGAATTTCATGTGCTATAGTTATATCTTTTATATGCATCAATAGAGAATATACAAATGCGCATAAAGGATTGTTTCTTTTCAATTGCAATATCATTATGTAATTGTAAATACAAGAAGCTATAAAAGCTGAAAATTATGCGCAAATTTTTTCTGCACCTGCTTCTCCGTTCATATTTGATTGCTGAAAAAGGACGGAAGGTCCATAAGGTTTAAATCTCCATGTGTTAGCGTCATTATAGCAGCAAATATGATGTGCACTTGTCTGCTTGTAGTATCAAGCACAAGGCTAATAAAGTTAGTAAGAGGAAAGAGACCCACAGATTTGCTTCACGTAAGCATGTATAATCATTAATTTTACACTATAGTTTCATTTACAGTATAAATGTAATAATTAAATTGAAGAAGCCCATTCCTGGAGTTTTATTCAATTAAAAATGTCATTTTTTTATTTTTTATTATCATAGAATTTGCGCGAATATTTAATAACTATTTGCTGTGGTTATATTTTAGGAATAATGATAAAACATAAATTACACATCATCTTAGTTGCCGTATAAAATTGTGAAAAATAGATGTTTTTAAGTTAGTGTGTGTGAGCTCGTTGCAAGAATTGGATTCTCATCAACATATAAAAAATATTGAGCTGGTAGTTATAGTTATTTGGTACGCATATACTTATGATCGCAATTGAATGAGCCCATGTTGACTACGTAAATGCTCCCATGTACAACATGTGCAGAAGTTAGTGCAAAAAAGCAAGTCCTGGGCTCTTAGCGCAGGCAGAGTTAGTTAGCAAGTTAGCATGTTCTGTCCTTGTTTGCACGTACCTTTTCGCTCTCACTCTCAAGACACCGGGGCTTGCTGATGGTGGTTGTTAGTCAGTCAAGTCCTATTGCATTCTTCTTAATTATTATAAGTTCCTTCATTATTAATCATTGAACTTTGTTGTAAAATAAAAATAACTGTGCGAAGGGATATATCCCACTTCGATTGAATTTTTTAATACTATAGTGCTAAGTCGTTTTGTGAGTTTGTGGAATATATATAGCAGTGATTTGTTTCCGTGGCTAATTGCATAATTATTTCACGAGGTGTGCAAACACTTGATGATACAAAAAACTCAAGTGTTTATTATCCGTCTCACAGTAAGTGTAATCATTCTTTTTTGAGGTTATCACAATTCACGACTTGTAGCCAGCATGTAACGTAGCAAGGTACCAAATATAGATCCAAGTGGAATCATAGACATCAATAATCATCCAGAATAGGAATACATTACAGGAGCTCTGATACCAACATTATTTTTATGCAGTAAAGTTTATTTTTGGTTGGGTCTGCTCCTTGTTAGGCATTTAATATGCGATAAGATTGGTGGAAATATTCTAAGGGTATTTTCAGAGGTTTAAGAATTGTGAATGATGCAAGTGCATTTGAAACTATCGAAGTCTAATTAAGATTTTTGATCTCACAGTTGAAAAATTCACTTTATACTTTATATTTTTATATTCTCAAAACATCTTTTGCAAACGAGTTCCTACTGAAAAAGCAATGGAGAATTATAATGTGCGGCGTCTGCACATTTGTACTTGGTTGATCTGAAAGGGAATATTTTTCACAAGTGCATGAACTTGAACCATATTCACGTATGTAGCTATGTATGACTGTATGGCTGTATATGTACCACCGATGTGCACCAAAAATATTAGTAGTTGCATCAATATAGGAAATGCAAGGATATGCAAGCATTTTTTCTTTTCACGTGCTCGTATTTTGGTATGTGTATGGTGGCCACAGCAAAATATGTACCAGTAACTGTGGTTTGCGTTCGGTTTGTTGGGTTGGAACACTTTTCCTTATTAATATTGGCTTACAAATTAATTAATATTTAGCTTTAGTTAAGAGTTAGATATTATGTAAATTTTGACTTTATGAATTTGTATGAGTAAATACGATTGCGAATTTTGTTTATATTGATTGGCCACAAGTTTTAGTGTCACATTAAATGGAATTTCATGCAACTTCTGGTTTCATGCGTCACTTAATAATAATCTTGAGGCATATGAAAGGCTTTCAAAATGTATTAATTGATACCTTCTATTTGAGTCATGCGTGCAGCCCTAATCCATTTTAATCCATCATGAAAATCATTCATAATCATACGCATAACTAATTCTCTGCACTTATTGTACCTAATGTTGACAGCAAATGGAAACCAAACAAAATTAAGTTATAGCTGTTTTCAAAATCAATGAATGTCACTATCTCACTCAGTAGATTTTACTGATTGACACTGATCTCTCTTATTGATTTTTAATACCTTTTTCTACAAGAAACTGGCTTGACAGTGGTAGTAACAGACTATTATAAGCCTTAAACTATTTAAATCTTGTTTAGAGCATCCAGTTCCAAGCTCAGACGCCGACACACTTATCACAGTATGCAATGTATGATAGAAGTCATGAGCACTGTTTAGTTTATAATTGCTTATTTTTCTTCACAGATACTTGATGCACTGGAATACTCTTTTATACCGTATTGAATCCAATCAAAAGGAACCTATAAAACTACAAATATACATCATTATTTCGTTTTATATTCTACCATCAGCATTCCACAAAAATCTGCATGTATTAGGTATCTGCATCATGACTTGTGATGTTTATCTTCACCATGTGGCTGTGTCAAGTTCAAATTGTGAATGTGACTCTAAATAATACGCGGACTATGAAATAAAAAGTGCATACGTCTACTGCTCATTCCTATAAGCATTTGGTTTGGGCAGAAGCCAACGAGGACAGGGTCATCGTTACCAACACTGAGCTATCGAATGCTACAACATGCTGAATTCTTGTTTTTTTTTGTAAAAAGACATATCATAATTATTATGCATCGGAATTTCAACGATTTCACATCTATAAGTCAAGCCAAGTAGTTCTTTTAACATTGAATTTATTGGTTTCTTTGTCCTACTTCTGTGCTTTTTCGTGGAATGGCAACCCATCCCACTGTGAGTGGAAATTTTGTGCAACCAATTCCTGATGTCTACGACTTGCGTAATGCTGATGCTTGATATTATCCTTAATAAGTTTGACTGCTAAAATTAACATTCGTGTCGTCAGCACTGTATTAATGGAAAGTTGGAAATCAGTTGTTTAACATTGTTCATTTTGAGAGCAGTTATTTTCAGTTTATATATGTAGGTGAATGATTGACTCACCATTATTAGTTCCGTCTGCTCATAGTTTAATCGGCTATGACGTGTGAACTTTAGTATTGAAGATACACGAGAAGGTTGGGTGCAAACTTATGTTTAAATGTTCCGGGAATAAATTAAGTATGAGAATTTTGAATCATCATGGAGGATAGTGGGAGGATATGGCGTCGGTTATTATATGTTGCTGGGGGATGTTCAGTGTAGACGACTTTCTACGCATGGCTAACTGAGGATCTGTTTTTTACTACTTGTGGCCAGAATTAGAGTAAAAAGATAAATTATGGCTGACAAGAAGATGCCCATACGTGTGGGATTTTATGACATCGAAAAGACTATTGGGAAAGGAAATTTTGCTGTCGTCAAACTGGCAAGACATCGACTTACCAAAACAGAGGTAATATTTGTGATTTCAATGCTTTCGAAACTATTAATTTAATTGATTTTTAGTTTTTATCCTCGTTGTAAAATATAAATTTAAATCTTAAGAACATTTCAAGTTTAATTAAACGTCCAAACGGTTTTTTAAATTATGGTTACAGGTTGCTATCAAGATAATTGACAAAACTCAACTGGGAGCAGCAGACTTAAGGCGGGCATATCGGGAAGTACGTGTTCTGAAGAAACTCCACCATCCTCATATCATCCGCTTGTATCAGGTGAGCTTGTCCTTTGTTTATACCCTGAATTATATCATAGAGGCAGCTCCATTGTACAGGCCCAATAGCTGTAAGTGACGCCAATACCTAAATTCTTCTTATGGAGAAAGCTTACCTTTTTCTCTTTATGTACCCAGGTTATGGAAACAAAGAACATGCTCTACATAGTGACTGAATATGCTCCACAAGGAGAAATTTTCGGTACGTTTTTTTCATTCTCACCATATTAAGTTTTTTTTTTGTTTTCCTCTGGTCATTATTTTCAACCAACTAGAGTTAAAAATTTACATCATTAGCTACGCACTATATATTATAACATTTCTGTACAGCTTAGTCAGTTAATTTAATATTCCAACGTGGGTAGCATCATTACTATTATTGACTCTTTTTAGAAGCATCTAAACTATATATTCAGAAATGCGGTTGTAACCTGTCTAGCTCGATGTGCCATGAATTCTATAGT
>Ga0210040_10003068_pt1 | contig 22894 bp, 14 predicted proteins | sample CryGeyCG12114_NA_FD_185462 | JGI IMG/M metagenome (GOLD analysis project Ga0210040, IMG submission 185462) | Groundwater microbial communities from aquifer - Crystal Geyser CG19_WC_8/21/14_NA (SPAdes) (version 2) | ecosystem: Environmental > Aquatic > Deep subsurface > Groundwater | place: USA...
ACGCACCATTTTTTAGTGCAAATAGCATATTTATTTCCATGTCAAATATAGACAGCCCTGCTTTTGTATCTAAATGGAAGAAAAAAGCGTTGGAAAACAAATATAGGGTCTTTATCTATGAATGAATTTCCTATTTTGCACATTAGTACAGTACATCCAACTCGCATTGTACATCTATTTTAGACTTAAGGAAAACTTTTTATGAAACAAAAGTTTACACTTTGTAGTAAACTTCCCAGGATTTCAGAATATCTCTCTTGATGAAATAAATATTATATGTTCCTGTTTTTTTACATCCCCAAAAAATGGGAGAACTTTGTGTAATACATGACTTTGTTTCAAACAGTTTTATGTGCACTGTAGTGGTGAAGGACGAGAAAAAAATGGTTCATCCATGTGCATGGAAAAGCGCCAGAGAAAATGTCATTAATTCCCCTTCACATAGAACTACACACATCGAAACAAGAATTTTCACTTAAATACTTTTCAAAGGCTTTATAAGAAATGGCAAAAAGACAACACAGAAGAACAACAGGATTTTCTGCCAATACAATTCATTGAGTATTATTCCGGAAGCCATAAAAGGAGAAAAAGCACACAGTCTGTGGTTGCTTCCAAATATTTCTTTTAGTATCAAATTACTTATGACCAATAGTAATTGAACCAACAAAACACAATAATCGGGGTTAAAAGCTTGACTGTAGATAAAACTACGGTCACTAACTTAACCGTTAAAACATTCTACAAATTCTTCCATCCCACATTTATATTCTAAAAGGCCTACACAACAGAAACACAATACAAAGTCAAATATTTTTTCTTCAGTCCATCTATTATATTGTACTATCATTCCTTTTATCTTTGCCCTATCTCCAAATCTATAACCTCAGGAGCCATTTTTATCATCCTTTCATAATGGTCTTCATTAGGAAGAAAAAGGAGGCGAAATGCTTCCAGTAAAATCAAATTGTCATGTCTTCCACAAAAGCCAAACCACAAACGTACTTTTCCTCACTTCTGTTGTAGTACTTCTCATGAAAAGTACAAAAGATTTCTTTCTCATTCTCTACACAAAAACTCCAGACATAGTCTATAGTTTCTTGGTCACAAGAAAGGCGTGAAAATGTGCCGCATATAAACTAACTACACACATCCATCTCTCGTACTACCAGTACAGCACAAAATCGGAAATACTGGATGCCTTAATGTGATTTAAAAATAATTTATCTATAGAAAAAAAACACTATTCAGGTGAAAGAAAAAATCTCAAACTCCTAAATTGAACCAGCATAGAGATTCATAGGAAATAGGTACATACCTACCATTCATAATGCTTCCCAGGGCAATGCTCGTACCTACGCATAAACACGCATAATATGGCACTGCTTTAGAAAGTAGACTGGAGTGCATTGCCTTCTTCTTCTCAACTTATATCTATAGTAACTAACTATATCCTCCATACCATAGTCCCAAACTCAAACTCATGCTGCTATGTTATACTCCCTACAACACTAAGAAGAACTTGCTTTCCTTTTTTTCTCTCTCTCCTGGAGAAAAAACTCCACAGAATAAGGGTGACTTGCCCTATATATACTCACACAGTAAGTAAGTGAGTACGGAACCATGGCTCCAAAGAATTTCCTTTCTCTTCACACATATCCTACTTACACTTTACTCTCAACCTAAACTACATGATCTTAAAAGGAGCCAGTTTTATCCTTCCTTCACTTTAATCGCTCACCAGAGATCACAAGAATCTACAAATTTGGTTTCCCATTTAACTATGTGTGTGCACTATTAAATTCAGAGTCTTTTTCTGTCTACAAATGTGTTTAAACAAGGAACTTTTACAGTATACTAACTAACTAACTAACAAAGCTTTCCAAAAAGAGTTTTCTTCTCTGCATCTACATCGTAATGAAAAACAGGCATAATGCTATAAGCAATCTCACATCATGGTTTCATAATGTGAAAGTATGATGAGTTTTCTCTCTATCTTGCTCACAACAAAGTCATGCAAGAGTATACAGTTCACAGTGACACTATGAGCTATGTAGTGATACGACACACAGTACAGCTTTCCCATTTAGCTTTCATCTTTTAGCTCCATGGTATGTAAGTATAAGTAAAGACTCGGAGGAGTCTGGCCGTTTATTTTCATTGAGCCTGGCCAAGACGAATAGGACACAAGAAAAGGAGAATGCAACGTGCAAGTGAGATCCTGTCTTCTCTCTCTCTCTCTCTCCTTTTCCAGTCTCCAGCAAAAACGTACAATCCACTACTGTATATGCGCACCAGTAAAACTCCTTTTGTGGTTCCATATAGTTAGTTAAGCAACTCAGTGAACGAACCCTACCAAAAACATTCACACAAAGACCATCCCGCTTTTTTGCCATCATAACTAGCTAGCTAGTTAGTTTAATCAGCATGATTAAGATGGCAAAAAAATTGAGCTACCTTTTGTGCATACTGTGTGTGCGTGAGTACAAGAAATTTTCATTGAGCCACTTTTTAAATCTTTGTGTATTACATAGTTAGCTATTTAAGCTCTAGCTGCTGGAGTCATGATATGAGTGAAACGAGGATCGATAGCGCCACTAGTACTATATACAGTTTGTTGGTATAAAATGTGTACTCATGGAACTAGCTCTACGTACGTACGTAGTAAACGTGGAATGAAAATGCGGGCGAGTGGTTCTCACGATAATAATATTTCTAACTATACCAACTACTGAACTGCATCTTATGTATGACGGACTGAGTGAGTCAGATCGCTCTAAACTGTACGTCGAATTGACTGCTAGCTCGATTCGTTCCTAAAAACCGCGTCTTTTCATAATAAAATTGTACATGATGCATAAGAGTATAAGCTTGTGTTTTCATAACAAGACTCGTTGTGAGTTCAAAAGAATCTATGCTACTGTAAGTAGAATAGAATTTCCATTTCTCTGGAGGCTTTAAAATATGTGGGTTGGCATTAGAATGGATGAAAGATGTTGGGATAGATAATAATATTGAAGAGTTTTGAAAACCGAACCAGGCCATCGAGCATTCATTATTGAATGACCTAGTAAATATGAAAAAAAAAGACATTTTTCAACCAGCAAATAAATTATGCATTGAAATGGGGACAGGCCTTTTCCAGATTCCAGGGAAAAGACGCATGAGTTGGTTTCTTAAAGGATGTGAATTTTTTAGTGCACAGTTTGCATACTAAATCCCGTTTAGGGATTCAATGCTTGTATAAAATACCTCTGGAGATTTGCACATGCTGGATGGAAATATTTTTGCTTACTTTGGCAACATTCTATACCCAGCTTTAATCAGATTTGAGATAACTGCAACATTCGCAAAAGCCGTATATAGTTACATATAGTATCAATAAATTCCCATCTGGAGTAACAGTAAGCTAATCAAAAGCAATGCAAAGTAATTGCCATCATATATCAAGTATCATGCAAATCTACTAACTAGCGTATCTCAAAATGATGCTGTTAGCTGTTACCATTCTTCTGCATGCTAAAGCTGCTTTAGAGGCTAACTACTAATAGGATAAAATTGGATCATTACATAAACTTTATCTTGGTCATAGCGGATGTGCAAGTTCTCATTAATCCCTTCCACATCAATATCCGAGATCACTGTCATATCTGGCACACCCGTGATCACCTTTTCTTGCCTTACCGCTGTTCCTGTGATAAACCACATGAAATTTCCATCACCTCATTTCCTTCATTTTAATCACATTTTATACTTAAGCTGCGAAAGAATTACATACCTGGTGGGAGCGGCGGGATTGCTTTCTTATGAGCACTCATTGTTTTAACCACCACACACTACACTGACAAATTTAACAAGTAATGTACACTAATTGCTATCCACTGTAAAAATCCACTCCCACATAACTAACTAACTAAATTCACTTTTCCTCCACTTTCAGGAAATCCAATATTGACAACTCCATTAAAAAGACGCACAAAATTACTTCATTTCCGTCTACTTAAGTTCACTTTTCACACACCCAAACTCAAGTCATATAGTTTGCCATGTCATTGCAATTGAATTTCCTTTAGAGCGATCAAGTAGTCAGTTAGTCAATCATCCTTAGTTAGTCAACTGGCAAATCCTACTACTGCAGATTGTGACTCACGGCGTCAACTCCTTACATAGTTGACAATGAACAGCAAATCTGCATTGGAAACTTGGCTATCTTTGTAGTTGTACCAACGTAGTAGTAGTTAGTTAGCTACCGGCTTCCCAATCCGCATGCATGGAGTACCTAAAGATATAAGAAAGGTAATCAACTCATGGAAACAAGACACATCTTATGAAGTGATGAGCAATGCGAATGCTTGGTTCGGATGTTTGTTGTGCACTTTTTGCAGCAATTCACCTTGCTTGCAATCCACATATTGAGAACACGCAGGAGCTCAATAAAAGCTCTTTGCTTTGTTATAAAGGGTGAATGAGTCACACGCGGTCTATACTATTTTGTGTATACACATAAGGTAGTTAGTTCGGGCTACCCGTGGAATAGATCAATGCAAGGGTTTGGTCTGGATAGTGTTGTCGTATACCGTATGAAGATTATTTAAATCGGTGTAAGGAATGTAATGCACCAATTCCTGTATTAAAATGAGGTTTGGTTTTTAGAAGGAATAAAGAATTTTCTCGGTCTTGAACTATAAAAGATGAAATCGTTAAATACTGAAACGCTATTGTGTAAATATCCTAACTAATTGACAAACATTCTAGTTCAGAGATAATTAGTCTGAAACGTAAACGGTTCCAAATATAGTAAAATTTCGTTCCGAATGAGTGTAGCAACTTTTTAATGTACACACTACTGCAGTGGGAACGACAGTGTGTATAAATGATTATTTACATGCGTGCCAGTGTTTGTGAAATGCGTGCCTATGTAACTTTGAACTGCCGACTTTTGTTGTGCAAAAAATGGAAAGAAAAGGGAATGCGTTGTACTATGCTCACTGCCTCTAATATTCACCCCTGTTGCAATAAATTAGTGACAGACAGACACGAGCTATAGTAGTATGCAGAGTACTCACACCAAAGCTAAAGAAAATTCAAATGTCAAGAGCAATCATATACTCTCGGATTGCATACAGCACTCTAAAATGTGTCTGACTAATAATGGAAGGAAGATTTGCTGCATATATATCTACCTACCACATGCCGTGTTCGCACTCGGAATTTCTTCCATACCATTGACGCTATTTAGTTAGTTAGGTAGACATTCCGTTCAGTTGACAATAATAATCTGACAATGCGTGCTAAAAATTTGACAGCCTGGAATCTCACATGGAGCAACCAGCATGGATCGTTTCAGCAACAGAGATGATTATGAAAATAGAGATGTGCTGTCTCTCTCAAAACAAGTATGTACAACTTGAGCATGTGCGCACAAGAAAAGGAAATCCACATGATTCATTGCAATGCACCCTTTTTTGTTCAATGATCTGTGCTATTCAACGAGCGAACGTTGTCTTTGCAGCTACAACCCGTCTTTTCCCAAATTCAACCGTTTACCAACTAATACCATGTTGCACATTCTCTCAATTTTTTTGTCATTACAACCAAACCATGTGATTTATCAAATTAAAAAAAATTAAATCACTTACAAACTTGTTGTATGTAAAACTGTTAGTAACACAAACTAGCACTGCACAAAAAGAAACGAACCAACACTTTTGTAAAAATCATGCCCCCGGTTATGCCCTTGCATTATCAACTCTAACCAACTTTAAACCTACCTGCCAGCAATAATTATAATACATGTAGTAGTGTGCTGGAAAGCAAATGTTTTAGCCAGTTAGTTAGTTAGTATGCTGCTGAAACTTCTCCCTACCAAACTGTGGAACACAAAAATCCTGGAGAGAGAGAGAGCACCCTTTGCACTATTCACGAGGAAAGGGGAACTGCAACTGATGGAGCAAAAGCTGTGCAGCTTTTCATACGCACGCACATTCTGCATCTGCTCTATCTCTGGATAATAATACAAGTAGTAGTAGTAACTAACTAGTAAGTAAGTAACGAAAAAGTCCATCATATATGGACTCAACTCCCCTTTACTTTATATAACTGCTCTGGTACAGAAAGGTACCACTACTTAATATATAAGGCATCAACCTAAGTTAGCTATTGCATGGTGTTTTTGAACTCAAAGGGCCAAATAAGAAATGTACTGTTTAGATGTTATGCATATTACAAGGAACCAAAGTGAGCTCGCTGACAGACAAACACATTGGAAAACGTGGGTATAAGTTTTGCTGCATGTGAAGATTTGGGATGCATAGTTTTATAGTTATAGTTGGGCAAAAGATTGAGATATTAGATAAGGGCGTCTTTCATGTTCGCAGGAGACTCAAGGATTCTTGGATCCTTCCAATACAACGCACTATACAATAAGTACTTTTGTTTGTTGGTTTGCATGGACAGCTGAATTATGAAATGGAACAATGTGTTGTTTCAATACCGTATGCATATTTTTTCTAAAAGGGATATGCAGTTAATTTTCAACTGAAGATGGGAGAAGAGATTCTTCTGTACGCGCATTTATGTGACACCATTTGTTCGCTCATATCTGCTGTGCGGAGTCTAAAACTTGACACTTTAAAGTACATCGAATGTGGTTCGATTAATTGGAAAAATTTTCTGATTGATCTTGGACGACATGTGCAGTTTTTCGTCAACAGAATTAGTTTTAAATTTAAGTGTAACAGTTTTCAAGTTCCGCCCAATCAAGCTTTGTGAGTTCTACCTGTGGCCTGTGATAAATTAAATGTTTTACTCTAGGCATTGTTTTGTTGAATAAAACAAAGCCTCTTCGCTTGGTCTGGCATTGTTTGAGAAAGGAAAAGAGTAACTCCTGCCTACTGTTGGCGACTTGAGTAAACTCTCCGTGTTTAGTTAGTCAAGTCAGAACCTTAAGATCGCATTCGTGTGCCATGTTTGTGTACTAAAAATATGTCTGTTGATCTAAAGAGTTCACTTTGATCTTGTTTTTCCGTCCCAATTTATCCAAAATAGGGTCAGCAAGACGGGTTGATATTATGGAGCCTTTTTGAACATGATATAAAAAAATTTTATGAAAAATTGGCCAATAAGAAATACGTAGATGCATTGGATTAGACTGGGTCTCCAAATCGACGTACAAAAGGTAAGAAAATATGCAACTTTTCTTTTTTTTGACATAATTCTCATCCGTAGTTTATTATTTCCATCATTTCCTTTCAAATGAAAAGCTACTAAATTAGGTTGTGTTCTTACATAGCTTACACTATATATTTGTAAATGCGAATAGACTCATTTAGATACAATCAATAATGGAGTTATCATAACTATAGTATTTGTAGCACATATAACAGTTTTAGCATCTGTACGTACGTAGGATGATGATCACTAGGAGAAACATCACTCACAAATGCACGCATTGTTGTAAATGACTTCACACACGTTTTGATTTCCGTATTTTAGTGTATGGTTTTTTTGAGGTCAGTAACTTACTTACTAACGAACTAGTACATAATAACAGTTTTAAATGATACGGTGGTAACTAAATTGGACTTGGCGATTTAGTTATAGTTTTCCTTCAATTCGAATATGGTGGATGATTCAAATGTTTTACCACGCTAAACGCCATGGTAGATTGAATGTATCTTATAAAGCTAGGTTTACAGTTTGACACATCAGGTAAAGATACGCAGCACCCGGTAATAATAATGATTATGGTATAAAATTTTGAATATAATATTTGGTGACTATATTATAGGTAAGCATCCAAAAAACTGTAATCAGTTAACAGTAAAGATTCCACCAGGTTTTAAACTTTACAGCACCATTTAAATGTAATAAAATAAAACAAGAAAAATTCGAGAAGCACCGTGATGAAACAAGAAAGGAGTTTTGATTAGCTTTTAAAATACAGAGCATGATCAATATCGGTACACTAATATTCTATAAAATATTTTTAATTTCTATACTATCCGCTATATATGTAAAAAGCAACTAACTCGTAGTTTTGTACACAGTAGAGTTTAGGTAGCATAATCAGGTTACAAATGATGCCTGATTCTAATAAATCTAACTACTAACTGAAATCAATGTTTAGATAATGATTCATGCATGAGATTAAATGTGTAAGTTAGTTACTAGTACCAGTTTTGGTTATAACTCAGATTCATTTTTAAAGCCACAAGAAAAATTACCCAAAATTTCCAAAGCAGTGTAGCAAAGTGGCAGTCCAACATTCATTCTTTGCATTGAAGTAGAACCCAATATAATAATTGTGTGGCATAATGAGACTAATTTTTGTTTCCTTTTCCACAAAAAGAATATGAACTTAATTCGTATAATTCTTGCAAAATATTGCACCCACCAAAATTGCTTGCATTGAAAAAAACCAGTATACTTTTGCAATCCATTGGTAGTCGTAATATCAACGATTTCAAACATTTTTTTGCATTCTGTAGTAAGCGTCAGCAATAATATATAGCAGTTTAGAAAACTTGACAAGTTTGAATAAATACATCAATCACGTCTATATCTATTGTATTTAACAAACATAAGCCCAAAAAAAGTGACTCCACATAATTTCTGATCTGCAAAAAGCAAACCAGGTGAAACCAAAAAAATACTCAACATCATTCCTTACATAATAATAATAACATTTATGATGAGTACAAGTATTTACACCCCTTAATTGTGTAGAACAATAATATCATATCATCATTAAGGAGAGAAGACTAGAGAGAATTTTAGATAACCATTACATACCTACCACAGTCCTCTTACTTATGGACCACATTTAGTTTAATTAGATCAGATTAGGCCATTTCCCCAAGGAAAATATCATCAATATCATTTTCTTCTTACATGTTCACGACTAAACAAGTGTAGTAAAGTGTCGTACATAAGACTACTGTAGTAAAGAGCTTAGAGTTGAAAAAATGGAAAGTATACCCATAGTATAGTAGTTACAATATGATAATCCATACACATTATATTGGGAGTTGAAAATAAATAACTGATTGTACAAAAAAGAACAGCCTTCATGTCCACATTATGCGTTCTTTTTTCATTTTCAAAACTTCAAAAAATGTACGGAAAATGTGCGCACACAATCTTTTTCTTTAAAGACCAAACATTTCACTTGCGAGCAAAATATTTTATGTTGTAGTCTAGTTTCAACCACCAACTCATATGGGAATTTCTATAGTCTTTATGTACATGTAATGTTTGAGTTCCCTATTTTACTGTGATATTAATATCATCAATTAATATCATACTTAGAATAGTATAATAATAATCAATTCATCAAGTGCACCGTTTCTTTGTGTGTTGTCAAACACGAGAGAGTTTACGAAGCGTAAAGTTATAGAATTTACACCAGCTATAGAGATTTCCCGTTGCAAACCATTTCTATCCACCGGTGGATTTTCATTTAACAAAAACTCAAGTATCTACGTATTTACCTACTTTTGGTATGTGAACTCAAATCTATCCCTATATATTTCTGTAGCCCTGTGTGTGTGTGCACAAATGATGACTCGGAAAGCATTTTTTTGGATTACTATCGCTGGACATAAGTTCCAGCCAGCAATGTGACTTTAAAGTTTTCCTAATTAAACCTGACGCCTTCAAATGTGCAATAAAACTCGGTACACACTATTATTCCGTAGACACCCGGCCTAGCTAACTAGTTAACTTTTGGCTATACTCAACACTACTTTCGCTCTACAATGTCCCACCTAAACTCTTTAGTTATGCATAGTCATTGGTTGACAGAAGTCATATCTATCCTATCTAAACCGTTAGTTAAATAGTAAATTAGTGAATACTTTCCCTATCTTTTAACACGCAACTGTGCTTATACTTAATAGACTTTTGTAAATAGGAGAGCAAAGTCTGCTAAAAAAACTCGTGTCCAAAATCAAAAAGAGAATCTCAAATCCCGTGAACTTGCTACGGATTTTGATGGAAAGCATTCAACAGAATGAAAAATACACACAAACCCGCATGCACATTTTGTTGGTTTAGAAAAGAGTTGAAACAATTGGGTATAGTTACTTAAGTTAGTTAGTTAGTTAAAGTTGACAATTATTCATTTCAGTTAGTCATTAACTAAATATCATCATAAATAGTATTCTCCTAGCTTATACATAATAGTATTTAAGTAACTAACTAACTAGCTTTAAACTAACTATATTTACATGATATTCCTTACAAACTAGTTTAGTGTGCGTTTTTTGTGAATTCCCCCTTTTTATGTTCACTTAGGAAGATTTCCCCCTTTTTGCCCAATTCTTAGGCAAATGGAACTAGCAGGTGTCTTCATCATTCAAATCATTCCTTTTTCCAAACGAATGTAATATGCAAAACCCTTTTCTGCCTGTCGCCTTCAAGTATATCCTATCTATATCAGTCCTCACCTATAAAATGTACTCACAGTAGTAGTAGCAAATAATAAAGGCAAACAAAACAAATGGATGAGGAAAACAAAGGAAACGAAAAAAAGTCTTGTAAATGTCAGGAGCTCACAGTGGCTCTAACTTGCAATATGGTATAAATTACAACACAAAATACGCTCCTCACTTTTTAGATTGGGAACTCAGTAGCCAACTGGTGGTGATAGAAAAGCAACCAACTGTGGCGTTTGTACAATTTTAGTGAAAAACAATAATAATAAATTAGTGAAAATATGGCACACACTATTTCAAGGGAAAGCATTTGGAAACTTGTAAATGAATAATAATAATTCAATCACTTGTTTTCCACTTGAAAACTACGAAAAAAAACACAGGTGGATGAGATTCCTTAGAACTTCTTGTTAGTTAAATTAGTTGGGAGTTGGTTAGTAATAATTAATATAATGATGAATACAACCTGAGGTCTCCATACTCCTTAATAAGCAGTCAGTAGTCAGGAATGGAATACATAATGGTTCAATTAATTGAAAGAACAAAAAAGAAAACTATTGTTCCTGTGATGTCCTAGAAGGTCCCAAGAAAATGAAGCTCTAAAACTCATGAGGAATGAAAATATTGATGATTTTATAGTTAGTTAGTTAACACAACCATGTAACTAACTTTAGGAGACGCCCTAAGAAAGCTTTGCAGAAAAATTCAACTGTCCAAATTGACATATGTGAGCAGACTATAAATTGGCATGTAATAGTCACTAACTCTAACTTACTAACTACGCATGGGGACAATGAGAAAACGTAAGTAAATAACTAACACAAATTTTTGATTCTCAGGTAACAGGTTGGAGTATAAAAATGATTAGATTGCTCATATACACATTTTTTAGGATTCATGAACGGTTTTTTACAACAACCATAAGTCGTGTGAACTAACCAACTTAAAGCAACTTACAATAAGGTTTATACCATGGGTTTGAAGCATTTATTAAACAAGACATTAGGCTACGTGGCTGTGCCATATCATGGAAAAGCCTGCGGCTGGGTTCATCCTGGTAGTAGTAGTATCCAAAGAAGATAACAAAATAAAACGTCTCCTACTGTTGCACATCCTTTAACTCTTATTTTTGCTGTCACCCCCTCCATGGTACTTTGCAGGGTTGTAATCCAAGTTGATAAATGAGAAACCACGGAACTCCTCCTGATTGATTGTACGAACCACGTCTGGCATGATTGGGGTCAAAACAGGCTCCTCCTTGGTGAACTCCGTGTCAAAGTTCAATGCATCTTTCTTGCTCTTCTACAATTGTAAAGAACCAATAACTTAAGACAATACTTCTTCCGTATGAAAATTAATTGCAAGGAAACTATAAACCTTATGGTTGGTGGTTATATAAATATCATTAAAACAAATTCGGCAACAAAGAAGAAAGTCAATAGCAGTCAATTGACTTACAATTTTAGGCCGGAATGGAGGTTTAACTTTTCGCAGCTCTAAGGCGTCCCAATCAATCTCCTTGAAGAAAGCATGACTTCGAATGGCAGTTTCACCTCCATGAGCAGTTACACATCCAAGTCTTCGAGCAGGATTTTTTGTCATAAATCCTTTGAGGATTCCTACAGCCTCACGACTCAACCACACGGGGTACAAGACGTCGTCATGTAGAATGGACTGGAACAGATCCTCTTCATTATCTGCTTCAAATGGGGGCTGTCCAGCCATCATTTCATACATGAGCACTCCCAGTGCCCACCAGTCTACAGAAGAGCCGTAGTCTAATTCTTGAAGTATTTCGGGCCTACAGTAAAGAATTAAAAAGGATAATTAGTGCTTGATTTCTTCATGCTTATTATAAATAAAAATCTCAGTCCGAAATGTGGCTTTACACCGTGTATTGAGCAAAATGAACTACAGACAGAGTAATTACGCCTGATTTATGGCGTAAAATATGACACTGGACTGGGACTGGACAAAAAAGGGTGAACTTACGCTATGTAGTCAGGGGTTCCACAGAACGTAGTAGTTGTCACACCCTCCACAATGCCCTCTTTACACATTCCAAAGTCCGCTAATTTACAATGACCATCAGTGTCCAATAGAATGTTGTCCAACTTTAAATCCCTGTGGCATCAACAAAAACACAAAGAAAAATAAATTCATGCACAAATGACGGGAAGTTAAATTGAGCATTTAACAGTCCTTCAAGATATTTAAATACTTCACCTGTAGATGACGCCATGTTTATGAAGAAATTGAAGAGCTAGCGTGACCTCTGCGGCGTAAAATCGTGCCCTAGGTTCATCGAACTTCCTCGCCCTTTGAATTTGAAACATAAGATCACCCCCATTAACATACTCCATGACGAAAAACAAACGCTCTTTTGTCTGGTAGCAAGAATGTAGAGCTGTTAAAAAGGGATGCTTTGCAGCCAAGGCGAGAATACGTTTTTCCGTCATGGTGCATTCTACGTCGTCATCTTGGATGATTACATCTTTCTTGAGAACCTGTTAAGCCAACAAATGAAACATTTACATCGCGAACAAGGCAAGTTCAATAGCTCAGATTGTTGGAATGTATGTTGGGATTGGGAACCGTACCTTGACGGCATATACTTCATCAGTGCCTTTCTTTTCGGCCAACATGACTTTGCCGAAACTTCCTTTTCCTAAAACTTTAATAAAATTGAAGTCATCCAATCCTGCTTTTCTTCTTTGATTATGTCTTGTTTCCTCTTCAATAGTTTCTTTGACTAAAGGGTAATAGAAAATATTATTTCATTGCTAGTCGTATATTTTACACTTGTGTGAATGAAGCTTTTTTTAAAGCTAAGTTAGCTAAAAAACAGTACCTTTGTCTTTCGACTCTTTCCCACTGAGCCCTTTATCACGCATACGTTCTTCCATAGCTTTTTGCGCTTCAAGTCTTAGCCGAATTTCCTCAACTTTTTCTTCCGCCGCTGTGGGTTCTCCCCCAACTGTTAGAGTTGAACCATGTTCTTTATCTGTAGCACTGTATGGTCGATGGCCTCCTTCGGACATTCTGGGGGACTCGCTTATTGAAGCCTTCTCAACCAAACATAGGATATAAAGATTGCATTAATTATCTGAATGTAAGTTTTAGCTACTTAGAAAATCATGTTAGTGAGTTTAGTAGCATACCTTCTTTTTCCTTCCTATAGACTGCGTAGAGATTCCCATCTGGTTGAGAATCTCAGCCATTTGTTTAGTATTGATTCCACAGTTATTCGCAACATTTCTTTGACACCGCTTATGAACATTTAAATTGCACGCTGTGGAAAACGAAATGAATAATTGCACATACTGTTCTACCATGCAGTCTCACTGACTTGTGTTCTTCTAGATAGTTATAGTGTGCAAACCTTCACATTGCAGTCCTTGACGAATCACTCCGAATATAAGAGATCCACAATGCTCACAAAAAGTGGGACGTCTGTACGTATGTACGGAGAAACGATGTGGCACATTGACACTGAAACGTTGACCTCCGCACTATACAGTGAAAAAATTAGGAGAAAAAACTTGGCTCGTAAATAAGTTCAATTCAAATCAACTGCTTGGTTAGCCTAGGTTTCTTACCACATCCAAAGTATCCAACTGACTAGGCCCCACTGCATCCTTATCTTTCATGCCGGGGCACTTGGTGACAACTAATTCATGACATCTTTTATGGACAACACACGTGCATACTTGACATTGGTAGCCTTGTTTTCCTAATCCCCTGTAGATCAAAATACAAATATTTTCACCATATCCATAGATTGAAGCTCCAGTTAACTAAAAAATCTGTATATTGACGGGTGTAGTGTAACTCACCATATGAAATCTCTACAGTGGGAACAAAAGGTAGGTTGTCTAAGAAAAGTAGCCATAAACTTGTGTCCATTGACTTGATGGACTCGCCGTCTCATAGCCCCTCTGCGACGATTAAAACCCCCTTGTTTCTCTTTAAACTCACGTGCCCCGGGAGGACCGGACTGGGCGCTACCACCCGATCCACCACTGGAAGCAGATGTTGTAGATAGGGCCACGGACACCAAAGTGGACGTCGTGGATGCTCCTCCAATGGAATTGGACTTCTCCAGGCTGGAGTTCCATTTCAGATCGAAAATTGCATGGATTTTACCTTGGGGCTCCAGGTCCACCCATATGTCCGAGTGCTCACGATGTATCAAGTCCTCGAATGTGATGTTGCAGTTGGCGATGAAGTCATCAGGAGGAATGGCTGCATCGTGAAATACCGTCAGTCCTACTGTGCTACAATTTACTACTTCGGATTCGAAAATCTCATTCCATACGGGCTTGAAAGTCTTCGCTTTGGTGGAAGACCTGAAGAGATGAACAAAAATGCATGGCTTTGTAGATATTCTCTAGTTGTATGTATGAGGGTCTTGAAGTTTTCATACCTGTGAAAAACGACTTCATCCATGTCAATTGAGACGTAAGGATCTATAGACTGCTCTGTGCTACCAAAGACACCCAGGCGTTCCTGAAAGGCAGTTGGCCGAAGGTCAGTTGCCTCGCACAACTTCACTTTTACCGTCCCAGTAAACATTTTGCTCTGAAAAAAGGGTTATTCTCATTGAAAACAATTCTTATTAGAATTTGTTAGTATTGAAGAAGGAATATCACCTTACCACTTATAATGCTTGTTTAATGACTTGAACCAATTCCTTTTCCCAGGGAAAGCTGAGAAACTTTCAACAAGAACAAACGGGTAGTATTGCAACTTCTAAACTATTCTGAACTGGAATGGTGCCTCGCAACATGTTTCATCGCTCCTCACAGATCTTTAGGCGAAATGAAAATGTGTCCATCTGTAGTAAATAGAACGCCCATTAATAGGACTGTCGACTGTGAATTTTGCTAACGAAGATCTGTTCCAATGTGCTACATGGGGCTACAGAATTTTTGCATACATAGGGAATAATGCGTCCTCCTGCATATTATCTCTATATGAACTGTAGCATTTGCTTTGTTCGCTAATTGCATTTAAATTGCTGAGATGAAATATCAAATTTGTAGATTTGCAACAAGTTACTTATATATTCATTCAAATAAAATATTATATTATCGCCATGAAGTGTACATAACTTATATTTAGTAGGTAAGTCGAGTGAGATTTGCAGGTAGCGTAGTTAGTTAGTAATTATCATCCTAATTGAAGATGAAACTAACGATTGAAGCATTAGGTGGTCCATTTCAACTAAAAATCATCCAAACCATAGATGAAATCATTAAAAATGCTTTCACCTCCTACAAATTCACTTCCTAGCTAGCAAACCAAACTTTCTCAAAACATGTACAACTGTGTAAAGCAACTGAAATACAGTTATTGTTACTATACCTTTGGTTTAGCACCATCTTCTAGAATCTTTCATCTCACACATTCCAGTGCAAATTATAAAATTTGCAAATTTTCCACAAAATTTTAAGCTTACTCAATCGTGATCGTGATTGTTTCTTTACATGATACGGGCTATGCTTTAATTATTAACTGGGCCAAGTTTTTTTAGTGTAGTTTGATCATTTTTTAACCAGAGGAGACCACTTTATTTAAGAGAGGAATCAATTTTGAAAGAAAATGTTTTAGAAATCCTATGGGTAGAGTTTTACTCTGATTGTCTCTTTCTTACTGGAAGAAGGTAAGAAAGTACTACTCTCTCAGCCAGTCAGTATTTAGTTGGTTAGTAGTACAAGGAGTAGTGAAGTAGATGATACACCCAAAGAGAGAGAGATGTGCCTAGGTTTCAACTTATTCACAGCTATACTTGTGCACGCATATGTACCGGAATGTGGAAATTAAGGGCCACACCTTGTAAGAAACCCAAAAAATTCTCTTATCCCACTATATCTAAATACCAGCAAATTGAAATTGCATAGTTTCCACTATTTACTAACTATTTGATTTCATTTCATTGTACTCACTACTGACTGATGATGCACTGCTAAATATTATGGTTATTACTATCAACTAATCATGCAGCAATATCGCTTGTTTGAAAATATTCGGATGATTTTTGCATCCAACGAAAGCAGGCATGTGAGATTTAGAATGAGGAAAAATTTTAATGTTTGATTAAAAGGAAGTGAGCATTTTTGTTGAATCGAGGTGTTTTTTTTTACAAGGTTAGTATTTGGGTGTTACAGTGTTAGATCCCTGACACAAGCTAGTTGCTTCTTTGCTCCCATATACAACACTAGCATAGAACTTGATGTCGTTCATGATGTATGCATACTTAGTCTGTAGTTTAGGTAGGAAAGAAGGTAGATTTCTTCGCTAGTAACTTTGCTATTTCATTCGAGGGAGAAGAAACTAAGCGCTCCCAAAAACCTACTAGTTTACTTCTAGGAATTACTGCCATATCATTATTATCATCGTATCAAAGCGAATTCGTATAGGAGGTAAACATTAACTGACATGGGATGAGCATGGTTAGTTATGGAGGGTAAAATTTTGTCTGGAATTACAATGTATAGTTAAGTTGTTGGTTAGTTATTAAGCTTATGCAACCATTTCCTGTCTTCGTATTCATGTAAATGTGCTACAAGTTATTGGACATAGGATTGTAGGCTGGTAACTAACTAATTAGAAACGCAACAGTTTTCGGTCTCTCAGCTCTGTATGTTCTGAGATACATTTGGGAATCATGTGGTTATTTTTTGAACTTTTAAAGCTTTTGATGATTGAGTCATATTGGGATGAAGGTACAAGACAACAATTTATTTCTGATGATCTATGTTTTGAAAACAAATGGATGATGGTACGTAGACGCTTGTTGGGAGCCTAAGATAGGAGAAAGTGAATCCACCTACTTTCCATAATTTTGCAGACAGAGTGAATGCACTGAGATAAAAAGATGTGTAGTCGAGAAAGCAAAAGGAATGTGGATAAGAAATCTTTATGTGTGTGTGTGTGTAGTGTATAGCATACAGCTGCTCATGTCAGTCACTCAGTCACTGAATGTGGGAGTTTTTGCATACTATGAGCACAGAAAACGTACAAAGTTCACGGGGGAGATCCTACATATTCTCATGGACCTGGGTGCGATGAGGCTCTCTCGAAATGAGGGCAACTGGTGCAAGGTAGGCCTGTGGAGTCTTGTGTACTCGAGGATAGAACGAATCTTCCCGACGCTCCGGACCAAATCCTTATATCTTCTTTGAAGTCTTTCAAAGTTTTAGGAACAAAAATAATGAGTGTGTTGTTTGTATATTTGCTGATCGTATGTTTAGTAGTGAGTACGCATATGTACAATGATATGGCGTTGGGAATAAAGTGATGGGATGAATTGTTCCGTATGTTTGAATTTAATTATAGGCAGAGCATGGATAAACTTTTCATGGGGATATTGTTGTTTTAAGCATGTTGGTTTTCGTTTGGTTCATTGTCAGATTTTTGTGGCGGTTCTGAAAAACATTTAGTAAAAGATTTTTACGGATGAAAATAGCATGTGTCCCTTCCTAAGCTAAATGAATTCTGTTTTGAGGCTAATGGGTGTAATATTATCCAATGCAATGTTTTCATACCCAAATTTTAAATATTTAGTTTGACTAATAGTCAATAGTCATAGTCAGCTCAGTTGCATATAATGGCGTCATGAATTAACTAACTAAATGAAGTTCATGCAAACTGCTAGGTGTGAATAGGAATTGGCATTTGCCATAGCCATAACCTATTTGAAAAGTGAGTATATTTTTCACAAGACTAAATCTTTTTCAAGAAGTAAATGTTTTTTTGAGGTACACACTAAACAGAAAATGCTACTAAAGAGAAAACAATGCGATTTTAAAATGCTTTCTATTTAACCTACCTTGCCCTTTGTAGAAATGCTGGCCCGCCGACAAAACTTTCCCATTGAGTGTTATTGCTAGCTTTCTCCAAACTGTGGAGCGAGATTCATATTCCTAGACTGGTATCTATAAGAATGCAAATTGGAGTCGTAATCTATAAAACAATCACGAGTTTTTGTCTTGTGATGAATTAAATGAAGTAATTAAAATTAATTGTAAATTAACTTTGTCAATTTCAAAATTCTTTGTTAAAAGTGTAAGCTATTCATGACGACGGTACACGTAAGTATTGTTTCTTCAATAAAAACGTACAAATACTTGTTAATTCACTGTGTATTATAAACTTTCTTCGCACAAATATGTGTAATTAATCATTTTGTAACAAATTTTTTAAAAACTTTCACTTTTACAGTTTCGAATGTTCTTAAGACGCATTCAAGAGCTAAATGTAGTGGCTGGTAATCTCAAGAGAACACAATTTTTATCGCGTGATTCAGTAGCAGCTTCGAAATTGTAAGTACATTTTTGATTCTTTAGTTTTGCATTTTATGTTTTACTATGCATTAGTCTGAGATTGCGTTTTTTGAAGTAGCTTCCAATCATTCGCCACAGCAGCCAGTGCAGCTAGTCCCAAAAATGTTTTACCTATGGAAAATACGTCCGAAGTTAATATAAGCGACAGTTGTATAAAGCAACTTCGGAAAGTGTTGACACAAGATGGCTCCCAAAAGGAATTTTTACGGATTGCAGTGGAAGGAGGTGGCTGCTCAGGATTTCAATATCAATTCGATATTGATACGAAGATGAATGAAGATGATAAGTATGTATAATAATAATACAAACTGGTTTATGGTCAATCGGTTCCATGAGTATATTTATTTAAATAAACAATCATTTCTCCATGATGTGCACAGGAAATTTGAAAAAGATGGCGTCGCTGTAGTCGTTGATGAAACTTCTTTGGAGTATTTAAAAGGAGCCACGATTGACTATCAAGACGAGTTAATACGAAGTGCATTCAGGGTTGTAGCCAACCCGAAAGCTGAGAGTGGCTGTTCATGTGGTGCTTCTTTTAATGTAAAAATAGACTGAGTGCATTATTTTTTTGTGGAGGCATGTTTATATCGCGTGAAATCATACATTGCTTTGAATGTTGGGTAACCAAAGATTGAATTTATTTGTAATCTTAATATGCAATACTAGACAAGATTAAGAGACGAGAATGATAGTCAGCTTTATGCAAAATCGATAAAGTATAAATTAAATTATGAAGTAGTAGTTAACAATGTTGTACAGCTTACAGCTACTACATTTCATAATCTTGCAATAAGTAGTTATTATAGCAATCCATAATAATTGGAATCGGAAGCACTCGGAATAAAACGCGACATTATTTTTTACTAGATTTGTTTTGTCCAGATGTTTTTAATTGATATTGTAGTTGGTCTATATTCTCTTGCTGCATTGACAATTTGTCATTCATGTTTGCTAAATGTTCCGTCATAGTGCTCAGCTGAGATTCATAGTTCGATTTCGTTAGCTGAAGATCTTCTTGTGAAGTTCCCAGGGTTTTCTCAAGATTAGTTACTTTATCTTTTAGTCGGTTTTTTTCTCCAGTAGATATCTCAAGTAAGTTTTTCATGGTAATGCACTGCAAAATTTAAAAAACTTTAGTACATTGTGGACGTTTTCATGCTGTTTAAAACTGATAAATACAAATGTATCAAACTAACTTCAGAATGATAAGTGATAATTTTGCTATGCGCCAATTGAAGCGCGCTGACCAATTCATTGATTTTATTTGATAAGTATTCTTTGACTTCTTTTTCAAAGCTTAGGAATGATCGCATAGGACGACCAGATTTTGATACTGGCCAGCATTTATCTCCATTTTCTCCAGACTCGCTCCACTCCATGACTTCCATTTTCCCAATCTAATGCACATAACATTCGTTAACTCGCATTATGGATAACGAATTTTGAGTTACATGAGAGAGAACAGGGAAGCTTACTAAAGTAGTGAAACTCTCCACTGCATTGGAGTCTGCAGAAGGGGTAAGGTCGCCACTGTTTTCTTTTGGAATGGAATCTTCTCTTCCCAATTCCTTTAACATTTCTTTGGCTTCTTCCCATTTCTGTAATAATTTTCATTTGTGTCAAAACATTATAAAAGCCGCAAAAAATACCAAGTAGTATCACTGACAGCAAAAAGTTTTCCGAATTTCATCTTTAATAGCTGGTATTCTAAAATCCAGTGTTCTTTTTGTTGTTCAGCTGCCACTAATTTATTTACGAGTTCTTCGTTTAGAACTAATCCACTACTTGTGCTCGTGGTATCAAATTCCATTCCCTTTGAAGTTTTAAAATCTAAAAATGCACTTTCACTAGTTTCAGAAACTTGATGCTTAAGTTTAGAAGAAGGTAGATTTTTATCTTCTTCGCCGAGTTTTAATTGGTCCCGAATTTTGTCTTGAAGTTGAACTACTTGTTCTCTGTAAGCCTCGATTTCATCCAAGGCGTTTTGAAGGGAGAATGTAAGAGCTACCTTATCTGACTCCTGCATGAAATATAAAAAAGCACAGATAAAGCTACTGCTGAAATATCAAAGTATTCATCTACCAGAAATATAATTTCTATCACTATTTACATGTGAAGCATTAGCAGTGGCTAAATAGTCAAACTTCGAATTCATTTGAAATTTGAATTCGTCCATTTCTATCCTGTGGGATTCCTCCATTTGTGATATCTAGAATCATACGAAATCGGAATGATACATGTACAATGAACATTTTCCAAGGGTAGATTATAGCAATAATGAGATCCACCTTTTTATGGAGCTGAATATTTTCTTCTATTTTATTGACTAATTCTTGATCGAACGCATGGTGCTCATGACTTTCCTCCGAAGATACTGAACCAGGCACTTTCTTACTTTTTTGCGCTTTATTTTTAGCCTGTGTCAAGAATCGATATAAATTAAATACTTTTATGCACCAATAATAATTTGATGTTTTATTCGCAAACTTACTAAATTGGCAGTGGATGCTAATTCTTCCTGGAGCACTTGAATTCTTCGCTCCAACTGTTTATTTCTAAAAGACAAACTATCTATCTCTTGCTCATCTTTCCGTAACTTAACTTCTTGATTTTGCGAGGCGTCCTGTGAAGTTACAAATTAGGAATCATTTGAGCAATGGAGTATGCGTTTATTAATGGCATTCGAGGTAAGATGGGAATTATGGATTGGCTATAAAGGTGCATGCTGAGACAACAAACTCTTTTAATTATTTACTGAAATAAAATGACCTTAAGTTGAACATTTTTGGTTTGCTCATCTATGACTGCCTTTTTCAACACAGAAACTTGTGCCCGCATCTACGCAATACATGACATATTATTCTATGAGACATAAAAACTGGAAATAATGACGATGTTTCTAGCCTGACGTGATTCTAAATGTACCTTTGCATATTCAGATGCTAATTTTTGATACTTTGCTCCCAAATCCAATTGTGCAGCATTGTTAGGTTTAGACCCCGAGGACTCGCTTCCTGGAGGGGAAGGCGTTGATGGGGTTCTATTCATTCCGGATCTGTCCATCGCTTACCAGCATTACTCCTTAAAACAATCTTCATCGAACCCTCATTGAAACTCTGTAAGGCACAATTTTCAACATATTCATTACTGTTAGAATAAGAGCATAGAACACAACCCAGCTATACAAAAGATCTTAAAAACAAGAGAACTTTAGCTAGAAAATGCATAGGCGCGTGAGGAAAATTCTAGGATTCTGAATGTTGATTTTTCACGCAAAGAAGCGAGACAGTTTATCAGCGTAAATAGTGCTTGCCACTACTGTTGCTAAAACAGGGAATACGCGTAGTAGTACAGGTAAGGTAGGTTCGTTTTCTACGCTAAAATTAATAAAATTATATAAAAACTATACAGTTGCGCGCCAGCTCAAGTATGTTGGACGCCAAATAAACAATGCTGAGGAAATCTGTGTGATAATTTTAGACCGTACTAATCTAAAGAACAAGGGATCAGGTTTCAAAATTCTTGTCTGATGTTAGGTGTTCTATTTACGTTCGTTTTACTTTTAAGATTTTGAAGTGCCCTCAAACATTAACTTACCCATCTAAACTATCAAATCTATAAAAGATCAATATTATAGTTTCCGCTCAATGTTTTTTTATTTTTTGACACATTCAATGAACGATGACAGCCTTGGTTTTATTTTGACACCTATTAAAATTATTTATTTTTTATAAAAATTAATTTTCCCGCTCTGAAAGAATCACATGTGGATGATAAACAGCTGTATTCTTCCACGACTTTGAAGAAGTGACACGTCGGCTTAGGCATTTTCATTTCCCCGTCATCCTCTTTCATGTCCTTATTTACAAACTGAGAGGATTTTATCTTATTTTAATCATATTTTGAAGAGGATATACTTTTAACTGGATGGTGAACTTGTAACTCTTCAAAAAAGGTAGGAAACTGAAATTAAGTGTAGTTAGTTGAATTCGTTTTTCGGAGTCGCTTTTGTTTGGTTGACTTGGCTGTATTGTTTATTACGCTAGTTTGTTGGCAATCATACTTTGCGTCCGTTTAAGTAGTCAATATTGTGTCTGTTGCATTTCT
>Ga0210040_10003069_pt1 | contig 22887 bp, 9 predicted proteins | sample CryGeyCG12114_NA_FD_185462 | JGI IMG/M metagenome (GOLD analysis project Ga0210040, IMG submission 185462) | Groundwater microbial communities from aquifer - Crystal Geyser CG19_WC_8/21/14_NA (SPAdes) (version 2) | ecosystem: Environmental > Aquatic > Deep subsurface > Groundwater | place: USA...
ATTTTAGCAGAAATGCGACCCATTGGGATTTAACATGAGACTTTTGCAGGGATAAGAGCAATAAGAATTTAACAAAGGATTTCGACAAGGATGCAACCAATAAGGATTTAACACCGGATTTTTGCAAGGGTGCAACTCATAGGGATTTAGCATGGGATTTTTGCAAGGGTGCAACTCATAGGGATTTAGCATGGGATTTTTGCAAGGGTGCAACTCATAGGGATTTAGCATGGATTTTTGCAAGGATGCAACTCATAGGGATTTAATTTGAGTTTTTTGCAAGGATGAGAGCATAAGAATTTAACATGAAACTTTTGCAGGAATGAGAGCATAAGAATTTAACATGAGAATTTTACAGGGATAAGAGCAATAAGGATTTAACATAGGATTTCGACAGGGATGCAACAAATAAGGATTTCACATAGGATTTCGGCAGGGAGGCAACCGATGGGGATTTAGCATGAGATTTTCACAGGGATGCAACACAAAGAAATTTAACATGGGATTTCGATAGGGATGCAACAAATAAGGATTTCACATAGGATTTCGGCAGGGAGGCAACCGATGGGGATTTAGCATGAGATTTTCACAGGGATGCAACACAAAGAAATTTAACATGGGATTTCGACAGGGATACAACACAAAGCAATTTAACATGGGATTTCGACAGGGATACAACACAAAGCAATTTAACATGGGATTTCGACAGAGATACACCACAAAGCAATTTAACATGGGCCAAGCTTACTCTTAAGCTTAAGCTAACAAAGTTTACTTCAGCGCATAACCAAGATTACTTCAGCGCATAACCAAGTTTACTGCAGCGCATAACCAAGTTTACTGCAGCGCATAACCAAGTTTACTGCAGCGCATAACCAAGTTTACTGCAGCGCATAACCAAGTATACTGCAACGCATAACCAAGTATACTGCAACGCATAACCAAGTTTACTGCAGCGCATTGTTAAGCTTTGCGTGCATCGCACAACTAGCAACAGTCGCGCGTGTAAAATGCTACAAATTACTTCTCCACTGCTACTTATCCTCCCCTTTCGTCCTTAAACATAGTGACTATGTGTAGAAGGCGGTACTATGTGATCGAATTGTATTGCGAGTACTTTTTTTGCTAGTGTATCTCTAATGTTAGTAGAAATCCCAGAGCCAAACCGTTGCTTAATATATAAGATGTGTGGCTACCATACGATCACAGGTACACAAATAACAATCGTGAGTGAAGAGTAAGTAGGTCACATTTAAATTCTGTCTTCGTAGTTGAACGAGTTGAACCAGTCAGTGACTGGGATAATAACAACAGTAAGTAATAATATGGTACACATTTATGCTTGATAGGGAATAAACCATGTTTTTGTGTTTGCCCTGAACTATATGTCAAAAACAGACGTTATATGGGGAATTTTTGTGCTCTATGCTCACTTCTCTTTTTGACACTTGTACTTTTCCTAACACCTTTGATTAGTTAGTTAGAGCCTTACAAATGATGCTAATGTTCACTTATATTTATACAAGCATTTGTGAATTGGCGCAACCCTTGTCCTAATCTTTTTGAGATGATTGCAACTGTACACAAATTCATTTGAACAATTTAATTTTGTGAAAAGGTCGTTTCATTTGGATTGCATGACGCTTTGTTGTCAAAAAAATTATGGATGCAAACATTCGGTTTTTACAATGCATTGGTTATATATGGCTCAGATTTTTTGTGGAAATAAACTTGATGAAAAAGTTCCTTTTTCACAGCTGTGAAAAGGTTAACTTATAATATTCTCTGTGAAATATGAATCAAGTTTAACGAACATAGCGTAATTTTATTCCATTTTCGGTTCCAGCTCAAAGATCAAACGTGCTACATGCATTATACCCGTTCCCCTTTGAATTCATGTCCCATTTTTTCGGCGAATTTAAAATTGCTTACACAAATAGCGTTGTTTTGTCCGTGAATTCATCACCTTTTTCCATACCACTAGTTATTTTGAATCAACTTTTCTTAATATTTCCCATCATTATCATAATAAGTGTGCAGGGGTGTACTGTTGGTGAGGCTAGTTCCTTTTTCGGTTCGCTTCAGAGATCAAAGCTGAGGGAGTAACAAGTAATAAGCCTAACAACAAGCACTATCATCATGTTGTTTTTATTCTCCCAACTAAAAATAATGTTGTAGTAAAAATCTTAATGTTTAAAGGGCAAAAGAGATGTTGAATTATGGAGGATAACGAGCAAACAAAGCCTATAAGTTGAGCATGACGGTAGTTAGTGGCTGAATGACGAAAATGTAGGCGTGGGCTCAAACTTGTATGCTACGTAGTGAGCCAGCATATATTATGCTCATTGTCATTCTTGTAATTAATTTGGTGTGCATGTTCCCCTAAGATTTTATTGGATTTTTCTGGCTGCGTAATGGTACGCACGAAAAACTGACTTGCGCATCTAATTCATCATGCTCAGAAAGGTAAAAGCAGGCAAGCATGCATGAAGGGAAATTAAAACGGAAGACAAATGAGGTTTTGATGAGTGCTTTTAATATCTCTCAAGTTTACATAGCAAATTGGAACTTACTGTGACATCTCCTCATGTAATGTTGGTTTTGTTTTACCCATATTTGTCTGCTTGGATTCTCCGTGTGGACCAGTAACTAACTAACAAAAGTGTAGGAACAGATTTGGAGTGAATTTCTTAATTGATTCCCAAACCAAATTATACAAGTTCCAAGAATCGTATAGTTGTTAGTTAGTTTAGGTTGCTTGCATGCGTTATTTAAATTTAGAGAATGGATGTACTATTTATGTTCGCTTACTTGGGTTCATGTGGAGTGTAGACTGTATGTCTACTACATTAACAATGTAAAATTTGAGATGGACGCTCGTTGATGCAACTACAAGTGTGAGTGTTGTTCAAGTGCACTTGATGCTTGTGTGTGCACCTCTTATGAAAATCAGTGACTATAAAAAAAGGCCAGGCGTAGAAAACTTTCGTTGCAAGCCTCAATTCACTTGTGTCTAGTTGAAATTACTTTGCTGCTGGTGTAACATGTATGTAAAAGTTTATATCCAAGTTAAATGGGATTGATTGATAAAGTTGGATAGAACAAGATGCATAAATGCGTGAGAAATGAGTTGTGTTTTTTTGGAGTCTGATGAAATTTATATAGATACAGAGATAATGGACTTTTTACAGTTTTGCTTGGATTGTTTCACTAGAGCGCAATTTTATTTGTATTGTTAGCTAGTAGGATATAGTAAATATTTTGCAGACTTGGCTGCGTGTGCATTATTAGAAGAAAAATGTAAAGTTTAGTATGTGCTCACAAGACGCTAGGTTTTAATGGCAGAGGACATCTGATCTGGAAAATAAATGCATACCTAAATGGAAGAGTCTCTTATGTAACTTTTAGTGAATTACCATAAAATCTAGGAGCGAAATTTCAAGCTTGACGCATGTGTGGGTGTTTACAGGAAAGTAGGCTATTTGTGTTGCCGAATTACTGGAAACATTGTTTTGATGTTTTTACTTTTTAGAGAACAAAGCAAAAAGTCTTGTTCCACTCAACGGTAATGATAGAGGGCACTTCAAATAGCAGTCAGACAGGCTGTATAGTTAGTTTGTGGACATTCATTGTCTGCGGCTAGTACGCACTATCAAATACTTGCATTAGCCTTTGAGCAAGCAATAGTAAACTATTCCATACAACTTTCTCAGTCCATTTTGAACAGACTAATCAATTTTAGCGAATGGCTTATCTCTTATTGAACTTTGTGCATGTATGTACATTATTGTCTATATAGTCTCTAGTTCTCAGATGGGCAAATTAACCCAGGGATATTGTAGAGTGGATGGTTTTTACCAGGGGGTGGCAAATCACCTCGCAATTTCTCAAAACTGGTAAACAAACTTTTTGACGCACGGTCTGCGGACAAATTTCCGTGAAGGATAGGGATTTAACATTGTAAAATCAGTTTTTGAACAATAAAAGCTGTTAATTGAGCATTTAAAAAAACGTAATTAGGCTTTTGTGGCTTTTTTCGACTAGAAAAATGCCAAGTACTTGTGCTGTGGCGGTTTGCAAAAACATCAGTCGTAATTGTGGTTATAAGTTTCGCGGTTTTCCACGTACCTTTGAAATACGGGCCCAATGGATTCAAAAATGCTACCGAACCGATACACTAACCCCAAACCCACCAGCTCCAAGGATTTGCCAAGTTCACATGAGGGCTTGCCAAAAAAATTGAAACTAAAGTAAGATGTAATTCCGAACCAAAACTTTAAACCAGCTGATAATAAAGCGGAAAAGAAAATCAATATGAGTAGGAATGAGCGAATGAGAAAAAGGCAAAAAGTTGAAAATGTCGTTCAAGTCTCACAAGAACATAATTGACGGAATGTAGAATGTATGCAGTAAAATGTACTCACATGCATACATTTCATTTTGAATGTTGCTAAGCAATTTTGTTTGATTTGCCGTACCTACTACAATACTATTCTATATACCTTGGTTTTTACTTAAATCTAGTTTGAAATTGTTTTTGCTATGAAAGTTGATTTCCGAGAATGTGTCCTGTTTTTTATTTTTCATTTTGGAGAACGACGAAATGACAAGCATATCTGACTACAGGAGAATAAACAACTTGTTTATTCTACATTTAGTTTTTGCCAAGTTCTGAAAGCCTTTGAAAAGGATATTGACAACAGTGTCGCTAAATTTACCTTGACATGGATCCTAAAACTTGGTTTAATTTGCTCACAGATTCTTAATATTATGAATGTGAAAAAATGAGCTGTAATGTTTGTTAGTTAGTGGAAGGTAAAAATTGTAATTGAAGGGAAGATTGAAAGGAGCCCTATGACGTTCATGAAAGCGATAGTACAACAGCCATCTCATTAGGGCGCTAATTTACATACTGTAAGTAACATTTGGGGTAAGTTTTGTAGCTAATTAGTTAGAAAAATAATTATGACAAGCAGTTGCATTTTTTTTATCTGTAAATGACATCTTGTGAAGAAGTGTACAAAGACTGGTAATTTTTGCCAAACTATATCTGTGCAAATGAACATCCACTGTGTGAACTGAAAGTAAAAGTTTTTGAGCTCTTCTTATTCTATCGCGTAGTGTAGTGAGTGAGTGAATAAAAAACAATAGCTCTATAATATCTTCATGCATGCATGCGAATCTCGGTGGGTTGGTTAGTTCAATTAAGTACTTATTTGATTCAGTTGTAATGATTGTATACGTGTTTTTAGAGAATTTTTTGTCTGTCCCATCCTTGTATGGAAAATGGAAGATGATTTTCCCTGATTGTTCAAGTAATCATTGAAAAAAGTGATGATGAAAAATAGAAACTGTAGTCTGTTTTTAGTGTATATAATGTATATCCTTTTACTTTGACTAAAAATAAAGAGAGTGCTCTATTTTGCACATGAGTCTAAAGGTCGATAAAATTTGAAAGTAAAAACTCCGGGGATTTGAAATTTTAGTTTCGTAGGCGTTGCATGAAAACTTACTTAACAATATATAATAAAGTGGTTGCATAGTTTATTAATTATTATTAAGTAGTTGCATGATATGGTAAGTGTAGAGCTTAGTTTAATTGAAAATTTGAAGCCGTTATGAAGTTGGTAGTAATCAAAAAAGCATGAGAGAGTCGCTATAAGTTGTGTAGCTTGAAATAACCTCAAATTGAATGATGGTTGAAAATGGGGATTCTTTGTATGCTATTGTATAATTTCATTCAGCTGTTGCAAAATTTTCCCTTCGACTGTAGAACTTATTATAACTCAAGTTTATACTCTTTGGTTCATTCTTTTGGAAGATAAACTAAAGTTTAGGAACTCTTATGACATTGTCTCGTAAAATTTTTCAATGCCCGTGTGTAATTTGAGTGAAATGGATTTTATAAGAAACAGGGCTTTCTCCCCTCTTTGCAAAATAATCTGATGCATGGAATTTTAGTGCTTATAAACTTTCCTTTTCCTGTCCTATCCCCGTAGCAGTCCCAATTTCCATCCATGAGTGAGCAGGCAGGTTGAGAGCTTTTTTGTGAATACTCACATACACACTGGTTTCATTATGTTAAGGAAACCAAATCACATTACGGAAAAATTCTTGGTCGTGGTTCGCTAAACTGATTTTCTTGGTGCAGAGTTGTTTGCTAACCGTTCATGGAAAATCAACCTGAGAATGTGTGTGCACACAAATAGAAGAGTGGGCTAGAGTCTGGAGTTGCTAAATGATAAATGGAACACTTCATTTAGGTTTGGTATGGCAGACAGGAGTCATGGACGCGTTCGATCAAATTTTATGGAAAAATGTAATCTAAAAGTTGTAGCATTAGTATTTGCATACATAATTGGTTTGATGGGAATAATTGTATTTCACAAAAAGTCCATCAAACAGAACATGTAATTAATTGAGATGGTTCAGATATGAAGAAAATGGAGTAAGTTGTCAGCTAGAGTTACATTATATAATCTCTGGTGCGTACATGTTTTGTGATTGCAATTTAAAAAATACTTTTTCTGTCATAATTGGAAAAGTTTGCATCTTGCAATTATGTTAGAGCAAAATATTACTGTATATTTCCGTTTTCCTCGTGCACCATTTAATAGCATCACAGGAAATGAGAAATGGCAAAACTGTGTGATGTTTTCATTTGATTTTAATTGCGTATATTTTCAAAGTGTAATAGACTATATACAACTGATCAAAAACTTGTACAACTTCCCCCATGCTTTAGTCATGAGAAATTGATTTGGAACGTCGTCACAAGTTTCCTAATTCGAATTCAAGGTTGCAACATTATAAAACTCCCACTCACCAGACAGATGTACAACTGTTTACAAACAACGGCTCACTCGTTCCTAGTCTGTAAGCCAGTATTTAATGTCCTTATTGTCTGATCCATAATTCTTTTGACATATTTTTAGAATGCTTGGCTTAGAACAGTTGAAAGGATTCATGTGAAATTCCTTACTTTTCACATTGGAGTAACTATACAACTGCTTACAATATGTACATGTTTTAAAATAATACACTTCAGTCATTTCATTCCATGATTGCCAAATGGTAGATTATAATTTAGTCGTGGAGATTGCTAGAATATTATTGAATTTCGTAGGCGAAATTGCTAACTCGAACTTGTTGAAGCAGTTAGTTAGTTACAGACCTCATTTGGTTGGCAAGTTTTCTCACCCGTAGTACATAATATGTATTCAAGAAGGAGCGCAGTCAGTATCGAGAAATTCTCATCCATATGAGACACTGATGATCTCATTTGAAATGGGATTATGTCATCATCATCATCATCTTGAGCGTACGTATAGGAACAGGATGGTCCGTAATAATGACTCCCATAAAAGCCAATGTGGTTCATAACCTACGTACCTGGCTTTTGGCCCATCCATAGTAAATGAAAAGGTAGGCGTGTTGTCACTGATTGGATAATGGATTCGGGATGTAGCTTTGATGCACCTGAGTGCGACAAGAATATAAATGAGGTCAATAATAATGCTGTCGGGAGAGAAAGCTCTCACACATTTTCACAACTACTTTTACTGACTGAGCACCGAGAGTTTGGCTCTTAGCTTGCCATCCATTCCATTCATTTTACGCACACGAACATGGTTGTAGAGATGAAGAACGGCTCTTTGACACCATATCCTTTGTCCTGTCCCATGTGTAACTGTATTCTTGGGTCTCTTATTTTGTCCAATCTTGCGTACAGTATTGGATTGTATACCTGAAAGCGAACATATTAGTTTTCCTTGGATTAATTATGACAGGGATAATGGGGAGCTAATTTGGCAAGCCTGAGGAATTATTTTACGCTGTAAAGTTACTAAAAGCTATATTTATTGTCATTGATAAATGAGGGATTTGGTGTGATTGGTTGATTTTTATCCACTTTTTTTCTTTACTTGTGTTTTTGATCTTTTCTACTTTGTTTTGTCGCCTGACATGTTCAAGTTTAATGGGGGTGACATACTTGTACACGAGAAAGGATGAGTTGGCTCTCTTCAGTTTGAGAGCTTGTTATTTGTCATCTTGACTCAGGAAATGGACGTTTTCACACGTGTCAGATGATTTTGTCATTTTGTATGATGACTAAAAGTGTAATGTTGTCCCATGTGTGTACCATATCATTTATAATGTAATGTTCGATCGTTTCGTTGTTCTCAAAAGTTTCTATGCGTGAAATTGTCACATGCTGGATAAAGTTCCATTTCTGCTCATAAAATGTTAAAAATTTCTTCTTTTTTTGTTAAAACCAGTACGAAGTGATTATTTAACTCATCTCAGGCGCACAACTGTATATTAGTATCAAATAGCTAGTATTTATTATTAATTTCCTATTGGATGCGTTTGGTTTTTTTGGTTGGCAAACCTTGTATCGATCCATTTCCTTCATTCGGCAACAAATGTGTTTTTTGACTCGAACATGCCAACTAACTAACTAACTTGAAGTAAAGTAAGTAAAGTGCGTGGATAAGAAAGAAAGGAATTTGTTCATCTGCGATCCCCTTTGTTCTCTCCACACAGTCTACTTTATTGCACACTTGTTGTCCGCTCATGGTTTTTGGGAGGCATGAAGCAATTTTTATACTTTTAGTTTGCTTAGCACTAACTAGTAAGTAAGAAAGTAATGTTCTCATGAGACTCTTTTGGGGTCCCCACTTGAGTTTCAATGATTTCCAATAAATTCCTTTATCTGACTACTCATCTCATTGTCATTATCGTTATACTGTTGTGCACAGCTTTTCATTCTTCTCGCCACGTCTTCTTTGATCAAAGGCTGAGAAAATCAACAGCTGTGGTTCATATTATCAGTGCCACAACAAAAAAGTGTAATTTGCACATGGTATCCCTTTTCTCGCAATGTGGATAGATGAACAATAAGCGGATTATTGAGCAAGAACCTATATCTGTAGCCCATTTCTTGTTGATTAACACTAGTGACAAAAGAATGGCTCCAGAACTTGTGGATATTTCATTTGGCCACATTCGTAATTAATTTGCATTAGTCAAACTTACTATAATGATACTGGTCACATTGTCTTGTCTTGTTACTCGTGTAAGTATGACGCTTAGTTAGTTAGAATTGACGGGTCAAAGCAATCCTCTTTAGTTAGTTAATTTGCTTTGGTTGAGAGCACTTGTTTTGTATTCATACTAACTAACGTAATACGGATTGTGATGAGAGCTGTTTTCTTCTCAGTTAAATTGTTTTGCTGATTATAGTGGAAAGGATTTGGTTTTTCACAAACGCGTGCAAGTTTAGGATTATTCACACTATATGGTTAAAACTAACTTGTACTTGAACCTCCCATGTTTAAAGTGGGCTCTTGAGTGAGAGGAATGAAACTAAGGCGGCTCTAAAAGCCGAAGCCATTTGTTTATTTTATCTAGTAATTAGAAATTGTGATATGTCGAACACACCTTGTTTGCATAGCAAACAATGATTCTATTCCCCTAGGTCTAATGATAATTGGATTGAGCAATAGCAGTAAGTGGTTCAATCGCTGATTGGTTTTCCTATGCAAGATTCAAGTGATATCATGGTAAAAATGTTATTATAAAATTATTGTAAATAGATCAAAAGGAGTGTACATGCAAGAAACACTCGTTCACTGCAACTTGTATGGATAAATTCTGCTTAAGCCGTGGATTTGTATTATTAAATACAGAGAGCAAAGAAAGTTTCTATTTTATTGTTCTTTTAAGTCATATTGGGGCTTAAAAAGGTAATATTTTTGAGGAGCATGCTCATTAATCTCATGAGTTGGTTAGGCCCCAAAGTTCATCGCTTTGAAATGTAGAAAGTGAATGAGATGATGAGAACAATTGGGTGCTATGTGCTCACATAAGAGTTTTCACGCACACCGCGTTGCCCATTCAGTTTGCTTTGTGTTGATAAAGTAATAGCGATGTATTGACGTTGTTGGCTTGTTTCCCAGATTCAGTTCAGTTAGTTCCGCTCAATTGTTGATTTTCACATGAAACAAATTTCTGCCGTATCATCATTATTCGCATTTGATGAGAGATGGTATAAGGAGTTGAGATGAGAGCTATACCGAAGTCTCGTAAGTTTTCATTATCTCATGCATACTAGATTTTGCAAACAGAAACTGTATGAAGAGTATTTGATTTTAAGATGTGGTCAAACCAGCAGAAGCAAAGTTAAGTTTTAGCTCTAGTATATTACCAGCGTGTATACAATGCATAGTGTTTGCTACATTTTCAATTACCATGTGCGATCTGTATTAGAAAGGAGAGTTGATTCAATTTGTATATAGTAGCATGGTCCTTGAAACGTGAGCATTCTTTAATTGTACATTTTCTAAAATTATCACACATGGCTGACTATGTTACAATTTCATTTCAACAGTGTACTATGCTGTGTAGCGTAAAACTCCATTCCAGTGTGCTGACCCTTTTAAAGGTATTGTTTGAGAATCAGTAACTGAGAACAGGTCTAGCAAACGCTGTTTGCGATAATAGGCACAAATTAATTGCCTATATTTTGTGATGTTGGAATTTTTAAAGCATGTGCTATCTGGACTATGTGGACAAACAAAAGACTTGATGCGGTCAACTGCACACCATTATGTTGTATATAAGATTACGCCACCGGATTTTGTGCACACTCCACAGTTAACTCTCAAGTCAAGTCTCAAATGTGCCATTAAAAATTTTAATTTGAGTCCAATATGTTTATGAAGTGAATTTAAAAATCTCATCGCATTCAACTAATCACATTATGCTCAAGTATTTGCCATTGTATAAGAATCTACTGGGTGATGATAACTAATTTTACCACTTGTGTCTTATTTATTGCCACTGTGCTGTCATCCTGACAGCCAAATAGTAGTGCTGTTCCCATATGTTGACTAACAGTACGACTTGCATAATACTACATTTATCACAACAAAGCTTGTCTCATTCCAATTTGTCACTATAGTTAGTTAGTTAGCAAGGAATCTAAACATCATCTTTTACCAAGCACACGCCATAAAGCTTCATTAAATAAAACGTATGCAGATCGTATGCACCTAAGACCAACACATTTTATCGACAAACTTGCATGTCATCGTCTTTATCATTGTATTGTTGTTATTGCATTATAGCCTGCATTCTGAGCGTCTCATTGAGGCGCGTGAGTGATGCAACCGTCCACATTTCCATAAGTAATCATTCGTTGCTGTCTATAAGATGTGCAATGGCAGTTATTTAGTTGGTTGGTTGATTGGCAACTTTGAGAAATAGGCAAACTTTTTTTTTGTGAGCCAGTCAGAGTGAGCTTAAGAATTGTTCATTTTGTATTTTTGGCACCTAATGAAATTTTTGGCACTTCAATACTAATGTAACTAGAAGATAAATATAGAAAGTCACTATGGATGCTATTGACCAACTTGGCTTTACTTCTGGATTAGATCGGTAATTGATTTCCTGTGGCAGTTGGTAAATTGGATAAAAGGAGGAAATACGAGTACCGCAGTTGTTAGGATTTGCTTGGAATCAGTAATTGGTATTTGTTTGTGACCACATAAATTTAGGTGAAAAAATGGTTGGTTACCTTTGGTGTCAACCTTAACCCTGAGGAATAATGTGAGTCTTATAGTAAGAACTGTTAAGGGATAAAAAGTGTAGAAAAATCTTGATAGCATGCGTAGGTAAAAGAGATTTTTATAAACTTGGCAATGAATTTGTAAAATGTCACAAAGGTAACATAGTGTAGTCAGGGGAAAAAAATAATGAGAAATATATTCTCATATATATTGTCTTTAATGAAAAAGAATACAAGGTGTTTTCTGTTCTTTATGGAATGATTAATTTGTAGGGCGTGACTAAATGAGTGAAAAAAGTTGGTGTGAATTTGAGACTTGGGCTCCCATTGTTTCTCGAGGGACATTTGGAATTACCGTCCAATTAGGAATTGAGTTACTTTGTGTTCCCTAATGATATGAACGATGGCAAATTTTAATGTGGCTGCTGAAGAATGGGATCCTTAAATGCTTTGGGCTCCACAATAATACGTAGTGCTTTTAGGCATGGAAATAATCAAGATCAAAGCAATATACTACTGGTATTAACGTTCCTTTTTGAAACTATATGGCCATCTTACTTAGCTACAGGAATTAGATTAGTTGACAGCCTAACCCAATTGACATTCGGGGAAATTAAGACAAAGCTATAATTATTCGCATTTGTTCTTGGTGATGCTAAATGAAGGACTCTTACTTCTTTTTATGCCTTTCTAATTTTTCCGAGTACATACAAAAAACTAAGACTAGCTGAGGGTTTCAGTTTCCGGTGCACACGCAAAGACTCATTTCCAACCATCAGAGGCAGCTTTTCGTCTCAATCAATTCCAAAGCATTCAAATTGAATTTTATTTCAGACATCTCCTTGTTTGCCATAAACTTCAACCTGCTCTTAAATATTGTAACAGTTTAGTCTGTGTACACTGTGTCTACTCATTGGCTTATTTCTACGTTGTCCTGCGTGTCTCTGTAATGCATTTATATGACGTGTGTTGCATTGATATATAGATCGTCAGTAGGACTAGTGACTAGTATTGAGATTTTCGCGACTCTACAATTAATAATAGTTTCATATTATGTGAAAGCCGCAGCTACCTTAGCTTTGTGCTTCACTCTGGAAGCCTGCCTATATTTTGCTTGTTAATTTTTAAGGTCTTTTACTTCATATACACATTATTGTTTGTTAACTACTGTCATTATGAAACCGTATGTAAAGCGTGTTTAACTCATCTTATTTACGAAATTAACTTAAAATTGTCCGGCTGGGACGATTCAATATCTAAGTAGCATACGGCTAGAATTCACCACGGTATTATAATGTATCTTTTTTAAAATAGTTTGTACTTGTACTATTTATGCAAAAAAAATTGCAGTTCATTAGGACAATAAAATCCATATGCTGTATGCTGTGACATAGAAATGAGGTAATTGGTTTGCGTCTTAATTATAGTATCTATAATGTATAGTAATGTATAGTATATTAAATTATCGCGAGGCTTGTAGTTTGTAGTTGATAAGTTCAATTCACTTATAATTTTTTAAACGCACTCTCACTTTCAGTAAGTTTGGTTTCGTACCAATGTTGCGTACCCGTGCCGCGTTCCTTGACTAGGCAATTTTCCCCATCACCAAAACGAATGGCAAATGAATGAGCGTTGAGGATGAGAATGACTTTATCATGTCTCTTGCTATTGTACTTGGCTATGAGAAAAAATGCAAATAGGTGTGCACGTACGTATAATACGAGCTAGAGTGAAAATGTTTCAATCCATTCAACTCAAGTACGTTTGATCGTGCTAGTATTAATGGTTGCCATTTTTTTTATCTCTTACTCTAACAATTGTACTGCCATTTGTTTCACACTTAATACTCATCCTTCTCAAACCCCTCAACGTTTCAAAAGCTTACTTGTTATGATATATAGCAAGCTAGTTACTAGCTCTGTGTTGTCTTATCGCAAAGGAATATAAACTGTTTCTTTATGGCAATGAATGTACGTATTGTGGTTGAACTCATTGTTCGTTTTTTTCTTGTATCATGGTATACACAATAAAATAAAATGGAGGTAGAAGGATAATATTATTCTGATGATTATTTTACCACTATTACAAAAGTTGCTTCATAACAAACTAACTAACTAACCTTACCACATAGTATAGGATTAAGAGAATAGTTGGTTGTAAAGTTAGAGACCGCAGCTAACGTATAGACAGACGCGCTCTTACTTTCATTTGATTTCACATTCTACTATAATGAGCATTGCAATGCCTGCTTCTTGTTCTTCATGTGGTCCAAAGCATTATTAGTGTTATGATATAATATCATAATGCATGGTAGTACTGTTGCTGACCACAATAGAGCCGTCGTAAGAAAGAGACCTGTTGAAGTTTGAGAGCCAGCAATGCAGACATGTTGCTTTATTTTTATTGTATGTGTAGATTATGTTCGCGTGCTTGTGTGACCTTTGGGGCAACAATCATTTCTATCCATAGCTTAAAACGTTTGGACAATTCTCACACTCTCCAAGTTCAGGTGATAATGGGAGAGAGAGATTTATTTTGAGATAGTCCATACAATGATATTTGCCATTTGCGCGCTTTGAGATTTACTAACTGTGAACTGTGGTCAATGCTTTTGAATTGGCAAGTTTTTGTAGTTGTTAGTGTGTGGGATTGGAGAGGAGTTTTTTAGTAGCCGCTATAGTTGGCTCTATAGTAGGGATAAAAACTATGATGATTCTCTTATGCACAAGTGAAGTGCCAGAGTTAATACGGTTTTTGAATTGCGCTCAACATTAATGCTACATATGGTGATTTTGAGTAAAAAATCTTAAAAATTCGAGATGCATGTGATAGGATTGTAGATAAAGAGGTGTCAACGTGAATTGAGAATGCTGGTGTGAGTTGAAGATTACGAATGCGTAAACTGCACGCCATTTATAAAAATAATCAGGTAGCGATGTGGTCTTGTGGTGAAGGATATATTAAGCTGCGTCTTATTTTATTTTTTCAATATTTTTTTCACATACCGTGACAATGTGACAAACATGTGTAATTTTTAATAGCTTAAGCTAGGTTTTCTCACACAATTTTACTATAGGATTACGAAGTCCGCATATCCTGTTTTCAATTTTTCTACCGTGTTTTGCTGTGTCGTGTTCTACAAGGCAAGTATGCACTGTGTAGTATTTCCTTAGTTGTTTGCACAATGGAAGAGTATAAGAGTGAATTGTTTCCCATTGCTCATCTAAAAATAATAATAAATAGTAATAAATTCGAATTTTAGTATGGCTTCTTATGATTAAACGTACAGTAGTTGCTCTGAGAATTCAATATCTTTTAGTGTATGTGTAAGTATTCACCACTTTTGCAGTGGTTTTTCACCGGGCAGTCTTTTGAGATGTCTTGTTTCTTTAATTGCGCGTTGGATCAAGTTTCTTCGATATCGTCTATTTATATCGAAATGAGTTGGCGAAAACCATGGGAGGTTGTTAGGACCTGCATGACAGGAATTCAGCCAAGTGGTACAAAAAGTAATCCAATTTGAGAGAGCACTACTAATGTGTACAGCAATGCTGACCGGAACAAAACATGATGGCTATTTTTTAAGATGGAAGAATTGTATGGCTGACATGCATGGTGCATTTGGTGTTGGATGTCATATTTTCAGGATTCATATGCCTGCATTCTAATGTAGTGGTTAGGAATTTTGTAGTAGTAAGTGCAAGGAAAATGATTCAGTGACTCAATTTCAACAAATTTGGAGGGAAAGAGGTTAAACTAATTAGAGCATTCATTGGTTTTCTGCACCACAGGACTGATAGGACAGTAGTTATTATTAGCACAGTCAAATATGCCACTCCAATGGAGGACACGAAATTGCTAATAACAGTGGCTGTAATAATTAAATGTGCGCTTTTCGATGCGTGGGCACAAATCCGAATGTGCTGACAACCACTCATTCATATTTGCCTTTGGGAGATCATTGGCTGTGTGAGATTCTGACTGTGGGACAAAGGTTATTTGCTCTCTCTATGATTGCTGGGCGTTGTAGATATTCATATATACTCACTATTGGAGAATAGCTCCCACAAATAGTGTCAATAGGCAGCATTAGTATTAAATATTGATGCCATAGTCTTATTTGCATTTCATGTTTGTTTATTGTGAATAACAGCAGGATGAGTTGAGCAATATGAATCCCAAGACATTTAGTGTCAGCTGAGCAAGTCAGTCAACTGTAATTGTCTCACGGTAGCAAAAATATTTGATCTTCTGTGCGATTATGCTGGTATATTTGCATGTGGTTAGTTTGCTAGTACATGGAAGTAAAATAATAGATACAACTTGTGGGTACCAAATATGCTTTATATGCTGAATGAATGCAATGACAGTTTAATTTACTGTCTGCCAGCTCCGATTGTAGTAAGGTAGCTTTTATTATTGAAACGTATAGTTGGGAACAAATAGTCTTAATTAAGTTTTAATTACTCCGGAAAGCAGTTGGATACTTCAAATTGACTGAATTAGACTATCCTTGGATTATTTGTGTGCTTCTGTTGCCAGCAATTTATATTCTGTCGTCAGTGTTGATTTCAGCTTATTATTAGACCATTAGTGTGTTACCACGAGCGAGTGGTGATTTTTATGCCTGTTATGGTCTGTGTACACAAATGTCTTAGGGTTGTGAGTACAAATATAACACCGGAATCCGTAGAAGGACTGCTAAAAATTAATGGATGTAGAAATTAGAATGCACAGTAGTCCGTTTAGGTATATTGTTTCAGAAACGATTGGCGCAGGTATTGAGATACACAGCAATAATAATAATAATGGGAGTAAATGAGATTTGTGTAGGCTATATTGTCTTGCGGTTTTATCGGCTCCCTTTCCTTATAGGTTTAGTGTCTACAATGCTGGTTGACGAAATACCGTAGTTGATTAAATTTGAAATCACACACATACACAGTTTGATGAAAGAATTTTTGTGCATACACAAGTGAGGAATGGCACCCACCATATGACGACTGACTACACTGTGCAGTCAAGTTGTCATTGTGATCTAATTCTTTTTCCTCCATGCTTTGATGACACAACAAATTTAGGGCTTTTGTGGACTCCTGCTTACTGACTACTAAATATGATCATTGTGATTACTAACTAACTAACTGGTTAGCTGCATAGCAAACTAATAGGTTTCAATAGAGTCGTATGTGTTGGAAAAATGTGTGATTTCCTTCCTGGTTCATACTGCAGTTTAAATGTTTTTTTTTTTTTGCAATATTAGTCTTACGCGAATTGTTACCTTGCGATCAATAATGGAGCAAACCCTGTTGATTTACCTGTGAGGAAATAATTGCCAATGCTTTATGGTATGCTTGACTGGCTGTTGTCCCTTGCTGAGCACAGCCTCATTTATTTATGTAGTCGAGTTGAAGTTTATTTAGTTGTTTGTCGTAACAAAATCATTCATGTTAGTTAGTCAGTACATATTGCTGTAGTTGCTAGTGAGTGAGTGATCATTTGAAGCAAAAAATATTCCATTGATTGCCAATGAATGATGAACTTCCAACTTATAGAGTACGAAAACGAATGGTCCATGTATGCGGAACACACTAGAGTACAATAGCACAATAGAGTGCCTCAAAGTTGCCAAATCCTAGATGGAATTATAATATTCTATGTCTGACTGACGAAGTGAGTCGTATGCAAAGTCGTATGGACAATGTTGTATGAGAATCCATCAGGCTGATTGAATGTGAATAATAAAGTTTTTGTACCAATATAGTTATATTATTTATTTATTTGTATGCACGAACTATAAATGATGATGTAGTTAGTTACTGTTAGTCAGTCAGTGAGTGTTATTGTGAAATATTTCTCAGTCAGTTGCTGTATTTTGTGCAGATGGTGAAGCATATGATATGACCGCTCCCTGTTGTTAACCTTGTTTGAGTGAAGAGTGAGATTTTTGAACTAACTGCAGTGTTAGCAAATGTAATGGATTTTAGTCATCACCTTACTCCACCCTTATCAGAAAACTAATTGGGTGTAAGGCTTGCTGCTACATACAATTTAATATGGACTGTATTGTGCATAGGTTTTGTAGTTAGATAGTTAGTTAGTTGGTTGGTATCTTATGAAATTAAGTGTTCGCTGGCAGATCAATCACTATGGTAAAAAAATCTTTTGCGCTTATGCATAATATTTTTTGATTTTGGGAGAGGCACAGGGTTTGCTTTTGCTTGCAGAATTCTAGACACTTAGATTATGTGGTTTAGCTTAGTTAATTACGAACTTTCCATAAGGCAAAGATGGCATAAAATAGATTGGGTTTTGGCCGACGGTTTTCCAGTCTTGTTTTTTATAATGCTTATGTTCCAAATTTTTCATTAACTATTTAATTTTACTTTGATGTTTTCTTGGTCTCTTTTAGTTGATGGTTCTTATTGATTACATTTTACAGTTGAGATCATTATAGTGAAGCAAGGGCATTTCTATAGTAAAGAAATAATAGCTTTCGTCACTAACTAATTAAAGTTGAAGCTATTGAAAGCGATTTTCAGCTGAATAAATATGTCAGCATGTTTCGTTTTGGAATGGCATGAAATTTGAGATTCTTTTAACGGATTTGAAAACTGCTGGCGAATTTAATTCAAGTTGGACTTGGAAAGGAAACAAGACAAATACAGCGTTGTAAAAGTTTTCTTTGGCTAGACGTAACGTAAAAAGTAGCCAAAAATGTATGCCCGTTGTGGATGAAATTAAAAAATTGCTCATTCCTCGTAAAACTTGGCTATGTAGTTTTTCATCTAGTTTCTTAATTGGTGAAAGAAAGTTGTTATGACTGAATTCATCTTGTCTCGAATTTCAAATTACCACTAAATTTTGCTCTTCAAATAAAGTCGTATTCATTTGGCAACTAAAAGAGGCAAACTTTTCTGAAATTCATGGTATAAAACAAGTATAAGCTTTCTGCTCTAGGTCTATGTGACAATATTTCCATTAGGTCAATTAGGTGGAATTAAATATGTGAGATTCCAATTTTTTTCTTGCAAACAAAGTCGTGTAATTATCCATGCGTTGGAATTGTGGGATGCATACTCATTAGCTCTATATAATATTTCTATTTATATGCATCCACTCCAGTGTTAGTGAAACCAACCTCCAGCTTTTAAAACATTCCATAAATACCTAAGAAAATGTATCGTTTATGGACAGCACTAGTGTACAAACAGTGGCAGTAGGATTTCTTGCCTTGTATAGCTTTCTCTTGTTATCCATATTGAAATCAGGATAGCTGACATTAGACATTCCTACATGTGCTACAGAAGTTGGCATGTTTTGCATAATATCAAGGTGCTCACAACTCTCAAGTGGATTTCTACAATTAATTGTGAACAAACTGAAAGTAATCAAACAGTTAATTAATGTAAATCTATGTACATGTGTTCGTGGAGTGAGCATAGTTGTCGAATAGTTTATCATGGTAAGTTACCCCTCAATTTGTATCGTTAGTTAATATTCTGACATCATCATAAAAATGACAAGTAAATAGTCGTGTAGTCAACTTTTATTTTATGATTGCTATGCATTGACTGTGTGTGCTGCTGCCATTTTTCCTGATCAAGGAGCAAATAAGTGCTGTGGTTTTGTTTTGTAAAAAATTGCTAAGAATTTTAAATAGTCAAAGAATATTTTCTCTTCATATCTTATATTATATTAGTTTCTAAACTGTGTGTATAAAAAGATCTGAACGCTATTAACTTTTTGTTTGCTGTGAAAAATTTCGTTTTATTGCAATGCAAAAAATTTCATTTAGATCAATTTTGAAAATTGTAGTCTAAAGAATGAAAAAAATATATTGCTTTGGCACATGGTTGTTTATATTTGTTTGAATTTCATTTCCTTTTTACAGTGATAAAGATTGTTACCTGGTGTGTAATTGCTTCTTGAATTCAACCAATTGGTAATTTATGAGTGGAGAGCTCATATGAAAAAAATCCTTTGATTTGTTGCGCCATGTGTTATGAATAGAGTATATTTTTTGAAAGTACATATAGTGAATTGAATGATAAAAGCTGTGATTCTGTTATCTAACTACACTAAAGAGATAATGCGTGCATTCTAAAAGATATGCGAAAAAAGTAGAGCTGTATGACTGCATTTTGGCACGCACGAAATGTTTTCCTTTTTTTTACATGTTCTGCCTACACGGATTTACTACCTGACTGAGATATTTTATTGTGCTAGAGGCATGTGAGCAATCTATCTGTTGGAAACAGTAACTTGTTTTAAAAATATAAATCAATTAAATGGTACTTGCATTCCAATTTATTAGGAAGAAGTATAAGAAATTGCTGTGTTGATTATCGTTAGATTGAAAGTAAGAGTGGCCTCTAACCTGCACGATTTTTTGGTTCCCAAGTTTATAGGAGCAATTTTTCCTCATTCGTAATATATGCATTCGTTACTGCAATTGGTTCTTAAAAATGTGCATGTTTAGCTTTGCAAATTCATGCAAAAATTATGTTAGTTGCCACACACTGTTCTTCCTATTATAGAAATGTGGAAGGATGAAATATTTCGTTAAAACTCGCTAGATAAGAAAAAGTACAAAATTGTAGACATTATATGGTACACTTTATTTATGAGTTGATATCCGACTAACTCGCGCAACATGCACACAGTCTTTTACACGAGTCAATCATTGCATCCATATACGTAACGCAGTGTCTTCTAACTAGTGTCCTAATTTCTTGGCGCACACTACAACCTCAGCACGAGCGTTTGAGTCATGAAAATATTTTTGTAGAACAACAACGCACTTTTCCCCCATATTGTATTTACACTGATTTTTACATACCTGTTGTGGCCTATTTTGTTTGCTGTACCTATGTACGTTAGTGCAATTCTGACTTATGTAATACCTGTCTCTCAACCACAGCGACTATATATATAGTGACTGTATGCAATTTACACGAGTTAACTAACCATGAGGATATAGAACTGCTGGTGTATGATGGATTAATCTAATTGCATCTTAACTATTGGTACTTTTAACGAACGCATTCAGGATGTGCAAGCAAAAGTAATACGGTATGTGTGCGTGTGTTGGAACGAAGAATGAACTAAAATACTCCTCACTCTCATCATTTCATTCTCTTCTTATTAAGGCACATTTCTCATAATTAACGAGTGTACATGATTCAAATGTCCACGTACGCGCAATTTCCTAAGGTAAACACTTGTGTTGTAGACTTGATTATAATGCATTCTCATAGTTTCTAATATCCCATAGTTTTGTGTTTTTCAACGCTCAAGTTTATAGAGAAATGGCTGTAGTGTTGTCTCAAGTAAACAATAATTGCGGAAATCATTGTTGTGGCCAATAAATTTATTTTCTATAGTTAGTATGGTCATTTTGATAATCCACATGGTTAATTTAACTGTCCTCGGGGTTTGACTAGGACGAATATTGTTTTCGCACTTTCTAACCAGCAGTATATTAAGTTCTTTACGCATACTACGTAGCACTTATTGTACAATATTAGTACTGTTGTGGGGACGTAAGTACGAATGAAAAATATTGACACTAAAAATAGCTGTCATATTGTGGTGAATATGACCACTGACCATACTCAAAGATTTCAAGTGTACTATACTATACGTGTTTGATTTGCAATTTTTGGGACCTGATTGATAATGGCTCACGTGCTTTTGCTTACTTGTTATACAAGTTCCTTGTTAACCTGCGTAAAATGGAAATAATCCTCTTAGTTATAGGGATGATATTTATAGTCCAGGCTGCGAGAGGATTATAGCAGGTTGAATGCATTAGTGTACTTTAGTTGAAGTTCTCGATCAATTAAAGGGAAATACGGTTTGGAATCTGGCCGTTCTATTGGTATGCACTTGGCGTCATTTATTTGAAGTCGCAGATAGTTTGTTTATCGTAAACAAATGGGCAGGTTTATGAGTAGTTATAGGAGTAGTAGTAGTAGGCGATATGATTTTAGGATTTGAAGTGCACACACACATGCACAAAAAGAAGATTACACCACTTGTATTAGATGGCTTTCGTAGAATCGAAAAGAAGGATTCAAGTGTAACTGCTGCTAGGTTATGATTAGAGTTCATTTATGCTTCTACACAATGTATCCCAAATCCCACAAAGCATATCAAGGGAAAGCGAATGTTGCAAAATCCTGGGGCCAATGTTACGTGCTCAGGTAGTGCTGCGCACACACACCTTCACACTTTAGAACAATGTTTGCCATTGCAATTTTTTAATTCAAACTTTGCTTCCATGTTGGCGTGTGTGACTCATTTAACAAAAAAGTTTTCAACAATGCTGCACATTTTTTTGCAAGTTTACTACAGAATTTTAGAATTAGCAACTTTACTTTCGTGTAGTGCACACATGATTAAAAGATTTAGTTGAGCTTGTTTGTATGAGTAGTTTAGTTTCATTTTTTGTCCACTTGTTATATTTGAGATGGACATGGCACAATATACGGCAGAAAAATGTTTGTTTTTTGCACAAGGTGTAGATTTCCTGCCATGTAACTAGTAGATTACATGCTGTACAGATGTATGTTAATCAGTAATAGCCATAGTAGTAGTAGCAGTTCCGACATTTCCTTTTCATTAAGTTGTAGACAGATATTTTACAATTAAAAATGTGAGATAGCTATGGACGTGTTAAAAACGATTAAGTATATTACAGGAACGCTTTATTGTATGCACTGACTGACATTAGTTGATCACAATGAAAATGTACACATGAACTTAATGAGTTGAAAATGATGTGTTCTGAATAATGAGAATTGATTTTGCTTGACTGACAAATCTGTGAACGCAAATTATTTTCTCCCGTCCGTCACCATACATGAGGAGCTTTCATTTTCACACAGATGCATAATGTGTATGCTTGTAGTTGATTTAACTTTTTTACTCGTTTATAGTTAGTTAGTTTGTTAAGAGCATGACTACATATTGTGTCCAATTGATTGAAAGTAAATTGTTTTAAAATGCGAAACTAATCAGAACAGATTTAGCCGGAAGTGCTATGGGGACGTGATGGTTCGTTCTCGTCGAGGTTAGGTTGTATTGTGATGATGATGGTGAACAAAAGTTTGTCTTGACGTGATCCATCACCCTAGTTCAGAAATGAAGCGTGTTATCATCTTTATTACGAAGCCGAAGGCTGAGTCAGGTAATTACCAACGGGAGCGCCCTATGCTGCACATGTTAAGGCTAAAATCACCTGAAAACGCAAGATGAAATTTGTGTTAGTAAACTCTGTTTGGAACGGGGTAAAAGTTGTGTGCGCAGTT
>Ga0210040_10003070_pt1 | contig 22883 bp, 18 predicted proteins | sample CryGeyCG12114_NA_FD_185462 | JGI IMG/M metagenome (GOLD analysis project Ga0210040, IMG submission 185462) | Groundwater microbial communities from aquifer - Crystal Geyser CG19_WC_8/21/14_NA (SPAdes) (version 2) | ecosystem: Environmental > Aquatic > Deep subsurface > Groundwater | place: USA...
GCGACCAGGCGACCGCCGAGGCGCGCGAGCCGGTCGCCCGGGTGGCCGACGTCGACGCCGACGGTGTCCGCTGCCGGCTGCTGGTCCCCGAGCACGCGGTGCGCACGTGCGTCTACCTGCACGGTGGCGGCTTCGTGCTCGGGGACCTGGACACCCACGACGCGCAGGCCCGCCGGCTGGCGGTGCGCACCGGCTCCGCGGTGCTGTCCGTGGACTACCGGCGCCCTCCCGAGCACCGGTTCCCCGCCGCCCCCGACGACGTGACCACCGCGCTGGGGTGGTGGCACCGGCACGCCGGGGACCACGGGCTCGACCCGGCCCGCACCGTGGCGGTCGGCGACAGCGCCGGTGCGAACCTCGCGCTGGTCGCCGCGCTGCGCGAGCCCGGCACGCTCGCGGCCCTGGTCCTGGTCTATCCCTTCCTCGACCCGACCACCTCGCGCGCGTCCTACGGACTGGCCGACGGCGGACTGACGCGCGACGAGGCCAACTGGTACTGGTGGCAGTACGCCCGCGGCCCCGCCGACCTCACCGACCCCGACCTGGCACCGCTGCGCTCGCCACGGCTCGCCACCCTCCCGCCGACGCTGGTGCAGATCGCCGGGTGCGACGTCCTCGTCGACGAGGACACCGAGCTGGTCCGGCTGCTCGAGGCGGCCGGGGTGGAGGTCCGCGCCACGACGTACGACGGGATGGTGCACGGCTTCTGGCGGCACCCCGAGCTGTTCGACGACGCGGAGCTGGCTCTGGAGGAGGTCGCGGCCTTCCTCCACATCCACGTCTAGAGGCGTCTGGAAGACTGGCCCCATGCGCGTGCACCTCGGCTCCGACCACGCCGGCCTCGAGCTCAAGGACCATCTGCTGGCCTGGCTCGCCGACCACGGCCACGAGGCGGTCGACCACGGCCCGTTCGCCTACGACGCCCAGGACGACTACCCGGTGTTCTGCCTGCGCTGCGCGCAAGGCGTGGTGGCCGACCAGGAGGACGGCATCGAGGCGCTCGGGGTGGTGATCGGCGGCTCCGGCAACGGAGAGCAGATCGCCGCCAACAAGGTCCGCGGCGCCCGGTCCGCGCTCGCCTGGAGCGACGAGACGGCGGTGCTGGCGCGCCAGCACAACGACGCCAACGTGCTCTCGGTCGGGGGCCGGATGCACCCGGTCGAGGACATGACCCGGTTCGTCGAGATATTCCTGACCACCCCGTTCAGCGGCGAGGAGCGGCACCAGCGGCGCATCGAGATGCTCGCGGGCTACGAGAAGACCGGGAACCTGCCCCCGCTGCCGCCCTCGGCCCTGGGTCGACGAGGCGGACCGGGCGCCGATGCCTGAGGGTCACACCCTCTTCCGGCTGGCACAGACCCTGCACGAGCACTTCGCCGAGCGCGAGGTCCGGGTGTCCAGCCCGCAGGGACGGTTCGTGGACGCGGCCGCGCTGCTCGACGGCACGGTGCTGGAGTCCGCGTCGTCCTACGGCAAGCACCTGTTCACGGACTTCGCCGAGGACCGCTGCGTGCACGTCCACCTCGGCCTCTACGGCACGTTCGCGGTCCACGAGGGGGCTGCCCTGCCGCCCGTCGGTCAGGTCCGGCTGCGGCTGGTGGCGCCGGGCGGGGACGGGCGTCCGGCGGCGTACGGCGACCTGCGCGGCGCCACCGCCTGCGAGCTGATCGCCCCCGAGGAGCGGGGCCGGCTGCTGGACCGGCTCGGACCCGACCCGCTGCGCCCGGGGTCGGACTGGACCCGGGCCTGGGACCGGGTCTCGCGCAGCCGCGCACCCGTCGGCGGACTGCTGATGGACCAGGCGGTGCTGGCCGGTATCGGCAACGTCTACCGCGCCGAGGTGCTCTTCCGGCACCGCGTCGACCCGCTGCGGCCGGGGAACACGCTGCGCCGGGTCACCTTCGAGCACCTGTGGCACGACCTGGTGGAGCTGCTGGCCGACGGGGTCCGCGTCGGCCGGATCGTCACCGTCCACCCTCCGCGGGACGACGCGCTGGTGGGTCGGGTGCAGCAGGCGGATCCGCAGCTGCTCGGCCGGAGCCCGGTCTTCGTCTACCGACGGGCGGGGGAGCCGTGCTTCGTGTGCGGCGCCGTGGTGCGCACCCAGGAGCTCGCCGGCCGCAACCTGTTCTGGTGCCCGCGCTGCCAGCCGCGGTTCCGGTCCCGGGCCCGCGCCGCCTGAACCCGACACGTGGCCACACCCCCGCTGACCTGCGCAGAGAGGTCGTCCGCGTCACAGGGTGCCGCTCCCGCCGAACGCCCACGCCGGGCGCGCCCGGCGCTTAGTCTCGTGCCATGGTCACGACGCGCCCGCTCGGCTCGTCGGCGAAGGTCCTGCTGCGCCGGGGTCTGCGTCGTCGCTGGGCCCTCGGGGTGCGGCGGCTGCGCGAGTCCGACTCCGTGCCACTGCTGCTGCTGGTGGCCATGGCAGCGGTGATCGGCCTCGCCCAGTCCCTGGTCCCCGTCGTGCCGCTCAGCGCACTGCTGGTCCCCATGGTGATCGGCAACCTGGTGCTGGCGCCGCGCACCCTGCCGTGGGCGCTGGTCTTCACCCTCGGGGTGATGGTCGTGGTGGTCGCGGCGACGCCGAGCCTGCTCGACGGACGTCGCATCGGTGGCGTGGTCAACATCTTCGTCATCGGGCTGATCATCTTGGTCTCGTCGTTCCGCCGGACCGCCCTGGGCGTGGCCGGGGTCCGGGGCGAGACGATGTTGGTCGACCTGCGCGACCGCATCAACTTCCAGGCCAAGATGCCCGTCCTGCCCAGCTCCTGGTACGCCGAGTCCGCGATGCGCTCGGCCGGCGGGAGCTCCTTCGCCGGGGACTTCATCGTCGGTTCCCGCTCGTCTGACGGTCGGTCGCTGCAGGTCGCGGTCGTCGACGTCTCCGGCAAGGGCGAGCAGGCCGGGTCGCGCTCGCTGCTCCTGTCGGGCGCCTTCGGAGGGCTGCTCGGCGCCCTGGAGCCGGACCGGTTCCTGCCCGCGGCCAACGACTACCTGCTCCGGCAGGACTGGAGCGAGGGGTTCGCCACCGCCGTGCATCTCGCCGTCGACCTCGAGACCGGCGACTTCGAGCTCCGGTCGGCCGGCCACCCGCCGGTGGTCCAGCTCTCGGCCGGTCGCGGCCGGTGGGCGGTGCACGAGCCGGAGGGCCCGGTGCTGGGCCTGATGCCGGACGCCGAGTTCAGCGTGGTCTCGGGCCACCTGGAGCACGGGGACGTGGCCCTGCTGTTCACCGACGGCCTCGTCGAGACGCCGCACCGCGACATCGGGTCGGGTGTCGACAAACTCACCGGCCAGGCCGAGCTGCTGCTGCGGACCGGCTACGAGGACGGCGCCCGGCGGCTGATCGACCGGGTCGAGACCGGCAACGACGACCGGGCCCTGCTCCTGCTGCACCGACGGTGACCCCGCGGGCGTGCTCTGGTCGGTCCGCACCTCGCGGGACCGCCCCGACGGTGTGGTGCTGCTCGAGGCGGCCCTAGCGCGACGGGGACCTGGCTGTCACCCGGCTGCTTGAGCGGCACCGGGTCCGGGTCGTGCGGGTGAGGGGTACCCATGCTCGTGCCCGACAAACCCGGAGGCGACGGGCAGTGATTCGGGGCAGTGATCGCGGGCAGGCCGATCACGCGCCAAGCGCACAGCTGGCGACCATCGCCTCCGACACCGTGCAGACACGGACGTCGCCCAGGGGAGCGGCCTACGAGCGCCTGGAGCGGATGACGGGAATCGAACCCGCGTAGCTAGTTTGGAAGACTAGGGCTCTACCATTGAGCTACATCCGCGTGCTCCGGCTGGCGGCCGGGCGGCACCATGGTGCCACACCGCGGGTGCCGCCCCGTCCCCCTGTGACCGGTCGTGGACCCACGATTGGGGCGGGCCCGCCTGTCTCCCGTAGACTCCCGTGGGCCCCTCGCGGGGGGCTGCCTGGACCGGAGCGAGCACCGGACCGGGGCGTAGCGTAGTGGCTAGCGCGCCTGCTTTGGGAGCAGGAGATCGCAGGTTCGAGTCCTGTCGCCCCGACCAGCTCACCTGGCTCAGCTCACCTGACACGAGCCCGCTCCCAGCCGCCCGGACCCAGCACGCCGTACCGCCCCGATCGTCCCTGTCCAGCACGCAATGCACGCCGAAGCCCCGAGGAGACCACCTGTGAAGAGCGCCGTCGAGACGTTGACCCCGACGAGGGCCAAGCTCACCGTCGAGGTGCCCTTCGAGGACCTCAAGCCGAGCCTCGACGCGGCGTACAAGAAGATCGCCCAGCAGATCAACGTGCCCGGCTTCCGCCGCGGCAAGGTCCCGCCGATGGTGATCGACCGCCAGGTCGGCCGGGGCGTCGTGCTGGATGAGGCGATCAACGAGGCGCTGCCGCGGCTGTACGTCGAGGCGCTGCAGGCCAACGAGCTCGAGCCGCTGGCCCAGCCGGAGATCGACATCACCCGGTTCGAGGACAACGAGGCCCTGGAGTTCACCGCCGAGGTGGACGTGCGCCCCGAGGTGGAGCTGCCCGAGTGGCGCGGCCTGGAGGTCACCGTCGATGACCTGGAGGTCACCGACGCCGACGTCGAGGAGCAGGTGCAGGCGCTGCGCGAGCGGTTCGCCAGCCTGTCCGAGGTCGAGCGCGCCGCGGCCGACGGCGACTTCGTGGTGATGGACCTCGTCGCCACGAAGGACGGCGAGATCGTCGACGGCGCCGAGGTCAGCGGCATGAGCTACCAGGTCGGCAAGGGCGGGATGCTCGAGGGCCTCGACGAGGCCCTCACCGGCCTGTCGGCGGGGGAGAGCACCACCTTCACCTCCCAGCTCGTCGGCGGCGACCAGCTCGGCGAGGACGTCGAGGTGCAGGTCACGGTGAGCTCGGTCAAGGAGCAGGAGCTCCCCGGGCTCGACGACGACTTCGCCCAGACCGCCTCGGAGTTCGACACCGTCGAGGAGCTGACCGAGGACGTCCGCACCCGGCTGGGCCGCGGCAAGCGCCTGGAGCAGGCGGCCGGCGCGCGCGACGCCGTGCTCGAGAAGCTGTTGGACCTCGTCGACGTACCCCTGCCCGAGGGCGTCGTGGAGGCCGAGCTCAACGCCCGCCGCGAGCAGGTCGAGCAGCAGCTCACCTTCGCCGGGATGACGCTGCAGCAGTACCTCGACTCCGAGGAGCAGACCATCGACGAGTACGAGGCGGACCTGGAGAAGCGGGTCCGCGACGCGGTCGCCGCCCAGTTCGTGCTCGACCAGGTCGCCAAGACCGAGGAGGTCTCGGTCGAGGAGGGCGAGCTGCAGGCGCACCTCATGCAGCGCGCGCAGCAGTCGGGCCAGAACCCGCAGGAGTTCATCCAGCACATGCTCGAGCACAACCACATCCCGGAGATGGTCTCCGAGGTGGTGCGCGGCAAGGCGCTGGCCACGATCGTCGAGGCCGCCCAGGTCACCGACGCCTCCGGCAACGCGGTGGACCTGGTCAACCTCCAGCCCGACGGCACGCTGGCCGATCCTGCCGACGCTGTTGAGGAGGCAGCCGAGCCCGCCGAAGCCCCGGAGACGACCGACGAGTCCGCCGAGCCCGCGCAGGGCACCGAGGGCTGAGCCGATCGTTGACGTACTTCAGGTATGTCAACGACACTGACCGGGTGACTTCTGCCACCGCCGGACCACGGCCGGCACCTGTCGCCGCCGGCTCACCCGGCCTGCTCAGCATGCTCGCGGTGGCCGCCGACGCCGCCGACGAAGTGCTGCTGGGCACCGTCCGCGACGTCCACCAGGCCGTCGCCGACCGGGTGTACGGCGTGACCCACGCCGCCACCGGCGGCACCTCTCGGGTCGCCGAGAAGGTGCATGACGGGCTCTCGTCCGCGGTGTACGCCGGGCTGGGCGCCGGCCTGCGCGCCACCGGCCGCGGTCTGCGTGAGGCCGACCGTCGCGGCGTGGGTGGTCGCCTGGACACCAGCACCCGCGGACGGTCCGTCGTGGCCGCGGTCAACGGCGTGATGGGCGACAAGCTCGCCGAGCAGGGCTCCGAGCTGGCCATCGAGCTGGCGGTCCGCCACGCGGGCGCGGACGTGCCGCTGACCCCCGAGGCGCTCGCCGCTGCCTTCCCCGACGCCTCGAGCGACGTGGCGGTGTTCCTGCACGGGCTCGGGGAGACCGAGGAGCACTGGCGCCGTCACCAGGGCACGGTCGGCGGCACCTACCCGGGGATGCTCGCCGCCGAGACCCCGTGGACCCCGGTGCTGCTGCGCGCCAACACCGGCCTCCCGATTGCCGAGAACGGTGTGGCGCTGGCCTCGCTGCTCGACCGGCTGGTGGCCGCCTGGCCGGTGCCGGTGAGTCGCATCTCGCTCGTCGGCCACTCCATGGGCGGGCTGATCATGCGGGCGGCCTGCGCCGTGGTGAGTGCAGAGCCCGGCGGCACCGAGCAGACCGGCTGGCACACCCGGGTCACCGACGTCGTCACGCTCGGCACCCCGCACCTGGGAGCGCCGCTGGAGCGCGGGGTCGCCCTGGGCGTGCGGGCGCTCGGTCTGCTCCCGGAGTCGGCACCCATCGGCCGGATCCTGGAGTACCGCTCCGTCGGCATCCTCGACCTGCGCGCCGGTCTCGCCCCCGACGTGCAGAACCTCCCGAACGCCCGCTACCACCTGGTGGCCGCCACCCTGGCCGAGTCCCACCGGCACCCGGTCAGCGAGGCCCTCGGCGACATGCTGGTGCGCTACCCGTCTGCCGTGGGACGCCCCCGTCGCGGGGTCGACATGTTCCCCGGCGCGGACGTCCTGCACATCAAGGGCGGCCACTTCGACCTCCTCAACCACCCGGCGGTGCACGACGCGCTCCGGACCTGGCTGGGCTGAACAGCCGGGGGCGGCCCCCACGACCGCGAGCGCGACCGGGCTCGCCACCCGCCTGGGGACGGATCAAGGTGGCCGCCGAAGCCGCCTGAACCCCGTTCGACGGTACATGTTTGTGCATTTGCAGAAACCTGCACCATGAATCTTCTGTGTGCCTCTTGTGAGCCGGCCGGTCCTGGGTTGGACTCGGCGCCTGCAACCGCAGACGCGCATCCCGCGTGGTCCGGGTGATCTCGGCGGTACCCCCCGTGCTCTCCCCGGACCTCCGGCTGCGTCCAGTCGAGCGACCCGACTCGGGTCGCCCCCTTGGAGGAACCAGTGCGAACCACACCCACCCGCCTGGCGGGCCTGGCACTCGCGGCGGGCCTGGCGACGTCGCTCGCCGCGCCCGCCGTGGCGGCCAACCGACCGGGCCGTGCGTCGGTCCCGACCGTGTCACCGGCTCGGTCGACGACCGACGCCCCCGACCAGAACAGCGGCCACGAGCTGCCCAACCCGCTGGAGGACAAGCGGCGAGCGCTGCGTCAGGAGGCGCTGACCGAGGTCATCAACGGCACCGCCAAGCCCGTGCAGCGCGGGGCCAGCACCGTGGTCAAGGTGTCGAACCGCAGGGCGCCCGAGTCGGTGAACGCCCGCGGGAGGACCGTGCAGAAGGCCAGCTCCCAGGGCCAGTACGTCGAGCTGAGCCGGGAGAAGACCGACAAGATCTTCGTGGTGCTCGCCGAGTTCGGGAACAAGGTCGACCCACGGTTCCCGAACAAGGACCTCGAGCCCTCGATCCCCGGCCCGACGACGTTCCGGGGCCCGCTGCACGACTCGATCCCGGCCCCGGACCGCTCGGTGGACAACTCCACGGTGTGGCAGCCGCACTACAACCAGCAGCACTACTCCGACCTCTACTTCGGCCAGGGCGGCACGCCCGGGTCCGGCGGCGCCACCGAGTCGGTGAAGCAGTACTTCGAGCGCCAGTCGTCCGGCCGCTACAGCGTCGACGGCACGGTCACCAACTGGGTCAAGGTCAAGTACAACGAGGCGCGCTACGGCCGCTCCAGCGATGACCCCTCCAACGGCGACGACCCCAACGTCTGCGCGAGCAGCGTCTGCTCCAACACCTGGGACCTCGTCAAGGACGCCGTCAACACCTGGTACACCTCCCAGATCGCCTCGGGCCGCACCAAGGCCTCGGTCGACGCGGAGCTGAAGAGCTTCGACCAGTGGGACCGCTACGACGTCGACGGTGACGGCAACTTCAACGAGCCGGACGGCTACCTCGACCACTTCCAGATCGTGCACGCCGGCGGCGACGAGGCCGACGGCGACCCGATCCAGGGCGAGGACGCCATCTGGTCGCACCGCTGGTACGCCTACGGCACGGCGTACGGCCAGACGGGGCCGAGCCAGGGCAAGCAGGGCGGCACCGAGATCGGCACCTCCGGCGTCTGGGTCGGTGACTACACCGCGCAGCCCGAGAACGGCGGCGTCAGCGTCTTCGCCCACGAGTACACCCACGACCTCGGCCTGCCCGACCTCTACGACACCTCCGGTCCCACCGCGGCCAACGAGAACGGCGTCAACTTCTGGTCGCTGATGGCCCAGAGCCGGGTCAACGCCGCCGGTGACCAGGGGCTCGGCACGCGCGCGGCCGACCTCGGCGCGTGGGAGAAGCTCCAGCTCGGCTGGCTGGACTACGAGACGGTGCTGCCGGCCGAGAACCGCAAGCTGAAGCTGGGCCCGCACGAGTACAACTCCAAGAACGCCCAGGGCGTGGTGGTGGTGCTGCCGAAGAAGACGGTCACCCAGCAGCTCGTGACGCCGTACGCCGGGACGAGGTCCTGGTGGAGCGGCACCGGTGATGACTACACCTCCTCGATGAGCCGGCCGGTGACCCTGCCCACGGGCTCGGTGTCGCTGTCGTTCCAGACGCAGTTCAACATCGAGCAGGACTACGACTACGCCTACGTGGAGGTCGACGACGGCAGCGGGTGGGTCAGCGTCCCCGGGACCCGGACCGATCCGGAGGTCAACAACGGGATCACCGGTGACACCGACGGGGCGTGGGTGCCGGCGACGTACGACCTGTCCGCGTTCGCCGGCAAGCAGGTGGACCTCCGGGTGCGCTACACCGGCGATGGTGGCGTCCAGGGCAACGACCCCGACCTGCCGCCGGGGATCTTCATCGACGACATCACGCTGACCGGTGGGTTCACCGACGGCGCCGAGACCAGCCCGAACGGCTGGACCCTCGACGGCTTCAGCGCGGTGGGCTCCGCCACGACGCAGGACTACGACAACTACTACGTCGCGTCGAACCGGACCTACACCTCGTTCGACACCTACCTGAAGACCGGGCCCTACAACTTCGGCTTCGCCTCGAAGCCGGACTACGTGGAGCACTTCCCCTACCAGGACGGGCTGCTGATCAGCTACTGGGACACCTCCCAGAGCGACAACAACGCCAGCCAGCACCCGGGGGAGGGGCTGATCCTGCCCGTCGACGCGCACCCGCGTCCGCTGGTGGCCCTCGACGGGGCGCTGTGGCGGCCGAGGGTGGCGGGGTACGACGCCACCTTCGGGCGGCAGAAGGCCGACTCGTTCACGCTGCACCGCAACGACCGGGCCAGCTACATCCGCGGCCAGGCCGCGCAGCCGGTGTTCCGTGACGACAAGTCGTGGTGGAACGCCCGTCAGCCCACGGAGAGCGTCAAGGTGCCGGACACCGGCACCACCATCAAGGTGCTCACCCAGAAGGGGACCACGATGAAGGTCAAGGTCTCCCAGCGCGACTGAGCGACACCCAGCAGCACCACCTCACGGTGCCGGCTGGTGCGCTGTGGGCGAACATGTGGGGACTCCCCGTGGAACGGACGGTCCTTCCGGCTAGGGTCGTGCACGTGCCTGACACCAGTGACAACCACGAGATCTCGATGAACGGCGGCGGCTCGGCATACGGGCTCGACGACCACATCTACCAACGGCTGCTCCGCGAGCGGATCATCTTCCTGGGCTCGGAGGTGCGCGACCAGAACGCCAACGCGATCTGCGCGCAGATGCTCCTGCTGTCTGCCGAGGACCCGGAGACCGACATCTTCCTGCACATCAACTCGCCCGGTGGTTCGGTGGACTCCGGGATGGCGATCTACGACACCATGAACTACATCCCCAACGACGTCGCCACCGTCGGCATGGGCCTGGCCGCCTCGATGGGCCAGTTCCTGCTGTGCGCCGGCGCCAAGGGCAAGCGCTACGCCCTGCCGCACGCGCGGATCATGATGCACCAGCCCTCCGGGGGCATGGGCGGGTCCGCCTCGGACATCAAGATCCAGGCGCAGCAGTCCCTGCACATCAAGAAGGTGCTGTTCGAGCTGATCGCCGAGCACACCGGCCAGGAGCTCTCCCAGGTGGAGCTCGACGCCGATCGCGACCGCTGGTTCACCGCCGAGCAGGCTCGTGAGTACGGCTTCATCGACAAGGTGATCACCAGCACCCGCCAGGTCGCCGACGAGGGCCGCCCGGCCCGGAACAAGTGAGACGAGCTGACATGACGAGCCCCGACATCTCCCCCTTCATCTCCCCGAGCAACAACTACTACATCCCGCAGTGGGAGGAGCGGACGTCGTACGGCTTCCGCCGCATCGACCCCTACGGGAAGCTGTTCGAGGAGCGCATCATCTTCCTCGGCACGCCGATCAGCGACGACATCGCCAACGCGGTGATGGCGCAGCTGCTCTGCCTGCAGTCGATGGACCCCGACCGCGACATCAGCATCTACATCAACTCGCCCGGTGGCTCGTTCACCGCGATGACCGCGATCTACGACACGATGCAGTTCCTCAAGCCGGACATCCAGACGGTGTGCCTGGGCCAGGCTGCCTCGGCGGCGGCCGTGCTGCTGGCGGCCGGGACGCCGGGCAAACGGCTCGCGCTGCCCAACAGCCGGATCCTGATCCACCAGCCCTACACCGAGGGTTCCTACGGCCAGAGCTCGGACATCGAGATCCAGGCCAACGAGATCCTGCGGATGCGTGAGCTGCTCGAGAAGCTCATCTCCGACCACACCGGGAAGACCCCCGAGGAGGTCAATGCCGACATCGAGCGGGACAAGATCCTGACGTCGTCGGCGGCGGTCGAGTACGGCCTGATCGACTCGATCCTCGAGACGCTGAAGGGCACCGCGGCCTCGATCGGGGCCTGAGAACCGCCCGCGGCAAGCAGTCGCCGTGTCCTGTCCCATTCGGGGGTGGGACGGGGTACCTTCAAGGTCGAGTGAGACAACCGCGTCGACAGGTGTCGCCCGTGACGGGACGGACGACTTCAGGGGACCGTCGGCCAGAATCGTGAGGAGTCGCGCCTGTGGCACGCATCGGTGACGGAGGCGACCTGTTGAAGTGCTCTTTCTGCGGGAAGAGCCAGAAGCAGGTCAAGAAGCTGATCGCCGGGCCGGGCGTCTACATCTGCGACGAGTGCATCGACCTCTGCAACGAGATCATCGAGGAGGAGCTCAGCGAGGGGACCGAGGTCGGGCTCGAGGAGCTGCCCAAGCCGCGGGAGATCTTCGAGTTCCTCAACTCCTATGTGATCGGCCAGGAGAACGCCAAGAAGGCGCTCGCGGTCGCGGTCTACAACCACTACAAGCGGGTGCAGGCCGGCCTGGCCGCGGGCACCTCCCGGCACAAGGCCGACGAGGTCGTCGAGCTGGCGAAGTCGAACATCCTGGTCATCGGCCCCACCGGATGCGGCAAGACCTACCTCGCCCAGACCATGGCGCGGATGCTCAACGTCCCCTTCGCGATCGCCGACGCGACGGCGCTGACCGAGGCCGGCTACGTCGGCGAGGACGTCGAGAACATCCTGCTCAAGCTGATCCAGGCCGCCGACTACGACGTCAAGAAGGCCGAGACCGGCATCATCTACATCGACGAGATCGACAAGGTGGCCCGCAAGGCCGAGAACCCGTCGATCACGCGTGACGTCTCGGGTGAGGGCGTGCAGCAGGCGCTGCTGAAGATCCTCGAGGGCACCACCGCCTCCGTGCCGCCGCAGGGTGGTCGCAAGCACCCGCACCAGGAGTTCATCCAGATCGACACCACGAACATCCTGTTCATCGTCGGCGGTGCCTTCGCCGGCCTCGAGCAGATCGTCGAGCAGCGGATCGGCAAGAAGACGCTGGGCTTCGGCGCCGCGCTGCCGACCAAGGCCGACACCGACATGGACAAGATCTTCTCCGCCGTCATGCCGGAGGACCTACTCAAGTTCGGCCTGATCCCCGAGTTCGTCGGCCGGCTCCCGGTGATCGCCACCGTCGACAAGCTCAACCGCGAGGCGCTCGTCCAGATCCTCACCGAGCCCCGCAACGCGCTGGTCAAGCAGTACCAGAAGCTCTTCGACATCGACGGGGTCGAGCTCGAGTTCACCCCCGACGCCATCGACGCGGTGGCCGACCTGGCCATGCTCCGCGGCACCGGCGCCCGTGGCCTGCGCGCCATCATCGAGGAGGTGCTCCTCCACGTGATGTACGACGTGCCCTCCCGCGAGGACGTCGCCAAGGTCGTGGTCAACGCCGAGGTCGTCAACGACAACGTCAACCCCACCCTGGTGCCCCGCGAGCCCGAGGCCAAGAAGAAGAAGTCCGCCTGATCCTCGGCCCGGCCCGGCCGGGCCCCGCCTCGCCCCGCGCCAACCCGGCCGTCCCGCCCCGCGGCCACCCGCCGAGGCGTCTCTTCCTGCCCCCGTGCTCCCGCCGAGGCGTCCCTTGTTGCGCCGCGTTCCTCGCCGAGGCGTCTCTTCGGTACGCGGTCAGTCACACCGAAGGGACGCCTCGGCGGTTCTCGGGATGCGCGAAGGGACGCCTCGGCGGGCACTGTCGTGGTGCAGCGGTGGATTCAGCCCTTGGTGAAGCGGACGTAGTCGATACGGCCGTGGAAGTAGTCGCACTCCACGGGCTGGCCGTTGCAGTGGGACTTGCCGCCGATGCTCCAGGGATAAGCATTGTCGAGGGTGCCGGTCGCGTGAGTGGAGTAGTCGGTGAGCTTGCCGTCGACGTACAGCTTCACCGACGACGCACTGCGGACGCACTTGGCCGTATGCCAAGCTCCGTCGCTGAGCCCGAGCTTCCCGGACCCTGCGCTCGCGGTGCCGGCAGATGTGTGCACGATGCACGTCATCTTGCCCTTGTCTATCTGCATCTTGAACTGACCGCCGGAGGTCGTCGCCTGCCCTTTTTGAACCAGGTTCTCGCCGTAGTGAGTGAGAAAGCGAATCTTGACGCTGAACGGCTTGTTCCCAGGATCGAGAGAGCCGTCGGCGGCATCCGGCACCAGGACCAGGGGTCGAGCACCGAGAGACGTGTACTTGCTGCGAAGTGGGAAGTGCGCGTAGCCAGACCCCACATCGACGCCAGCGCCGATGCTTCCGTTGTGGTGGTGGCCGCTGCTGTCGATCGCAACGGTTGCGCCGGCTGCTTCACCGAACTCGAGATCGAGGTTCCCGGTGCTCGCCGAGGCGCCACCGGCCTGGAGACCACAACCGAGAAGACCAGCAGTGGCAATACCGGACGCCACAAGAGCGGATCGGATCACGACAACAACCTTTCGACGGCGGTTGAGCCGGTAGGTCAGCCGCTCGGTTGACTCTGTTCGCCTCAAAGAAGTCATTAGACAGACCTTCGCCGAACCTGTGCAAGCTCTGTCAACCGGGCGGTTGGTTCACCTGGGTGCGCTTCGACGACTCGTCCTGAGGCCTGCGCTGGCCGGTCGCCATGGGCGAGGTGGGCGAGGTGACCGACACCAGCGCACCGCAGGTCGTGTCAGCTCGCGAGCACCTGGGTCTCGACGGTGATCTCGCTGCCGAGGTCGTCAGTGCCGATGAAGGTGAGGTCGCCGGTGACCTTGCCTGCGGCGCGGAGATCGTCGGCAGCCTGCTCGGCGAGCGCGACGGCGGCGGGGGGACCGGTGACGGTCACGCGAGAGAGCTCGGCGCGCATCGAGACCTTGGCGGCGGACTTGGCGCCACGGATGCCGCGCAGCGCCTCGCCCACCGCGGCCAGCACGGCGGGGTCCCCGTCGGGCAGGCCCGTGGCGTCGGGCCACGACGAGCGGTGCACCGAGCCCTCCTGCCACCACGACCAGACCTCCTCGGTCACGTAGGGCAGGAACGGCGCGAGCAACCGCAGCTGGACGTGCAGCGCCAGGGCGAGCGCGGCCTTGGCGGAGTCGGCGGCCTCGGGTCCGCGGGCGCCGTAGGCCCGCTCCTTGACCAGCTCGAGGTAGTCGTCGCAGAACTCCCAGAAGAACCGCTCGGTGACCTCGAGCGCAGTGGTGTAGTCGTAGGCCTCGAACGCGGCGGTGGCACGGGTGACCACACCCGTCAGGCCGGCCAGCATGGCCGCGTCGACTCGCTCGGTGACCAACGCCGGCTCGAGCGAGACCGCGCCGACGCTGCCCAGCACGAACTTGGAGGCGTTGAGCACCTTCATCGCCAGCCGGCGGCCGACCTTCATCTGGGTCTCGTCGAAGGGCGAGTCCATGCCGGGACGTGCCATCGCCGCCCGCCAGCGCACCGCGTCGGTGCCGAAGCGGGACAGGATCTCGTCGGGGACGACCACGTTGCCCTTGGACTTCGACATCTTCTTGCGGTCGGGGTCGAGGATCCAGCCCGACAGCATCGCGTGCGACCACGGCACCACGCCGTGCTCGAAGTGCGAGCGGACCACCCGGGCGAACAGCCAGGTGCGGATGATGTCGTGGGCCTGGGTGCACAGATCCATCGGAAACACCCGCGAGAACAGGTCGGGGTCGGACTCCCAGCCGCCCGCGATCTGCGGGGTCAGCGACGAGGTCGCCCAGGTGTCCATCACGTCCGGGTCGCCGATGAAGCCGCGGGGCCGGCCGCGCTGGTCGTCGGTGTAGCCGGACGGCGCGACGGTCGACGGGTCGACCGGCAGCTCGTCCTCGCGGGGCAGCAGCGGGTGGTCGTAGTCGGGCTCGCCCTCGTCGGACAGCGGGTACCAGACCGGGAACGGGATCCCGAAGTAGCGCTGACGCGAGATCAGCCAGTCGCCGTTGAGGCCGCCGACCCAGTTCTCGTAGCGGCTGCGCATGTGCGCCGGCACCCAGGTGATGGATGCGGCGTCCTCGACCAGCTCGTTGCGCAGCTCGGTGTCGCGGCCGCCGTTGCGGACGTACCACTGCCGCGTCGCGACGATCTCGAGCGGCTTGTCGCCGTTCTCGTAGAAGTTGGTCATCCGCCGCGTCGGGGTGGGCTCGCCGACGAGGTCACCGCTGCCGCGCAGCAGCCCCACCATCGCCTCGCGGGCCGAGAAGGCGGTCTTCCCCGCCAGCTCGGCGTACGCCGTGGCGGCCGGGCCGGCGGACAGCCACTCCGGTGTCTCGCGGGTCAGCCGGCCGTCGCGGCCGATGACCGTGCGCACCGGGAGGTCCAGCTCACGCCACCAGGTGACGTCGGTCAGGTCGCCGAACGTGCAGCACATGACCAGCCCGGAGCCCTTGTCCATCTCGGCGGCGGGGTGTGCCCGGACCGGGATCTCCACACCGAAGACGGGGCTGGTCACGGTCGTGCCGAACAGCGCCTGGTAGCGCTCGTCGTCGGGGTGCGCGATGAGCGCCACGACGCTGGCGATCAGCTCCGGGCGGGTGGTCTCGATCTCGGCGGTGCCGCCGTCGGGGCGGTGGAAGGCGACCCGGTGGTAGTGCCCGTCGTACTCCTGGGCCTTGAGCTCGGCCTGCGCGACCGCGGTCTGGAAGGTGACGTCCCACAGGGTCGGCGCCTCCTGCAGGTAGGCCTCGCCGCGCGCGAAGTTGCGCAGGAACGCGCGCTGGGACACCGTCTGCGCCTTGCGGCCGATGGTCGTGTAGTGCTGGTCCCAGTCGACGGACAGCCCGAGCGTGCGCCACAGCGACTCGAAGACCTGCTCGTCCTGCTCGACGAGCCGCTCGCACAGCTCGATGAAGTTCGGCCGGCTGATGGCGACCTGTCGCTTGGGGTCGGGCTTGGCCGGCGGCTCGTAGCCGGCCTCGTAGGGCAGCGACGGGTCGCAGCGCACGCCGAAGTAGTTCTGCACCCGCCGCTCGGTGGGCAGGCCGTTGTCGTCCCAGCCCATCGGGTAGAACACCTCCTTGCCGCGCATCCGCTGAAAGCGGGCGACGAGGTCGGTGTGGGTGTAGGAGAACACGTGCCCGACGTGCAGCGAGCCGGACACCGTCGGGGGAGGGGTGTCGATGGAGTACACCCGCTCGCGCGGCGCGGTCCGGTCGAAGACGTAGGTGCCCCGGTCCTTCCAGCGCTGGGACCAGGTGGCCTCCAGGCCCTCGAGCGCCGGCTTGTCGGGTACGTCGACGCCGGCGCCGGGCTGCGTCGTCGTACCTGACGGGTCGGGGCTGGTCGGCTGGCTGCTCACAACCGCTGATCCTACGGTCGCGGCCGACTGCGTCCGAACCGAGTTGTCAGAGCCTGGGCGGGCCCCGGCCGCCTCCACCTCTGACAAGTCGGCGGGGAGGGCTCGCTGCGTAGACTCGCGGCGATGAGCGAGTCGAGCAGCACCCCGTCGTACGCCGAGGTGGAGCGAGCCCTCCTCGCCCGCTGGCCCGAGTCGCGGCTGGAGCCGTCGCTGGACCGGATCGCCGCGCTGACCGAGCTGCTCGGGGAGCCGCAGCGGACCTACCCGGTGATCCACCTGACCGGCACCAATGGCAAGACCAGCACCTCGCGGATGATCGACACCCTGATCCGTGCCACGGAGCTGCGCACCGGGCGGTTCACCAGCCCGCACGTCGAGTCGATGACCGAGCGGATCTCCGTCGACGGGGAGCCGGTCTTGCAGGAGCAGTTCGTGGCGGCCTACGCCGACGTCGCGCCGCTGGCCGCGCTCGCCGACGAGGACGCCGACCACGCGCTGTCGTTCTTCGAGATGGTGGTGGCGATGGCCTTCGCCGCGTTCGCCGACGCCCCGGTCGATGTGGCCGTCGTCGAGGTGGGCATGGGCGGGTCCTGGGACGCCACCAACGTCGCCGACGCGACCGTCGCCGTGATCGGGCCGATCTCGGTCGACCACGCGTCGTACCTCGGCAGCCGTCCGGTCGACATCGCTGTCGAGAAGTCCGGGATCATCAAGCCGGGCTCCCGCGTGGTGTGCGCGGCCCAGGAGGAGGACGTCGCCGCGGTGATCGCCGAGCGCGCCGCCGAGGTGGGGGCCACCGTGTTCTGGGAGGGCCGCGACTTCGGGGTCGTGCACCGGGTGCCCGCGGTGGGCGGCCAGGTGCTGCGGCTGCAGGGCCTCCGCGCGGAGTACGACGAGGTGTTCCTGCCGCTCTACGGCGCCCACCAGGCCCAGAACGCCGCCGTTGCGCTCGCGGCGGTCGAGGCGTTCCTCGGGGAGGACCCGCTGGACGCCGACCTGGTCCGCGCCGCCTTCGAGGAGGTCACCAGCCCGGGCCGGCTGGAGGTGGTCCGGCGCAGCCCGACGATCGTGCTCGACGCGGCGCACAACCCGCACGGCGCGGCCGCGGTCGTCGACGCGCTCGACGACTCCTTCGCCTTCGACCCGCTGATCGGCGTCGTGGGGGTGATGGCCGACAAGGACTACGAGGCGATGCTGGCCATCTTCGAGCCGGTGATGGCCGCGATCGTGTGCACCCGCAACAACAGCGACCGGTCGCTGCCCGCCGAGGAGCTGGCCGAGGTGGCCCGCGGGATCTTCGGTGCCGACCGGGTGCACGTGGTGCCGCGGCTTCCCGACGCCCTCGACGAGGCCGCGGGGCTCGCCGAGCAGGGCGGTGTCTTCGGTGAGGCGATCGGCTCCGGAGCGGTGCTGGTCACCGGGTCGGTGGTCACCGTGGGGGAGGCCCGCACGATGCTGGGGACCCGCAGGCCCCCGAGGGAGCCGAGCCGGTGACCCGTTCGCTGCGGCGCTCGATGTGCGCGGCGATGCTGGTGCTCCAGGCGATCGTGCTGTTCCTGTTCGGGGTGCTCACGATCGGGTTGACCGACCTCGGCGCGGTCGCCTCGCTGTCGCTGGGTGCCGGGCTGGCGGTCGCGTGCGTCCTCGTCGCGGGGCTGCTGGGCCGGCCGGGCGGCTACGCCCTCGGCTGGGTGCTGCAGGTGGTCTCCATCGGGCTGGGTCTCGTGACCTCGGCGATGTTCTTCCTCGGCGTCGTGTTCGCGGCGCTGTGGGCCACGGCCTACCTCATGGGGGCGCGGCTCGACGTCGAGCGCGCCGAGCGGGCGGTCCTGGAGGCGGAGTGGCAGGCCCAGCACGGTGACCAGCACGGTGACCGGTCCGGTGACCCGTTCGGGCACCCGTCCGGGCACCCGTCCGGCCAGGACGGTGCGACCACCGGCTGAGTGGCTAGGCTGCGCCGCATGTCCCAGCGCACCCTCGTCCTGCTCAAGCCCGACACCGTCCGCCGCGGCCTGGTGGGTGAGGTGCTGTCCCGGTTCGAGGCCAAGGGCCTGACCCTCGTCGCGCTCGAGCTCCGCACCATCGACGCCGCCCAGGCGGACCGGCACTACGCCGAGCACGTCGAGCGCGACTTCTACCCGCCGCTGCGCGCCTTCGTCACCTCCGGCCCGCTGCTGGCCGCGGTGCTCGAGGGCGACGAGGCGGTCGAGGTGGTGCGCGCGCTCAACGGCGCCACCGACGGGCGCAAGGCCCTCCCCGGCACCATCCGCGGCGACCTCTCGCTGTCGAACCGGGAGAACCTCGTGCACGGGTCCGACTCGCCGGAGTCGGCCGAGCGCGAGATCGCGCTCTGGTTCCCCGACCTCCCATGAGCACCGCGCCGCTCTCCCCGACGCCGCGGAGCAGGCCGAGGCGGGAGAGGGAGCGCGCGCAGACCGACCGCTCCACCCTGTACGACGTCCTGGCCGCCGCCCCGGTCTGCCACCTGGCGGTCGTCGTGGACGGCGTGCCGCTCGCCCTGCCCACCGTGTTCGCGGTCGACCGCGACGGCCCCGACGAGGGTGGCACGCTCTACGTCCACGGCTCGGTCGCCTCGCGGAGCCTGGTGCAGGGGCCGGCCCAGGACGTGAGCGTGACGGTGACCGTGCTCGACGGCCTGGTGCTCGCCCGGTCGGGGTTCATGCACTCGATGAACTACCGCTCGGCCGTCGTCATCGGCCGCCCGCGGGTCGTCGAGGACCCTGACGAGCGCCTGCACGCGCTGGACCGGATCGTGGACCACGCCTGCCCCGGCCGGTCCGCCGAGCTGCGCCGACCGACCCGCAAGGAGCTGGCCGCGACCGCCGTGCTCGCGCTGCCGCTGCACGAGGCGTCGGTGAAGGTGCGCACCGGCGACCCTCAGGACGAGCCGTCCGACGTGGAGGCCGGCGGCGTGTGGGCCGGGGTGGTCCCGCTCCGGCTGGCGGCCGGCGATCCGGTCACGGGCGGCGACGTCGTCGACGTACCGGCGCCGGAGCACGTGCGGGAGCGGGTCGCGGCGCTGCAGAAGGGCTGAGGCGAACAGACGCTGGGACGGCTGTGACCAGCGTGTCGGACGGGGCCGGAGGGACCAGCGCTCCTACGCTGAGGGCCAGGTGGGAGGCCGGGACACCGCCGTGACTCCCTCCGCCTTCCCCAAGGCCCCGACAGCAGGGACAGCTCGCATGGCGAACAGCTTCATCGGCCGCGACATGGCGGTCGACCTCGGCACCGCCAACACGCTGGTCTACGTGCGCGGCAAGGGCGTCCTGCTCGACGAGCCTTCGGTGGTGGCGCTGAACGCCGCCACCGGCGAGATCCTCGCGGTCGGCCACGAGGCCAAGCGGATGATCGGCCGCACCCCCGACAACATCAGCGCCATCCGGCCGCTCAAGGACGGCGTCATCGCCGACTTCGAGTCGACCGAGCAGATGCTGCGCTACTTCATCCAGCAGGTCCACCGGCGCCGCTACTTCGCCAAGCCGCGGCTGGTGATCTGCGTGCCGAGCAGCATCACCGCGGTCGAGCAGCGAGCGGTCAAGGAGGCCGGCTACCAGGCCGGCGCGCGCCGGGTCTACATCATCGAGGAGCCGATGGCTGCCGCGATCGGCGCGGGGCTGCCCGTCCACGAGGCCACCGGCAACATGGTCGTCGACGTCGGCGGCGGCACCACCGAGGTCGCTGTCATCTCCCTCGGCGGCATCGTCACCAGCCTGTCGATCCGCACCGCCGGCGACGACCTGGACCAGGCACTGATCGCCTGGATGAAGAAGGAGTACTCCCTGATGCTCGGGGAGCGCACCGCCGAGGAGATCAAGATGACCCTCGGCTCGGCCTTCCCGATGGCCAACGAGCCGGAGGCCGAGATTCGCGGGCGCGACATGGTCTCCGGGCTGCCCAAGACGGTCGTGGTGTCCTCCTCGGAGGTGCGCATGGCGCTCGAGGAGCCGTTGCACGCGATCATCGACGCCGTCCGCACCACGCTCGACCAGACCCCGCCCGAGCTCGCCGGCGACATCATGGACCGCGGGGTGGTCCTCACCGGCGGCGGCGCCCTGCTGCGCGGCCTCGACGAGCGGATCCGCCACGAGACCGGCATGCCCGTGCACGTCGCGGAGGAGCCGCTGCACTCGGTCGCGATGGGTGCCGGCAAGTGCGTCGAGGAGTTCGAGGCGCTCCAGCAGGTGCTCGTCTCGGAGCCCAGGCGCTAGGGGGCGGGGTGCGACCAGACCAAGGACAGCGGGCCCCGCGACCGGGCGCCCCGCGCAGCGCGGGACCGCGTGACAAGAAGTCGTCGCGGGCCGTGCTCGGGCTGCTGCTGCTCGCCTCGTTCACGGTGATCACCCTCGACGCGCGCGGAGGGGACAGCTCCCCGCTCGACCCGGTCCGCTCGGTCGCCGGCGACGCCTTCGGCCCGGTGGAGACCGCCGCGGCGACCGCGGTGCGGCCCTTCGCGGCGCTCCCCGACCACTTCAGGACCACCGACTCGCTGCGCCGCGACGTCGCCGCGTTGCGCAGCCAGAACTCCGAGCTGCGCAGCGAGCTCGCCGGCAGTGCCCTGAGCCGCCACCAGGTCACCGAGCTCGCCGGGCTCAGGTCGCAGTCCAGCAGCACCGGCTACGCGCTGGTGCCGGCGCACGTGGTCGCGATGGGCCCCGCCCAGTCCTTCTCGCGCACCGTGACCATCGACGCCGGCACCCGGGCCGGCGTGCACCCCGACATGACGGTGATGGACAACGACGGCCTGGTCGGCCGCGTCGTGCGCGCCGACCGGTCCACCGCGACCGTGCTGCTGATCGTCGACCAGGAGTCGGTCGTCGGTGGCCGGCTCGGGTCGAGCATGGAGGTCGGCTTCCTGCGGGGCCGTGGCCGGCTCGACGGTGGCACCCGCCTGGACCTCGAGCTCGTGGACGGCTCCGCGACGGCCGCTCGCGGCGACTCGCTGGTGACCTGGGGCTCCAAGAACGGCCGGCCCTTCGTGCCCGGCATCCCGGTCGGGAAGGTCACCTCGCTGGTCAGCTCGCCGCGGTCCCAGTCCACGCGCGCGGTGATCTCGCCGTACGTCGACTTCTCCTCCCTGGACCTGGTCGGCGTGGTCGTCAAGCGCGGCACCAAGAGTGACCGCACCGTCATCGAGGCCGGTCGCCAGCCGGCCGGAGGGGACCGCTGATGCCCGCCGTCCGTGCCCTGCTGCTGACCGCCGTGCTGGTGGCCGCCGTGGTCCTCCAGGTCGCGGTGTTCTCCGTCGTGGACGTCGGTGGCGTGGTGCCGAACCTGGCGCTGCTCGTCGTGGTGGCCGCCGCCCTGGTGCGCGGACCGGAGTTCGCCGCCGTGCTCGGCTTCGTCGGTGGCCTGGCCATCGACCTGGCCCCGCCGGCCGACCACATCGCCGGGCGGTGGGCGCTCGCGCTGGTCGTCGTCGGCTACCTCGCGGGTCGGGTCCGCCAGGACGCCGGCTCCTCGGCGCTGGCAGCGCTGGTGACCGTCGCCGCCTGCTCGTTCGTCGGCACCTCGGTGTTCGCCCTGTCCGGGATGGTGCTGCACGACCCGTCGATCCCGGTCGGCGAGGCGCTGCGGGTGATCCCCCTCGCCGTCGTGTACGACGTCCTGGTCACCCCCTTCGCGCTGCCGCTGCTACTGCGCCTGTTCCGCCGCGTCCAGCCGCACCAGGTCGCCTACTGATGGTGGGACCAGCGCCGGGGGGCGAGCGCCGACGGGCCGGCCGCGCGGGAGGCGCCGCGAAGGGCCGCGTGCGCCTGGTCGTGGTGCAGGCGCTGGTGCTCGCGCTGTTCGTGACCCTGTTCGCGCGGCTGTGGTACATGCAGGTGCTCGGGGGTGACGCCTACCAGGCGCAGGCCGCCGAGCAGTCGGTGCGCGAGCTCGTGGTGCAGCCGGCCCGCGGGCTGATCGTCGACGACATGGGGCGGCCCCTGGTCGCGAACCGCACCTCCTGGGTGGTCAGCATCGACCGCACCCTCCTGCACAAGATGGACGCGACCGAGCAGGACCAGCTGCTGCACCGACTGTCCAGGGCGGTCGGGGTCTCGGTCCGCACGCTCACGGCGCGCACCCTGCTGTGCGGTGAGTCCGGGTCCGTGTCCGGCACCTGCTGGAACGGCTCGCCGTACCAGCCCGTGCCGGTGGCCGAGGACATCAAGCAGCAGGCCGCGGTCTCGATCATGGAGCAGGGCGAGGACTACCCCTCGGTGCTCGTCGAGTCCGAGGACGTGCGCTCCTACCCCTCGCCCTACGGCGTCAACGCCGCCCACGTGCTCGGCTACCTGAGCCCGATCACCTCCTCCGAGCTCGCCACGGCGGAGAAGGACGGCGACACCACCGTGCACGGTGCCTCCGTCGTGGGGCGGTCCGGTCTGGAGAAGGAGTACGACAAGTACCTGCGCGGCACCCCCGGCTACAAGCGGGTCGCCGTGGACTCGATGGGGCGGGTGCTGGGCGACTCCGGCCAGACCAAGGCCTCGGCCGGCGACACGCTGGTCACCTCGATCGACGCCCGCGTGCAAGGCGTGGTCGAGCGCCAGCTGACCCGCACCATCGACACCGCCCGGCAGACCTTCGACCCGGGCGGTGTCGATGGTGCGGGTCAGCTGGCGCTCGACCAC
>Ga0210040_10003071_pt1 | contig 22882 bp, 3 predicted proteins | sample CryGeyCG12114_NA_FD_185462 | JGI IMG/M metagenome (GOLD analysis project Ga0210040, IMG submission 185462) | Groundwater microbial communities from aquifer - Crystal Geyser CG19_WC_8/21/14_NA (SPAdes) (version 2) | ecosystem: Environmental > Aquatic > Deep subsurface > Groundwater | place: USA...
ACCTTCGATAGCATGTGAGTACCCGTCCTGATGTGTTCTGCTAATCGCGATGGAGAGCGTTTGATCTGGGTGAATGCGCTTGAATACCCAAGCCTTTGCTCAGGCCACTGCTTCACGCTTTCGTCCATCCCGACCTTCCAGCCTTCAACTCAACGTTGTTGCGCAACAGCATCTACGTCTTTATTGCTTCTTGCATCCTTTCCTCTGGCCAACGGTCTTACGCAAAGCCTGCCCTCAGTGCTGGCAAAGCCTGCGTCTGACCTTTGCCGAAGCCTGCCATCAAGCTTCCGTTTACGACACCACCACACGCCTTTGCTCAAGCTACCCCTCGAGCCTTCGCCTAAGGCCGCCTTCAACGGAGCTTCCTTTATACCTTGATTAAGTCAGTCTTCAACTCTCCACCTAAGCTTTCTTTCAAGCTTTCGCATAAGCTATCCTTCAAAATCCTTCATAGTGCTCTCTTATCCGAGTTTTCCAATGTGCGCGTCGCCTGCAGGCGCCTGTCTTCCGGTTGCACTAGAGCATATTTTGGACCGCCGTGAGAAACCGCCATCCTGGTAGTACCTCCACCCACCTTCCACTCCACGACTTCTGACAGGTTTTGGCCTCTCCAATAGTTTGTTGCCAATATCGACTTCACGATCCAAAGACCAGTTCAAAAGCAGCCCATTGACCAACTTCCACTGCCTATGCGTCAGCGAACACCATACCAACGACCATGGATAATCTCGCTCCAGAAAATACTCCGCAGAAGGTCATCAACGAGGCTATGCGTGATCAGACATATTGCATGCCCATCGGAGAGGATAAGACCATGCCCAGGTGGTCTTCGTTGATCACGCCAACGTGGATCGGTCCTCAAGACACTCTTAGGTAAGAGCCATCACATACGAACTGCATGTGAGACATACACTGACTTCGCAGGTAGTTGCAATGCTGGTGACCCATTTGTTACCACCGCTCTACAACTTCTGCTTGCAACTATAGCGACGAGTGCGGAAGAACGCCCAGCACTCATGCGGATCTTGGTCATACTTGGAGGATTCGATCAGTCGATGACCGATGCATGTCGAGCATGGACCATCGTACACTACGACCAGTGCTGCAAAAGATTAGGATCCGTATCCGCATCCTCCTACTTCCCGAGAAGACATGTTCAAAAGGCAAGAAGGTCACCTGAACATCTCGCGATCTGATGATGCCTTCGATACTAGCGAGACGTATGCATATTAGTAGCTGCTGTTAATAGTTAATATATACCAAGGCTCTGATTGCATAATAACATTACAAGGGCTTAGATAAGAGTAAGGTAATAGAGTCTTTATTTTTACTAGCTACTATTATAGATTTTCTATACTATATAGTTTACTTTCCTTCTTACTACTATAACTAATATTATCTACTACTAAACTAGCTAAACTACTAAATTAGTAAAAAAGTATTATATTTAATATAAAGTACTAGTAATCTAGCTATACTAGTAACTTAGCTAGAAACTACTAAGTTTATTATTTACTTCTAATTTCTTAATACTTACTACTTTCTCTTAGTTCTTTAATCTCTACTTTATATTTAATATTATAAACTATATACTTATTTCTAAGTTTAATAAGTTATTAGTACTTTTTATATAGCTCTTTATATTATAGCTAGTCTTTTTATAGTTACTATAGTATTAGCTATTACTATTACTATAAGCTCTTTTAGCTATAAGTACTATCTTTAATATACTTTTAAAGAACTGTTTTTAGTTTCTATACTCTATATCTTACTTATAAAATAAACTATTAACTATCTAATCTCTTATATAACTTATATAGCTCTTTTATAGTATATAAAGTTAACTTTTACTTAAACTTATTTACTATATTAGCTTAGTATATAAAGCGCTTATAGAGTAATAACTAAGCTAATTTTAACTTTAGAATAATTACTATATAATTTATAAAATAGAGCTATACTAGAATATCTACTAATTTTTTTTTAATAAACTATAATTAAGTATATATATAAGTAAAAGAGATATATACTAAAAGTTCTTTATTATAAACTAGCTAGTTAGAAGTAAAAGCTAAGAAGCTTACTACTTTATTAATAAAAGATATTATTATATAATAAGAAGAGAGATTAAGTTTATTTTTTAGTAGTAGTAAGAATATAAACTATAAATTAGCTATTAAGATATAGCTTAGTAATCTAATAGAAATAATAAGATAAGTAGTACTATTAGTATATTATTTAGTCTAATAGAACTATCCTCTTAGAAAAGTAGAAAAGCTAATACTTAAAAAACTAATAAAACTATAAGCTAAGAAATAACTAATAGGAAAGTATAATACTCTACTTACTATAAAAGTACTTTTATTAGCTCTATTTAGCTTATAGCTATAGAAAATAGTTTACTTAGTAAGCTATTAGCTACTAAAGTACTTATAACTCTAAAACTTAAATACTTTTTTAGCTTAGATATTTATAATAGCTACTTTAAAGTAGTTAGCTACTAAAACTATACTATTATTTATCTTATATTTAGTAGTAACTACTGAATATAGCTAAAGACTTTATATAAGCTTACTTAAAATAAACTACTTAGAATCTTAATAAGTTAGAACTACTTAATAAGTAATAATACCTTAGCTCTATTATTACTTTTCTAAGATAGTATATAGCTTATAGAAGCTTTATAAGCTTACTCTAAGTTTTTATAGCTACTAGTTTCTTTTATTATAGTAACTATATATAAATATATAATTATATATAATAATACTATAATAAATAAATAGTAAGTCTATAAATAGAACTTTACTAAGATAGTATTATAGGTATAGTATAATAAAAAGCTAAACTATATTAAGAACTTAAAAAAGTAAGTTAATATATAATATTTTAAAGCTACTAAGACTATAAGCTACCTTACTACTACTTCTATAGATAATATCTACTTCTTTATCTCTAATATATAACTTAATCTTACTTTTAAGGCTTTAGAAACTAAAGTAAAAAAAGTAATATAGTTATATAAGAAGTATTATACTAATAAAAAGAACTATTTAAAGTAGATTAATAACTTTAAAGCTTAAGTAAACTTATAGCCTAAAGCTAACTATAAGTATAAGTATAAAGAAGCTAATTACTTTAAGAAAGTAAGTAGATACTTAGAAAGCTAAAGCTATATACTACTTTAATTAACGCGCTAAACGTAATAAAAACTACTAAGATCTAAATAAATAATTTAGATTTTTTAAGACTTATAATTAGAAACTAAAAGCTATATTTTATAATATTATAAAGAAATATAATATACTAATAGAGTTATTTTAAAAAGTTACTAATAGATATAATACTACTCTTTATAAGCTATATATTTATAAACTTAATATATACTCTATAAATATTTATACTTATAACTAAATATACTAGCTAACTAATACTATATCTACTATCTAATAGTATATCTAGTTATTTACTTTATAATACTAAGCTACTATAAGTAAGTAAATATCTATAAGTAGTATTATAGCTCTATAATATAACTTATAGCCTAATATTAAAGATAATAGTAAATCTAACTATAAATATAAAATTTACTAATAAGAATATAGCTATAAATTATTACGTAAGTAGATATAATAGGTATATAATAAATATATATTTATTATATAGCTTACTATTATAAAGATAAATACTTCTATAAAAACTACTATATCTAAGTAATAATATACTATATCTACTTCTATATATAATATAGCAACTCTAGTAGTTACTCTAAGTAGTAAAGTTATATTCTATTTATTAAATATTAACGTTTTTTAAAAAACTATAGATAGTAAAAAGAAGCTTACTAAAAACTATAGAAAGTAGTACTATTTAGTAGTATATAAATATAAGATATATATAAGTAACTATACTAGACTTATCTACTTAAAACCTTATTTTAAGATTTAGTATAGAACTATATTAAGAAAGAGGCTAAGATAGCTATATACTTCTTTAACTTACTAAAAGCTCTAAATTTATACTATAGTTAAGAGATATCTAAGAAAAAGTAAGATATACTTAACTAGCTCTAAAGTACTAAGCTATAATACAAATTAGAAAAGCTTTTTATAATCTAGGAGTAATATTTTATATAACTTAATATAGTACTTAAGAAAACTAACTATAAGATAATAAACTATACTAAGAGCTTTATAAAACTTTTACTTACTATAGCTACTTTTACTAGTAGTAAGTATAGAAAAATACTAGTTACTTTCTTTAATTATACTTATAACTAAGCTTAAGACTAGAAGAAGATTAACTAGTATTATAATTACTCTAAGTATAAAATAATTTCTAGTTTAACTAGTATACTCTACTACTATCTTCTTAAAGATTATATATATACTTATTAACTTAAGTTAAACTACTATTAGTAGTACTAACTTATAAGTAATATACTATAAAAAGCTACTACTATATTTAGTTATACTAACTATTAGTATAATATACTATATAATAATAAAGTCTACTTTAAGTATAGTAAGCTAAAATATAGTTTTAATACTTATAGCTCTTTTAAAACTATCTTTTCTAATTAGACTTAAGATCTTAAAGTTAATATAGTAGATATAAACTATATTAATAATACTAAAGATAAAGCTAAGTCTAAAATCTCTAACTCTAATTATTATAATAATAACTAATATAATAAATATAGTTATTACTTTAAGAATAAAGAAAAATAAGATTTTTAGATATTCTTAAGTAAAACTATACTTAAGAGTAGTAATAATAGTATCTATTTAGTAAAGCTACTTATAATATTATAGATTATTACTATTAACTTAAGGTAGTAGCTTTAAGTCTTTTAAGTACTACTAATATCTTACTTTAATACTATATATCTACTATATCTTTTACTAATAGACTCTCTTTATAACTTTTAAAGTAGTTAGAATCCTTTACTATTATAGAAGTTTATAAAATATAAAAGAAGGCTATAAACTTATAAGATACTAAAACTAGTACTTATTTTATAAGTTATTATTAAGTAAAATAATAGTAACTTACTACTACTAAGACTAAGCTTATATAACTTATACTAGTAGATAAAGAGATTATTAACTTTCTTACTAATATAATATAACTACTTATTTAGTATAGTATATATACTACTAAGACTCTCTATTATATTATAAGTATAGAAAAAGGTAATATTATTCTATATATAAACTAAACAGACTTATATAGCTCTATATTTAAATTTAGAAATATATAAATAATAACTTTAAAGTTAGTATACTATTACTTTAACTATCTCTATTAAGGTATTTCTAATATTATATTTAATAACTATTATATATTTAATAGTAAAATTAAATATAAATATACTATTAGTAAAACTATTATTATTAGCGCTATAGTTATATACTTTAGAGCTACTTATATCTTAAATTAAGTTACTTAAATAGAACTATATTATTAGAAGAAGCTAAAAGAACTTCTTAATAAAGACTATAACCTAAAAGCTTTTAAGAATATAGTTAAGTACTTTATAGTTATAGTATAAGCTAACTTTAATATATATATAGAAAAACTTTAATTAGCTTTTATAACTAATATAAAGATTAAGAAACTAATTTTTAAATTTATATACTTAGAAATAAACGACTTATTTAATTTATATAAAATAAGTATACTACTACTTTATTAGAAAGGTATTAACTATATAATTAACTTAGATAGTAATATACTATACTCTAAGATTAATAAGCTAGTATATTAGAAAATATAAGTAGTTAAAGCTTTTATTAATAAGATAATAAGTAAAAGCTTTATTAGACCTAGTATATACTTATTTATAGTACTTTACTAGTTATTAAAAAACTTAAAAAAAGACTATAGATCTATATTATCTACTAAGAACCTAATAGTATTACGAGAAAGAACTATAATATACTATTTACTATTAAAGAAATACTTTTATATATAGCTAAAGTTTAAATTTTAAGTTTATTAATATTATTACTATATATAGCTAAAGTTTTAATAATAAGTAAAAAGGTATGTACACAGGTATACGATAGTTAAGATAATAGGTTAATTACCTCTACTAAGTAAGATATTATATATAGAGGAAGTAAGCCTCTATAAGAAAGTAATATTTATAGCGCTAAGCTACTAGCTTACTAGCGCCTACTAGTACCTGCTTAGCGTACCTTAGTATCTAACTATCTAAATCTATTATACTACTTTCTCTTCTAAAAAGAGCAGTTCTATCGCTCTTATATAGGATAGCTTACTCTAGTAGTCTTCTATAAGATCTACTATTACGTTCTAGTTATAGCTATTACTCTTAGCTATATTCTTAGCCGTAGCTATAACTCTTAGCTATAGCTATAACTCTTATATTATAAAAGCAATTACTACTTTTATACCTCTCTAGTATACTATAGCTTAGTTATTTATTTATTAATTATTACTCTTAGTAGAGGCTTTTATATTTATAAGGCGAAAGTATTATTACTATGCTATATAAGGCGTAGGGTCTTACGTTATATTATTAATTATGGTAGTAACTAAGTAATAAGGTAACTCTTAAGTAAGTATACTATATAGCTCTTTATTTAGAGTTACGACTAGCCTCTAGGCGATAAGTCTCTATTTAAAGCTAGTACGCTTATCTTTATTAGTTACTACTATAACTAAGTTATTATTATAATCTCTTATAGGCGTTATATACTATCGTTTAATCTATTAATATAGTTACTATAAGCGTTATAGTAAAATTAGCTAGTAGAGACTTCTTTCTTATTATAGGTAACTTATTATATAAGGTAGAATAGAGAGGCTTACTAAGTAACTACTATTTAGGTTATAGAGGTTAATAGGTTAATTAAATAAGTTATATAAATAATAAGTCCTATTTACTTATTAGTATTATAAACTTCTTATATACCTTAGGCCTATTAGGGTGCTTATTATACTAGTTAAATATTATATTACTAGACTTAGTAAGGTTAGTATATAGTTCCTAAGATAGGTTATTATTACTTTCTAAGTAGTTAGCCTATTATATAAGGTTTTATAATAAGCCCTTATAGTTTTAGTTATATAGGTTCTTTTTATTCTTATTTAGTTAGTAGTCTTTAATAGACTTAATAGTATACTTAATATTATTAGTAGTATTAGGGTTAAACTTAGCATTATTTTATAAGTCTTACGTCTATCCTAGTAGTAGGTTACTATAATATAAGTATAATAGCTATAGATAAAAGATATTATAGAGATGCCTTATAGTTAGTAAGAGGTTAAGCTAGTAAGCTATATTATTAATAACTTTATTAATAGTAAAGGGACTATAGTTCTTATAGTCTAAAGATATATTTAGGTAACTTATCTTAATATTATACGTATTAAGTATAACTTAGTTACCTTTCTTAAATTAAGGCGTAGGTAATTAGTTATTATTTACGTACTTAGCTTACTTTACTTATGCCTACTATATTAACTCTCTTAGTACTTTTATTAAGGCTTTAACTTTATCTATAAACTTATTTACTTAGAGCTATTATTATTATATAAGTATAGTAAAGTAAGTATTAGAGTTATTCTTAGAAGGTTTAATACTACTACGTAGCTTATAACCTTTAGTTACGTAGAAGAGAGAGTAGCCTATAGTAGCGCTAACTATAGTGTTAGCTTTAAACTTAGCTATTAGGAGAAATAGAGCTTAGTTATTTTATTTATAGTTAATATAAGCTCTTAAGTACTACTTTAAGTATACGTTTATATTCTCTATTTAACTATTAGTTTATAAGTACTATAAGGTAGAGAATTTTAGCTTTATCTTTAGTCTTTAGTATAGGCGTTACTAGAAATAGAAGACGAACTAGCTACCCTAATTACTAACTATCTCCTATAAGTATCTCTTTTTACGCTAGACGTATTTAATAAATATAGTAATAAGTATATTAACTATTAGGCTACTTATAGGTATAAACTTCTTCTTCTTTATAAAATAGTTAATAATAATAAGGATATTAGTAAACGTCTAGCTATTATATTAATAAGGTAGTAAGTATATAATAAAGTCTATAGAGATATAAGACTAATATTTATCTAGTATAGGAAGTAAGTATAATAAGCTATACTTACTATTATAATAGCTTTTAGTATATTTATAGATTAGGTAGTTACGTATATAGTAAGCGATATTAGTTATTATACGTAGCTAGTAGTACTATTAGCTAAGCTTAGAGTAGCTTTTATACTTCCTACTATAACTTCTAACTAAGGTCCTATAAGCTATATTAATAACCTTTATATAAATATTATAAGTGTTAGGAATATAGATATAGTTATTAATATAAAGTAGCCTATTATATAACGTATAGTCTCTAAGTTTAATATAGAGCTTTATATTACTATAAATAAGGTTATATAGTACTTATTACTATCTTACTTTCTTAGCTTTAATAATACTCTATAGTACTAGATTATATAGGATAGCTGTAATTATAGCTTAATAGAAGTTATCTTATAATATAATAGGCGTATTATTATTTATAGCGTTTAGGGTATTATCTAGGTTATTATCTAATAAAGCTATTATAAGAACTTATTTAGCATAAGCTTTAGAGATATTATTCTCCTTACTAGTCTAATATAGCAGCTACGCTATATAGATAAGTAACTTATCTACTTACTCTATCTAATAGCTAGCTAAGTAGATAGTATAGTATACTCCTCTATTATAGGTAAACGTAAGTATAGTAATAAAAGCTTCTAGGTCTACTTAGTCTTACTTAATAACTACTTAAACCTAATATTACTATTATTTATTATCTACCCCTTCTAGAAGATCGCCTAGTCGTCTTATTAGGGCGTTAAGTTTAGTACTTTACTTATCTAGTTAATACTTAATATAGAAGTTAAACTCTACTAGGTATTTAGCTTAATATACTTATTACTAGTTAAGCTTCTTTATAGTTATAAACGTTTAAAGGGCCTAATAATCTAAGAAGATATAGATTAGATTATTACTACTAGTAAGCTTAAATCTCTATTCCTTAAAAGCCTTAACTATTATAAGGAGTTTCTTATTATAGATTTTATAATTATACTCTACTAGTATTATTTTATAGCTAAAGAAGGCTACTAGGCGTAGTATACTATTAGGGTATATTTATAATAAGATAGTAGCTATAATAAAGTTAGATATATTAGTCTCTAGCTATATTTCTAAGTTAGAGTTAAAGTAAGTAAAGATACTTACTTCTTAAAAGCTTTATATAAGCTATTTAAACACTATAATAGCTAAAGAGTTAGGTTTTAAAAGAAACTTAGTAATATATTTACTATTTACTTACTTAGTAAGTTTAGTAAGAGACTTTATAATATATAAGTATCTCTTAATAAATTATTAATAGAAGTTAGTAAAGCTTAGAAAAGCTTAAACGTCTTTAACGCTTTAAGGAAAGTTCTATTTTATAATAGTAGTAACCTTTTTAGAGTCTATTTTAATACTATTAGTAGTAAGAATAAGACCTAAGTACTTAATACGCTTAGTCTTAAATTAATATTTCTTAGCGTTAAGAAATATACTAGCGTCTTAAAGCCTTTATAGTACTTTATAAATATACTCTTTATAATCCTCTTTATTCTTACTATAGATAAGAATATTATTAAGGTAAGTAGTATAGAAGTCGTCTAAGTAGTTACGCAGTATCTTATTAATAAATATTTAAAATATACCTAGAGCGTTATAGAGGCTAAAGGGTATTATAAGGTACTTATATAGCCTATACCTAGTAAGAAATATAGTCTTCTCTTTATTACTTTCCTTAATCTATACTAAGTTAAATATAGTAATAATATTAACTAGACTTATTACTTATACTTTAGCTATATAAGTAAGCATCTCTTTAATAGAAAGAGAAGTATTATAGTTCTTTTTAGTAATAGAGTTAAGTTATCTATAATTAATACAGATTCTTAGCTTTCTACTAGGTTTCTTAACTACTAATATAAGTAAGGCGTATAGTAACGTACTAGGCTTAATAAAGCTTTTACTAAGTATTTTATTAATATATACTTTAACTATAAGCGTCTCTTTACGCGTTAAACTATAGATATATAGCTTAGGTAGTTATCTTTTAACATTAATTATATAATCTACGCTATCTTATTATAGTAGTAGAATATTAGCTAGTTTAGAGCTAAAGAGGTTCTTAAACTTAGTATATACTTATCTAGGTAAGAGAGCTTTAATTTCTATATCTATTATAGGTATACTTTCTATCTTAGCTATATACTTCTTATAGTTAGTATTACTAATAGCTATAAGTTAAGTAATAGCTTCTTTTATTATAGTTTAGCTATTAGTAAAAAGTAGTTTATACTCTAGCTTCTCCTAGTAATAAGGTTCTACCTATATAGCCTCTCCTAAGTATTACTTTACTATTTTATACGTAGCCTTAGTACTAATAATATAGATATTACCTATAGTAGTACTTTTATAGGTCTATAACTCTATTAGCCTTTTATTATTATATACTATTTTAGGTAGCTCTTATTATAAGTAGTTAGATATATAGAATATAGATTTAAATTATATAGAGCGTATGTTACTAAAGCTAAGGGTAGGCGTATAGTAGTCTATCTAGTTTATACTAAGAATAAAGTTAAATTTACTAATATTAGTAATATAAAATATAATATTATAGGTGTAACTACTATATTTAACTAGTAGCTTAATAGCTTCTTAGAGAGTATTAATAATTCTTTTATCTATAAGTATAAGGCGTATAGGCTAGGCTATCTTCGTTATTCCTAGCTTACGTTACTTAATCTATTATTAACTAATAAAGTAGGCACTAGTACCTATATCTATAAGAGTGTTAGTATAGTGCTATATACCCTTAGGTATTATAATAGAAGCTCTAAAGTCTAGTTATTATATAGGTTAGAGTATTATATCTTTCTCTAAGAAAGTAGTAAATACGTAGTAGTATTATATAGGTATTCTTAAGATAGTAAGTAGCTTAGCTACTATAAGCTTAAAGTATTAGTAGTAGTCTAATATATCTTATATAGCCTTATATACTATATACTAGTCTTACTCTTAATTATAGTTATAATTAAGAGCTACTAAAAATCCTCTTCTTTAGTAGTATCTCTAGTATAGTTATTATCCTTATCTATAAGAAAGCTATTATCGTACTTATTCTTTTTATTATTGCCTAAGAAGTTAGCTTCTATAGTATTAAGATTAATATCTTTCTACTTCTTTACTTTATAGCTAGGAATTTTATTTTATACTATATATATCTTACTACTATAGTAATAGTAGGCTTTAGCTTCTTAAAGCTTTTACTACTATTTAGGTATTTATTTAGTAAGGGCTTCCTACTTAGTAAAACGTCTACTTTACTATTATTAATTAGTATTATAGTTATTTAGGGAGTACGTATATATCTTTACTAGAGTAGTTATTTATAAGTTCTTAGTAGATAATATAAGCTTACTTTAATTAATCTACTTTTAGTTATACTTAGCCTATTATACTAAGTTAAGGAACTTAATAAGTATATTAGGCTATTAGTTATTAAAGCTAGTAGAAGCTATACTAGCTAAGTTAGCCTTTATAAACTTATAAGCTTATATAAGTATAAAGTTATTATTATACTTAATAAGTTTATAGACTAATATAAACTAGCCTCTCTATATTATAAAAGGCTTATCTAATTTCTACTTAAGAGGTATATCTAGGTTTATAAAGGTAGTATTAGCTGCGTTTACCTTCTCTTAGTAATTACTAGTATAGTAAAGGTTAAGCGCCTTAATAAGATTAAGGTAGCTACTTACTTAGATATTATTAATAAAGTCTTAGGCGTCTCTATTAATATAACTAGCTAGGTAGTCTACTTAGAACTCCTTAAGAATTATCTTATATTTTATAATAGCTAGTTAATACTACTTATTATAAGTTATCTTATCTTTATCTATATCTCTAGTCTATACTAGTAAGTTATTTAGCTTAAAATAAATAGTGTAAGTATTAGAGGTAATAGAAGTTATAGTAATAGGTATATTATCTTATATAAAGAGTAACTAATATAGGCGCTTCTTAGTTATAATAGGGTAGCTATAGCTATTTCCTTAATTATATTACTTATTATCTTACTTAGTATAATCTCTATCTTTAGTAGTATAACTAGGATATAAGTTTAGTAACTATATATAGTAGTTAATACGCTTAGTGCACTTAGTGCGCTTAGAGTATATATATAACGTATAGTATTCTTAATATTTAGGTTACTCTATTTACTTAGTGCGTTTAATACGTAGAGTACCTTATCTAAAGTCTTAAATAGGTATATTATATAGGTCTATTTACTTATAACGTAAAAGAGTATAGTTTTTAAAGCTAGGCTTATAATAACGTAGTTAGTTAGTAAGGTCTTTATATTATTAGCGTTCTTCTATAATATTATAATAGGCTTATTTAAGCTATTTACTTATATCCTTCTACTTATAATAATAGTAGGTAGTAGTTACTTTCTTAGTTATAGTATCTTTATAGGCGTCTTTAGCCTTACTATTAGCTACTTAAGTAATATTATACTAAGCTTTCTACTTATTATAGTAATCTTTATATAGCTTATAGAACTTATTAGCGTTATCTTTATTAATCTTCTAGTTCTTATAATCTTAATTAATATAGGTAGTATCTTACTATTAATAGAAGGTCTTATTCTTAAGGCGTAAGTTATTATACTCTTTCTTAGCTATATCGCGCTTAGTAATAACTGTAATATATTCTAGATATACGCTAAGTATTATCTTCTTCTCTAGATAATTACTAGTAGTAGTACTACTACTAGTAGGGGTAATACTTATACGCTTATCTTTTATCTACTTAAGCTTATCTACTTAGTTCTATAGAGTAGTAGTAGCGTTTAGCTACTACTTATATTTAGTATAAAGGACGTAATATTAGCCTTAATTAATATATCTATTAGTAATCTAAGTATAGTTTTAGAGCGTAAGTAGTAGTTATATAACGTTTATAAACTAGAACTTAGAAGCTTAGTATACGTTAGTATTAAAGATAGTAGTATCTTCTATAAAAGTATATACTTCTTCTTATTCTTATCTCTTAAGGAGATTATAGCCTAGTATAATAGTATATTTAGCCTTAGCTACTTATTAGAGTAGGATCTAATTACTATTCTTATATATAAGCTTAACGTATAAGTTAGTAAAGTCCTTTAAAACTTATAAGTAGTCTTCGCCTATAAGAAAGTTAAAAGTATCTACTATATTATACTTTATAAGCTTAGGCTATTTAGTAAGTATCTTACTTTTAGCTTTATCTCTTTCTAAATCTAGGGGTATAAGGAAGCTAAAGGTACTTTATCTACTATTAGTTTACTTTACTTTTAGTATAGTAATAGTATCTATACCTTAGCTAAGTATTTTAGAGGTATCTTAAGTATTAATTAAATTAGAGGTCTTAGTAGGCGTCTTACTTAATATAGTAAAGCTAATAGCCCTTATAGCTAAACTAGATCTTTCTACTATCTAAGTAGTTAGGCTTAACTTATTAGTAAAGAAAGTTTAAAGTATGTATCTATAGTAAGTTACTAGTTATAATAGACTCTATTTACTACTCTACTTACTTATTATAAAGTAGTAAGCTAAGCTCTCTTCTAGCTACTATATTTATAAGCTTAGTTTCTTAATAGGCGTTATCTCTTTTACGCTCTTAATTATAGGTACGTTATATATAGGTAGGCGTCTAGCTAATATAGTGTTAGGCTAACTAAATTAGGTGCCTCTATAGAGGTTAATTATTATACTATATAGATAGTAGCGCGCGCTTACTTATAGTTTAGTTCCTAGTAATATCTTATATCTAAGTAAGAGTTAACGTAATATAGTGTAAAGGTATATATATAGGTATATGATAGTTAAGATAATAGGTTAATTACCTCTACTAAGTAAGATATTGTATATAGAGGAAGTAAGCCTCTATAAGAAAGTAATATTTATAGCGCTAAGCTACTAGCCTACTAGCGTCTACTAGTGCCTACTTAGTGTACTTTAGTATCTAACTATCCGAATCTATTATAATAAGTTTTATTAATATTACTACTATATTTAACTTAGTATATATTAAGAAAAGTTATAAAGAGAAGACTACTTTCTAAATATAATATAAACTATCTAAGTACTTTATTATACTATTTAGTTTATATAATATACTAGAGATATTTTAAATATTTATTAATTAAACTTTCTAAAACTACTTAGATAACTTTTATACTATTTACTTTAATAGTATATTTATTTATAGTAAATAAAAAGAAGACTATAAAAAGTATATTCTTAAAGTACTTACTTACTTTAAAGATACTAGTTTATACTTTAATATAACTAAATATAGCTTTAAAGTTAAATAAGTTAAGTACTTAAGACTTATTTCTATAACTAATAGTATTAAGATAAATCCTAAGAAAGTATAAATAATTATTAACTAAAATTTTTTATAAAGTATTAGAGATACATACTAGTATTTTATCTAGAGCTTCTTATATATTACTTAACTACTTACTACTCTAACTAAAAAGAACTTTAATACTAAGTAAACTTTTATAATAATAGCTTAAGTAACTATAAAGTAGAAGATATCTTTAATACTAAATATAGTTACTATATAAAAGATCTCTATACTAGTAAAAAGAGCTTCTTATACTATTTACTTAAATAAGCTAGCTGTAATAAAGTAGAATAGATACTATATTATAATATTACTAGCTATAATAAACTCTTATACACATTCTATAAATATTATAAAAATATTACTTTATACTTATCTCTATTATCTACTTATAACTATAAAGAGTATTTTACTTTCTTATAATTAGAGTAGTACTCTTATCTCTATACTAGATTATCTTAGTTTTTATAAAATAGTACTATATATACTAATCTCTTTATAACTACTATAAAATATATTAGTTATATAAGTAGTAGTAGTATTTAAAGAGACTACTTTATAGCGTCTAACTTACTATAATAATACTAAGTACTTAGGCTAATATTTATTTTCTATACTCTACTATAGAAGTAAAGTACTTTTCTCTTTTATTATATTTTACTTTCTTTTAGATTTCTAATACTTTATCTTTACTTTATAATATATATATATAGATAATAACTTTAGTAAGTATAAGTTTAATACATTTATAAAAGCTTTATAGTATTTTAAAGAAGAGTAGTATTATAAATACTTATTTTAATATTCTTACTAGCGCTATACTAGTAGCTAGTACTTACTACTAGTAAAGCTTAGCGCCTTAGCGTACTATTATAAGTCCTAGTAGATATACGTAGTACTAAAGTACTAGCTAAGGTACTAGCTACTAGTATAAGCCTAAAAGTAGATTTTAACTATATAATCTATAAAGGATACTCTCTAGCTTAGTATTCTATTATATTAATTATCTACTTATTAAGCTATTAGACGATTTCTTATATTATACTAAGCTCTTTAAGTTTTTATATAATACTTCTATAGAAGTAATAATCTAATTATATACTTTATAAAGCTACTAGTAGTAACTTCTATTATATATATATATTAGGTAGATAAGTAATCTTCTTTATAGTAAAAGTAACTTTTATAATTACTAGCTTTCTACTAAGATAATAATTTACTATATAGTAGAAAGGTAATAAAGAAAGAGCTAGAAAAGAGAAGGTTACTATTATAGTAGAGGAATATAGAAATAGTTAGCTAAAAAGTAATTAGAAAGCTAAGAATATAGTTAAGATAAGTAGAATATTTCTAAAAGAGAATTTAACGCTTATAGAGTATAAAAGACTAATAATATATATAATAAAAAAATAACTATATTTATACTAATACTTAATAGGTATTTAGAAGTAATAAATACTTTACTATACTATTACTAAGAGAGAAGAGCTCTATAAGCTCTATCTATAAATAATTATAGTAGAAGTATATCTCTAGCTCTACTTATAATAATAATTATAAAATAAGTATCTTTACTACTATAGAATAGTACTAAAGATAGTAATCTTAAAGGCTTCTTACTAGTATACTAGTAATTTCTAGAAGAGATAAAGAGGTTAAATCTAGTTATAGCTACTAGCTATAAGCTATATAATTTATAATAAAGCTATTCTAATAGAAAAGAGAAAGAAAATACTTTAATTATAGATATAGAAGAAGAAAGATAGCTTATAGCCTTATAAAAATAGAATAACTATATAATATAAGATAATAATTATTCTAATATAGCTTTTATATATAATAAGTTATATATACTTACTAAAATAAAGTAGAAGCTCTAAGAGTACTTATAAGTAAGTAGATAAGCTTTAAAAGAAAAAAGAATTAGAGAAAGAGAATATAAGTCTAGAATAAGAGTATTTACTATATAATTTATAATAAAGAAGCTATAGAGCTCTATTTAAAGCGTAGTTTTAAGTCTTAATAATTTTATAAAGAGTAATATAATACTAAATAATAATAATTATCTAAGAAGAACTACTTTTATAATAATAATATACTAGATATAGATACTTTATATATATAATAATAACTTTACTACTAAGAGTAATTATATATAGTTACTCTATCTCTTAAAGAAGAGACCTAATATATTTAGTAACTACGTTATTATTTATTATATAACGCGAACTATTCTATAATCTATATAGTAGTAGCTTAAAGCTCTAGTATACTAATAGTATTTTACTATACTAGCTAAAATAATATCTCTATATAGTAATAGTAAATAATAATAGTAATAAAAGATAATTTCTTTCTTATAATCCTTATTACGTAATCCTACTATCTTACTTATAATTTAAGCCTACTCTTTTTATTATCCTAAGCGCGTCTACTATAGTAACTAACTACTATATTTAAGCCTTATACTATAAGTTATTATACTTAGTAAGAAAGAGCTTTTACTATCTACTTAGCCTCTTCTACTTTAATAAAGCTATATATAGCTTTTATAACTTATACTCTTTATTATAGATAACTATTCTCTATAAGCTAGTTAAGATCTTAAATAGCTATATATAATAACTAATAAGTAATAGAGTTACTATACGCCTTTACTATCTTACTCTTTTACTAATATTACTATCTATCTTAAAGTAATAAAGTATAATAAAGCTCTTTAGTTACTAGAGATATATATTATTCTTAATAATATACTATAGAAGCTTAGGGTAACGTAAAGCCTAGATAAGGTAGTTAATTATATCTATTTAGTATAGAGTTATTATAGCTTAACTTAGCTACTAGCTTATAGAGTAGAGGATTAGTTATTTAATAGTAGTTACTATTTAAGATATTAATATAATATAAAATTAAATAGCTTTTTAGTATAAAAAGAAAGAGCTATATAAGTAAGCTATTTAATCTTATACTTTCTTACTATTATAAGTTATATCTACTTAAGTATAAAGTTATAACTCTTTACTTTCTTAGAATTAGGACTAGAACTAACTTTACTTTTATAGTCTTATTAATCTTACTCTTTAGATCTTATATATAAGCGTATTATAGCTTTATACTTTAATTTACTACTACTATTATAGCTACTATATTATATTTCTATTAGTATTATAAGCTTACTTTAGCTTAAGATATATTATTAAGAGATAAAGTTTAGTATTAAACCTCTCTTTATAAAACCTAAGATTAGTCTTTTTTATTATTATTACTATTACTTACCTACTAACTATTATATAATTATTACTATACTAATTTTTAGTATTTAAGCTACTACTACTATAAAATATAGATATCTTATATAGTACTATTTAAGGTAGTCCTTTAGTAACTATTAAAATAGTACTATTACTATATACCTCTACTACTTACTACTATATTAAGGTACTAAGTATAGTACCTATACTACTATTATCTACTAAGCTTAAACCTACTATATTATATAAATCTACTACTAGTATAACTATACTTTTCTTAAACTAATAGTTACTTTATAAACTAATAATAAACTAATAAATAACCTATAGCTTACTTCTAAAGTAGTTATTTTTAATACCTAGCTATCTACTTATATTATAGAGTAACGCTAATAACTATAGAAGCTACTTTTACTATATAATTAGAAAGTTTAGAAGTCTAGAAAAAGATAGAAATATACTAGATACCTATAAGAATATAGGTTTTAGAAGAAAAAGATAATATTATAGTTTCTAGTAAGTATATATAATACTAAAGTACTAGCTAAAGTACTAGCTACTAGTATAAGCCTAAAGATAGATTATACTATATACTTTATAAAGAATAGTCTCTAGTTTAGTATTTTATTATATTAACTATCTATTTATTAAGCTATTAGATAATCTCTTATATATACTTTAAACTTTAGGTTTAAGAGCTTTCTATAAAGCTCTCTTTCTATAGTAAGTTTCTAGTAATATATATTTAATAATTAACTATCTAATCTAAAGCGTCTCTAATAATAACTTATAATAGTATATTTACTTTTAGGCTCTAGCTACTTAATATACTACTATAGTTAATCTTTTTCTATTATAAGTAACTAATAGATAGCTTTATAAACTATTTACTAATATATAAATACTTTTCTATTAATAATCTCTATTCTTTAATATTTCTTTACTATAAAATCTTTACTTATTACTATTTTACTTTATAGTAGATATTTAATAAATTTAAAATATAGTAGATATCTAATAAATTTAATAATACTCTATTATTATAAGATTAAAAGATTATAAGAGTATTAGTTAAGCTAAAACGTACTATAAAGAAGTTAAAGTAGCTATATCTTATCTAGAATACTATTTTTTATTTATTTCTTTATTTACTTTAGATTTAGTAGTATATATCTTTTAAATCTATTTTAAAAAATACTCTAGCTACTTCTAAATAGTTTAGAAATTTTTAAATAAGAAGTAATATACTCTAACTTTTAATTATAATAGTATTTAAGCTATAATAGTCTATATAGAGCTTTAGCTAATTATTTATTTTTTAAAAAGAGAAAATAAGTATTTTTATAAGTAACTTAGAGTACTTAATCTAGCTTCTAGCTAATTATAAAGGATTAGTATAAAAGTATATATATAGTATCTAACTTAGTAACTAGTAAGTTACTTATTACTACTCTTTTATAAGAACTTAGTTAAGTTAGATCTAGTTCTTATACTAATATATCTTTAAATTACTTTTTAAAAATATTTATTCTAGCTTCTAAGAGTTATATAATAGACTATAAAGTAGCTATTTACTTTTTTTAAAATCTTAAGTTAGCTAGATTTCTTCTATAAAAGCTTAGTAAAAGTTATTAATATTATATAAAATATATTAGATTCTATTCTTATAGAAAAAATCTATAAAATATTAACTTATAGATAGAGAATATCTAAATTACTAAGAAGAGATATAGTATTTTATACTATTTAAGTACTTATTTTCTTATTTAGCTAGTAGTAGCTATTAGTAATCTAGAAGAGGTTATTATAATAGTATTATAATTAAATTCTAGTAGAACTATATAATAGAGAAAAGTAAATTACTTTTATAATAGGTTTAGGTATATAGTTTAAATATAATAGAGCTGTAGTTAATCTTAATATAGGCGCATTTATGAGTAGCAAATCACCTCACTGATTGATGAGCCAGATATATCTTAATCCGAGCAAGGTTTCGCGACAGCTAACGCCTTCAATCTAGGCAGAGTGCTTGAATGAATGTGCAGTATTTGGCAGGCGTTGAGTGTCTTGTCCATGGGATTCTGGCATCTGCAGCTTCGCACCAGGTCGGCAGAAATCTTGAGCATGATTGACGTCTAAGTGCCGAGGCGATCAGGCCTAGACAACGTAACCGCACTTCTCGACCATGACACGCTAGACGGTGTCTTTGCCCGACTCAAAGAGCACAACATGACTATCAAAGAGCTCCAGCAAGCAGTCTCCCGGGTACCGACAGGCAGACATTCCCAGGCTGAGGCACACTATCGGCTGGACCCACTCAGAAATGCGGCTAGCAGCCCACACCAGTCGAACATCCTGGAGCTCGAGCTGGCGGCTTTCCACAAGATTCTGTGAGGAATCTAGTGCGCATGCTGACCAAAGCCGAGGTCGACCCCAACACTCTTTCGGAGGATGAGCGAAGGCTTGCATTTCGACCGCGGGGGATGGACTACATCTTCGCTCGTTGTTTGGCCTCTGGAATAACACTGTTGGTCTCCTTAAACGATGAGGCGCCTGTGCAGTACGTGGAGGAGATCTTCAGCGGGGATCTTGTCAAGAAAGAAGGGCCAAAGCAGGACTTTTCAGAAGCATGCAGTGCTCTTCGTGATAGTTCGGCATGGCGTGAGAAGAAACGCGATGCTTTGGCGAAGCTTGTGCCCACACAACAACGACTCCTTCGAAGTGTGTATGTGCTCAGCAGCGCGCAGGCCTCTGGGATCACCGACGAAGTTGTCATGATGGGCATCGCGAGAGCGAGCCGAAACGACCCACAATGGGATTCATCACGCGCTGCAATACCGGCACACATTCTTGCGCTGCTCCTAGGAGAAAGCCAAGTCTCTGCAAAAGCAACGGTGCTCATCTAATCTGAGTCTTCACCGTCAAATGCGCCCACGCAGGCGAGTGCATCCACGTCTGCGTCTGCGACAGCAAGCAAGTTGGCTAGCCAGCAAAAGAGTACCCTCGGAGTAGAAGGGCCCAAGCCGAACCTCCTTCCCACCGTCGAGCAAAAGGTTAATGCTCAATCGGCATTCTTAGATCAGATGTCGTTTTTGCCTCCCGAATCCAAGCTCACCGAAAACTGTGACAATAGCTTGCGCAGACGTATAGGGTCTAGAGGCACCCTATAAATCGGTGACAATACGGTTCCACTGCCCGTCATCATCTCTAAATTTTGTGCCAGAATCTTGTAATGTTGCTACATACTGCATGTGGTGATCAACAGACTCGAAGCGCAGGTGCCTGAATGATAACCGCAACTGCTGTAGACTGTAGATTGGTATCGAGCACTGGAGAGCTTTTCGAAACAAGGGAAGGGTCGTTCGGTACCGTGACGAGTTTGGGCTTGAGCGCGGTGATGGGGGGCTTTGGCACTTCGGCGAGGTCGATAGGCTTGGCAGGAGTCGGAAAAGAGTCGATAGTGTCGAGAGATGCGCCACCACCTGGAAGGACTTCGGGTGGCGGCGATGCCATAGCATCACCGGTCGAGGCGACTTCCGAAGCGGATCGGCCTAAACATCTGGGGAACAGCGTCTCGCAGCTCCGTACCGGCTACGACAACATCTGTGATGCCAACATCGGTGACCCTGGGAGGCAGAATGGAACTTCGTCGTAGAAGTACGGCCGGTCCATAATTGATGTGGTTTCCAGCGCCTTCATCCAAGTCTGGTGGTTTCTGGCCTTCTCCACGTCTTTTGAGAGCAGCTCAACAAAGCCCAGCCGCCGAGTGTGTCCGTTGCCATCACCCTCACAGTGCAAAGCAATGATACGCCAGCGGACGGGAGACCGAAGTGGGCGCCGTAGCCCGATGCTTCTTCTGGTAGGCCAGTATAGCGCCGATCAGACTAGATAACGTCGCGGCAGAATCGTTACAGGCGTCATGCGAGTTCTCGAACTCCCTCTTAGGGTTGCCGGCCTTAGTCCTAGACTCGTAGTATGTAAACCGGTTGATAGCGATTAGGCGCTTGTTACCGAAGTGATCGTTAGATCGGTTATCCTCGACGTTGCAACAAAGCGTTCGTGGTAGACGGTGTCTCTGACTTCGAACCCTCCGTCATCCATCTGCGACTCTCGGAGTTTGCACGCCGTCTTCGTGAAGAAGGGGTGTCGCTTCATCGACTGCAGTGCGCACGCACATTGCTCGAGTCGAAAATGTATTGCTGTCGCAGAACCCGGGACCTTTTAACGGCATGTTGGCTGCCCGGCCGCATGGTATCATGGACTATTGAGTGATGGCAGGACATGAGATGCTGGAGTAATGTAGTGCATGACACATTTCAGAGGCTGACGAGAGCCGAATGACAGCATAGAGGCGAAGGCTCTTGGGCGTTGCATTGAAGCAGTACGTCTCGCTAGATAAAAGATTTTGTCGAAAAGCTTTGTTGAAGAGGCGTCAGTCGAAGACTGATAGGCTTGCTGAGGGGAGCTTGCCAAGACGCTAGCGCAACGCTAGACACGCTGGGTACGCGCTATCGGAGATGACCGTGACGTGTACACTGCCTGACCTCGACTGTCCAGAGGAACCAACATATGATCTCATCCGCTTCCACGATAAACCTGCTGCCTGTGTTTGTGCGGCTGGTAGAATGCACGCCGAGGATACCGAAAGTCAAACAAAGATGCTCCAGCGAACGTCAGCGATCTCATAGTATAGTGAGAAGACCAAACAGAGGGCGCACGCGAAATGAAGGTCTTCGAAAAGAGAGAAGAGAAGAAAGAATGTCAGCAGGAGGAAGAGCGTCGGGCTCGCGAGCACCATGAGCGACGAAGCCGCAAGTCAGTACGGATACGGCAAGACTAATCGACCTCGATTCCCTTTCCCGGCACCTTTCGCATCATCGCTATAGTCTACGAAGGTGGCGAGAGAAACGAACACGACAATATAACGACAACGCTGATGAACACCCATCAAGTAAGAGAAGACCCGTGGACAGCACTGCGCAGGCTCAGCGCAGGGTGAGGGAGATTGTGCATGGCCCCAGTCTGGAGTACGATATAAAGCTTCCATTCCACTCTTAGAGGCGTCTTTCTTACACCAACCTCCAGCTCGCTCGAACACTCTCAATCGACAGGTCCAGCATGGACCAGCGCATCACCTTCC
>Ga0210040_10003072_pt1 | contig 22872 bp, 21 predicted proteins | sample CryGeyCG12114_NA_FD_185462 | JGI IMG/M metagenome (GOLD analysis project Ga0210040, IMG submission 185462) | Groundwater microbial communities from aquifer - Crystal Geyser CG19_WC_8/21/14_NA (SPAdes) (version 2) | ecosystem: Environmental > Aquatic > Deep subsurface > Groundwater | place: USA...
CCGTTTTTTACTACCTTGCTGCTCTGGCAGTGAGGACAGTTTATCTTGATGAGGATCTCGCACATTCCATCATCTTAAACACTTCACTGCCTCTCTTTTATCCCATCATACTTTGTTAACCACTACCAAAATTTTATACTTTCAGATGCTGCTTTACACGTAACCTTTTTTTATTCAACAATTTTGTATTTATGGATCTTTTATACTTAAACGAATTTTATGGCGAAAAATATTTTTGCGACTAAATCAGTCGAAAAACTCATATTAGAGTCTGAGAGCGGCGAGAACGGGCTCAAACGCACCCTTACGGCTACCAACCTCACCATGCTGGGCATTGGTGCTATTATCGGCGCAGGCATATTTGTGCTAACTGGTACTGCGGCTGCCAATGCCGCCGGCCCTGCTATAGTTTTTTCCTTTATCATTGCCGGCCTTGGCTGCTTGTTTGCCGGCCTTTGTTATGCAGAATTTGCTTCGATGATACCTATTGCCGGCAGCGCTTATACTTACGGCTATGCCACACTTGGCGAATTTATCGCTTGGATAATTGGCTGGGATCTAATGCTGGAATACCTTTTCGGGGCTGCAACGGTAGCAGTGGGCTGGAGCGGCAATTTTGTGAGTCTGATGAAATCCCTGGGCATCACGATACCGGCAACGGTGGCCAGCGCCCCGCTCTCCTACGACGGCGTTAGTTTTGCCACAACCGGTTCTTTCATAAACCTACCTGCCGTTATACTTGTGCTTTGCATGACAACGCTGCTGGTAATTGGAATTCAGGAGTCGGCGCGCTTCAACAACGTAATTGTAATTGTAAAGATAGCTATCGTGCTGCTGGTTATCGGTTTCGGTTTTCAATATGTAGACACAGCCAACTGGGATCCTTTTATTCCGGCGCAGGAAACTTTTGCTGATGGCATTAAGCGGTATGGCTGGCAGGGTGTGGTGCAGGGAGCCGCTATTGTTTTTTTCTCTTATATAGGTTTTGATGCCGTAAGCACCGCCGCGCAGGAAGCCAAAAACCCGCAACGCGATATGCCGATTGGTATGCTGCTTTCGCTTGGTATCTGCACCATTTTATATATCCTGATGTCGCTGGTGCTGACCGGGCTTACGTCCTTTAAAAACCTGAACGTGCCGGACCCGGTACTGGTAGCGCTGGCTGCCGCTGGCCCGGCCCTGCAATGGCTATACTTCTTCACGGGCGTGGGCGCAGCGGCCGGCCTGGCTTCGGTTGTGCTGGTGTTGCTGATGGGGCAGCCACGTATTTTCTATGCTATGTCGCGCGATGGTTTGCTGCCGCGCGTTTTTGGAAAAGTGCATTCCAGGTTCGGTACGCCCTATGTTACCACTATCCTGACGGGCGTTGTAGCGGCCATTGTGGCCGGTATTTTCCCGATTGGCCTGCTGGGCGAACTGGTAAGTATAGGTACATTGCTGGCTTTTGTGATTGTATGCGCAGGCGTAATTGTGCTCCGGCGTACTAACCCTTCCCTGCATCGCCCTTTTAAAACACCACTAGTGCCGCTGGTACCCATTTTAGGTATTCTGATATGCGGCTACATGATGGTAAACCTTGGGTTTGATACATGGATGCGCCTTATCATCTGGATGGTACTGGGAATTGTTATCTACTTTACGTACGGCCGTAAACATAGTAAGCTCAATGCAAAAGAGTAAGCTCTTTATTTTGCAAAGTATAAATCAGATTTTATTATAATTAAAGTACACGCATACAACCTAATAGAGAATTCTGTCTTAACAGCAAAGCCACCCATATAGGTGGCTTTGCTGTTAAGACGCGCCTTGCAAATTTCGCCATCTTGCTGCGCGCCTTTTTTATACTTATAATGCTTTTCGCGGCTGTTATGGTCAGGTTTTATACTTACTATAAATCCATATATAGCATACATTGTATTTATAATCAATAATTTACACTGCCAACATTTAATTTAACCCTCCGTATTAATCACATACTTAGTATATAAATCAAATTTTGAAATTTAACACAAAAAAATCTATGGGACAGACAGTAATTGGAATTTTCGATAATAAAGGCGAGGCACAGTCCGCCGTGGCAGAGCTCACCCGCAGCGGTCTTAGCCGCAACAATATAGATGTATCAGATAGAACCGATGCAGACGTTAACAGTGGCATCAACAGTGGTATCGCGACAGACACTCACCGTGAAGAAGATACCGACAGCATCAGTAAATTCTTCAATTCTCTGTTCGGAGATGACGATGATGATAATCGCAGTCATTATTCTGAAGTGGGCCGTCGTGGTTCCATTGTAACAGTCCATGCCCAGAGTCAGGAGGAAGCAACGCGTGCTGCTGCAATATTAGACACCCATGGCGCAGTAGATATCGACGAACGTGCCTCACAATATCGTAGTGGTACTTCTACAGGTGCTGCGGCCACAAATACAGGAACCGACACAGTAATTCCGATTATTGAGGAGAACCTGCAGGTAGGTAAGCGCGATGTGGAGACTGGTGGCGTGCGCGTGCGAAGCCGCATTGTAGAGCGTCCGGTGGAAGAACATCTGCGCCTGCGCGAGGAGCATGTATGGGTAGAGCGTAACCCGGTGAACCGACCGGCTACTGAGGCTGATTTGGCCGGCTTTAAAGAAGGCAGTATCGAGATGACGGAGCATGCTGAAGTTCCTATTGTGAACAAAGAGGCACGTGTGGTAGAGGAAATCAATGTAGGCAAAGAGGTAGAAGAGCGTGATGAGAGCATAAGAGGCACTGTCCGCAAAACCGATGTTGATATCGAGAATATTCGTGAGGACGACGACCTGACAAGACCGGATGAGCGAAACAGACCAGGTGGTTTGTAAGCTTCTCTGTTTCAAGAATGAATTTTATCTGGAAAGCGGCAGCCTGGGAACAGGCTGCCGCTTCTTTAATAACTATTTAAAATAAATGACGTCCTCTGAACCATTTTATAAGAAAAGTACCACCGTCCTTTTGGGATTGTTCCTGTTTGTGTACGTACTCTTCCTGCTGTCTGATATCCTGGTGCCATTAGCTTTTTCCCTGCTTCTGGCTATTCTGCTTAACCCGCTTTACAATCGACTGCAAAGGCTCCGGCTGCCTAAATTGCTGGCCATAACCCTCACGCTGCTCATCGCCATACTTTTACTGGCGGGGCTGCTATACTTTCTCTCCTCTCAGATTATTCAGTTCGGAGAAATGGTGCCACAGCTGAAGGAGCGGTTTAGCCTGATACTCACGAACCTGAACACCTGGATAGAAACAACTTTTGGTGTTACTATCGAAAGACAGATGGAACTGGTGAAAGAGGCAGCCAATAGCAGCAAAGGGCTGGTAGGACAAACCCTTAGTGGAGCGCTAGGCATGTTTAGCGTTCTTTTTCTGCTTCCGGTTTACATTTTCCTGCTGCTCTTGTATAAGCCGCTGATACTGAACTTTCTTTATGAAGTATTTTCTAAGAAGAATACCGACGACGTAGCTGCTATCTTACATGAAACCAAGTCGGCTGTTCAAAGTTACATTGTAGGTTTGCTGATAGAAGCTGCGATTGTGGCTGCACTAAATTCTGCTGCCCTGATGCTGCTCGGCGTTCGATATGCTATCCTGCTGGGTGTAATTGGGGCCATCCTCAATATGATTCCTTATATAGGCGGCATTATTGCCATACTGCTACCTGTACTGATAGCAACCATAACGATGGAAGGCTATACTACGCAGCTGGCTATTGTAGGGGCATATATTATCATCCAGTTCATCGACAATAATATCCTCGTTCCCCGCATAGTCTCCTCTAAAGTGCAAATTAATGCGATGGTTTCTATTCTTGCCGTGCTGCTGGGAGGGGCGCTATGGGGCGTTTCAGGCATGTTTTTGTCAATACCTTTTGTAGCAGTTTTAAAAATTATTTTCGACCGGATTGAACACCTCAGACCTTGGGGCAAACTACTTGGCGACGAGATTCCGAAGCGTTACAAAGCGCCTTTATAGTTTTGATAAATCCATGATGGTGGCTCTTCTGCCCCATGTACAGGCACCGTGAAGATACTGAAAGATAAAATGGCCGCAGCTTACACTGCGGCCATTTTACATAAAAATCTATATTATACACCGCACATTTGAAATGCAAATGCTGTAGTATACAGGTATACTTAACGGTTATATCCGCCCATGTAGCCATCGTTCCTATCGCTGTTGGTACGATCACGACTGCCGTAGTGGTCGTTGCTAAAATCTCTGAACTCATCCTGATTACCATAAGAGGCATCGTGGCGGAAACCATGGTTGCCCCGGCTGTCAAAGTCCCGGTACCTGTCGCCTTCTTCAGGGTTGTCGTAATTAGGGTTATAGCCCTCACTGTAGCGGTAGTGGCGCGGCTGATAGTCCCGGTAGCTGTCCGGAAAACGTTCTACCCTGTCCAGATCATTGCTCTCCGTTCCGTGAGGCAGCCCATAATCAAAATTGCGCGGCTCATCAGAATAATTGGCAGTGTCATACATGGCCTTGTACCGGTTTGGGTTGTTGCTTACGTCTCCATTCCCTCCTATTCTTTCGTAGCCCGGCTCGCGCTGCGGTCTGTAGCGTTCAGACTCATCATTTCTATCTCTCCGGTAACTTTCCTGCCTGTCGTAGGAATAGTCGTCGTTGTAATTATTGCTCCGGCCATTAAAATCCCGGCGGTTATAGTTGTTATATTCTTCTTTTCTGTTATTTCTCATCTTTATATAAATATTATGCGGCGACGGGATTACCATGCTGCCGCTTTGGGTTCAATTATTTAATTACCTGTCGTCGCGATTACTGTTACTTTGATCATAGCGGTCGCGGCGAGTATCGCTGCGGCCCTGGTTCCAACGGTCCAGGTTACTGTAGTAGCTGCCTTCTCCGTAATGCGTTTCGCCCGGCGCATAATTGCGGCCTGCGAAGCCCGTAGTATAGTCATTGTCGTAGTCACGGTTGCCTTTTTCATAACGTCTGTAAGATTCGTAATCGCTCCGTGAGTTGTTGGCCCATCTGCCGTCATTATTCCCGCGCCGCACTTCATGTCCAAAACGTTCATCAGCCAAACCATACCTGTCATCCGACCGGCCCTGGCGGCGCATATCATCGTAATCGTGGTTGCTATAATCAGCTTGTGCATCATAGTGCCGACCCGAGTTATGCTCATCATTGGGAGTATAAGTCATACCATAGGGATTGTTACTATGGCTGTTGCGGGCATAATCTTCGCCGCTGTACTGGGCACCGCCTGCCTGATAACGCCCCTGTGGCGACATTGCCCGCTGATCGGCATTACTGTTAAAACTGCTCGGGTCTCCGTACTGGCTGTAGGAGTTATCTCCCATGCCACGGTTAAAATGTGTATCTACAGTATAATTGCCGCGGTCAGCGTTCTGGCCCTGGTGGTGGCCATGCAGCCAGTGGGCGTCGTCAAAATCTCTGTCGTTGCGTTGGTTGCGTGCATCTTCTTTTCTTTCTCTCATAGCTTAGGTTTTAATTTAAGAATTAAACTATCACTGCTCTTGTGTACGGGAGGTTTGAGTGGATGGGTTAGCGGTTTGTCTTAAACCTGAGGCTCCCAAAGCCGTTAAAAACATATAACCAAAACATTAACTACAACTATGGAAGGAAACAATTGGAATAACAGACCCAGATATACTAGCTATAGAAATAGCCAGGATGGTGATGATCGCCGGAACGATCAAGACAGCTACCGAGGTTCGTACCGTTTAGACAACGAAAGCAAAGATCGAAACCAAACCACGTACAATGGCTTTGACAGAAATGACAGAAACCGGCACACCGACAACAGAAGCGCCGTTAGCATGAATCATAACCGTGATTTTGAGCGCGACAGTAGCGGCAGTTATCAAAACGGGCAGGGCATGCAAGACCGTAACAGCCGGAACCAGCAACGTAGCAACAGCGGCTACAACAATTCCTCCGACAGAAATCATTATCATTATAGCACCCGGAACCGCTATGAAGATGAAAGTCGTTATAACTCCGGAAATTTTGATGCTAACTACAGCCCTGACCACTATGGCAATGGCAGTGGCCAAAACTACGGCAATATGGCGGGTTCACTAAGTTATGGCTACGACGGCTCCGGCAACAGCGACTTTGACAGCAACAGATATTATGACCCTTTGAGTGGACATCACCGCAGTTACCACGGAAACTACACCAGCCGCCAGCCTGATTTTTACAACGACCGCGATCGGCGACGCAACAATGATGACTTCAGACCTCTTGATCGGTAAATTTGCACTCGGATATACTACTAAAATAGCAGGCGGCTTAAAACTGCTTACATACATTCACAATAAAAAACACAACTATGAGCACTAATAATAAGAACGACAAGAAAAAAGACATGCTGGATAATGAAGACGTGAACAACACCTTAAATGAAGGCAACAAAGTACCCAATATACATCCCACTTCAGAGATTGACGAGGACGTGAGCGAAGAAGATATGACGGAAGGCAGAGTTGGCGGCGCTCCGTCTCAGAAAAGCGGCAGCAGGGGCAGCGCCGATGTGCAGGATGGCGGCCAGGATGTAGGCAGCAGCGCCGGAAGCCATTAAGATTTATACTACCAGCACAGGTATAAAAGAAAGCGGGCCGTTATAATAGCGGCCCACTTTCTTTTATAAATACATAAAATACGATTATCAGTCTCCGGTTGTACCTCCACCGGTAGTTCCTGTAGTAGTAGCAGTGCCAGAGCCGGCACCATGCGTAGTTGAATCTGTAGCGGTTGAATCTGTAATGTCTCCGTATCCCGTCAGGTTATCTGTAGATTCCGGTGCACTTTCAGTCGTATTTTGATAATTATCTTCTTTAGGCATATCACCATTATTGGCGCCGCAGGAACTTAAAAATAAAGCTAAACCCGCAGCCATAATCGCAAAAATTCTGTTCTTATTCTTTTTCATCATATATACATCTTTAAGTGAGATAAATTATTGGGCTTTTTTATTTCGCCTGTTATTCCCTTCATACGCAAAGTAAGAGATTACTATACATATACTTAAGGTATTTGCATCTGGAAAGTTTTGCAATTTACCATTTCACATAAAATACTTAAAGCTGCCTGTTCACTTTTCGCCCCGGTTTAATGTACAGTATCTACGGGAGTAGTTTCTGCACTGTGAGCGGAAGCAAATAGCAAGTATAGCCATTCCGAAAATAAGTAAAGCCACCGCTGCCGGTAGCTTTACCATAAGAATAAGTACAGTATTATTAATTACGCCTAATGTTATTCTAAAAATTGAAAACCATCATCAGCTTTGAAGATTTTCCTGCTTTTTCACATAAGACTTTAAACTCAGAAGCGCTTTATCTCTCTTTCAATAATGTTAATTTATGAATTATACTTTTCTGTAGAAATGGAAAAGTATGGCTTTAACAATTTTCGTCTTCTGCAGGTATAAATCTATACTTTATTGCATTTCTTCCTGCTCCATATATTCCCACATAGCATCTTCGCTGGCACCGGACTTAGCAGCATAAAGCAGCATAATAGTATAAACAGCAATTAACAGGAAACTCAACGGAATAGAAAATAGGAAAGCGACAATAACAGCTTTTACCGGATCTGGCTGTGATTTCATTTTAGTGGATGCATACCAGAAAAACAACACATTGAAAATGCCGGAGATGGCAACAAAATTAATAATGTCTAACATTGGCTAAAATATGGCTTATATAATAATTTAAATTTTTGATACTATTTTAATTCAAAACTTATAACTTTTGTATAGCCAACGCTGCTATTCCTTAGTTTGATCTGAGTCCCATAAAAATGACTGCTGAATTTTTGATACAATTTAAATGGCTTCTTATTCATTTACAAACCTTCAATCACATTAAATTTATAAACAGAAAAAATTTATGCTTTATAAATGGAATATTATATATCTAAAGTTTTAGCACAAAAAATATTTTTTCTGTTTTAGAATTATGCCACTATAACGAATAATCATAAGAAGGCTTACAAGCATATTATAATACAATTTATAAAACTGATTTCTTTAGCTTTATTATTTCTGAACAAGTGAAAATTCTGCCAAACCTTAAACAGTAAAACAGATAAGATGAATTTAGACTATAAACAACAAAGCCTGCCCATATCTGGCAGGCTTTGTTGTTTATAGATTGATAAATAGCAGGGCTGCATCAGGTTAAAACTCCTTTATTACCGGCGCTATACATACCTAAGTATTTATATATTTCAGCATACTTACATAATCCGATAGCACCTGAAGTAGTGGCTTACAAACTATGCGTCAGAATCTTTTCTACATCTTCAATTTGAATGTCGCCACGTTCGCCAAGATTTTTTGTGCCGCGTTCCTGTAGCCGTTTCACAATTATACTGATAGTATCTTTATCCACGTCGTAATCCTGCAGGCGCGTCGAAATGTCCAGCGACTCGAAGAAACTGATGGTGGCCTGGATGGTCGCCTCAATTTTCTCATCATCTGTTCCCACAGTTATGCCCCAAACGCGTGCGCCATACTGCAGCAGCTTCTCTTTCTTGGTTTCCTGTTTGTAGCGCAGCAACGATGGCAACACAACGGCCAGAGTACGGGCATGATCTATGCCGTGGAGCGCTGTCAGTTCGTGGCCTATGTAGTGTGTTGCCCAGTCTGTTGGCACTCCTACCCGGATAACACCATTCAGCGCCATAGTGGCACTCCACATAATGTTAGCCATGGTATGATAATCGTTAGGATTTTCCAGTGCTTTTGGCCCTTCTTCTTTCAGGGTCAGCAACACAGCCTCGGCCATACGATCCTGCAGCGGCGCGTTTACCGGATATGTCAGGTATTGTTCCAGCACATGCGTAAAAGCATCTGTCACGCCGTTACTTATCTGGCGCAGCGGTAAAGTATAGGTTGTTTCAGGGTCCAGTACAGAGAATATCGGAAATGTAAAAGGGCTCCCGAAAGAAAACTTTTCCCTGGTTTCATCGCGCGTAATTACCGCCCCCGAGTTCATTTCTGAGCCGGTGCCGGGCAAGGTAAGCACGCTGCCAAAAGGTACAGCCTTTTTAGCTTTTATACCTTTCGAAAGCATGTCCCAGGGTGTGTCACCATCATATAGTATAGCCGCAGCAATAAACTTAGTGCCATCTATCACAGAGCCTCCGCCTACGGCAAGTATAAAATCAACCTGCTCGCGTTTGGCAATGCCCACCGCCTGCATCAGGGTTTCATAGCGTGGGTTTGGCTCTATCCCCTGAAACTCAATTACCTGATGGTTCTTCAGCGCTTCCATCACCTGGTCGTACACACCATTTTTCTTGATACTGCCGCCGCCGTACGTTATCATCACGCGGGCATTTGCCGGCACTTCTTTGGCGACAGCAGCTATCTGGCCTTTGCCAAAAATTATTTTAACGGGATTATAAAACTGGAAATTATTCATTGTTCGATTTAAAGTGTTCTTGTAAAAGGGCAGCGTTAATAGTATAACCCTGCTGTCCTGAAATTGATGTAACAAACTCTACAAAGTATGCTAATGAAGATTAAATTCTTATTGTGCATTTTCCGGCTACATATTTTCCATAACAGCTAGTATCCTATTACTTGTGCCTGGTAGAAGCAAGTATAAGTTGATATACAAAGTATAAATCCACCTTTGATGGTGCGAACTCATGCCTCACACTTTTTTAAAGTTAAAAGTACGAGCTACAAGTTCACGCCAGCAAAGTAGCCGAAATGAACTTTTGTTATACTTGTTTAGGAGGGATCTGCTATTTTAACCAGTTGCTTGCCGGTATTTTCGCCAGTAAAAAGGCCCAGAAAAGCCTGCGGCACGTTTTCAAACCCCCCGCTTATATTTTCCTGATACTGCAGCTTTCCTTCCTGCACCCACTGGGCCAGGCTGCGGGCAGCCTGGCCAAAACGGCTGGCATAATCATTTACTATAAATCCTTTCATCATAGCACTTTTCTTCAGCAGCGTGCCTTCTATGCGGGGGCCCGTTGGTGCAGTAGTGGCATTGTAGTAGGCAATCTGACCACAGATGGCGATACGCGCAAACTTATTCAGGTTGGCATATACGCCGTCCGTTATCTCGCCGCCTACATTATCGAAGTATACATCCACCCCATCCGGACAGGCTTCGGTAATAGCTTCGGCCATGTTGCCGGTGGTTTTATAGTTGATGCCTTCGTCGAAGCCCAGTTCATTTTTCAGGTAGTTTACTTTGTCGTCGGATCCGGCAATACCTATTACGCGGCAGCCTTTTAATTTAGCTATCTGACCTACTACTGTTCCCACGGCTCCGGCTGCACCCGATACCACGACTGTTTCGCCTTCTTTCGGCTCACCTATAAACAGCAGGCCGCAGTAGGCCGTCAGGCCGGGCATACCCAGAATACCTAAATGGTAACTGAGCGGCGCCACTTGTCTGTCTATTTTGTTGAGCCCTTCGCCTTTAGAGATAGTATAAGTTTGCCAGGGCAGATTACCGAGCACAACTTCTCCTTTTTTGTATTGCTGATTCTGGCTTTCAGCCACTTCTGCTACCACGCCTCCCGCAATGGGCTCACCTACTTTATAAGGCGGCACGTACGATTTGGCATCGCTCATGCGGCCACGCATATAAGGGTCAACAGAAATATACAGCGTTTTCAGCAGCAACTCTCCTTCCTTCAGTGATGGTAGTTCCTGCTCCTCAAACTTAAAATTCTTTTCCGTAGGCGTACCACGGGGGCGGCTTGCCAACAGTATACTTTTAGCTTTTATCATGTACAAACTTTTAATAATATAGACGCATAACCGTTTATGGCAGTTTTTGTTTGAGCGTAAGTATAGGCGCTTTCGGTACAATCTTTTATCTTGGGAATTCATTGTACAGGTACAATGAATTAAAATTTTCGCCGCTATGCACTTGAGAAAAAAAACGCTTTTTATACTTTCCCTTTTCCTGTTAGTCTGGTTTTTAAACGGATGTAAAACTGCGCCTGCCGCAAGCAGCAGCAGCTTTATAGACTATAAAAGCGATCAAATAGTCTATATGGGGCGGATTGGGATGCAACGCCCGGATGCGGCAGAACTCTATTGGTCAGGCACATCCGTAAAAATTAACTTTGAAGGCTCATCTGTGAAAGCGTGGCTGAAGGATGAAAGTGGCAACAATTACTATAATGTGATCATAGACGGCGACAGTCTCCACCTGCTGCGGCCCGATACCACCAGGCGCGCCTACACTCTAACCTCTAACCTGCCGGACGGGAAACATACAGTAGAGATTTTTAAGCGCACAGAATACGACCGGGGCAAAACGCTGTTTTATGGCTTTGATTTAGAGAGTGGCACAGACTTACTTCCTCCACCACCGCCTGAAAAGCATAAGCTGGAATTTTACGGCAATTCCATTACGGCGGGTTATGCTGTAGAAGACAGTTCCGGCAAAGACTCACCAGACAGCACCTACACCAATGGCTACCTTAGTTATGCTGCCGTAACTGCGCGCCACTTCGATGCGGCTTATACCTGCATTTGCAAAAGCGGTATCGGCATCATGATCAGCTGGTTTCCGACTGTTATGCCCGATATTTACGACCGGCTCGATCCGTCCGAGCCAAACAGTACCTGGAACTTTACCAGATATAAGCCGGATGTGGTAATTATTAACCTGTTGCAAAACGATTCGTGGCTTGTGAATATGCCTGAAAATGATGAGTTCAAAAGAATTTTTGGCACTACGCCTCCCCGGCCGGAAGCTATAGTTGCGGCTTACAGCCGGTTTGTGACATCCATCAGGCAGAAGTACCCGGAGGCGCAAATTATCTGCATGTTGGGCAACATGGATATCACCAAACAAGGATCTCCTTGGCCCGGCTATGTGCAGCAGGCCGTAGATGCGCTGCAGGATGATAAAATTTATACTTTAGTGGTACCTTACAAAAATACGCCGGGCCACCCGGACATCCAGGAGCAGCAACAATTAGCCGACAGCCTTATCAGCTTCATTGACGAAAATATAGTATGGTAGCTTCTGACAGTTGGTGCACCCATAAATTTACAAGTATAAAAAAGGCTCCCTGTCAGGAAGCCTTTTTTATACTTGTAAGCTGGCCGGTTTCAAACCGCAGCTACCGTTTGCTGATAGCTTTCTAAAAAAGTTTGCAGCTTCAGCATCGTTTGGGCCAGCTCCGTTATCTCCGGCAGGTATACAATGCGGAAATGGTCTGGCTGCGGCCAGTTAAAGCCGCTGCCCTGCACGAGCAATACGTGTTGCGCGCGCAGAAAATCCAGTATAAGCTGCTGATCATCCGTAACCTTAAACCTACGCACATCAACTTTAGGGAACATATAAAAAGCTCCTTTGGGTTTTACACAGGTAATACCGGGTATGGCTGTCAGCATGTCGTAGCATAGGTCACGCTGCAGACAAAGCCTGCCTGTTGGCAGTACCAGTTGCTGCATGTTCTGGTCGCGCACCAAAGCAACCTTAATGGCATACTGCGCCGGCACATTGCTGCACACCCGTAGGCTGGCCAGCGTATTTAGCCCATCAATATAAGCTTCCGCACTTTTTCGGGCGCCACTCAGCACCATCCATCCAGCTCTGTAACCAGCTGCCAGATAGTTTTTGGAGAGCCCGCTAAAAGTAACAGTCAGCACCTCATCCGAAAAAACAGCTGCAGGATGATGCACAACGCCGTCATACAGAATCTTATCATAAATTTCATCGGAAAAGACTACCAGATTATGTTCCGCTGCCAGTTTTACCATTTCCTGCAGCACTTCCGGGCTATAAACGGCGCCTGTGGGGTTGTTGGGGTTTATGATAACTATAGCGCGGGTGCGTGGGTTAATTTTACTTTTAATATCTGCCAGATCAGGGTTCCAATCTGCTTCTTCGTCGCAGAGATAATGTACGGCCTTGCCTCCCGAAAAACGTACGGCGGCTGTCCAGAGCGGGTAATCGGGCATGGGCACCAGTACCTCATCTCCCTGGTTTAGCAGCGCCTGCACCGCATGCATGATCAACTCACTTATACCATTGCCAATAAAAATTTCATCAGCGTCAATATTGCGAAAGCCTCTGGCGCTATAGTATGTACACAGCGCCTCGCGCGCCTCCAGCAATCCTTTATGGTCGGAGTAGCCCTGTGCCTGCTTTAAATGCTGAATAAGCTGTGCTACAATTTCCGGGGAAGTATGGAATCCAAATGGTTCCGGATTTCCTATATTTAGTTTGGTGATGGTGTGCCCCTGTTGCTCCAGTGCCTTTGCCTGCTCGTATACCTGCCCCCGTAGTTCGTAATGAACACTGTTTAGCCGTGTGCTGCGCTGTATCATGTTATCTGCTAAAAAAATTAATCAAATATACTGCTTTGGCACAGATTAAAGTATAATGCGCTTGCAACTAAATGAATCTTTAAGGCAGTCAATCCACATCAGCTACAATAACTTTAAAAAAATTTCTGGTACCGCAGGCATCAAAACAACGCCATTAAGCGACTAAAAGCAGGAATCCATACTTACCGTAAGGAGATGTTCGGCAGAATGTATAACTTTGCTTTGCAAGACAGGAAAATCAGATTTACTTTTATTCCCTTAAATTAAGACTCATCAAGAGATTATTTGTATGGCTACCACCGCTGACATTAAAAACGGGTTGTGCATGGAATATAACAACGATTTATATGTTGTTATCGATTTTCAGCACGTAAAGCCGGGAAAAGGCCCCGCCTTTGTTAGAACCAAACTTAGAAATATAAAAACCGGTAAGGTGATTGACAACACCTTTTCGTCTGGTCACAAAATTACGACGGCCCGCGTAGAGCAGCGGCCGCACCAGTTTATTTACAAAGACGATTTAGGATATAATTTCATGGATATGAGTAACTTTGAGCAGGTTACGCTGGAAGATACTATGGTTCCTTTCGCTGACTTGATGAAAGAGGGCCAGGAAGTTACTATCCTTTTTCATGCCGAAACAGAAACACCTCTTACCTGTGAGATCCCTCCTTTCGTAGAACTGACCATTATGTATACTGAGCCTGGCCTTAAGGGTGATACTGCTACCAACGCCTCTAAACCAGCTATTGTAGAGACGGGCGCCACCATACAGGTGCCCCTGTTTATTGGGCAGGACGAAAAAATCAAAGTAGATACCCGTACCTATTCATACGCTGAAAGAGTTAAATAAAACATGAAAGCTAAAGAAATCCAGGATTTGATTGACTTCATCGCCAAGTCCGGCCTCAACAAAGTCAACATTGAGACAGAAGAGTTTAAAATTTCGGTGCAGCGCGAGCCCAACCAGAAAGTGAAGTATATGAGCGAGCCGCCACGCGCCGCCGCCACACAGGCAGTTCCGGCTATCACGCCAGTGGCTGCCCCTGCAGCGTCTGCGACCGCACCGGCTGTCCCGGTTCCCACCTCAGAAGAAAGCAGGTATATTGTCATTAAAGCTCCGATGATTGGCACTTTTTATCGTTCGTCCAGTCCTGAAACGCCTTCTTTTGTAAATGTTGGCGATGACATGGCACAAGGTCAGGTAATCTGCATCATCGAAGCTATGAAGCTGTTTAATGAGATCGAGTCAGAGATATCCGGGCGGATAGTGAAGGTGCTGGTAGATAACGCCTCACCGGTAGAGTACGACCAGCCACTGTTCCTGGTAGACCCCAGCTAATTTAACGATTTGAAAATTTGAAAATATGAAGATGGAGATGGTGCTTAACATCTCCATTTTACTTACTTATTATCTTCAAATTCACAGATCTCCAATTCAGAATATATGTTTAAAAAGATACTAATCGCTAACCGAGGCGAAATTGCGTTGCGTATTATCCGTACCTGTAAGGAGATGGGCATTAAAACGGTGGCTTTATACTCTACCGCCGACAAAGAAAGCCTGCACGTGCGCTTTGCTGATGAGGCTGTCTGCATTGGCCCTCCTCCCAGTGCCCAGTCATACCTCAATATACCAAATATTATTGCAGCCGCTGAAATAACGAATGCCGATGCCATTCATCCGGGCTATGGCTTTTTATCTGAGAACGCCGAGTTTTCACGTATCTGCGCTGAAAACGGCATTAAGTTTATAGGTGCTACGCCGGAAATGATCAACGCTATGGGCGATAAATCTTCTGCGAAGGCAACTATGAAAAAAGCAGGTGTGCCTACTATACCAGGTTCCGAAGGACTGCTGAAAACTATAGAAGAAGGTATAAAGCTGGCACATAAAATCAAGTACCCGGTTATACTTAAAGCAACTGCCGGCGGCGGCGGCCGGGGCATGCGCATTGTTCGCAGCGATGCAGATTTCGAGAAAGCCTGGAATGATGCCCGCACCGAAGCAAAAGCAGCTTTTGGCAATGATGGCATTTACCTCGAGAAGTTTGTTGAAGAGCCACGACATATCGAGATTCAGTTGATCGGCGACCAGTATGGCCACGTGGCGCACCTTTCCGAGCGCGACTGTTCCATTCAGCGCCGCCACCAGAAGTTGGTGGAAGAAACGCCTTCTCCGTTTATTACCGCTAAACTCCGTGACAAGATGGGCGAAGCAGCTATCGCCGGCGCTAAAGCTATCAACTATGAAGGCGTGGGTACTATCGAATTTTTGGTAGACAAGAACCGGGACTTCTACTTTATGGAGATGAACACCCGCATCCAAGTAGAACACCCGATTACGGAAGAGGTGATTGATTACGACCTGATAAAAGAACAGATTAAGGTTGCTGCTGGCTATGAAATAACAGGCAAAAACTACTACCCTAAGATGCATGCCATCGAGTGCCGTATCAACGCCGAAGATCCGAAAAATGGCTTCCGTCCGTCTCCGGGCAAAATTACCACCCTGCATGTGCCGGGCGGCCACGGCGTACGCATCGACTCGCACGTTTACTCCGGGTATACTATCCCTCCCAACTATGATTCGATGATCGCAAAGCTTATTGTAACTGCGCAGACGCGGGAGGAAGCTTTGGTAAAGATGAAGCGGGCCCTGAGCGAATTCGTGATTGAAGGCGTGAAAACCACCGTGCCTTTCCACCTGAAATTAATGGATGACGAAGGTTTTAAAGCTGGCAATTTCACAACATCATATCTTGAGAATTTCGACTTTGATTCAATAGAGTAAAATATTTGAACAACATTATATAAAAAGTCCCGGCTGCCAGATGTAGCCGGGACTTTTTATACAATCTATATTTCAATTTCCTTTTACAGGTTAATATAATCTAAAGATGAATGTTTTCAGATTCTTCCTGCTAAAAGTTTACTCTTTAATTATACGCCGGGTAGTATAATTATCCCCATATCTCACCTTCAGAAGATAAACTCCGGGCGCAACATTAATTAAGTTTAATGTCTTAAAAAAGAGCTTAGCAGGTGCATATGCAGTTGAATATACATATCTGCCATAGATATCTATAAGTGAAATTTCTAACGGCATCTCTTCCGGCAAATTTACTTGTACCGTTATATCATCTTCAACCGGATTTGGATAGACTGAAACGAAAGGCTTTGAATTCTCCGCTAAACCGGCTGGTGGTATCACAGAAGAAATAGGTTTGATGGCAATTTCGGTTTTAGTAATCAGGCAAACCCAATCTTGTGCCTTATCTTCTGGTGGGATACCTATCGCTTGATACCCTGGCCCTGTTATTTGCTGAATACTTCCATCTTGTAAGGTTCCGCCAGTGCGTGGATTATACCATTTAACCTGATAAGGGCTGCTGCTTGCGCCTAAATCCAGGGAAGTGGAGTCGCCAGCCGGTATGTAAATAGCATAGATTTCATCTGGCAGTGCAAAACAATAATCCGTTGCAGAGGAAGTTATATTATCCATACTTTTCATCTGACTAAAAGGCAGATACTGTTGAAAGAATTCCAGCGCATAGCGGGTCAGATCCCACATGTGGTCACGGGAGCGCCAGTCCTGTGCTGTTAAATCATTGTTTGGATAATTATACCCAAAATACCATTCCACACCTCCGCCTCCAGCCATCAGATTGCCCCACAAGGCAGATTTCCGCACCTTATTATGGGCAAAATCATTGCCATCCGGTGCTACACCTGTACTTGGAGGACCTATTTCATCCAGGCTAACTACCCATTTCTGGCCACTCGCTGCAGATTGGTTCACCCAATTTAGCGTTTGCTGATGCACAGATCCTATACTCGCAATCTGTAACGACGCGCCATTAATGGTAGAATAACCCAGTAAAGGAGTATAAACAGTAGTAGAAGCCTGGTTTGGATAAGTATGTATATTAATGAAGCTTTTATAAGGATCCAGACCTTTAATGTAATCTGCAAAGGCTTTTCGCTGGGCATCTGTGTTAGTATTTTCTTCACCGAGATTCCAGTCTATTGCCAGATGGTGGCCAAATCGGGCTATCAACTCCCGATAATATAATTTGCGTTGTACTCCTAATGCACCACCATCCAAAAGCTGATCATTTTCTGTTTCCTGTGTTACCACGTGCATCATAATCCCAAGTTTGTCCATCTGGGCAAATACTACTTCCCACTGGTCAAGTTTTGACACATCAAAACGATATCTTTCGGTATAAGCTGTCCAGGGCCATATATCTTTACCATCTCCATCTACATTCATGGTAAGAAAGTATACATCATTCATCCCCTTTGAAGCCAGATAATTTAAAGCCCCGATAATCCCCTTCCCCTTACCGCCTTTCCAGGTCGGATCGCCGCTCATCCAATCTCCTATGTGAGGGGCGTATGTTTTAGTATAATCAGTACTATCGTAACTATAGGTACCATCAAAGTCCTGATAAGCCAGGAAATTTTCTGGGCTATTTGCCCCTCCCTTTAAAAAGTACTCACCCGATTCAGCAAACTGCAGATAATGCTCTCCAACATATTGCAGCCGTCCCTTTGCTCTAAAATCCCTTCCGGCTTTATCGGTTGGCCCAACAATTAAGCTACCGGTTAAGTCATTAAAAGCTATTGGACTGCCTGCGGTAGCACTACTACTTACAGCTATATTTCTCCCGGCACGAAAAGATACTTTATAGGACCAAATACCTTCTTCATCTGGGGTAAAATGAACCCGCCATTTATTTCCTGAAATGGCTCCTGATTCTGTTGCATTACCATCGGCAGCAAAATACCCAGGCACAACTATCTGCCGATTACCTTTGCTAAATATAATGTTCATTCGGTAGTTGAGAAAAGGATTTGTTGTTGCCGTTTCTCCGGAAGTTGGGCCTGTAAAAGTTAATGTAATTTTATGCCATTTCTTTTGTTCTCCTGTTATCACAGCCTGCACAGGATTATTTATTATCTTGAAATTTATACTTAAGGCAGTTCCCACTGAATCACTGCCCCTTGAGCCAGCATAAGGAGTAGCTGTTAAAGTATAACTGCCTAGAGCAGGCGTCCAAGAATTATACTTATTATCACCTCCGAACAAGGCATAAGGAGTTAAGTTTTCGACCTGCTTATGGCTGGCGGTGCCGCCCATTATTAATATAACACTTCCTACTTTAGCTGGAGAAGTATTAACCCTGATGCTAAAGTTTCTGGTGGGCATAGTAGCTAAATTAAGTATCGCGCCACTGGTAAGTTTTTTCATAGGTAAACCAGTATCGGTATTAATTAAATCAAAGCTGACTACCTTTTCAACCAAAACAGCCGGATGATTGCTTTTAATACTGTCTGTAACTGCTTTGCCAGTCTTATCAGCATAAGCCTGAAGGTCCAAAATAAGGCTTACTAAAATCAAAAAAATATGCTTTGATGAAATCAACTTGCAGGCAGGAGTATTAAATGTTTTCATAGGCTGGAGTATATTTTTAGTTTGAAAATATGAAGCAGATGTAATCTAAAATTTCCTGATGGAATGCTTTGCCAGATGAACAGACTGTAAGGCCTTTAACCAACAAAATATACAAGTACAAGAGGAGCAATAGCTTACGCGCTACTTTAGGAAGAGCCGAGGTTTTCTATATCTTTTGAATGTATAGACCTTTGAAATAAACTTATCTTAACGAATACGAGATTTGTAAAATTAGGGCTCTTACTTTTATAACTATTTAAATATAATTATAAAAATTTCTGCAGCATACTTTCAGAACCATGTAACGGAATGGGAATAATAGAAAAACAGCCCGATAACAAAAGCCCAGCGTTGATTAGTTACTCCTGCTATACCCGGGCTTGTGCTTTTAAAACCACTAAAGCATGCGGGCATAAAAGCTCAGAACAAGAAGCTGTTATAGTATAAGACTTTATGTTTATCGCCTGGCACATAATAGTTGTTGGCAGGTGGCCTGCAGAAGTATAACTTGTACAAGATCTAAGATTATGACCAGCTATTGGCAGGCCCAGGCAAAAATTCGGCTATCTATTCCCAACGTGGCAACAAACATGCTTTAAAAAAGGGATTATCATACCTTTCCCGCAATACAATTTCTGGCTTTAAAAACTTATTAATGGCCGTTGCGTTTTTGCAATACGTACAGTTTTATTAACTTTAGGGTCTTCATAACCGGTTTTTTTACGCCTAACCCCATTTATGAAAAAGAGCATCCTTCTTTTTTCTGCTATTTTGTTGCTTGTTGCCAAAGTATACGCCCAGGAGGCCGCTGCTGAAGCAGGGGCGCAGGCTTCTCAAACTATCGCTTCTCCTTTGAAACTCTCTTTCCCTAATCAGCCGGGCTGGAATGTGCTGAAAGAGGGACAAAAGCTGGAATTTGAGGTAAAAGCCACTGGCGGCACAGGCAGCAGGTTTACTTATGCGCTTCCACAGGGAAGAATAGAAGGTATAGAATTTGATTCGCTGGGCCGCTTCTCCTGGACGCCCAGCTACGATTTTGTAGACCGCCTAAGCGGTGGGCGCACTATTCAGCTTCTTTTTGAGGCGCGAAATGAAAAAGATGAGAGCGTGCGGCAGGTAATAGATTTAAGGGTGGAGCATGTTAACCGCCCACCTATAATCGGTGAGCTAAAACCGTTCTATGTTAAGTATAACACTCAGAACATTTATACTGTAGAATCTTCTGTGGTGAAAGACGAAGACAATGATCCAATTGTATTCGTACCCATTTTGGATGCAATGCCCGAGGGAGCCAGGTTGTCGGAGCAGGGAGAATTTACCTGGAAGCCTTACCTGTCTCAATTCAACGATCTTCGTGAAAAGCCAATCTTTATCGAATTTTACGTAGAAGATCAGCCTGCCAAAGCCCGCACCAAAGGCTCTTTTAAAGTAGCGGTAACTCAGCAGGACCTGCCACCCAGCATTCAGATGATTCCGTCGCAGAAAAGGTTTGAGCTTAAAGAAGGAGCCACAGTGGATCTGATGTTTCAGCTCTATGATCCGAACGGCGAAAGCAATCTTGCCTCTTTTAACTTTGTTTCAGGTAATGCCAGCATACCGGCCAGTGCACTTGTAAAAAATACGCCCTCGCAGTATGAGTTTATCTGGAAGCCAGGTTATGATTTTGTAAAAGATCCGCTGGACTCACTGTCATTTGATATCACGTTTTTTGTTATGGACAAATCTAATAAGCGCGAAGAGCGTACCATAACCTTTACAGTTCTGGAAGCCATCAATGAAGCAGAAATAGATCAGAAATTCTATAACGAATACCGCTCCTCGCTGCTAAAAGCATGGGATCTGATAGAACAGTTGAAGCAGTCTGAAAATGATCTCAAGAAGAAGTATAAACGTGCAATAAGAGGAAAAAAAGGCAGGTCGCTTACAAATGCTTCGCTTGGCGCCGTAACAGGTATTTCGCCGGTGGTAATTGAGGAGCCCACTACCTCTAAAAAAGTTACTACCGTTGGAGGAACTATGGTAATGACTATTGGCACGCTGGAAGCAACCGAAGTGATCGGCCGTTCTACCAAAGATTTGATAGAACGCCTTAACTACATCATGGAGAAGCGGAACGAACTGCAGACAAAAGGAGATGTTTTCGCCCGCAAGTATGCCCTCAAGTCATCCCGCCGCAAGCCTGAGTTCATGAAAGACGCTGATGAATTTGTGGCCTTGATGAATCTGAAAGGACTAGTAGCGCTGGAACTGGATGCAACCTGGCAAAATAAAGCCAACCCCACCGATCATAACATAACCAAAACATTTAAAGACTTCAGCCCGGAAAATTGATAACCCAGCAAAAATCAGATGCTTTGGTATGTTGCCAACTAGCATAGGCGGTAAAAAGTATAACATGGGTGAAAAGAAAAACGCACCTGTGCAAATTTGTGACTGATGGCATAAAACTCAATTTGTGTTTCCACCTGATGTGTTGTTGCTTGATAAACAATTAAAACTGGTAATTTCATCGTGGCTTGCCAAGCGTGCCGAAAGGTTATTGTTGTTTTTATAGAATCCGCCGATAATTATCATAACACCTGTTATAAGAGAATAGCCCTTTAAACAATCTTGAATGAAGCTTTTTTCAGGGCTTTTTTGGTACTTTCACGGACCTTATCTCAACTGTTGGCATACCAGCTAAGCACCCATTGTTCTCGTCTTAATAAACCGTGAGACTACATTACTTACTTAGTAAGGCAGTCTACTATTTGCCAATTGCTGTCTGACATGAATTTCAAAGCCGTTTCCTGCACCTGTTGAAGTATATTCCTTAGGACAGGGCCTTTATCATCTCTCCGCCAGGTAACGTAGAGGTTAACCTTGTAAGGCAGCGTGATAAACTTTACATTGGGCAGCGCGCTGAACGAATAGGAATATGGTAGTATAGATACGCCAAGCCCTTTTGAAACTAAGCCGAGAACCATTGCTCCAAAATCCGTTTCAATGTAAACATTGGGCTTGAAGTTATGGTCCTCGAAAATCTGCCGAAGGCTTGAAGTATAGAATGTCGTCTGCGCCAGGTTTGACAGGATAAATTTCTCGTCTTTCAAGTCATGTAGCCCTGTAAAGTTCTGCTCGTTCAAGTGGTGGTTCGAGGGCACGACAAGAGCAAACGGCTCTGAGTACAGGCAGATTGATTGCAACGAGGGGCTTTCGGCTGGGTCACGTCTGAAAGCCATGTCCATCTGGTAATTCAGCAGCAGTTGCTCAAAACTGATGTCGGTCGGCTCCACCAACTCGACCTTTAGTTCTGGTAGATTCCGGGATATGCTTGTAATCAGTCCAGGCATAAAACTGTAGGCGATGGAGCCCGGGTAGCCGATTCTAACAGAGCCAAAAGCACCATCATGAATCTTCCTCGCCTGCATGTGGATGCGGTTTATCTCATCCAGCAACGGCAGCCACCGGTCTCTTAAAAACGCGCCCGCCTCGGTAAGCTTCACGCTTCGCTTGCTTCTTTCGAAAAGCTGAATACCGAGTTCATCCTCCAGGGCTTTAATTTGTCTGCTGAGCGCTGACTGCGTAATAAACATGCGTTCAGCTGTATTCCAGAAATGCAGTTCCTGTGACAGTGTTAGGAAGTATTTTATCTGCTGAATCTCCATTTATACTGATTTGTTTTTCGCATTAATCAAGCCAATATTAGCATTTTTATGTCCATCCGCATACACTTACTTTGCAATAACTATTAATGTGTAGCGCAATGGTGTCAATACGAAAATATTTGTTTGAGGGAATTGGTTGGATAGGAGCACTCTTTTCGCTTTTCGCTTTCGGCCTGAACAGTTTTAATGTTGTTAGTAGTCAGTCAGTGGAGTATCTGGGAATGAATATCGTTAGCTGCTTTTTAATGATTCTGTACGCAGTTTCAAAAAAAGCACATGCAAGTTGGGTGCTTAATGCCATCTTTCTACTAATGGCTGTTATTGCATTAGCTAGGGTATATATAATGAGTTAGTAGTTCAGAGTGCTGCCAGTATCTTGAGTAGTGATTGCTATAGGCAACACGTGATGCAAATAGGATTGATGTGAGGTATTTTAAT
>Ga0210040_10003073_pt1 | contig 22868 bp, 14 predicted proteins | sample CryGeyCG12114_NA_FD_185462 | JGI IMG/M metagenome (GOLD analysis project Ga0210040, IMG submission 185462) | Groundwater microbial communities from aquifer - Crystal Geyser CG19_WC_8/21/14_NA (SPAdes) (version 2) | ecosystem: Environmental > Aquatic > Deep subsurface > Groundwater | place: USA...
AGCTATACTTTTTTTAGGTGGGTATATTACTCCTGAAGTATTTGTTAATGATTCTTTCATCAACTTACAGAGTATAATATTAGCCCTAAAAACATGTTTTTTCTGTTTTTTATTTGTATGATTCCGAGCTACACTACCACGATTACGGTATGATCAGTTAATGCAATTTATGTGAACAGGGTTATTACCAATGGTTATTGCTTTTATAATCCTTGTCCCTTCACTGTTGATAGCATTTGACGTTGCACCTTAAAAACCGTTAGAAAAAAGCACTGCGTTATAGTTATTACAACCCCCTTTTTACTTATAATGCTACTTTATATCATGACTTTCTCTTTCTCTTTACCAGCTTCGCTGGTAAAGAGAAAGAACAGGAAATATAAGTATATTGAAACGTTTAAGCGTAGCTGATTGGTAAAAGAGTGGTAACTTGGTAACTTGTGAAAGCATGTTAAGAATACATTAAGAATAGCTTAACCTATTCTTAATGTATTCTTAATCTGATATTTAAGTTTTATCACCAGTAGAAAAAAGTAAGTTACTACACTTAAAGGGGATATAATATAACAGGTAGTATGACGCTTTTGCATAGCGTTCGCACGGGTTCGATTCTCGTTGTCTCCAATAAAAATAAATATGCTGGTACTTCTCAATCTTCTTTACCTAGTTCTCTTTACCAGCGCCTTACCAGCTTCGCTGGTAAGGCGCTGGTAACCTGAGAACATGGTCCAGATATACGCCTTAATATCAGGACTTTCTCCGTTACCAAGTTACCAGCTTCTTTACCAGCGACTTCTCAATCTTCTTTACCAGCGAAGCTGGTAACGGAGAACATGGTAACTTGGTAAATTGCTGGTAAATAGCTGGTAAAGGAGATTGAGAAGGTACTGATATTAAGTCATCATCTGATTAACTAGATATTAAGTATTTAAGAAAAATAAGCCTCGATAGCTCAAATGGTTAGAGTGTCGGTGTGAAGTACCGAAGGTCTGTGTTCGATTCACGGTCAAGGCATTTGTTATATAGTTTAATATCTGGACTAGGTAACTTGGTAAAGCGGTCCTGATATTAAGTCAAACCATAAGCGATAACGTTACCTCAGCTCTGCCGTGCCAAGGGTCTTTTAATATTGGTTTAAAGTGATAGTCTTCATAAAAAAGTAACTAGTAATGAAAAAAATGTTTATTACTGGGGGAAAAAATATTAATACAAATAATGACTTAATATCAGGAAAGGGTCCTGATATTAAGGCGGATATCTGGACTTGCAGTCCAGATATTAAAAATTATCACGATATGAGTGATATCCTAATGGTAAGGAGACTCGCTGTAAACGAGTTTGCAAACGCAGTTGGTGGTTCGATTCCATCTCACTCAAATATTGACTTAATATCTGGACCTTACCTAGTTACCAGCTACTGATCAACTCAATCTGGTGGTTCTCTTTACCAGCGCCTTACCAAGTTACCAGCTTCGCTGGTAAAGAGAAAGTCATGATATTTATAATTAATAATCAGCAGGGGAGTATAGCATAATGGTTAATGCCCTTTACTCATGATAAAGCAAATGGGAGTTCAACCCTTCCTGCTCCCAAAATAAAATTATAATCAGGTAAAGTTCTCTTTACCAGCTATTTTCCAGCTACTTACCAGCTACTGATCAAGTTACCAGCGATTTACCATGTTAAGATATCTGCCTTGTTCTCCGTTACCAAGTTCTCTTTACCAGCGAAGCTGGTAACCAGGGTTTGAGATTACCAGCTTCGCTGGTAAGGCGCTGGTAAAGAAGATTGAGAAGTCGCTGGTCCTGATATTAAGTATTTATTTGGTTTTTGAGATTAGGACATGTGGCAGAGCGGTTTAATGCACCTTACTTGAAATAAGACGTACTTTAGTACCATGAGTTCGAATCTCATCTTGTCCGAAAAAAGGGTTATTATTTATGATATAAAGTTACCAGCCCCTGATCAACTCCGTTACCAGCCCCTGATCAACTCCGTTACCAGCCCCTGATCAACTCCGTTACCAGCGATTTACCAGCGTGTGATCAGCGACTTACCAAGTTAAGATATCTGCCTTGCTCTCCGTTACCAAGTTCTCTTTACCAGCGAAGCTGGTAACCAGGGTTTGAGATTACCAGCTTCGCTGGTAAGGCGCTGGTAAAGAAGATTGAGAAGTCGCTGGTAATGAGCTGGGAACAGAGAATATGGTAAAGAAGCTGGTAACATGGTAATCAGATGTCATTCGTCTAACACCTTATAATTATTATGTAAACAGGACTTACCTTTACCATATTTCCACCATGGTAGCGCCTTACCAAATTACCAGCGTGTGATCAACTCAATCTTCTTTACCAAGTTACCAGCTACTGATCAGTAGCTGGTAACTCGCTGGTGGTTCTCAATCTGGTTTAGACCAGATTGAGAAAGAGAACTAGCTGGTAACAAGGTAAGGTATGTGTAAGTCATCCGTATCTAAGCAATCATATTAGTTAACTATCGAGTTATCTACCTACCCTAAGATATTTTTTACTTGAGAGTACTGCCTACTCTTTAGCCTTAGTATCAGGACCTTACCCATTACCAGCGTGTGATCAGCGACTTACCAAGTTACCAGCGACTTCTCAATCTTCTTTACCAGCGCCTTACCAGCGAAGCTGGTAATCTCAAACCCTGGTTACCAGCTTCGCTGGTAAAGAGAACTTGGTAACGGAGAACAAGGCAGATATCTTAACTTGGTAAATTGTTGGTAAACTGGTAGAGAGCGGGTAACATGACCGACATCTTAGAACCATTGATATTAATAATATCTTTTAAATAGCATGAACAACGTATCACATCGAGATGTACCATCTCGAGCAGCATTCCAATTCCATCCTTACCACTTAGTAGATCCATCACCTTGACCATTATTAACATCTTTTGCTCTTTTAACTTTAACATTATCAGCAGCAATGTACTTCAACGGTTACGCTAACGGGGGAACTCTAGTTTTATGTGGTTTTTTAGCAACACTATTTGCTATGATTTTATGATTCCGGGATGTTGTTGCTGAAGGGTCATTCTTAGGAAACCACACATTTGCAGTACAAAAAGGTCTAAACTTAGGAGTGGCTTTATTCATTGTAAGTGAAGTATTCTTTTTTATCTCTATTTTCTGAGCGTACTTTCACAGTGCACTAGCTCCAACCGTTGAATTAGGTGCACACTGACCACCTGCAGGTATTGACCCTTTGAATCCTTTCGAAATTCCTTTACTAAACACTATTATCCTGTTATCATCTGGTGCAACAGTAACATATGCACACCATTCTTTAATACAAGGTAACCGAAAGGGTGTTTTATTAGGTATTATTCTAACGGTAGTTTTAGCTGTAATATTTACAGGGTTACAAGGACTAGAATATTACGAAGCACCATTTACAATTTCCGACGGTGCATATGGAAGCACTTTCTTTTTTGCTACTGGGTTCCACGGATTACATGTAATTATAGGAACATTATTTATAGCAGTAGCTTTTTTCCGAATATTATCATATCACTTAACTGATCATCATCATTTAGGATTTGAGTCGTCAATATTATATTGACACTTTGTGGATGTTGTTTGACTTTTCCTATATGTTTCAATATACTGATGAGGTGCCTAATGACTTAATATTAGGACCGTGTTACCAGCAGAGAATAAAATTTAACCCCCCCTTGCCTAGCTACCAGCGTTTTTTATTTACCAGCGTGTGATCAGCGAAGCTGATCACACGCTGGTAAAGATAATTTGGTAACGCAGTCCCGATATAAGTATATATATTAAAATATTGTTTCAGTAATTGCTTTTAGTCGTAAATTTCAATATCAGATTAAGAATAGGTTAACCTATTCTTAACATGCTTTCACAAGTTACCAAGTTCTCTGTTATCAGCTCTTTACCAGGTTACCAAGTTACCAGCTTCGCTGGTAAAGAAGCTGGTAAATCGCTGGTAACCTGATAACAGGGAAATCGCTGGTAAAGAAGATTGTGTTGATCAAGTTACCAAGTTACCAGCTTCGCTGGTAAAGAAGCTGGTAGCTTGGTAGGGTCCTGATATTAAGTCACTATAATTAAAAGCAACAACATTTAGACGGGACATTTACTTTATTATACGGTCATTTCCCTTTACCAGCTTCTTTACCAAGTGACCAGCTTCTTTACCAGCAATTTACCAGCAAAGCTGGTAACTTGGTAACTTGGTAAGGATCAACTCAATATTTATATTTAGAACTTGGTGGTTACCAGCTTAGCAGGTGATGCGCTGGTAATAGGGAGGTGACCGTAATGTGATAAGAAAAAGTTTTAACAATCCTTTTAAGACCTTTAGTTTACTGGTAAAACGAACAACCGATAATTGTTAAAAGAAGGTTCGATTCTTTCAAGGTCTAACGTGAATCATAATTGTACTTTAAACTTAAAAAGTCTAAAGTGCCCATTCGTTAAAAATAGTGACTTAATATCAGCGCTTTACCAAGTTACCAGCTTCTTTACCAGCAAAGCTGGTAACTTGATAACAAGATGGTTACCAGCTACGCTGGTAAAGAGAACAGGGTAACTACCAAGTTCTAAAGTTATCAGGTTAAAAAAGTTTTATGTTGCCATGATTACGGATCCGGTAGTAGAGATATTACTATAAACTATACATAGGTTACCTACCTGTTATAAGCTTTTTTTTGATAAAACCGAGCTCCTAACTATTGACTTAATATCTGGACTTTCTCAATCGGAGATTGAGTTGATCAGCTACGCTGATCAGTACCTGCGATTTACCAAGTTACCAAGTTACCAGCTTTGCTGGTAAATTGCTGGTAACTAGGTAAAGTGGTCCAGATTTTAAATATTTATTATCCTGTGTTTAACTGTTAGCTCTCAGTCGGCTTTTTATATTAAAATGCTTAAGTACACTTTCAAACACCCTTTTCTTCGAAACATTTACTTAATATCAGGACCTTACCAAGTTACCAGCGTGTGATCAGCGAAGCTGATCACACGCTGGTAACTTGGTAAAGAGAAAGTCCCGATATAAATAAATAACTTGGTGTTTTCTATTGATTGTGTATGTTAACCAAAAATTATATGCGACTACTTAAAACACACCCTATTTTAGGTCTACTTAATAGTTACCTGGTTGATTCCCCTCAACCAGCTAACATTTCATACATGTGAAATTTTGGTTCACTATTAGGAGCTTGTCTAGCTATCCAAGTAATTACAGGAGTTACACTGGCAATGCACTACACACCCTCCGTGGATCTTGCTTTTATTAGCGTAGAACACATTATGCGAGATGTAAATTATGGATGATTAATACGATATTTACATGCTAATACAGCATCATTTTTCTTTATCTTCGTGTATTTACACATTGGGCGAGGGTTATACTACGGATCATATAAAGCACCACGAACATTAGCTTGATCAATAGGAGTTATTATGCTAGTGTTAATGATGGCTATTGCATTCCTAGGTTACGTGCTACCATATGGGCAAATGAGTTTATGAGGTGCAACTGTAATTACTAATCTATTGTCAGCTATACCTTGAATAGGTCAAGATTTTGTGCAATTTGTTTGAGGAGGATTTTCTGTAAATAATGCTACACTGAACCGATTCTATTCATTACACTTCGTATTGCCTTTCGTATTAGCGGCTCTAGTAGCAGCACATTTTATTGCAGTACACGAACACGGTTCAAGCAACCCTTTAGGGATTAGTGGTAATACAGATCGAATACCATTCCACCCTTATTTCACATTTAAAGATTTAGTAACTGTATTTGCTTTCTTATTAGCATTATCTGCTATTGTATTCTACGCTCCTAACTTACTAGGGCATAGTGATAACTATATTCCAGCTAACCCAATGCAAACTCCACCAAGTATTGTGCCAGAGTGATATTTATTACCTTTCTACGCAATACTTCGATCAATACCTAATAAACTAATTGGTGTTCTAGCTATGTTTAGTGCTTTACTTATTTTATTAGCAATGCCATTATTAGATACATCCCGAATCCGAGGGGCACAATTCCGACCCTTAATGCGATTTGCTTTCTGAGTGTTTACAGCAAATTTCGGAATGCTTATGTATCTAGGAGCATGTCATGTTGAAGATCCTTTCATTACTGTTGCTCAAGTCTGTACAGCTTTATACTTTGGTTGATTTATTATAATTGTACCGGTGATAGGAATCATAGAAAATACATTACTTGATCTAGCCACAGATACGACCGTTTTAGACTCTTCTAATCCGAAGCTACAAATTGCTTAATAACCCTTAATTTTTTTGTGTTTAAGGATAAATATATACTTAATATTTGGCCCTAGTTATAAAGTTACCAGGGCCTGATCAACTCAATCGAAGATTGTGAACGACCAAGTTACCAACGTTTTCTCTTTACCAGCGATTTACCCGCGGATTACCAAGTTACCAGATTGAGTTGATCAAGTTACCAGCTTCGCTGGTAAGTCGCTGATCAGGAGCTGGTAACATGGTAATCTGCTATTAAGTATTTATTAGACGGAATTCACCTTAGTTACCAAAAGTAACTAAAACAGAGATAGCCCTTTAAATTCCCAAATATTCATAAATTTTATAGGGGCCATTTTCTCAGCATTACTACTGAGCCTTCACATCTAAAGCTATTATGCCTTGTGGCAGATACTAATTCTAACCCCCTTTTTATCGCAAATTTATAAAATTTTAGCTAGATTCTAATGATACGGTAATTCTCCTCTTACGAGTTCCTTAGCTGCCCCTTTTCTTTTTTTAATACTGTACCATTTTTCCAGCGCATTACCAAGTTACCAGCTATTTACCATGTTCTCAATCTTCTTTACCAAGTTACCAGCTTCTTTACCAGCAAAGCTGGTAACCACCAAGTAACCATAATAAGAAGCAGTAGTAAATGTTTACAGCAAAAGTGTTGAAATGGTAGCCAATCGAAACTTAAGATTTCGTGACATTATGTCGTATGGGTTCAAGTCCCATCTTTTGCAGATGACATTTTTAAAAAGTTAAGGTCATTAACCGTAACCCTTTTACCAGCGCGTTACCAGCTTCGCTGGTAAGGATCAAATCAATTTTTATATTGAGAACCATCTGCGGTTTACCAGCGGATTACCAGCTTCGCTGGTAACCTCAAACAAGGTGGTTACCATGTTCTCAATCTTGTTATCAGGTTACCAACTTCTTTACCAGCTTCTTTACCAAGTTACCAGCTAGTTCTCCGTTATCAGCTCTTTACCAGCTTCGCTGGTAAAGAAGCAGGTAACTTGGTAATCCGCGGGTAAATCGCTGGTAAAGACAACTGGGTAAAGTGAAAAAATATAGGCGCTGGAAAGGAAAAATATAAAAACTTGAAATGGTAGTATCTAACAGTTATAAGTATAACAAAGCTATACAAAAAATAATAGTATTTAACAGTAATAAGTATAACAAAGCTATACAAAAAATAATAGTATTTCTAGAAAGTAGCTTAATATAAAATATATAAGAAGCTTATTAAAAAAATATTTCCAATAACCACACTTATCCTAAAGATTACTTAATCTTTCAATTTAGACTTAATATCAGGATTTTCTCTTTCTCTTTACCAGCGAAGCTGGTAACCACCACCTGCGTTTTACCGTGTTGGAAGAAGCTAGTAAAAAGCCTATATCTTCGTTAACTTTGGAAGAAAAGTAACTATTCGGTAATATTGTGAGTAAATATAACTCTTTCAATACGGTCTGCTTATTGCCTTGAGTTTCTCCTATTCAAGCTGTAAAAGCGGAGAAATAGGTAGCTTATTAATAAATAGTTTTTAAGGGATTAAGTTACCAGGTAAAGAAAATTGAGTTGATCAGCTTCGCTGATCACACGCTTTCTCTTTATCTAAAATGAAAAACCGTTAACGTTTTGATAGGGTTATGTTCAGTAAGAGTTTGGTCCTGGCTCAGCTTAAACGGTATCTAGCAGGTGAAGACATGCAAGTCTATGTTGGTTACGGCTTGTTCTCATTACCAGCAATTTCCCTGTTATCAGCGTAGCTGATAACAGAGAACTTGGTAACGGAGAATAATGATTCGTAATAACATGGCGTAGAGGTGAGGATTGTTAAGTAGATACGATATGAAAACGTTAAATACGTTAGCCAAGAGCAGTGCTCGTTGTATCTTTTGTTTAACACCCAATAGGTAGTAGGATCCCCATTACCGGCTCCTGGTCAGGAGCTGGTAAAGGGGGTGATGAAAATTTCATCAAGAGGTAAAAGCTCAACTAGCCAAAGATGGGTAGGAAAAAATGAAAGTTTTTATCCCACAACGGGTGTGAAAATCACCCGAGACATCATTAGATGTACAGCAGTCACAAATCATTGTCAATGAACTAAGAAAAAAATAGTTTGAACATGCTAGCTAGAATCTATATTACATTTATGTATTATAGATGCTTACTTGCTAATAATGATAGCAATGTAAAAGTAAGTAAAGTCCATCCTAAACATCGTGCCAGCAGGAGCGGTTATACGATTTGGGCGACCGTTAAGCCACATACATATGCGTAAAGGGTGCGTAGGCCGCTAAAGACTTTTAGCTAGAATCTAAAGGATGTAACAAGAACAGTTAGAGGAGGGATGAAATCCATTGATCCTAATTTGACTACTAAAAGCGAAGGCATGTTACAAATAATGATTGACGCTTAGGCACGAAAGTGTGGGAAGTGACCTTGATTAGATACCAAGTTAATCCACACTGTAAACGATGAATATTAAGATCGGAAAAAATAGCCGATCTAATGCAAACGCGATAAATATTCCGCAACACTAGTATACTCGCAAGAGTGAAAATGAAAGGACTAGACGGTTTCAAAGACCCAGAGTGAAGCATGTTATTTAATTCGATAATCCACGTAGAACCTTACCATTGCTTGTATGTTTATCTTATTCTAAGATTTACACAGGTGTTGCATGGTTGTCTTCAATTCATGTCGTTAGACGTTAGGTTAAGTCCGCTAATGAATGCAAACCCTACTGCTAATATTTAACTTATCAGTGTATCTTTGACATAAAGATAATAATGGGACTAAGACAAACCTTTATGACCCTTATGTGATGGGCTATAGACGTGCCACACAAACAGCCACAATGTGATGCAAATTCGCAAGATAAAGCTAAACACTAAAAGTTGTTCAGTACGAATTGTAGTCTGAAACTCGGCTACATGAAGAAGGAATTCTGAGTAATCGTGGATAAGCATGCCACGGTGAAGATTATATTTGAGATGTACTAACTGCACATCACGCGAGGGGAATGATATGTTACGTAAGTGGGTCAGTTGTTCCTTTTCAAAAACAAGGGATTAGGCTCACGTGGTAATGGTCATGACTTTTGTGAAGTTGTAACACGGATGCTGTACGGGAACGTGTAGCAGATTGATAAATACTATAACCCCCCCCCCTTTTTAAGAAAAAATTAAATAGGTTGTTGACCCTAAGCAAACGTGAACATAGTTTAATGGTAGAACACCATTACGTCATAATGGCAGGTACCGGTTCGAGTCCGGCTGTTCTCGTTAAGCTAATTATTAGTACTACGGGAAAATATCTGGACTAGGTCACCAAGTTCTCTTTACCAGCTTCGCTGGTAAAGAGAACTTGGTAACGGAGAACATGGTAACTTGGTAAGGCGCTGGTAAAGCGGTCCTTATATTAAGTCAATATAAGTAAGTGCTGATATTCCTGATTATATAAGCATAAGCTAAAGCGGCATAATTCAGCTCCGCTGAATTAATACAGCTCTTTACTAAGTTACCAGCTTCGCTGGTAATCTGATATTAAGTCAGCAAAAAGCGATAATCGCTGTATTCTTAACATACAAGTTATGATCTTTATAAATAAATAAAAATAAATATCTGATTAAGAATAGCTAAAGCTATTCTTAACTAGATATACGCCTTAATATCAGATTACCAGCGCCTTACCAGCGAAGCTGGTAACTTGGTAACACGGTCCTGATATTAAGTCACTAACGAGCGTAGATTAAGTTATATGTAGTATAAGGTGTCAGTCAAGCTACCAAGTTCTCAAACAGGGTTTGAGGTTACCAGCTTCGCTGGTAAGGCGCTGGTAAGGAGCTGGTAACTTGACTGATACCTGACTTGAATCATAGAACTTCCCTAACTGATAGCGGTAAAACTAATGCTACCTGGCCTGATACCTTACTTTTTTAATTGAAAAAAAGGTGGTTACCAAGTTACCAGCTTCGCTGGTAAAGAGGGTAAAAATAAACTTTACCATCTATAAAAATAAACTTTACCATCTATAAAAAGGAAAATTAGTAAGGTGTCAGCCATCTAAAGGCTACACCTTTAGATGGCTGATACCTGGCCTGATTCAAGTCAAGTTACCAAGTTACCATGTTCTCAATCGAAGATTGAGAAGTCGCTGGTAAATCGCTGGTAAAAGGACTTGAATCATAAACACCCTTCTTGCAGATAGTCTCAAATACCTTAATAGTTTAAAAATAATATTATTTGTCTTTCAAGCCACCTACTTACCGTATTACATACGATCATTTACCCCATTATCAGCTTGAAGACATGGGGTCGCCAGTAATCAGGAGCTTTTACCAGCGATTTCCCTGTTATCAGCGTAGCTGATAACAGAGAACTTGGTAACTTGACTTAATAATAAAACTAATTAGACAACTATATTTGTTACAATGAATTTATCACTTGTATTATTCCTAATAGGTATTTTAGGATTTGTTCTTAACCGAAAAAATATTATCCTAATGCTTATTTCAATAGAAATAATGCTACTAGCTGTAACATTACTTGTTATCATCAGTTCATTTAGTTTTGATGATATATTAGGGCAAACTTACAGCGTATACATTATCGCTATTGCAGGTGCTGAATCAGCTATTGGACTTGGAATACTAGTTGCCTACTACCGATTACGAGGAAGCATTTCATTACGATAAATGTATCTATCTATACTAGCTCTCCCTCTATTAGGTGCTATATCAGCCGGATTTTTGGGTAGAAAGCTGGGAGTAACAGGGTCTCACATTATTACTTGTGCTCTATTAGTAATGTCTGCCTTATTATCTGTGGTAGCCTTTTACGAAGTTGGGTTATCAGGGAGTCCTGTTTCAATATACTTAGCTAGTTGAATTGATTCTGAATCAATGTTAGTTAACTGAGGTTTCCTATTCGATAGTTTAACTGTTTCTATGCTGTTACCAGTACTTGTTGTATCATCCTTAGTTCACATTTTCTCTGTTGACTACATGGCCGCTGATCCCCATAATCAACGATTTTTTTCTTATTTATCCATGTTTACTTTTTTTATGTTGATATTAGTAGCTGGTGATAACTATTTAGTTATGTTCGTAGGTTGAGAAGGAATAGGTATATCATCCTATCTATTAATTAACTTCTGATTTACCCGAATTCAAGCTAACAAATCAGCTATTAAAGCTTTAACAGTTAATCGAGTAGGAGACATGTTTTTAAGTGTAGGATTTTTTGCCTTGTTCTGAGTCTTTGGTAATTTAGATTACAGTACTGTGTTTAGTGTATCACCATTTATAAATGAATCAGCATTGACAATAATAGGATTATTACTACTATTAGCTGCAATGGGTAAAAGTGCCCAATTAGGATTACACACGTGATTACCGGATGCAATGGAGGGTCCTACACCTGTGTCTGCTTTAATCCATGCTGCTACTCTTGTAACTGCAGGGGTTTATTTATTACTTCGATCCTCTCCATTGTTAGAATATGCACCTACAACACTAATAGTTATTACATGAGTGGGTGCTCTTACAGCTTTTTTTGCTGCTACAACAGGGTTACTACAAAACGATATTAAACGTGTAATTGCTTACTCTACTTGTTCACAAATGGGATATCTGTTCATGGCTGTAGGATTAAGTCAATACAATGTAGCATTATTTCATTTAGTTAACCATGCCTTTTTTAAAGCTCTCTTATTCTTAGCTGCAGGTGGTGTATTACATTCAATGCAAGATCAACAAGATCTAAGAAAATTAGGTGGGTTAATAAATTTTCTTCCCTTCACATATACTGCTATTTTAGTAGGATCTTTATCATTAATGGCTTTCCCTTTCTTAACGGGATTTTTCTCTAAAGATTTAATTCTAGAACTTGCTTATGGGCAATACGAATTTAGTGGGAACGTTGCTTACTGATTAGGTACAATAACAGCTATGATTACTGCATTTTATTCTTTCCGATTAATAAGTATGACCTTTTTAACATACCCAAATGCTACAAAAGGGGATTATGAACATACTCACGAACAACCTTTAATTGTTGTTATACCTTACCTTATCTTATCGTTACTTGCAATATTTTTTGGGTATGTTGCAAAAGATCTTTTTGTAGGACCTGGAAGTGATTTTTTATCTTCATCCTTATTCATACATCCTAGCCACATTACATTAGTTGAAGCGGAATTCAGCATACCTCTTTTCTACAAACTATTACCTGCAATAGGAAGTATGTTAGGTGCTGTAACAGCATTATTACTTTATCACCCGTCTCCTATGATGCGAGGGGCTCCAGATTTTACAGTAAATCTAACACAGGGGAAACTAGGTTATATGATGTATTCATTTTTCAACGGTAAGTACTTTTTCGATGTGATCTACAATTATTACATTATCAACAAGGCTTTACATTTAGGATTAGTAACATCAAAAATTCTTGATCGTGGGTTAATAGAAAAAATAGGTCCTTTTGGAATAACAGGCTCATTATACAATACTAGTCGACAAATTGCTACTCTAGACACAGGAATAGTAACCTCTTACGCTCTCTACATAATTTTAGGGTTTATTTCTCTAACATTATTATTATTCGTACCTGTATTAGCTGGTGCAACAGCAGATAATATTGGGGATCTACGACTAGTACTACTTTTTGTCTTTTCTTTATTTACATCACTTAACGGACCTGCGACTTACCAAATTACCAGCGACTTCCCTGTTATCAGCGGAGCTGATAACAGAGAACATGGTAAATAGCTGGTAACTACCCTGTTTGAGGTAACCAGCGACTTCTCAATCAAAGATTGAGAACATGGTTAAGGTAAAGATAACTTGGTAATATGAGGGAAAATCCTTTTTTTAGATCTAAAATATCTGGACTGCAAGTCCAGATATCCGCCTTAATATCAGGACCCTGTCCTGATATTAAGTCATTATAACCCCTTTTTTAGTTAATCGTAGTTATAATGGGTTTTTTCTTTCTCAATCTGGTCTAAACAAAGAACTTGGTAACTTGGTTTAGACCAGATTGAGAAAGGAGAACATGGTGGTTACCAGCTTCGCTGGTAATGAGAAAGTCAACCGTATAGGTTTAATTAGTTCAATGGCAGAACACTCGCTTGTGGTGCGAGTTACACGAGTTCGATTCTCGTATTAGGCCCCTTTTCTTTCAATTATGCTTATTATTGACCTAATATCGACTTAATATCAGAACCTTACCTGCGATTTACCAAGTAACCAGCTCTTTCTCAATCTTTAGATTGAGAACCACCAAGTTACTAGCAATTTACCTGCTCCTGATCAAGTTACCATGTTCTTTGTTACCAGCTACTGATCAGTAGCTGGTAACAAAGAACATGGTAACTTGGTAAAAAAGCAGGTAACCTAGTCCCGATATTAATTAAAAGAAAAAGCACTAAAGGCAAGGATTACTAAAGCTGTAGACAAAAGAATCTAACCGTCTAAGGAAGGTCTGAAATGAATAAAGCAGGTAAACCCCAGAGGACTGGAAATATTAAAGTAAATAACGGCTTTTTACCATGCTTTCTTTACCAGCTCTTTACCAAGTCGTTCACAATCTTAGATTGTGTTGATCAGCGTAGCTGATCAGGTGCTGGTAAGGTGGTAATGGAAAAAAATTATAAAGCCCGAACATAACACCCCTGCACATTTGAAAAATAGAAAATCGTATAAACAAAATCAGCTTTTTCTATCCATAAGGTGTCGGTCACCTAAAGGCTACACCTGAAGCGATCAAAGATCGCCAGTGTTAGATGGCTGACACTTTTTTACCAGCGATTTCTCAAACCCTGTTTGAGAACTTGGTAACTTGACTTGAGTCATAGAAAAATACTAAATTTGGCCTATTGTACTCTTGCCTAACACTTTATTTTAGTAAAATTAACCCTACCTGGCCTGATTCAAGCCAATGAAACAAAGCCGATGTCGAATATTTGGTTATTTCATCACTCTCATGTAGTGAAAAAAAAGGTTCAATTCCTTTCCTCGGCTTATGTATCTAACCTTTTTATGCACCTTACCAGCGCCTGACCATGTTCTCAATCGAAGATTGAGAAGTACCAGCAATTTTCCTGCTTCTTTACCAGCGATTTACCAAGTTACCAGCTAGTTCTCCGTTATCAGCTCTTTACCAGGTTACCAGCGAAGCGGGTAAATCGCTGGTAAAGAAGCAGGTAATTTGGTAACCACCGTTAACATAATTAGATAAGAAAAAGGCCTCTGTATAAGATACCCATAAAATTGGTTTTTAACCTTTGTTCGACCAACAGTATCCAATGAATAAATATATTGTCATTACCCTTAAATTTCGTCTTATTTATTAGTATTTTTTTAATCTATATTACCAGCTTCTTACCTGCGGATTACCAAGTTACCATGTTCTCCGTTACCAGCTTCGCTGGTAAAGAAGATTGAGAAGTCGCTGGTAAAGAAGCTGGTAACCTCAATCTTAGATTGTGAAACCGCTGGTGGTTCTCTTTACCAGCGCCTTACCAAGTTACCAGCTTTGCTGGTAAAGAAGCTGGTAATCTCAAACATGGTAGTTACCAGCGTAGCTGGTAAAGAGAACTTGGTAAACCGATCGCTTCAGGATGTATGAAAAAGTAAGCCGTAATATATGACCAAATAATTACCATGATTAAAGTACAAAACAGCTACTTAATACAACGAATTACAAGTTCTATAATTAAATCTTTTTTTTCACAATTTAGATTATTAATAGGAACACCTGTTTACAAATCAACTACTTCATCCTTTTTAAGTAGTTTATCGGCAGAATCTGATCGGGAGGTTGCTAAAGTTATAGTACAAATACCTTATTTTATTCCTAAGGGAGTAAACCAATTAAGCGAAAATAAAATAAATGCTTTGGGAATGGCCGTAACCAAAATATTTAACTCAAAAACTCTACCAGCACCTTTTGTTTTCTTTAACGATAGCTTGATGGTTACGGGTAACGGAGAACTAGGTAAAAGCAGTGTGAAAGAAGTAGGAACAACAGTAGAAATACGATTAATACGACTACGATATCCATACCTGGATGGTTCTATATTAGCACAATATCTGGCTTTAAATGCAGGAAAATACAATTTTACTCGAATGCAAAAGATAATTTTTAGCAAAATACCTACTAATAGTGACTTAAAATCAGGACCCGGTCCTGATATTAAGGCGTATATCGGGACTGCAAGTCCCGATATTAAAGGAGATAATACCCAAGCAGTGAATTCAGTAACATTATTGCCAAGCAATAATTTTAATGCTGACTTAATATCAGGACCGGGTCCTGATATTAAGGCGGATTTCCGGACTGCAACTCCAGATATTTTAGAACATAATAAAAATACTAGCAAAATTACAGGGTTAAAATTAGAATTAGCTGGGCGGTTAGTGACACAGCGAAGTATTCCTCGTAAAACGGTAGAAAACGCACATACTGGTTCTTTACAATCCTTAAGCGGGATAACCCATAAGCCTGCGACTAATTCGCAATCAAAGATTGCAAACAAGCTACTTCAAACATTACAACATCAATCATCTCTCTGCTACTTACCCAGTTCTGAAGTGATAGTTACCAGCGGATTACCAGCGAAGCTGGTAACCACCGTTACCAAGTTCTCTGTTATCAGCTCCGCTGATAACAGGGAAATCGCAGGTAAAGGTAACGGAGAACTTGGTGGTTCTCAATCTAAAGATTGAGTTGATCAGCGTAGCTGATCAGTAGCTGATAATAATATTGATAAAAATAAACACATACCAGCAACTTCCAAAATGGTTACACCAATCGGATTTTTAAATGCGGAAAAAGAGCTGCAGTCTTCGTTAATTAAAACGGCCGTACAACTAGACTTTAGTCAATATGCATCTAAAAACAAGATGGGTGCATTCACTATGAAAGTATGACTGAGCCAAACCAGAGCTGCGCTCTAAGGTGTCATTCTTAAGCGATCTAAAATCGCTTAAGAATGATACCAGGACTGATTCAAGTCAAGTTACCAGCGATTTCTCAAACCCTGTTTGAGAACTTGGTAACTTGACTTGAATCATAACTCAGATTACGTCATCAGGTTGATTATTTAGTCTTTACCTCTCTCAGGGTTCATTACCAGCGCACTACCTGCAACTCCCAACATTGTGGTAACTACCCAGTTTGAGGTTACCAGCTATTTACCAGCTAGTTCTCTTTACCAGCTAGTTCTCTTTACCAGCTACTTAACCAGCTTCGCTGGTAATCCGCAGGTAACTAGGTAAAGACTGATAGTTAATAAGCAGTAAATTATGTTGTTCCTCTACCCCCCTCCCTTAACCAAGCTCTCAAAACCAGTTTGAGTTACCATGTCACCCTTTCTCAATCTGGTCTAAACCAAGTTACCAGCTCCTTTACCAGCAATTTACCAGCAAAGCTGGTAACTTGGTAAAGAGAACCACCAGCGGATTACCAGCGAAGCTGGCAACTCCCATTATCAGCGGTTTCTCAAACAAGGTAGTGACCAGCTCCTTTACCAGCGGATTACCAGCTATTTACCAAGTTACCAGCAATTTCTCAATCTTCGATTGAGAACTTGGTAAAGGAGCTGGTAACTTGGTAAATAGCTGGTAACTTGGTCAGGCCCAGGTAAAGCTCTGGTAACCTTATTTTTATTTGATTAAAAAGGTCTATCTTTCAAGGGAAAATATTGGTAAAAACTAAAGACTTAATATCAGGACATTACCAGCTTCTTTACCAGCAATTTCTCAAACCCTGTTTGAGAACTTGGTAACTTGGTAACTAGTCCTGATATATATAAGTATCGATATCAATATGGAATCTATTATCAAGTAATCAAAGTGAATGTTAAGAATGTCTAGCGAATATGCCTGAAAGGACGTGTGAACACGAAAAACAATAGAGCTTATATTAAGGAGACTATTGTGATCCTAAGGGAAACTTTATTATATATTACCTAGTGAACCAAAACATTGTAGTAACTAGAGGAAAGGAAATCAACCGAGACTTCATGAGTAGCGGCGAGCGAAAATGGATTAGCCTAACAGCGTCATGAAACTAAACCCTTGGAATAGGTGTTATTAACTCAATATCTGGACATTACCAGCTTTTTACCAGCTATTTACCAGCTTCGCTGGTAACCTGGTAACTTGGTAACTAGTCCAGATATCCGCCTTAATATCAGGACCCTGTCCTGATATTAAGTCATTATTGAAATAGTATAAACAATAATAAATTAACCGGAGAAGGTGATAGTCCTGTGGAATCATGATTATTGTAGAAATTATTAGTAAGACGACTTATAAGTTATCTGAATTTTATAAGGAGAACCATCTTCTAGGCTAAGTATGGCATATTCAGCAATAGTGAATAGTACTGTAAAGGAAAGGATGAAAAGTAAGTAGATGACTGGTGAAATAGAACCTGAATTAGCATTCATATAAGCAGTCAGAGCAATATGATATTGTGATGGCGTACCTTTTGCATAATGGGGCAGCAACTTATTATAATATGCAAGGTTAATAACCTAAGCGAAAGCAACTTATAACAAAAAGGTTTAAGCATAGTATGTTGTAATAGACCCGAAACAATGTGATCTTACCATGGCCAGACTATAATGGGTCGAACAAGTGAACGTTGCATAGTTCTTTGACGAGCTGTGGTAAGGCGTGAAATGCGAATCTAACATTGTGATATCTGGCATTCCGCGAAATATATTTTAGTATAGTGTTTATGTTTTTTCAATTTTATTATTGTTTCATGTTCTCCGTTAACGTATAAATTGCTGGCACGGCGAAGCCGAGGTAGCGATCTCCGATCGCTTCAGGTAACAACAATAAATAACATGAATAAAAAAAATTATAACTGGTATAGCACTGATTTACATACTAATATCCTAAAAAGATGAAGTTAAATGGGGGGCTGTGAAAAGTCTACCTTTGTAAGTTAACCTCAGAATAGTTATAAAAACACATAAGCAAGCAGTCTACTCATGATAAGGTGGGTGGACAAAAGGGAAACAGCCCAGAGTGTACATTAAGGTTCCAAAATAGTTGAGTTAAGTGAAAATAAGGAAGTTTGTTGATCAGCTTCACTGATTAATCAGCGGAGCTGACTTTCCCTATGACAGCTACGAAATGTGCCTGGTAACAGCAATTTTATAATGAGTACGTAACAGTACAGTAGTCTAATTTAATAAATCCTTATAACTCTTAATTAGATTTATAACTTATTAGAAAAGGGAACTTGCACCGAAGATATACGGATCTACGCTCAATACCGAAATTACACCTTGTATTTTCTCAATCTCTGGATTTGCAGTCCAGATATACGCCTTAATATCAGAACTTTTTCTTTCTAAACCAAGTTACCAGCAAAGCTGGTAACTTGGTAAAGAGAAAGAAAAAGTTCTGATATTTAGTCATTAAAGAGTAAATACAGTGGGTAGCGGAACATTCAGTATGAAAGAAGAGCAGTGTTTCATTGCTTGGACATAACTGAAGTGATAATGCTGTCATGAGTAACGAAAAGAAGATTTAATTCTTCTCACCGAATGCGTAAGGGTTTCTACATTTAATGCTCATTACCAGCGAAGCTGGTAACCTCTTTCAAGTTTTGAGAAATTTAAACCTGAGCATATGGAGCTATATTTTTGGTATAGCTTGGAAAAGTTAAACTTCCTAGAGTTAAAGCGGTCTCTAAGGCTTATGTGTCCTTTATATTACCAAGTTACCAGTTCCTGATCAGCGTAGCTGATCAACTCAAACCCAGTTTGAGGTTACCAAGTTCTCAAACCCTGTTTGAGAAATCGCTGGTAAGAAGCAATAACTTAGCAGGTAAGAGGACTAAAGAGCGAATGCCACAGCCGATGAGAATATTTGCAGAACGTCCTAATGTAAAAAAGGACCAAGAAAACAATGCAAATCACATTGCTGACTTCTCAGTTATTAACAAATGAGAACTTAAGTGTGAATTACCGTACCCTAAACCGACACAGGTACGCAGGTAGAGAATACTAAGGTGAAGAGCTAATGTGTGTGAAGGAACTCGGCAAACTGCACCCGTAACTTAGAGGATAAGGGTGAGGAGCGCGCTATAACGCGCTTCTGTCACAGAATCGGGGAGTGCGACTGTTTACCAAAAACACAGAGATTTGCTAATATTAATGTAGTTGTATAAGTCTTGAATTCTGCTCAGTGCTACTGAATAAGGTGGGTGATGCAAGTCATCTATTGAACAGGTAGTAAACAGCGGTCTTAACTATAAGGATCCTCAGGTAGGTTTAGTACTATGATTAAAATCATAGTACTTACAAGCTGCCCAGCGGTGTATTGCACTACAAGTAATATAACGATGAATTCTCACTATATGCTGGAAACTCCTAAAGCTACTCGTACTAATGTAATATGACTGACACCGTACTTACACAGTAAAAACCGAGTTAGATCAATCATAGTCCTAACTTATGATTCAAGTTGAATCAGTCCAGGTGTCGCTCTAGTCACCTTAGGTTAGCGATAAATAGACAATGGACAATCAGCAGGAAACCAACGATTGTAATCATAATCTAGTAGGATCCTCAGAGACTACACGTGAGAAATATTTTGATTATATAGAATCTAAGTTTATTTTAAATAAAAATGAGGTCAATTTTTAAAGATAATGATTATGAATAACTTTAACACTAAAGTTTTACACCCAGCATGAGTTACAGGATTTATAGACGGAGAAGGTACCTTTTTCGTTTGTATTTATCCTAAAAACGATATGGCCCTGGGGTTTCAAATTTCACTAGAATTTAGTGTGACTCAACACATTCGAGATGTTAATTTAATGCATAAGTTAATCGAATTTTTTGGTTTTGGATATTTAGCTAAGGACGGTGATACAAAGTACCAGTTTCGGGTACGAAAGACTCAAGACTTGGTTAAACTTATTCACTTGTTTGAAGAATATCCATTACAAACTCAAAAGCGGTTAGATGCTGAGGCTTTTCGACAAGTACTAATGCTTGTCTTGGCTAAACAACATTTAAACCCTGAAGGATTAGAAGAAATTAGGTTAATTAAAGCAACTATGAACCGAGCTCGAATGAAAGATTTTAAATAACCCCCTTTTGTACGTATTTATAAGCTTAGTTACCAAGTTACCAGCGACTTCTCAAGTTACCAAGTTCTCTGTTATCAGCTCATTACCAGGTTACCAAGTTCTCAATCGGATTACCAAGTTCTCAAACAGGGTTTGAGAACTTGGTAAAGAAGATTGAGAAGTTGCTGGTAAATCGCTGGTAACCTGATAACAGGGAAATCGCTGGTAAAGAAGATTGAGAACATGGTAAAGGGCTTATAATAAGGAGTCAAAATATTAAGATATAGTCCAAACCTTTTTGAAAGATTAGGATCTTTTTAAACTTAATTAGCAGCGGATAATTAAATTTAAAAAGGCATTAGTGATCCAGTGGAGAAAACTACTGTATTACTAATGTAAAATGAGCGAAATTCCTTGGCCACTAATTATGGTCCCGCATGAATGAAGTAACGATGCTCCCGCTGTCTCCACACACAGCTCAGTGAAATTGAATTAGCCGTGAAGATGCGGTTTACCTGCAGTTAGACGGGAAGACCCCGTGCAGCTTTACTATAAGTAGTTATTGTAGATATTGATCGTTAGGTGTAGATACAGGGTAGTCGTGGTATATTTATTTTTAATGTACGGACAAAAGTGAAAGACCTTGACTAACTATCGATGACTACTAATCCTTTTTTTTTACCAGCTACTTCTCAATCTTCTTTACCAGCGAAGCTGGTAACGGAGAAAATGATTTATGTTATTCGTCACGGTCATATCGAGCTATAACTCGATATGCCGAGGTGGCGACCTACAATCGCTTCAGGTAATAGGAGACAGTGACTACCTGGTAGTTTCTCTGGGACGGAGTTCTATAATAAAATATCATAGAAGTCCAAAGGTTTATTTAAATTGGAATGAAACCAATTCGACTGAGAGCTTTCAAGCGGATATTATTAATTGATATCTGATTACCAGCGCCTGATCAGCGTAGCTGATCAACTCAATCGAAGATTGTGAACGACCAGCGAAGCTGATCAACTCAATCGAAGATTGTGAACGACCAGCGAAGCTGGTAACAAGGTAATCAGATATTCAGTAAATAACACTTTGTAAGCTATCGAAGTTATGCGAAATGAGGTAAAGTGCAATAACAAAAGTAAGCTTAACTGTAAGACCGACAAGTCGAACAGATACGTAAGTAGGGTATAGTGATCCGGTAATACATTATGGAATGGTTATCGCTCAACGAATAAAAGCTACGCCGGGGATAACAGGCTGATTGCGGACGAGAGTTCATATTGTCTCCGCAGTTTGGCACCTCGATGTCGACTCATCACATCCTTCTGCTGTAGTAGGTAGAAAGGGTTCGGCTGTTCGCCGATTAAAGTGGTACGCGAGTTGGGTTCAATACGACGTGAGTCAGTATAGTCCCTATCTTCTGCAGGGAAGAATAGTAAAAAGGGGATATCTTCTCAGTACGAAAGGACTTGAAGGCACATACCTCTGGTGCATCTGTTCTTAACTAATTATCTATTGGATAGCAGAGTAGCTACGTATGGAAAGGATAAGATCTGAAAGCATCTTAAGATCGAAGCCCACCCCTGTATACTAACATAGACGGTAAGAGGCATACTACCTCTAAATAGGCTACATGTGAAAGTATCGTAAGATACGTTATAAAGTGTTATTTTAAATATCACTACTTTCTTGATTAAAATCCTGAAAGAGCTAAGTAGAAAGGCAGCCTTAATATCAGGTTGCCTTCCGTATCGTTTATTCGGTTTATTTTTGCTGCTGCAAAAATAACTCAAATTAGACAAATGGCGGAGTACTAACTGACCGTTAGACTTGATAATATCATATTGATTTACGCTCAACTTTCTCATTAGATTTTTATTCAAATCATCTAAAAATATATCAGATTAAGAATACATACTTAATATCTGGACCAAGTTCTTTCACCGTTACCAAGTTACCAGCTATTTACCAAGTTACCAGCTTTGCTGGTAAATTGCTGGTAATCCGCTGGTAAAGAAGATTGTGAACGACCAGCGACTGATCAGTAGCTGGTAGTAAATTTATAATGCTCACAGGTGGGAAGCTGGCCTGGTTTGCTGCCTTCTTTGGGAGAAGGACTTTCTGCGTTCAAATCGCAGTCACCTGATTTTTTCTCAGATATGCACAAGTGCTGATCTGGCTTTATTTATAACCTAAAGATAAGCCTCTAACTTAAAGAAGGGTTACTCTAGGCTCAGATCGACCTGAGAAACTCCGCAACGGGTTGTTATAGCTCAACGGTAGAGCGAAAAGCTGTTAACTTTCAGATCTTGGTTCAATTCCAAGTAACGACTGTCTTCGTATTCTTTTTTTTTATTATTTTATGACACACATTTTTCGTTCCGATCTTTCCCCAGATCACCTTTTTTGCACCCCCTTTAGCCACCTTCGTAGATAATATAGCTCCCTTTTCAGACCCCTCTTTATGGTTT
>Ga0210040_10003074_pt1 | contig 22868 bp, 21 predicted proteins | sample CryGeyCG12114_NA_FD_185462 | JGI IMG/M metagenome (GOLD analysis project Ga0210040, IMG submission 185462) | Groundwater microbial communities from aquifer - Crystal Geyser CG19_WC_8/21/14_NA (SPAdes) (version 2) | ecosystem: Environmental > Aquatic > Deep subsurface > Groundwater | place: USA...
TGTTCAACCTAGTACTTATCATGAACATATGTGTGCGTGATTTGGTACAAAGCACGTATTAAGTTGAAAATGTGCATGTGAAGAAATAAATAATTGAACAAAAGGTTAAGGAAGAGCAGATGTATGAAATGAAATAGCAAAAGCAAAAAATCATGATTTGATAATGCAAATGAAAGCAAGCTGCAAGCCTTAATTTTTGGGGAAACTCTGTCAGTCAGGCATGCAAAAAAAATTAAAAATAACATTACTCACTGAAACGCAACTTGCATTTTATCATCATCCATTTCTTTCCAGTTCCCAAAAAGTCAACTCTCTATCCTTTTATTTCCATACGATGATGTTCAAGTGCGCGTATGAATTCAATGCTCGTTTGCGGGCTACCAGGATCAACATAAAAGTCTTCAAAGATAAAATTACACAACATAATGTAACAAAAAAATTGAAACAAAAATAGAAAACATGCATCCAGTACACGTTTGCTAACTAACCAACTACATATTTACTCCAGTACATTACTTCTATCCTTCCAAATCCTAATGTGTACCAACCCTACAAACTACAAGCAAAAAATCTTAAATCTGCAACTCAAAATATTACTTGTAGTTCACAAAAGCGTTTCCACTACTCATACAGGATGAACTCATGTTTGGAGCAACCAAAAGTAAAACATAATGTCTGTACAATCATGATGTAATAACAACTACAAACAAACTGGAAATACATTATCATATTGAACTGTAATCACTGATAGTACACAGTGTGAGCCAACAACACAACAACCGCTAAAACTAACTAATAATATAGCAGTATGATGATAAGCCAAAGGTGAACGCGCGTGGGTGGAACACATGCCATGTTGTAGCTAGTGTATATTTATATATCCTCAAAAAAACCTTTGTAGCTTCAATGCTGGATTGGATCCACCTATTTGTAGGTCCACACCTTATGAAATTGATTGTAATACCCCATGGATAGATTTATGATCCCTGGTAAATAATGTAGACACAAAAACTGAAAACAGTGGAGCCAAAGTTTCACTAACTCGTATACTAACTGACTAACTAAGGTAGGATACAAGAAAATACCTTTGTACCTACAATTTACAACTCGCCCAAACAAAACTAAGTAATCTCATATTTTCCATTCACTAAAAGGATGCTTCAGGCTCAAGCTGATAGCGTGATACACGCATTATAAAACAAAAAAGTAATCTCCATTCCGTTCCATGAGAGCAGGTGTAGTCGAATAACTCTACCAACTAGGAAATGTACCAGTACACTTCTAGTATTGCACTCAACGCTAGAAAGGGTTGACGGTGGTGAGAAAAAATTTCTTCACATAATATAAATCCCAACTCACTGATAAATAGTACAGACTCCAAGTCAATGAACCGCCTTTTAGTGTATACACTCATCTGAGTAAGTTAGTTACAAAACCTGGCTCCGATATCCGTCACGTGTTGTGTAACAACTTCTTCATACTGGTGGAAGGATAGGGAACATTTTGTTCCACCAACTAAAAGCCAGTTGTAAAATAACTATCAAGTTAGTTATGAGCAAAGTGCTAACTGGAGTTTGTGTCTTTGTCCATGCACGCACTATTGCCTTTACTTTTGTGACAAGACCATTAAAATTTTCTAAATTCTTTACACATTATAACGAGCATGAGGCTCTAGGGTTACTCCTCTTCTAACGCATCATAAGATTAAAAAACTAACAAGGTAGTAATATAACCGCACATACAGCTACAGCTGATAATGTGCCATTCAAGTAATTGCTAAATGAGCTCCACTGACAATTACAGTACAGCATTACAACTGCCAAAAAATTAAATATGCATGATTTAGCTATTCTCTAGCATTAAACTTTTGTTTCATTGTGAGTGAAAAAACTTGCATTGCATAGCATGATGAATCTAACGGTTTCACAGGTATAATACCTACAAATATTATTCTATACGTTGAGTAATGCATTGTTATTAAATATGATTTCAGAAAATCAACAATCATGCTTCATGCAGCTGACTTTCTAGACATATTTACTAAGATCAAATGTAACATCATTTGATAGATCAAATGACAGGCCACAGGTGTAAATTCATCATGGGAGATTATTACTGTCCTATATAAGAGACAACGCTCTAACGATCCTACCTACATACCATGACTATACCTTATTTCATAATTGGCTGATCAAAACTTAAGGTACAACTTATTGCTAGCCGAGCCCGAGACAGAGGAAGATGATGCAATTCTAAGTAAAAGTCTCTCCACTTACTTAGATGATATTTCAAATGATTCTAAACTACTTGGAGAGTGATTTGGCAATTGGTATTTTAATACAGTTTTTGACATTCGCAAAAGACACATGTGTGCTAAATTTTGTGACGATCTGTTCATTCGCTCGACCGCAATCGTGTACACAAGAAAGCGGGGCAGCCAGGCACGATGATCACATAAGCCCTATCCTGGGCTAAGAAATTATTGGAGATGGTAGAGTTCATGACAATTAAATCAATGAAGAAGTATTACAAACTAACCAACGAATCCACTAAACAGGATGAAAACACGAAATGCTTTTTTCTCTCTATGCTACAGCATAGGGCTTAAAAAATTGAGAACAACTAATGCTCTTTGTAATACATTTTTATAAATGAAATACATATATTGCTTAGAAGATGCCCAATGTGCCTAGTGCCTAGATTGGATTTACGAATGAGAACAAGAAAATTAATAATAAAAACTTACTGAGTTCCAATTGATACATTGGAAAATATAAGGGGAGGCTGAATGCATAGTAATGTGAGCTAATGAGCTGTCTGATTTGTGCTTGTACTGATGATACTAATTAATTAGTTGTTTGCCATTTGCTACTCTTTTCTTTCAGAGTTAGAGATGAGTACTCCACCTCAACATTCAATGAATACAGTTATCTGGTAAATCGATTTAAAAACTAAGGCTAGTTTTTACAGCAGTTTCTCAAGATATGGGTGCGACGTGACGCTTTAGAATTTGCACAAAAAATTCAGATACTATGATGTAGATGATATTGCTTGATGATAGAAAATATTGTAAATACTTTACAGAATCACCAGTAGCAAAGGGCATACAAAATTAAGAAATTCAAGCCGTACCTTTCCTTTTCCTCGAAAAAAGCAATATTGAGTCCGACTTGGATTGATAATCGAAAGTATCCAATTCAATGAAAAAGGGGATGTCCACTCCTTTTTATAGGATAGTATTTTCCATTTTTAGACTTTGGTGATGCAGTATGTGGCAGGTGAGTGATGACAGTGATGAGTTATTAAATATACATGGACTTCAAGTTTCAAACCAGCTTTTCCAGCAACTAAGACTTTATGAATTCTGATATTTCTTGGCTGAATAAAAGTTTCTGGCTTGTATTCATTAGGACAAGCAAACAATCCACAATGGTTTTTCACTTCACAGGGTGACGAAATCTAAACAAAGAAACAATACTACTATAATGTAGCACTTCGAAAGTCAATGAGTCAATGACTGATAGTTTCACCACTCAAATGAATAGGCCAAACAGAGTGGCATAATAAATCCAATAATTCATCTAATATTATAATCCGTATCCTTTCATTTAACTAAATTGGCACCACTTGAAACCGTCTGATTTCAATAATTTAAAATACAGGATAAGAATCCATCCAACTTACTTATTTAAGTAACACGTCCTCAATTTTCCACTCCAACCGAATTGAAGTCCTTGTTATGCAGCGTTGTCCTTCAGGTTGGTCCTGAAACAGCATTTACAGCAATATTAACGTAATCTATTAGGTAGAGGCTAACAATGTAAGTCCGGCATTACATTGTAAGCACATTTAATTTAGCGAAATTTTTTTTATAAAGTTGAATCTTCTGTTAACCGTAATTGTTAATGCCCGATGACTACCCCATAACTAACTAAATACCTGGGACACTATATCAAACAAGTAACAATTAAATCTAAACCTTTTCTAGAACATGTTTTAAAATCCAATTCATGATAAAACAATTCAAAACTCCATCGTGTTAAAATCTGTGCATTGATCAAACAGTCAAGCTGATTAACACACAGCATCAGACTATTAGACGAAGGGGTTAAAGTAGACGACGCAGTAAACAAAGACTGGTTATCAGTATTTACCTAACTTCGCAGTATATATTTATCTTTTATTTTAGCGTCGTACCAAGATTTACTTTGGCTACTACTAGTACCAAAGTGAAACTATAGTTATTTAGATCCACAATCAAATTAAAATACTAATATGCCTGAAGAATTTACACTCACCTTTAAGATATCTCTGCACAATTATTTTCCGATAACTGTTAAATAATAAAAGACAACAAAAACACAATCTACAAAAGTAGGATAGTGGAGTGGAATTGAGGAATATAACGAATCTCTTTCAACGATGTCTAGTCTTCAAGTCGTAGATTTTTGTTTTCAAGTCGTTGTACGCAGAAAGCAGAATACAAACATACACTAGTTTAGTAGTAGTAGTTTTCACATTGGATTATATACCGTACTACGTACTTACTTACTGACTATATACATAGTTACAAACTCATATATGGTACTGTGGTTGCTTTGTCTGAATTTTGATGTATATGTGTCTGCGCAATCACTATTTTTTTTACAGAACTACTGAATGTAGCAAGTGCATAAAGAGGAAGTGCTTGGCTAGTGATCAGCTGATGAATGGGAAAACATTATCACAGGAAAATTGCGCCATCAGCTGTGTGTTACGTGTGTATTTAATTTTTCCGAAACCGACTGGCTTATTAAGTTGTATATAGTGGATAAGATATTTAGTTTGTTATCCGAGGATTATGTGTTCTGTTATCGAGCTGTGATAACTAACTACTCTATTCTCAAAACTCAAACGGACGTCGAATACACACAAATGCATGTCCCATAGCATTGCATTCCCTCCGTTTCAATTCTGCTCGGACTATAAATGATATTGATTTAGGATATGATTTGAACGCAACTATTGTGAGCTCTAAATTATCAGATTTTCAAATGGCGCGACACTAATTAATTGGTGTTTGTGTGGTTAATTTTTACCTTTAGTATTTAATAATACATCTGAATTGACCTGGAATGGCATTCAATTTAAAAGACGAAGAAGAAACTAAGGAGTATATTGAGAATTTAGGCGTTGAGTATCGATTTGGTTGCTATCATGAAAAGAAGCCGGAAGGTAATTTTTTGGAAATGCGAATACACTGCGATTTATATTATGTTAATAACATAATACAATATACAATTATTAAACTAAATGTAAAAACATTGATTATTTTTATCTGTAGTGTGCCATTTACTCGGGGATTTTTTTGAAGCCGTGCAAAAGGACTTTGATAAAGCTGCCAAAGTCTATGAAGTAAATTGCAATGAATACAAACATGGCCACTCGTGTTTCAAAATAGGAAATTACTCATTTACTGGGAAAGGAGGACTGAAGGCTGACCATGAAAAAGCGCAACATTATTTTGACGTCGGGTGTGAACAAAAATACAGCGATGCTTGTTTGCATGGCGCTTTGATGCGACATTCTACCTCATCCAAAGTATGAAACCGACAAAAGAGTATATGAATTCGCAGTTTATGGTTTATAATATGAATGATAACGAATAGTTGGTTACACAGGTGTCGCAAGATCCTAAAATAGCATTGGAGAAGTTTGAAAAAGGCTGTACATTAAACAACAATACATGCTGCTACTATTTAAGCGGAATGTACATAACTGGAGTGGAGGAAACGGTACCCAAAGACATGCCCAAAGCATTTATGTTTTCGGAGAAAGCTTGTCATTTGGGAAACATGTTTGCTTGCGCGAACACTTCTCAAATGTACAGAAAGGTACCTGAATATGCATAGGGGCGGCTTATACCTTGCCCAATCACTTTGTTGCGCAAGTATGTCAAAGAAGTGGTTTATATTATTTGCAGGGTGACGGAGTACCTAAAAATATATCTAAAGCAGATGAGTACAAGAAGAAAGCGATTGAAATGCAAGATCAACTTAGGAAACAATTCGAAACAATTAAATTCGGCGAAGGAGGATAGTTCTGTTGTTTAAGGGTATTTGAAACTTGAAATTTTATGCAGACTGATGACTCTGGTGCTACTGCTCAAGATCAAAAAGTCACTATGGTATACCAAAGCTTAATAATTCTTTTAAAATTGTATAAGTTTTTGTCTTTGTTTTCCTTGCCATCCTATATAGTTGATGTGGTTGGTAAACAGTGAATAAATAGTCTCTGATAGCAATTCAAACACATGAACAACCTGAATATTCTTATTTAAATTTCACACAAAAATATCATCATCATAAACTGCGCACTAAATATTTTTATTCACAATGTCCAATAATTTTTTATGATGTGAGTTTCCAATTAGCTTTTACTTTCATCGTCACACCCTGTCACCACTCATATAAAATGCAATCTCACAAACTAAAAAAAAATCTCGTCTTGTTTATAAATTCATAACTGTAAACTCAGGTTCACAGACACTACAACCTATATTGCTCATATTCTCTCATTTGGCAAAAAGTGAAACCAAATGCAATTCATATTCCTGTAGGTCAAGAAAAGTCAGGGTACATACCGTCACCTCTACCACAATATACAAGTAATCAAAGCGTGAAAATAATGGTGCATACGCTGGTGAGAACAATGCACAAAATAATTGCGATAGAATTGCTTCTTCAACGACTCGTTAATAATTGAAGACCTTTCTTCATGTCACCCTTGTTGACAAACTTGGATCTTAATACGACAACAGAACTCAGTGTGTGCTAACAGTTTAACCAGTGCGGATTGATTTTGGTGAAAAAGAGGAAAATTTCAGCAACTCAAATGATTTCTCAATTTCTTTAAAGCATACACAACGTCGGGCCATTTCCCGTTACAATGGAGTCATTCATCATTAGTGTAATACTAGTTCTGGTAACTAACGTCGGAAAATGTGCTCATATTTCACACGGAAAAATTACGTTCCCGGATCATCAATTTACAAGGGTTTCCACTACATGGAAACCACGCGTAGCATTACATAGTGACAAAAGTGAAAAACGAATGTTTGAAGATTACAATAGTGACTCGATGAACTACAGAGAGAAAGAAACGAAAGAGGGCTGGAATTATATTGACACTTGGGACAAAAAAAGTTAGCAACCTCTAAGATTTTTTAGTTTTTTAACCAAATACCATTATTTGCAGAATCTATAATATATGAACCATGAAATAAATCCTCAAGCAACCTATAACTTGTCGCACTAACTAACCAATACATTCTATTTTTACGCATGTTTAGAAGACCCGCATGAGAAAACAATAAGCTTACAAGTCATGGAAGATGAACTTTACCATGAAAGACCAACATGGCCTCATGATGAATACATGGACAACTATAATGATGGAACTCGAAGTAATCTAACATCTGGGCTGGACAGTAGTATTGGTCAAATAGCTGACACGAATAGATTGAACAATAACAAAAATTATGAATGGAAAAGGCTTCGCCCGTATTCTGGTGCAGCTCCATATTTTGCGTCCGGTCCTGGCTTTTACGACTACACTTCAGGTTGGTGAACTATGAAATCTTTTTGCACGTACAATGTATAATGCTGATGAAAGTGAAAACTGTAATGCAACGGTTTCATGAATGCATGCAATGTACACTGCATGTGATAGGATGATGCAGTAATTATTTCAGTTGACGATCCTCACATATCATATTTTTGTGTCCTCAATGTTTAAGGAAGCAGCACGGCTAGTGCAACGGCGACGGCTGGGAGCGCATCTTCTGGCAGTGGACTAGACAATCATTATTACTACCCAGTTGGTATGTCATTGCTCTTCTTTTGTGTGTACTGTTTGCTTACTTTGGACTAACGATAGGGTTAAGCGTAGATAGTTTAGCATTATACGTAAATAAATATAGACAAAATATAATTTTGAAGCTTAACTGTGGTAGGGTTTTAAAAAATCAATATTGTGAAGAGCAGCACGGTACATATTAATTCAGTTAGGGGTATTCAAGGGTATTATGACATACTCCCCGGGTGAGACAAAATGCAAGACAGAGAGAGAGAGAAAATGTCCATGGCTTATAGTATGTAATTTGACGATAATGTACGCGTGTGGTGCGTGCATACAAAACGACCTATCTTACTTTCAAGAAAGGTCGGTCATAAATTGATTCGTATTTTTAAATTTTGAAGTCAAACGACATTTGACGCTTTAAAAGTACTTTCCGCCATGTTTCGGCTACTTTTGCTGCTAAATTTTAGATTGATTATACACATTTTGCAGCGCACAGTTTTCAACATTCCAACAGTTTTTGGGTGAAAAAGAAAATCTTCAAAGCCGAGTGATATTTCGTATAACATGAGATTTAAATACAGGGCTACTGTGTAGATCATTGTCATAGTTGTATGAGTTGAACGCTAAATACAAATACTGGATGAAAAGTGCTGAAAAATGAAACCGTCAAGATGAGCTAGACACTAACTTAACTCACATTGCATAGCATGCACATGCATCAACATCTCGATCAAATTATGTAAAGCGTTCCTTTTATTTTCCGTTTCATTCATTCTTGAAATGGTAGACTATCCTCCCAGAAGAAAGCGCTACAGAATGCAAATACATCCTGGACTGATAGCAGCTCCACTAGCTGGTTTGGCTGCCTACAAAGCCGTCTCAGCTTTCACTACTAGGCCGTTGATGCTGGAACTAGGATGGGTATCTCAAGACCCTGATTATGGTTGGGGCTGGGGACACAGACAACTGAGACCACAACATAGACCAGTTCGACAACAGGGGGTGAGGTATCCTATTTTAAGGCCAAAGCCTATAAGGTCATCGTGGTGGAACCCTTTTGCTGCAATAACTCCAAGACTTCCATTTTTCTAAGAAATTCAAATATTTAACAGTGTGTAGACTGGTTTAAGTTTATGAAAAAACTCACATTGTAATCATTGTACAGCTAATTTATTGCAATAAATGCACAATAAATAAATTTTATTACTTTTTTGTAACACGTGTGTCCTGTGAGGTACTAAATATTGTGCAATATACAAGGGAGACATTTATTCTTTATTTATTAGATATAGAATGCATACTATTTACAAGAACTAACTATAGATAAGTATTCATTATTGCGGCGTATATCTGTACATATGATTAAATATTACAAAAGCACAAGATTCTGTCTGTGAGTTAGAAGTTACGTGTTAGGAAAATTACCAAACTAAGCAAACGTTATCATTAATAGTTTCTGTAGTTTCTATAGGTTTCTTGCAGTTCCAAGTTCCGGCCGAATCTAAATGCGAGCTGAAAAAGTGAGCCCACATTTCTTCCAACATGTTATTATTACTGGTGTCTTGCTCATTCATTTCAGATTCTGGTTTTGAGTTTTCTCGGATGGCACAAGAGCTCTAGAAAATAAATATTGTTTTATAACACACTCGAATTGATGATAGTCCAGCGTCTCTGGATTAGACACCAGGAAACATAAGTTGCACAAAATCTAACCAACCTGCATGGCTGTGATTTCAAAAACTTGTTTCTCATTATATTGCAGTAGGCCATGAATTCTTGATTCGTCCCCAGCGTATAGAATATGATCTTCAAAGAGTTGTGATGCTAACTGTAGACCTCCAATCAATGATACACTTTGTTTTATCAGGAAATCCATCTAGAAAAGTTCAATAATGCAATATTATTTCCATTCAATTTCCATCACATACATTTCGTAAGTAATTTTTCCGAAAAAAAAAACATCTCACGTACTGGAATCGTGCTTTCATTATGTTGGGTAAGCTCATTTCTCAAGCATTGTAATTGAGTTTGGAAACCTAATTTAGTTTCGAAGTCCCATTTAGCCAAATCATGAGCTGCACAAAAAACATTAGCAACTTAATTTATGAAAACTATGTTCAATTTTTTTTGTAAGGCCGTGATTTAATAGACAACTAACTACCTTGATTGTACAGTAGTTCAGACAGTTGGTATCCGATTTGCAGTCCAAATGTTCCGTAGCTAAGTGCTCTAAAGAGAGTAAATAATAATTGAATATTAGACATGGCTTTACGGGCTTTACGCAGTAGTTAGTTACACAATCCAGTCATACTGGTTCTTACGTCATATTTTCACTGTAGTATCCGTAAAATGGGTAGCCCATAAGCCACCCCACTGGAACAACTGAAGATTTTGAAATAGTAATGAAAAACATGTTTACATGGAATTCAAGGCTAATTAGCTATTTCAAATAAATAGTTTGTGACTTGATTATTTACCAATTGTTTTTCCATCCGGGTCAAAATCCAACTCTACTGCCAGTGGATTGATTTGACTCCTTAAAACAACATTGGAAATTAAATTACTTTTTATATTGCATTAATTACACCATTCTATTAAAAAATATTCTATCAAATGAACTAACCAGACTGGGGCCATATTGTTGCTAACCAATTTCAAATCCGTTTCACTCGTCAATTTTACAACTTGCAAAACATTTTCCAAGAATCCATTCCCATTTGTGAAATCCAGCTATATACAAGGATATTCATTAGTTATGAAGTAAAACTAGATTCTAACGACCCTATAAAGTATGTAAGTATTCATGTCATACTTCATTATACATTTCGTAAAAAATGTCCTTGCTCTCATTTCCCATTTTAATCCAATCCTGGCCATCAATGTGAATAGTGAAATTTTCAAAATGATCTCGCATTGCGTCTCTAGTGTCTTCGCTACGCACCCATTTTGAAGCACCTAGGACTTCAAAGACAGCAACTTTCACATCATCCAGGAATTCATGGATCTGAAAGTGAAACACACGTTTTGTGCTGAGCCGAACGCTTCATCGTGCCATAACAAAAGCAGGCGAGCTAGTTCCAGACACAATGCATAATAGTTCATTTCATACATACGTCTTCTTCCACGCTTGGAGAAAACAGTCCTTCGCTTTCAACTAGCTGAATAGCTAAAAGTTGTGGGAACAATGCTGTTGTCTCATCGACGCAAGCTGATGATCCCATTTGGTGAGCCTTGACTCCTTTTGATTCCATTAATATACGATTACGAAATTCTTGGAACATTGATCTGAGCTGCATGCTGGCAACGTGCCCAAAGTCCTCGATCACTTTCCATTTCAAGTAATTTTCTATAATGAACATATAGCACGTGAAATTTTAAGCCTTTATAAAAATTACAACACCATACAGATGCCAAAAAAATTTCCAACCAGTAATAGCATCCTTGGCACTCCTGTCATGCAAAACTTTTCCTGCAGAGACGAAGTATTTGGGGTTTTTGATAATAAAATTAATATTTTCCGCGTCCGCTATCATCTCTGGACTGAGGATTTCCGTTATATAAGTTATCCAATCGAAATTCTACAGCATACATATAAAAAACAAAATAAAAGTTGTATTTACTGCTTTAGGTTAGTATGTTGATAGATTTTTTTTAAATAATTTACATATTCATGCGATAGGAATTCTTTCAAAGTTATCTTCAATGGCAAAATTATTTCTTCTTTGGACTCATATTCCTGAAAAACAATGGATATTTACATCATTAATCATTTTGAAACCATTCTGCGGTAATTTGGATTTGATCCAGGAATATGGAAAATAATTTTATCCTGTCTTACGAAAGAATGAAGTTCTTTCTCAATTCCTATAACTTGTTCAGCAACATAAGGTGCCAGCTGCTTCTCTTCCGGATACACAAGTGTCCAAACACGTTTGATTAGGTCACCGTACGCCGTTGGATTACGTAATATTTCCATGGGGTAATCGAATTTGGTTCGTTCCATCTACTCATACAAATCAGTTACTCCTTTAGTTTATTAGTCACCATACATCTAATCAACCATACTATGGTTTCATGAATTCATAACCGCTTATCTCACACTCACAACAAGAGAATATTTAGTATTAGATTCTAAACCGCTCTCAGGAACCACATTCAATGCGATGATATACTTGCCCAAAAAATCTCGTCTCAACTTGCCCATCAAAGTAGGGATCTTAAGCTCCTTGGAGATTGTCTCATTTTGCTGGAAAATTGTAGCGAGTAGACTTTGGATGTGGTCAATACCACCAGTTTCGTTGGCTTCAAATTGTAAACAGGATGTGTAAAACTGGCGTGTTTTTGCAATTGGTTCCATAGATTCCGTGTTTTCCATGTCTGGCTGCTCCAATATGGCTTCATATTTTCAAAACATGGCAAATTAGAAAACATAGCAAGGAAATAATAACACTAGAAACTTTTCTGACAATAAAAAGTAATTAGCAACACCATTTACACCAATATCATTTACCTTCAATTTTTGTATATATAGTTTTCTGTAGATTCGTGAAATGCGTAGTTGGTAATTGTTCCATCATACTTGCATTCCACATTTCAGCCATCCAGCCCCCACATGCGAAGGCGTAAAAGTCTTCACATGGATCTACAGATGTATTCATCCATTGATTAATAAGCTCTCCAGCTCTCACACACTCAGGACTGCGACAAATTCGCTCGTCCGGGGGAAACAATGTAGTTGGCCGGGGACTAATTGTCTCCCCGTCTCCTGGTCCACTTCCACTTTCTGTGGTGGTCGTTGTAATAATGGTTGTTAGCCAGGGTGGTAACCCTTTTTCAGTAGTTGGTCTAATCGGGGGCTCATAATCGTCTTCATCTGGAGTAGAAACAAACAACTGTTAAGAACTTACATAAACCAAAACATACATATTTTCCACGCATTGCTAAAATCCAGGTAAAACGCATCTTTAAATATATTTTTTCAAGACAAATAATACTACAATTACTTCTAATGGCAAATTACACTAACAGAAATTAAAGTTCACATGGATTGTCTAAAACGCCGCTAGTAAAATTTGCTCAATAGCCAAATTGGGTTTCAAACATTTATCTGAGAAATATAATAGATTTGTTACTTACTTAATTTGATCCCTACAATGATTACGGCAATCATAAGTCCAATGGCAACTAAACTGACCAAGGAGAGGGCAACGGCTAACGATTTTTCCAATGAACTCAATCCATTCCATCCCTTCTCTTTGGAACTGTCAGAAAATTCACCGTAAGTCCCATTGTCATACGACATGGGGAAAGTCATTGAGCCCGTATTATTATTGAAAAACATTTTGCAACAATAACGAATTCACTTCACAAACTGACTAATAAACTAACTTAATTGAAAAAATTCTGGTGATAGGCACTGATAATATATTATTGCATGTATTGTGTCTGGATGCGCTTCAAAAAGCTATAGGAAGTAACAACAATCACTGAAGTCAGTTATAGATTTATCTTTAATTAGTTAGTATGATGAACTGACGAATGGATCGAATGCAACTTAAACTAATCAAATATTTCATGTTGCAGTAGCAGCATTCAATGGATGTGTAAAAGAACACAATGGCGCAATCAAAGTTTCATTTGACTTGTTGGATGCATGAGTCGAGGCATGGAAATGTACTTCATGTCACGTCTTCATACCGAGTTCTCTAGACTCTCCATTTTCTACGCTCTTTGGTTCGTTTCATGCATAATGTGTTTGCATAAATTGCGCAACATTGATTACCGCTGGAAAAGACGATGTGTCCGTGCTAGCACATTTATTTATTCCAACTAGTTTAGTTGCACATTTACTATACTGGTGTCAAGCACAATAATAATTCGAAGTGAGCAATTTTATGCACTTTTACTTGCGCATTATATGTGTTAAACTGTAATTTGTGATGCTATTGTTTGTTCAAAGGAATGGAATTTTTATTCCTAGTGTCTGCTACGTGTACGCAATGGAATGTTAATCAAATCAAGTATTTAATGTGTGGTCTGGCCAGTTTTTCAATAAAAACTTTTGATGAATTTAAATATGGCACTTGTTTCAAACTTACCTCAGTAGTTGTCTTCTACTGCTCATACTAAATCTTGAATCAATATCTCCATTTTCTTTTGGATGACTTTGGTTTTCCACATCTTTATTTTGCTGTGCACTAGAAGTTACTGAATTCTCCTGAACGGAATCTATATTTTGTATTGCTGTTGAGCCTAACGTAGTCCCAGTATTTTCTGATATTTCCATAATGTAAAAACTTTTATTAATTGTAGTTATTTGAAGGCCTTTTTTTGTACACCAGTCTTATAAAACTGACTAGACAGTCATCATTGATTGAATATACTCCTTCGACAATGGTATTGTCACTTTATATGACGTTTAAGTATCATGCAACAGGTGGCTTGATTACAGAATTGAACCATTTGGTATTTGACTTTTGCAGTACTTGACAAATATTTCTGATTGTCTTCACGCACCTGCTTGATACGTATCAATCAACACTGGATACTCGGCAAGTTTTCTATTATCAGTTTGCTTTGCTGATATGCGACAATTTTAACAGGTGGAAACTGATAATTGTTGTTTAAAATAACAACAGGTGCGTGGGTCACTATACTATTTCATTCAAATAGCCTTAACCTGTTTGAGTGTATATTTTATGGAACATACAGGTGTTTTCCAGAGAAAAATGTCTCACGGGGATGCATTGTGCACTTAACATTATCATATAGCAGTATCTGAAATACTTATATGTGCTTTAAGCAGAAATTGTGTAATTATGAATTTTCAGATTAGTTCTTAAATAAAAATAAAATCATCGGAATGATTGGTCATGGATTAAATTTTTTTTGCAAAAGCTTACATTACGCTTCATTGTTTCATTTCCTCCAAAAAATGGCTATCAAAATGGTTAAAAGTGTTAGCATGGTTACCAACAAAAATACCTAACTTAATAAAAACAAGCCTGTTATGAAATTTTATACTTTACGGATTGGAACAGAAATCCGCACCAAAATACATTCTGCTTCTAAATTTCTCGGTTTACTAAATTCCAAATCAGTATAAATTCATACAATGTTTTCCAAACTACCCCTTCGTCGCTTCAATGATGTGAAAGGTAACACTTTCGCGTTGCAAAGCATTACTTTCTCAACCAGCATATAGATTTGTCCTTTCGCTTTTTAGAATCAGTCCCTCCACCGGGAGCTTATGACCCCGTGTTCGAAACCGACGTAGCTGTAGCTACTCCGACAAAAGGTGTAGTATTTGGAGACCGAAATGTAAGTCGTGAAAATTTGAGCCGGCCTCCAACTCCAAGATCCCGTTCGAGAGATCGCTCTTTAGTTCGAGAAACTCGAGTCCGAAATTCGACCACTCCTCGTCCTATGAGTGCTTTATCCTCCGCAAGATGTCGTTCAATGTCTGCCTCCAATGTGCGTAGGAACTTTTTCATCTTCTTGCAAATATTTCTAGAAACTAATAATACTCAAAAGTAATTTAAAAACCACATCACAGGGCAACGATCAAACTAAGAACGGTATAAGCCCAAGCCCTTCATTTACTATCGAACGACCTATAACTCAGCCAAAAATCATGCCACGTCCATCCAAAGCTAAAAAATCTTCTGCGTCTCATGTAAGACCACAAACACCAAAAGGTGTGCGGCTTACAACCGCCCAACAAGCAAAAGCTCAATGGGAGGAAAAGGAAAAAGACTACATTGAGAAGCTTGCAAAATTAGAACAAGAGTTGATTTCCATACAAGGCATGCTGGCAGAAGAATCCAGCAAACGACAAATCCTTCAGGAGCAAAAGGAGGCTTATGATGTAGCAGTGAAAGTTCTAAAATCAGAAGTAATTTTTCACGAGACAGAGAGAACAGAATGGGGCTCAAATGAGGAAACATTTATGGAGACTGTAGCAGCTTTGAAAAGTTTCAATGAAGAATTGCAGTTAGTTTTGAAAGAGCAAGAGAATAAGTACTCATCTTTGAAGAACGAAAAAAGCGTATTGAAAAATGATCTGACTTACCTACAAGAGCGGATTAGCTGTACCCAAAAAGAAAATCAAGAACTTCAAGAAAATGTTGATAAGTTGAACGAAAATCTTGTGAAATCAATGGAAGTGCAACAAGAGTCTGTAGCAAAGTATGAGAAACTTCAAGATGAAATGGAGAAGTCATGTAAATCTTTGTCTGATGAGTTAGAGGCAATGAAAAAGGTGCAAGCAGAGTTACAAGAGAAAAATGAGGAATCCCAAAAATTGATTACACAGTTGCAAGAAAAGTTGGAAACTACGGAGAACCTCAAGTTGAAGTTGAGCTCAGATTTTGAAGCACAGTGCAAAGAAATGGATATGAAATTGAGTAAGGAGAAAGTGGAGTCGGAAAAGCAAAGAACTTCTTGGCTAGCTTCTGAAGAGAAATACACAAGACTTGTTGATGATCAAAAAAATCGGATTGAACAGATGGAAACACATTGCAATGAGTTGGAAGAGACATTGTTCAAACTCAAGGAAGAGGTAAATGCGTGATAGTCTCATTGCCCTGCTTTTTAGCTATTCTACTCTATATCCGATTTGTTAGTGAACCATTCTAGTTGGTAGCAACGCTCCATATTTCAAAAGTATTGTGAGATATAGGGAAATCATGTTTTGTAATTTTTTTTATAAAGCTTTGTGACATGGAGAGAGCCAAAACAGACAAAGAAATTGAGAGTGAAAGCCTTCGGTCTCAGTTGAAAGCTGCTTTGGGATCTACTGCTATGAGTTCATTATCAAATAATAGCATTCTGCCAGATGGGATTGAATGTGACAGTTCAACAAGCACATGTGAAAAGAATTCACTTCCTGAGCTACGTGCTCGGTATGACACAATAGGGGTACACCTGAAGCCCTGTACTATCGTAGATTTCTACATAGCGTACATCTCCCAGCCAATCAGAGAAGATGACCACCTCTACCTACTGATCCGATTGGCTGGGATGTGTACGCCATGTAGAAATCTACGAAAATACAAGGCTTCAGGTGTACCCCTATTTTATTTCTGGTGTTTAGCTTTGAGAAACTATGGAATAACTTTGTGATTGTGACCTTATGCAACAATACCTAAGTTAAAATACATGATATGTCACGTTTTACATAACGAGTACGAAACCCTTATCACTCACTAATGGATCGTATAATTGTTAGCAACTAGGTCAAAATTTACTGTTTTTATTTGATGTTTAAATGCGAAATTATTATGTTGCAAATAATTTAATTTATGATCAATAGGTGACACTTGCATAGTATTTGTTACATCAAAGGTGTTGTGGCATAAATCATTGATGTTTTCATTTGATTTGCACAGTGAATATCTGAAACAGAATTCTGTAGAGCCAGCTTTGACAGAAAAGCTTTCAAAACATCGTCAAACCCGAGAAACATTGAGAGAAATTCTACTCAGCTTACAAAATGAAAATACAGTACGTTACGTGAACTGTTGACAGTGCAAAGTTACTTTTTATATTGCTAGTTAACAAATTAAGACTTTTTTGTTGTCGATTCTCATGTGCATTTCTGATTATTTTAAAAAGGAGCTCAGAAATCAGAATAAGATTCTGACCGACGGAAATATTCGCACTCTCAGTGGAAACGATCTTTTCTCCCGAAATGCAAACCCAGAGTCAGATTTCAAAAATAATAATAATAATAACAGCCCAGATGGTTCGAATGACACAGTTAACAATAAGGATTTACTGGAGATCTATAAGATGCAACCTATAGAAGCACCGACGAATATCATTACTTGTGATGTAATTTAATATCCAGCAGAGAATCATATCCTTTCCTTTGTAGTATAGCGTAGGATGTGGTGTATGTAATGCATGGAATTTTTCTGAGAATATGTTTTCCTACTCTTTAGATAAATGATGGATCAGTTCCTGCAGCAGGGAATTCAGAGGAATTGAATTTGGATTGAAATTGTAGACATGAATGATTCACTTGACCCAGATTCCAATATGTTGTTTCATAGTAATATTGCTCCTGACTTTTTTACGATCCATGACGGTTTTAATGAATTACTTACCCAATTTACTCGTGATTTAATACAAAATTTACGCTATTTGTTTTATAGTGCAACAAAGCAAATAAAAAGATCAAAAATAAATTAGTGCATAGAAAGATTCCCTAACTGAAACTAAAATATACAGAACATCGGTTTAGCAAGTTTTCAATTGTTATTTCGGTGTGTACCCCTTAAATCTAGCCTCCTTTATCCTTTGTTCTCTATAATTGGGATCACTTTTACCATTGTGGTAAATGACTGTTGTTATTTACGCGCTAAATTGCTATTGTAAGATTTTAACTTCCGCTGAGTTCAACATCAGACTTGAGACTTGAGACAGTGGTTATACAAGCTTTTCATTGGCTATTATGAGAACGTGCTTCGTTTCTGTCCAATAGAATATCGCAGCGCCCTCAATAATAATATTGTTTGAACGTTGACAAGGTGGGAATCGTTTGTTGTTGTTCATAGAATTTCTATAATTTGTATATGTAACGTTTTATTTCATTTCCATTGTTTTGATTATTTGTAGTCTGTGTACAATAACAAACTTACTAACTCTCATAATACTGTGAAATTTTGTTCATTGTTTTTGCTTAAAGCCCTCAAATATTCTTTGTCAAAAGTATTAACTGACATGGGAAACAAACCATCATCCGTCCGCGTTGTTCCAACGGAAACAATAAAACAACAACCACAACCTGAAACGGAGAAAGCTGACAACTTTCATTTGAAAGTTGATGTCCAACCACCCTCTCCAAAAACCCCGGAGCAGACTACTGCTTCTGAGGCCCCTACCGCTAAAAGTGGAACTGATCATGTTATGTCACTTGTTGATCCTCGTTCTCCCACTATCGAATATTCCCGAACACCTATTCATGTGGTAAGGCTCGTAAAACTAGGGCAGAACTAAAAGGGTTTTTGTTGTTTTCATTGTCATTCCTTTGTCAAATGTTGTAATTTAACCATGGGTTAAAGTATTTTATTCTAATAAGATCGAGGAAAGAAAAAGAGAAAAAGCCCGGATTGCCCGCTTGTTGAAAGCCAAGGCTGAAGGGAAAGAAAATATTGATGATGACACTACACCAACCTCTACTGCAAACAGTTCGCTAGACTTTTTTGATCCCCGCTCGCCCACTAGTGACATTCAAAGAACACCATTGGCATTAGGAGAACAGAATTTTTCTTTCGACGGGAAGTCAGGAAAGGCAAATGCGGAAAAGGATGTCAGTTTCAACGAGTCGAAGTCAAGTATGAGTTACAATCATAGAATAGTGAAGCCTTAAGCCACTTTGTAGTGTAAAGTTTTTGAAAAACTATTTTTTTTCATTTTGGTTTCAGAAATGGACAGTCCCATTGTAGCCAATTCAACCGTTTCCGGCTTATCCAAAGATTTGCGGAAAAGGCTCTTCATTTCCCAAAATGCCCGGGATAACCAAGCTAATGAATCGGAGAACGATTATTGCAAGTAAGTTCGTTTTGAATGAATAATATGTGTTGCAACGAAGTGACTCAAAATTTGGTTAATAATGCATAGTATGCATGCAATGCATTGTTTGCGGCTGTTTATAATAAAAATAATTTTTAAGTGGTAGCTGTTACAGCACGAAACATTTGGTTTTATTTAAATATTGAAACATTAAGATAAAACTCTTATTTAGTGAAAGCTGTACGAATTCACACTATAGTATGTAAATGATACAATTTAGCCAAACTGTATGCAACCAACAACCGATGGACATGCAATGATAAACGTTCTTTCTCTTTTGTATTTGTATTTTATAAGGTAGATTAGATTCATCTCGTCACAAATTTTCTTTTGTGATCAGCGTTTTAATTTTCAATATTTTTCTCTACCTAAGAAAATAGCTGTAATTTAATATAGTATCAAACCATAATGAGATCAAGTCAATGTAAATTCATGTCCATTCTTTCCATACAGTAATAAAAATATACATTTTATATTCAAAACATTCGTAAGCGTAACATACGGCGCATCCTGAATTCCCCGTCGTAACAAATACTATAATAAAATATTTTACCTACTCTGAGTTTCTATTTAGAGTCACACAGCTACTTCCATATCTATATTACTATACTATTTACATACACACCGACTAGTGATGATTAGATTAAAAGAATAATTTATTAATCAAGATAAGGGCTATCGTACGTATCTTAAATTGTATGAATACAGTGATAATTAATTACATCAACCTAATGTGGTGCTACATAACCTGGCAACAAATTTACTGCTATTCTAACCAAAAGTCAGAAAAGTAAAAGCAAATTATGTAGCTTATATTTTATCATCAGAGACTGTGCGACGGTGCGACTAAATATCACTAGTGTATAAAAAATACTCAAAATTTAGTGTCTATTTAGCATCTTTAAAGCTTACTTGTCGGCCGTTTGACTCACACGACTTGATAATTAACAAATTTTGTTAATTCTTCATTAAACTGTCCAATCACATGAAAAAATGATCATTTCAATTTTTTCAAGTCCAAAGAATTTGAAAAAATTTTCATTGAAGAACCCTTGCAACTAATTTTTTTGCCCAAAATAAATAATCCGTGTAGACAAAAGTAATTATAGGCCTTATGATACGACTTAACAACATTTAAAACATAACTAAACATTTACCCACCCTCATTAAATGTAAAACATTCACAATAGCTAAGTAACATCATCATTATATTTCATAGTTCATGATTCAGCTAGTTCATACATGTTTTTGATCGAAGTAAAAATCCACGATCTCTTTTGTACCAAATGATATTGTGTTACGTTTTGTATCCGTACTTTCCTTAGTAATTTAATATCAAAGATAGGTTGGTTATTGGTTACACAACATATACATAACTAGCTAAATTCGCTCCTTGTGCTTTCTAAACTGTGCACTTATACAAGTACAATTGGCATTTTCCTATAATTATAATCACAATCGCATCACATAATAAGACTCTCAAAGCACACATCAAAAAATCTCAGAATAAAAAAAGACTAAGTTCACCTATACTTGCAACATCAATATGTAAATCGTATATAATTTCACAACAAACCACTCCCAAACTAGCAAGATGTATCTGAAAAAGACCCATTGCTACTTATGAGTATGTCATCAGGATTAAGATGCTTCTTACAGCCTCCATTGGGTTGAGTATTAGAGGCGTTCCCCTGCTGAGACGAAGAATTATTAAGAGCAGCAAATGAGCTTCGATTGGGTGCCATTACAACTTCCTTTGTATTCTTTTCAGGCTTCATGAGTACAATATAAACTTTAGGGAAAAAGAGGCAAGCCAGCTCAACAAGTCCACTGAAAAACAAAGCGATATGAAACTTGAAACTTTCTATAAAGTCAAGACCACTATTCACTTTTATAAACTCACTTTTTGTTAGTTAGCTAGAAGGCATAATAATCAAACCTCAAAACTTATAGATAATTGAATTTTGTTGGTTGGTGGATACCTATTATGTAAAGTTTCCAAACACCCACCTATAAAACTTCCACTCACTCAATTTTTGAACACAAAACATAGATCTAAAACTAATGACTGTACCTAACTACCGCACAAGTTGGCAGTTTACTTCATCAGCATAATGAACATTACTACCCTCAATATCACGTATCCTGACGCAAAAATAAATTCACCCATTTCAAAGCGGCGTAGAAAAACATTCTCATCAAGTTTCCCATCAAATTTCTATCACAAAAGTAAAGTTACAAATTACGTGCACCAACTTTCTCACCTGAATGACAGCGAAATTGCCAGCGTGATGACTCTGATACTCGTATTCGTACTTGCCAAGTACAATGGAACAAAAGCTATCCAAATTATGATGATGGTATAGTTGGTAAAAGCTATGTACCTAGCTTCATTAAAACCGCCAGGACATTTCCTCGTCTGGATCGCGTAAATTGTGCAAAATCCAACTAGTATCAGTGGGTACACAAATCCTATCATGTACCGATATGTGTCCACACCCTGTACCAATTAAAACGTACATAGCATTTAAATTCAACTCACTATAACTACTCAAATGTAAATAAACTTAGCCACACCACAGATTCAGCAATCTAATCACCAACTGAATGCTTTGTATCAATCCACCTGTTCAAATCTAAGCATCTCTCTCTGCTTTCGCCAAAAAGAGTTTACTTGCTTGCTTCATAAATACTGTGTACTCTTTATACCAAACTCTAACTAATACTACTCCAGCCATTGGCCATAACTTACCTCACATATCCTAAGCTTCACTAACCGCTCCAAATGATGAGTGACATTCGGCGGATCCACATAAATCCAAACAGCATTGATAATCACTTCCACCATTGTTAGTAAGCCCACAATAATCATCTGAGAGGCTGGACTGATATACTTTGGTTTGGGAGACATGGGACCCGACTTTTTGTAAAAAATCCGGGCAATCCTATTTGTCTTGGTTACAATAGCAGCGTAGCACAGAGTAGGGCAAAAGCCTAAGAAAAACCGCATCATTCCACAGGTGAATCGATTAGGTTCTGCCACAATCACAAACGTCACCGAGAAGGAGAGGAAAATGCCAAGTAAAAGAATATAAGAGAGTTCCCGTCCAGCTGCCTTGATGATTGGCGTATCATTATAATTCCAAAAAACCATAGCCACAAAAGCAGTTATGAAAATTCCTGTGGTTCAGAAATAGAAACTCATTAACCTACATAATAAAAATTTGTGTATGAGAAAGAAATATTATATTCAAAACGAATCCATAAATCCATAGTTAGTAAATAAGTTAGTTGCTAAATAGTAGCTAGTTGCTAGTTCGTCCAAACTTGAGAAGAAAATCAATTTAGATTGGTTAGTTAGTTTGACGACATTACTACATTTCTTTTCAAATTACTTTTTGATCCCTAGCTTTGGAGGTGCAAAACTTGTTTTTCTCTTTGATTAGCAT